>Ga0316228_1000048_pt1 | contig 163419 bp, 152 predicted proteins | sample TBH18021metaG_FD_206005 | JGI IMG/M metagenome (GOLD analysis project Ga0316228, IMG submission 206005) | Freshwater microbial communities from Trout Bog Lake, Wisconsin, USA - TBH18021 | ecosystem: Environmental > Aquatic > Freshwater > Lake > Hypolimnion/Profundal zone | place: USA... | reverse complement strand
TCCGGGCCAAGCTGCGGGCAAGGATCCGGACCAGCGGGTTGCCGCTCGCCCGGACCGAACGCGCGCCCGCCCAGCGGTGGTACAGACCGTACAGCCTCGTCACAGCACCAATCTCACCACGCCGTTCCCGCGGCTTTCCTGTTCCGCCTCCTAGGACCGGGAGGGTCCGCACCGGCGCCGACGGCGCGGCCCTCAGGCGTTTGCGGTGAGACGCTTGATGTCGGCGTCGACCATCTCGGTGATCAGCGCCTCCAGGCTGGTCTGCGCCTCCCAGCCGAACGCCGCCTTCGCCTTGGCCGGGTTGCCCAGAAGAACCTCCACCTCCGCCGGACGGAACAGGGCCGGGTCGACGATCAGGTGATCGTCCACGTTCAGCCCGACATGCTTGAACGCGATCACGCACATGTCCCGCACCGTCGTCGTCCGCCCCGTGGCGATCACGTAGTCGTCCGGCTGATCCTGCTGCAGCATCAGCCACATCGCCTGAACGTAGTCCCGGGCATGGCCCCAGTCCCGCTTGGCGTCGATGTTGCCGAGCCGCAGCTCCTTCTGCTTGCCCAGCTTGATCCGCGCCACCGCGTCCGTGACTTTGCGGGTCACGAACTCCACCCCCCGCAGCGGGCTCTCGTGGTTGAACAGGATGCCGTTCGAGGCGTGCAGCCCGAAACTCTCCCGGTAGTTGATCGTCATCCAGTGCGCGTACAGCTTGGCCACGCCGTAGGGCGAGCGCGGGTAGAACGGCGTCGTCTCGCTCTGGCGCTCCTCCTGGATCAGCCCGAACATCTCCGAGGTCGAGGCCTGGTAGTAGCGCGCGTTCGGAGCGACCGAGCGCAGGCATTCCAGCATGTGCGCGGCGCCCAAGCCCGTCACCTGCCCGGTGAGCAGCGGCTGCTGCCAGGACGAGGTCACGAAGGACTGGGCGGCCAGGTTGTAGATCTCGTCGGGCTTGGCCGCCTGGACGATGCGCAACAGGGCGGACTGGTCGAGCAGGTTGCCGTCGACCAGCTCGACGTCGTCGAGGATGCCGAGCCACTTGAGGCGATGGTCGAACACGCCGGCATGGCTGGAGCGACGCACGATGCCGGTGACCGCGTAGCCCTTCTCCAGGAGCAGCTGCGCCAGATACGCCCCGTCCTGGCCCGTCACTCCCGTGATCAGCGCGCGCTTGCCCGTCATCAAACCGTCCCGTGCCAAAGATGAACGGCTGCTACGATCCGGGCAGCCCGCACGTCAAGTCAAGTCCTGCGGCCGGTGGCGATGTCCGGCTGCGGGATCGACTTGGCGCGGACGGCCGAAATCCGCCGTCCGGACTGAGGCGTTCGGGCGGGGCGCCGCCCTTCGATCGTAGCGGGCCGTCGAGCGATGGGATCGGCGCCCGGACCGTCGATCGATCCGGGCCTGGGGTCTCAACCGTCGAGGCCGAGCATAAGACCGATATTCTGCACCGCCGCGCCCGAGGCGCCCTTGCCGAGGTTGTCGAGGCGCGCCACCAGCACCGCCTGCCCGTGCTCGGACGAGCCGAACACCCGCAGCTCCAGCCGGTCGGTATCGTTGAGATCCTCCGGCTCGATCTTTTCGCGGTGGGCGCCCATGGCGGCGCCCGGCACCACCTGAACCAGCGGCTGGTCAAGGTACCAGGCGCGGAGCGCCGCCTCCAGGTCGGCGGCCGTCGGCTTGCCCGGCAGCGAATCCAGATGGAGCGGCACGCTCACCAGCATGCCCTGCCGGAAATTGCCCACGGCGGGCACGAAGATCGGCCGCCGCGTCAGCGCGCTGTAAAGCTGCAGCTCCGGCACGTGCTTGTGGGCGAAGCCGAGACCGTAGAGCTGGAACGGCGGCGCCGAGCCCTGCTCGTAGGCCTCGATCATGCTCTTGCCGCCGCCGCTGTAGCCGCTCACCGCGTTGATGCTGATTGGGTGGTCGGCCGGGATCAGGCCACCCTCCACCAGGGGGCGCAGGAGCGCGATACCCCCGGTCGGGTAGCAGCCGGGATTGGCCACGCGCCGGGCGCGCGCCACGGCTGCCCCCTGCCCCCGGGTCAGTTCCGGGAATCCATAGGTCCAGCCCGGGGCGACCCGGTGGGCGGTGCTGGCATCGAGGACGCGCGGGCCGCCGCCGGGCAGGCTGTCGGCCAGCGCCACCGTCTCCTTGGCGGCCTCGTCCGGCAGGCAGAGCACCACGAGATCGACCTCGGCCAGCAGCGCGCGCTTGGCCTGCGGGTCCTTCCGGTGCTCGGGGGCGATGCTGCGCAGGGCGACCCGCCCGTCGCGCTCCAGGCGCTCACGGATGCCGAGACCGGTCGTCCCGGCCTCGCCGTCGATGAACACGGTGGGCTTCGTCGCGCCTTCGCCAGCCATCGTCCGTCTCGCTCTCTCCGCATGCAGCCGCCCGAGTCGGGCCTTCGCAGCCGCCGATCAGGTGATCGCGGTGCACCATCCTGTCAACGGCCGCAGCGCGGCCTGAAAACGCGAAAGGGCGGCTCCCGCAGGAACCGCCCTCTCCATGACACCGGTATGACCGGATGTCTTAACGCTTGGAGAACTGGAAGCTGCGGCGGGCCTTCTTGCGGCCGTACTTCTTACGCTCGACCACACGGGCGTCGCGGGTGAGGAAGCCTTCACGCTTCAGCGGGGCACGCAGCTCCGGCTCGTAGTAGGTCAGCGCCTTCGAGAGGCCGTGGCGCACCGCGCCGGCCTGGCCCGAGAGGCCGCCACCCGCCACCGTGACGGTGATGTCGTACTGATCGACGCGGCCGGCGATCTCCAGTGGCTGGCGCAGGATCATGCGCAGCACCGGACGGGCGAAGTAGATCTCCACCGGGCGCTTGTTGATCGTGACCGTGCCGTTTCCGGGCTTGATCCAGACGCGGGCGACCGCATCCTTGCGCTTGCCGGTGGCGTAGGCGCGGCCCTGCGCGTCCAGCTTCTGGACGTGGACAGGGGCCTCGTTGGCGGAATCGGCCGCGCCGGTATTCGCCCGGTTGAGGTCGGCGAGGGACTGCAGGGTCGCCATGATCAAGCGCTCACGTTCTTGCGGTTGAGGGCGCCGACGTCGAGCGCCTGCGGCTGCTGGGCCTCATGCGGGTGCTCGGCGCCCTTGTAGACGCGGAGGTTGCCGAGGATCTGACGGAAGAGCGGGCCACGCGGTAGCATGCGCTCGACGGCCTTCTCGACCACGCGCTCGGGGAACCGGCCCTCGAGGATGAACTTGGCCGTGCGCTCCTTGATGCCGCCCGGATAGCCCGTGTGGTAGAAGTAGCTCTTCTGCGTGTACTTGCGGCCGGTGAACTTCACCTTGTCCGCGTTGATAACGATGACGTTGTCGCCGCAATCGACGTGGGGCGTGTAGGCGGCCTTGTGCTTGCCGCGCAGGCGCATCGCCACGATCGACGCCAGACGGCCGACAACGAGGCCCTCCGCGTCGATCACGATCCACTTCTTGTCGACCTCGGCGGGCTTCAGCGAGGTGGTCTTCATAGCCAAATCCCAGGGGTTCCGACGGACCGGGCCCCGAAGCGTCGGGATCCGAGGGCATCGGGGTGCCGAAAAACGAGCCGCCGCGTGAGGTGCACGCGGCGGCGATGGCGGGTGCATAGCCGGACCCGGATGACGGGTCAACCACGAAATGGATTTTTTGGAAAAACGCAGATCTACGAAAGGTTTAATCAGTGCGGTATTATGATACCGCATTCAGTCGCGGCGGCGGCCCCGCTCGGCGATGGTGAGCTTCTGGACGCCCTTGGCGGCCAGCACGGGCTTCTTCGCGCTGAGGATGCGGGAATTCACCCCCGTCCAGCCGATCTCGCCCGACAACCGTCCGTACTCGATCTTGGGGCAGCGGTTCATGATCACCGCGATCCCGCGCGCCTCGGCCCGGGCGGCAGCCGCGTCGTCGCGCACGTCGAGCTGCATCCAGATGACCTTGGGCGGAGGCGAGAGGGCCAGCGCCGCGTCGACCAGCGGGCCCGCGGCGGCCGAATTGCGAAAGATCTCGACCATGTCGATCGGCTGGCCGTCCAGAGAGGCCTGGACGTCTTCCAGCGAGGCGGCGACCCGGCGCCCGAGCAATTCCTGGCCCACGAGGCCGGGATTGACCGGGATCACCGCGTAGCCCCGGGCGAGCAGGTATTTCAGCACGATCCAGCTCGGCCGGGCGGGATTCGCCGAGGCCCCCACCAGGGCGATCGTGCGGGTGTCGTTGAGGATCGCGCGGATCCGCGCGTCGGGATAGCGCGCGTGCCGGGCGGCGACCGCGCCGGGATCGTCGTCCGTCTCATGCATGGCGTGCCTCGTCCTCCGCGTCCCCGTCGGCGTTATAGCCGCCAGACCTCGTAGCCCAATCGCTCGAAGGCTGCCCTGTCGTGGAGCGCTTTCACGTCCACCACCAGACCGCCGGGCTTCAGCCGCGCGGTGATCGCCTCCGGCCCGAGCCGGGCATAGTCCCGGTGCGGGACCGCGATCACGACGGCGTCCGCCGCCCCGGGCAGGGCGTCCCAGTCCTGGAGCGCGATGCCGTACTCGGCCCGAGCCTCCGCCGCGCTGGCGCGGGGATCGTGGACCGCGACGGCGCAGCCGAATTCCTCCAGCTCCCGCACGAGGTCGGCGACCTTGGAGTTGCGCAAATCCGCACAGTTCTCCTTGAAGGTCAGGCCGAGCACGATGACCCGGCCGCCGCCTGGCCCCCCTCCCCCGCGGACGATCCGCTTGACCGTCCCGCGGGCGACATGGGCGGCCATGCTGTCGTTGATGCGCCGCCCGGCCAGGATCACCTGCGGGTGATGGCCGATCATCGCCGCCTTGTGGGTGAGATAATAGGGGTCGACCCCGATGCAGTGGCCGCCGACGAGGCCGGGGCGGAACGGCAGGAAGTTCCACTTGGTCCCGGCGGCCTCCAGAACCTCCAGGGTGTCGAGACCGAGCTTGTCGAAGATCAGCGACAGCTCGTTCATGAGGGCGATATTCAGGTCGCGCTGCGTGTTCTCGATGACCTTGGCGGCCTCCGCGACCCGGATCGACGCGGTGGCGTGGATCCCCGCCTCGATGATCGACCCGTAGAGGGCACCGAGCCGCGCCAGGGTCTCGGGGGTGTCGCCGGAGACGATCTTCACCACCTGGGTGAGGGTGTGCTCCCGGTCGCCCGGATTGATCCGCTCCGGAGAGTAGCCGACGAAGAAGCCCGATTTCCAGCGCAGGCCCGAGCTGCGCTCCAGGACCGGGATGCAGACCTCCTCGGTGGCGCCGGGATAGACGGTCGATTCGAACACCACGGTCGCCCCGGGCCGCATGTGCTGCCCGACCAAAGCGGCCGCCTTGATCAGCAGATCGAAATCCGGGTTCTGCGCCGCATCGACGGGGGTCGGGACCGTGACGATGATGATGTCGGCGGCCGAGAGCGCGGCCGGATCGTCCGTGATCGTGAGATGTCCGGCGGCCCGGAACGAGGCGGCGTCGATCTCGCCCGCGGGATCGCGACCGGCGCAATAGGCCGCCACCTTGTCGGCGCATTGCTCGTAGCCGATCGTGGTCCGCGTCCGGCCGAAGGCCAAGGCGAGGGGGAGCCCGACATAGCCCAGGCCGACGATTGCCACACTCTCCGCCACGCCGCACCCCTCAGCGGACGCGACGGCGCCGATCACCGCATCGCCCGCTGGGCGCGTATAGGGGGGGCGGGCGCTGGCGTCGATCCGAATCGCGGCGGGCGGCCGGGCTCGGAGTCTCGCCGTTCAGGCCTCCGTCTCGGCGGGATCGTCCCACTCGATGCGACGGGGCCGGATCGCCGGCACGGTCGCGGCGATGCCGATCCGGAACGCCGTTCCGACGATGGCGATCACGGCGCAGACGAGGAGGAGGGAATCGAGCACGGCGTTCAGATCAGGGGGCGGCCGGCACGGTGATGCCGGGCGGCGCGCTGGCGGGCGCGCGTGTTGTGGAGGCGCCGCATCTGCTCCTGCAGCAGCAGATCCTCATGCACGGGATGACGTGTCGTTGTGAGCGGAAGTGGTGCTTCCAAGCGGTCTTCGCCCTGGGGATAGACTGGTTTCATGGCCGCCTTCCTCAGTAGTCCCTACGCAGGAGCTTAACCATTTCTTGGTCGATTGCAACCCGGCCGTCGCGACGGGCCGGTTGCACGTCTGCCGGGCAGGCATAACACGGCCTCGTTCAGGATGAGACGGCGTCGGGGCCGGTGCGTATGAAGGCGCGTCCCGGATCTGACGCCGCTGCGGACGCGACCGGACGCGGATGCCCGATTCGTCCTCGGCTTAAAGGTGTAGAAACCCCGGTGCGATACCATCCTTCGGTCGCCCGCAGGCCGGCGCATCGCGATGAATGGCGTCACGCGGTGTCCTGTTCGGCCGCCGCGACCGCCGGCGCCCGGGACGCCCGGCGCTACCGCGGGTCTCCCCCGAACTTCGGACTGCCGATTGCGGTCAAGCTGCTTGGCTGTGGGTCCGAATCCTGGTCTCGACCCGAAATCCTAAGATCTATGCTCTTGGGAGACCTTGTCGTTAACCAGTCCTTAACGAATAGATCCTAGGGCTCGGGTAGGGGCTGGCCGATGGGGTCCATCCCCTGTCGGGCGAGGCTCCGATGCTCTTTCTTGTAGCGGCCGCATTCGGGGGTGGCTTGGCGGCGGCGGCGTTGCTGGGGCCGGTCAGTCCGCTCGCGGCGCTGATCACGGCGCCGTTCGTCGCCAGCGCCATGGCGATCCTCGCCAGCTTTCTCCTGGCGTGGCGCGGCAGCCGCGACGGGCGCGAGATGCCGGTTCTCGACGCTCAGACCGACGCGATGGTGGCGGCCCTGCGGACGCTGACCGAGCAGGCCAGCCCCACCGTCCCAGCCTCGAAGGCCTCTGCCGACCGTCATCGGGTCGCCTGAAGCGCCGCCTCCTCCCCCGAACGCGCATCCTTCGCGCGGCGGCCTGGGCTCTGGCGGTGTGCGCTGTCAGGCCCTTTGCCGCGGCGCATGGCTCGGCATGCGGGCGCCTGTCGCCCGGACAGACGCGGCGCGCGCCATCAGGCGCTCGGCCAACGCGCTGCCCGGATGCCGACAGGCCAGCGCACGGGCCGAGTCTTCCATCGCCTCAGGCTCGATGCCCCATTGAAGCTGGTCTTCCGCGGAGACGAGCAGTCTCCAGAATGGGATGAATTCGTCCGACATTGGCACAGAGTCCCGAGCGACGGATGGCTTGCCTGGTTCCTTGCAAGGATCGGGCGCCGCCGAGGGTCGACCGGTCAGGATGCCAGCGCGAAATTGGCGCCCGCGAAGCCGAGGCCGGCCAGGAACAAGCCCCCGCCCATCATCTCGAGGACGGGACGGTAGCGCCGGGACCAGAGCGACCCGGCTGCCATGCCGGTGCCCGCGACGATGCAATACACGCCCAGCGCCATCATGCTGGCCTCCCCGTCGAACCGCGACGGGATGTCTACACGGGAGGGAGCGGCGCGGTTCCGTCGGGCGGCGGTCATCGACAGGGTTAATCCGGTCGTACTCACGAAGGCCGGGCGCGCGGCCGTACGGACGGCCTCAGGGGATCGGCATCCGCAACAGTCTGGCGCCCGCATCCGAGACGCGTCCAGGCTCAGCCCTTCGCCACCCACATCGTGACCGCGGAGGCGCCGGCATAGGGACGGTCCGCCTGAGCGATTGCCTTCGCGGCCGCCTCGCACGCGTCCTCGGCGTTGAACTCGACCGCTCCGATCGCCGAACCGCAGCCGGCCAGCCTGATGGTGAGCACGTCGATCACGGCACCCTCCCCGGGGCGGGGCGATCGCTTGCACCGGATCCTGCCGCTGGTCGCGGATCATCGGCGGGATCGAGACAGCGCTTTGAGGGGTCAGATGGCGGAGGGAGCGGGATTCGAACCCGCGATACCGTTTCCGGTATACACACTTTCCAGGCGTGCGCCTTCAACCACTCGGCCACCCCTCCGGCCGCGGACAGGGCACCCGGGCGCACGAGCGGGGCGCCGGGCGCAGCCAGGGCCGCGCGGTGCGGTGCTGTTAGCCGGGTGCGCCGCCATGCGCAAGGCATCAGAGCATCATCCCGAAAGGTGGCGTCCGGCTTTCGGACAAAGATGATGTGAAACCAAGGATCGAAGGCATCATCCCGAAAGGTGGCGTCCGGCTTTCGGACAAAGATGATGCGAAACCAAGGATCGCGCGCATCGCCCCGGTCACCGGAACCAGGGCGATGCGCGCGTGCCGGGCCGTTCGAAAACCGCCCGGCCTTGGCTCTCACCCCTCGCCGTCGAGGTGGAAGCGGACGGTCTCGACATTCGCCCGCTCAAAGGCCTGCATCACGTGCTGGTACGAGCGCTCCATGGCGTTGTCGCCGTCGCCGGGGCTGTCCTCGGGCTTCAGCACGAACATCAGCAGCGAGCGCCCGGTCACAGCGTAGCCGGTACCGAACGGGAAGCTCTCCACCTCTTGGCTGTCCGGCAGGTTGGTGTCGAGGAGGCGCGTCCAAGCCACGCCGCCGACCGACTCAGGGAGCGTGAACGTCACGAGGTCGTGGTAGGCGTTGAACATGATCAGCAGCGTCGCGTCTCCGCCACGGCGGTGAAGCCCCGTCGCCTGGGCACGCCCGTCGAGCTGGACCGCGAAGGAGCGGGCGCCGCCGTCGGTCCAGTTCTCGGGCGTCATCTCGCTGCCGTCCGGGCGCAGCCACGCCACGTCCTTGACGCCGAACTCCTCGTCATACTGGCCGGTGAGGAACCGCCCGCGGTTCAGGATCGGCAGGGCGTTGCGCAGGAGGATCAGCCGCTGCGTGAACTCGGCCAGATCCCGCTCCTCGTCCCCGATCGCCTCCCAGTCGAGCCAGGAGACCTCGTTGTCCTGGCAATAGGCGTTGTTGTTGCCGTTCTGGGTGCGGGCGAACTCGTCGCCCGCGAGCAGCATCGGCGTGCCGCGGGACAGGAACAGCGTCGCCAGCATGTTGCGCATCTGGCGCAGGCGCGTGGCCCGGATCTCCGGGTCGTCGGTCGGGCCCTCGACCCCGTAATTGTACGAGAGGTTGTGCGAGTGGCCGTCGCGGTTGCCCTCGCCGTTCGCCTCGTTGTGCTTGTCGTTGTAAGAGACCGTGTCGTGCAGGGTGAAGCCGTCGTGCGCAGTGAGGAAGTTCACCGAGGCCCAGGGCTTGCGGCCACGCTTGTTGAACTTGTCGGCTGAGCCGGCGATGCGCGCCGCCATGTCGGGCAACAGGCCGCCGTCACCCTTCCAGTAGGCGCGGACGTCGTCGCGGAACCGGTCGTTCCACTCGGCCCAGCCGGGCGGGAAGCCCCCGACCTGATAGCCGCCGGGGCCGCAATCCCACGGCTCGGCGATCAGCTTGACGTTGTTGAGCACCGGGTCCTGCCGGCAGGTGTCGAGGAAGCCGCCGCCCTCGTCGAAGCCGTAGGGCTCCCGGCCCAGGATCGTGGCGAGGTCGAAGCGGAACCCGTCGACCTGCATCTCCTGCGCCCAGTAGCGCAGGGAATCGGTGACGAGCTGCAGCACCCGCGGATGCGACAGGTTGAAGGTGTTCCCGGTCCCGGTATCGTTGATGTAGTAGCGCGGCTCGTTCGGCAGCAGCCGGTAGTAGGAGGCGTTGTCGACGCCCTTGAACGACAGGGTCGGGCCCTTCTCGTTGCCCTCGGCGGTGTGGTTGTAGACCACGTCGAGGATCACCTCGAGGCCGGCGCCGTGGAAGCGCGAGACCATCTCCTTGAACTCGGAGAAGGCGAAGTCCGGCACCGCCGCGTAGCGGCGCGCGGGGGTGAAGAACGAGATCGTGTTGTAGCCCCAGTAATTCACCAAGCCCTTCTGCTCGAGGTAATCGTCCTGCACGAAGGCGTGGACCGGCAGCAGCTCCACCGAGGTGACGCCGAGGCTCTTGATGTAGTCGAGCACGTCCCGGGTCCCGAGGCCGGCATAGGTGCCGCGCAGCTTCTCCGGCACCCGCGGGTCGAGCTTGGTCATGCCCTTCACGTGGGTTTCGTAGAAGATGGTCTTCTCCCACGGGACGTGCGGCTTCTGGTGCCGGCCCCAGGTGAAGGCTGGGTCGATAACGCGGGAACGGCGGGTGTAGGGGGCGCTGTCGCGCTCGTCGAAGGTCAGGTCGTCGCCGGATTCCATCTGGTAGCCGAACAGGGCCGGGTTCCAGGTGATCGAGCCGACGAGCCCCTTGGCGTAGGGGTCGATCAGCAGCTTGTTGGGGTTGAACCGGTGGCCGGCCTTCGGCTCGTAAGGGCCGTGGACCCGGTAGCCGTAGATCGTGCCGGGGCGGGCGTCGGGCAGGTAGCCGTGCCAGATCTCGTCGGTGTATTCCGGCAGCTCGATCCGCTCGATCTCCTGCTCGCCCTGGTCGTCGAACAGGCAGAGCTCGACCTTGGTGGCGTGGGCCGAGAACAGGGCGAAGTTCACGCCGAGGCCGTCCCAAGTGGCGCCGAGCGGATAGGGTTGGCCCTCCTGGATACGCGAACGGGTCGCACGGGCCTGCGATGCGGGACGTCTGGAATCGGACATGAACACTCCGGAGCGCGACCCACACGGCCACGTGCCGCTGCGGGAGGCCTCTGGTGAACGTGCCGGCAACGGCGAAGCTCCCGCGCTGCCGCAAAAATCACTGTCCGGCGAGCGGGGATGATGGCCTTGCAGCTCGGGCGCCGTGCCGTCGGACCCGCTGCCTCTAACCGTGGGCCGGCGCGGTACCGGCCAGGCGCTTGAGATGGAGCTCCTCCAGGTCGATCTCCGCCTCCAACTGCCGCAGCACCGAGCTGTGAATCCGATTCTCCCGGTGCAGGCCGATCAGGGCCGACCGGCCGGACCGCACGGCGAGCAGCGCGGCGGCGAAGTGCTCGGTCTTCTCGGCTGCGAGTGCCTTGCGCTCGTCGCGATCCCGCGACGTGGCCCGGACCCGGCGGCGGTACTCTTCCACGAGGCGCGGATGCCGCAACGTGCCGGTCGCGGGTGAGACAAGCGCCTCAAGGGCGGCCAGCCCCGCCTCGTTGACGACGACCCGGGCCATGGGCGCATCGAGATGGCCGTCGGGCAGATGCGCGACGGGGTCGAGGTTGAGCCGCCGGATCAGCGGCCCCAGCGTCGTGCCCTGGACCAGCACGGTGAACAGGATCACCACGAAGGCGGCCACCAGGACCGCGTCACGGCCCGGAAAATCCACCGGCAGGGCCAGGGCGGCCGCGAGGGTCACCACACCGCGCATACCGGCCCAGCCGACGACCAGCGGTACCGCCGGGCTCGGCGACGGTTCCTGCGCGCGGACCCTCGGCGACAGGAGCCGCCGCAGGTAGACGGCGGGGAACACCCAGAGCAGGCGGGCGACCACGCAGGTGGCGGTGACCGCGAGTGCCAGCGGCAGCCCCGCCGAAAGCGATCCGGGCTCGCCTCCGGTCCGCGCCAGCACGCCGCGGAGCGCCAGCCCGATCAGCACGAAGACCAGCGCCTCCAGCACGAACACCACGAAGCCCCAGACCGCCACCGCGTGCCGGCGGGCCTGGGCGTCGAAGGTCTCGTGCTCCCGCCCGCCCATCATCAGGCCGCAGGCGACAACGGCGAGCACCCCGGAGGCGTGGATCTCCTCGGCCGCGAGGTAGGCGACGTAGGCGGCCAGGAAGCTCAGCACCGTGATGGCGTTGGCCTCGTGCAGCCGCCGGACCAGGGCGTTCACGGCGACGCCGCAGGCGAGCCCGACCGTGACCCCCGCCACCGCCAGCCACGCGAAGCTGCCGGCCGCCGCCCAGGCGCTGAAGCTGCCCGTGAGTGCGGCCGCCACGGCGAACCGGTAGAGGACGAGGCCGGAGGCGTCGTTGACCAGGCTCTCGCCCTCCAGGACCGTGATCATCCGGCGCGGCAGCGCCACCCGGGCGAGCACCGCCTTGGCGGCGACCGCATCCGGCGGCGAGACGATGGCACCCAGCGCGAAGCAGGCCGCCCAGGGCAGCGCCGGCACCACCGCGTGGGCGACGAGCCCGACCACCAGGGTGGTGAACAGGACCGCCCCCAGCGACAGGGACAGGATCGGGCCAAGGCTCGCCCGGAAGTCGCGCCAGACGGTGAAGTAGGCGGATTCGAGCAGGAGCGGCGGCAGGAACAGGACCATGATCAGGTCCGGATCGAGATCGAAGGCCGGCAGGCCCGGCGCCACCGCCAGCGCCATCCCACCGAGCACCAGGGCAGCGGCCGGCGGGAAGCCGAGCCGTCCGGCCACCAGCGACAGAAGCAGGGCCGCGCCCAGGAGACCGAGGATCAGCTCGAACAGGGCGACGGATGTCATCGATGGATCAGTCTCGGCGCCGGAACTCCGGCAAGCGCGACCGTTCTAGAACGTTTCCGGTTCGGATGAATACTGGGGCCGCGTTGCAGGCCCGGCGCTACAGCGCGCCCTCGCGTACCGCGCCCGGATCGGCGAGCGCATGGAGGATGCGCGCGGCGCTGTGGGCGAAGCGGAGCGTCACGGCCTTGCGGCGGGCTCCGCTCAGGGGATGCTCCGGCGGCTCCCGGAGGATCCCGGCGCCGTAGGCATCGGCGACGATCAGGCCGCATTCCTCCGGGATCAGCGATTCCGGCACGTCCTCGGGGATCGCGAAGAAGAACCGATCGCAGAAATCCCGGTAATCCGGCCATTTCCGGTCGGCGCGGAAATCGGCGACGCTCGACTTGATCTCCACGATCGTGAGCTTGCCCGCGCCGCAGAGGGCGATCACGTCGGCCCGGCGGCCGTTCACGAGAGAGAATTCCGGCAGGGTGACGCAGCCCATCTCGGAGAACAGCCGGCGCACGCCGCGCTGGATCCGCAGGGCCGTCGGCGATTGCCGCCGGTCGGGCGGCAGGAGCACATCGACGACCGCGGAGGCGGTGTCGGGAAAGCCGGGGGAAGCGGACATCAATCGCGGGGGATGCACCTGTACCGAATCGGCACATCCTGCCAATCCGGGCGCCATCCGTCACCTGCGACCCGGGACCACCCCGCGGCGGCTAGCCGAGACAGGCCCGGATCGCGTCGAATCCGTCGGTGAGCGCGGCCGGTCCGGGCTGCAGGATCAGGGGCGACTTGATCTCGTGGATGCGCCCGTCCCGCACCGCCGGAAGTCCGGGAAAACCCGGCCGCGCCCGGATCCGGTCGATGTTCACCCGCTTCCCGCACCACGAGGCCAGGATCACCTCGGGCGCCGCCGCGATGACCTGCTCGGCAGTAACGATCCGGTCCTTCGCGGCCGGCTGGCGGCTCAACTCCGGAAACACGTCCTGGCCGCCGGCCCGGGCGATCAGGTCCGAGACCCAGCCGATGCCGGAGATCATCGGCGCGTCCCATTCCTCGAAATAGACCCGCAGGGGCGGACGATCCTGTACGGCGCGCGCGGCTTCCGCGAGCCGCGCCTCGAACCCGGCCGCCAGGGTCTCGGCCCGTTCGGGAACGCCCACGAGCGCCCCGAGCGTCCGCACCATGGTGAGGCATCCGGCCAGATCGCGCTGATTGAACAAGTGAACCGCTACGCCGGCGCGGGCGAGGTCGGCCACGATGTCGGCCTGGAGATCCGAGAAGGCGAGGACGAGGTCCGGCGCCAGCGCCAGGATCTTCGGGATGTCGGCGCTGGTGAAGGCCGAGACCCGGGGCTTCTCCTTCCGGACCCGGGGCGGGCGGACCGCGTAGCCCGAGACGCCGACGATCCGGTCCTCCTCGCCCAGCAGGTACAGGGTCTCGACGGTCTCCTCGGTGAGGCAGACGATCCGCTCCGGCGGGAAGCGGCGCATCAGCGGTCGAGCCAGGTCAGGAGCCCGGCCCCGGGGGCCAGGAGCACAAAGGCCCAGACCAGGGCCGAGGCGACGTTCGCCACCTGGAACGGCAGCCGCGACAGGCCGAGTATCCCGGCGAGCAGCGGCACCAGGGCCCGGGCCGGCCCGAAGAACCGACCCAGCGCCACCGCGGCGATGCCCCAGCGGCCGATGAAGGCCTCGGCCTTGGCGGTCAGTTCGGGGTAGCGCCGCAGCGGCCACTTGGTCTTCGCCCCCGGCCCGAGCCAGTGGCCAGCCTCGTAGGAGAGCCAGTCGCCCAGGGCGGCGCCGAGGGCGGCCCCCAGGACCACCGGCCAGAACGGGACGTTGGCGCCGCCCACCAGGGCGCCGATGGCGATCAGGATCACGGTGGCCGGCACGAACAGCGACAGGACCGCGATCGACTCGCAGAAAGCGAGGCCGCCCGCGATCAGCGGCGTCCAGGCCTTGTGCGCCTCCACGAAGGCGAGGGTCGTGGTGCGCAGGGCTTCAAGGTCCATGGGGCTCGGGGGGCAAAGGGAGGGTCGGTCCCATCTGAGGCGGGGGCGGGTGGGGGACAAGGGAGGGCGATTGCGGGCAGCGCTGTCACATCCGGACATCGCACGGTTCGTTTGTCAGATAGCGTCTCGCAGTGCCGGTTTCCCAACCCGGGCTTTCTGGCCTCGAAAGCTAGCGTGGCAACTCTCGCCGGCCGGTGGCAAGCTCGACAGCAGATGAGGGTGATGGAGGATCTGCAGATCAGCGAAATCTGACGCTCCGGATCACTCGACGACACCACGAAGAAGCCGCTCTCGTTGCTACGCCTCTCGACAGCATGCGTACATGACACGCGCCGCCTTCGTGCACGATTTCGTTTCGATCAGAGCCTGGATGTGTTGAAAAGCGCCTGATCGAATCAGCAACATCGCTAAAGTGGTCTGTGAGGAGACTGCCCGTGATCCGGACGAGACTGTTTTGGGCGTCGCTTGCCACCATCCTGGCGGCATCGCCGGCAGGCGCGCAATCGAAGGCCGCCACCTACCTCATCCAGCAGGCCATCGCCGAGGGCTGCGAAAGCCATCGCGGAACGATGGACGCATCCGGCGCCATCGAACGCGACCTGGACGGCGATGGCCTCCCGGACCTGATCATCGCCGATGACGGGTTGCGCTGCTCCGGTCCATCGTCGCGCAGCATCAATTGCGGCATGCAGGTTTGTTCGGTGACATTCTACCTGCGCCGCGGCCCGCTGCTCCGGAAAGTGCACGACATGCTCGGGGCCGGACTCAGCGTTGGGTCCGAGCGCATTCCGAAGGTGCACATGTATGCCCATGGCGGTCGGCGCGGCTTCGTCCGCTGGAACGGCAGCCGCTTCGATTGACGGGATTCGCGTGACGCCCCCGTGCTTGCGCCCAGACCCCGGATCGCCGACAGCATCGGTCCGGCGCAGCCGAACCGGAATCACCCGCGTTGAACGTCCTGTCGATCCAGTCCCACGTCGCCTACGGCCATGTCGGCAACGCCTCGGCGGTGTTCCCGATGCAGCGGCTCGGGGTCGAGGTCTGGCCGGTCCACACGGTGCAGTTCTCGAACCACACCGGCTACGGCGCGTGGCGCGGCCCGGTCTTCGACGCCGCGATGATCCGCGACGTGGTGCAGGGCATCGGCGACCGCGGGGTCTTTTCCGGCTGCGACGCGGTGCTGTCGGGCTACATGGGCTCGGCCGAGATCGGCGCCGCCATCCTGGAGGCGGTGGCCTCCGTGCGGGCGGCGAACCCGAAGGCGCTCTATTGCTGCGATCCGGTGATCGGCGACGTCGAGGAGGGCGTCTACGTGCGGCCGGGGATCGAGGCGTTCCTGCGCGCGCAGGCGGTGCCGCAGGCCGACATCCTCACCCCCAACCAGTTCGAGCTGGGGCTGCTCACCGGCCTGCCGAGCGGCACCCTGGCGGAGGCCGGGGCGGCCATCGCGGCCCTGCGGGCGCGCGGGCCCCGGGTCGTGCTGGTCACCTCGGCGCTCTGCACCGACACGCCGTCTGACAGCATCGACATGCTCGCCGGGGCGGGGGGGCAGCTGTTCCGGGTCCGCACCCCGCGGCTCGCCATCGCGGTGAACGGCGCGGGCGACTGCATCGCGGCCCTGTTCCTCGTGCACTATGCCCGCACCGGCTCGGCCGCGGCGGCCCTGGGGGCGGCCGCCGCCTCGGTCTACGGGCTCCTGAAGCGCACCGCGGAGGTGGGGTCCCGCGAGATCCTGACCGTGGCGGCGCAGGAAGAGTACGTGAACCCGAGCGAGCGGTTTCCGGTCGAGGCCGTCTGAGCACTCAGGCCGCGCCGGGCTCCTCGTAAAGGATCGTCGGCTCGGCGATCACCGAAAAAGTCACCGACCGCGCGATGAAGCAGAAGGCGTGGGCCTCGTGGTGGAGCTCCAGCGCCCGCGCCGCATCCGATCCGGCCGCGATCGTCACGCGGGGCCGGAGGATGACCGCGGTGAACTGGCCCGCGCCGCCCGCCTCCTCGGTCATGGTGCCCTCGGCGGCGTCTTCGTAGGCCGTGACGACGATGCCGGCTTGCGCGCACAGGCCGAGATACCAGAGCTGGTGGCAGGCCGAGAGTGACGCCACCAGCAGTTCCTCGGGGTTCCAGCACGCGGGATCGCCCCGGAAGGCCGGATCGGACGAGCCCGGGATCGGCGGCTTGCCGGGCGCAGACAGGGTGTGGGCGCGGTCATAGCCACGATAGCTGCGGGTTCCGCTGCCGGTATTGCCCGTCCAGGTCACCGTGACGGCGTAGCGGTGCTGCTTGTCGGCCATGGATCCCCCCGCGCCACATCCGGTTCGCGCGCCGCCCGTCCTCCGGGCGGCTCGCTCGCACACGCCGCACCGTGTACCAGTCTTGCGCTTCGCCCCCGAGTCGCGGCCGATCCGCCGCCGGGCTCGTGCGGGCAGGAAGGTCCGACCCGATGGCGCGCCGCTTCGTCACCCTCGACGTCTTCACCGAGCACCGCCTTGCCGGCAATCCGCTCGCCGTGGTGCTCGATGCGGAGGGCCTCGACACGGCCGCCATGCAGGCCATCGCCCGGGAGTTCAACCTGTCCGAGACGGTGTTCGTGCTGCCGGCCACCGAGTCCCGCCACCGGGCGCGGGTGCGCATCTTCACGCCGGGCCGGGAGCTGCCCTTCGCGGGTCACCCGACGGTGGGGACCGCGGTGCTGCTGGCGCTGCAGGACCCCACCCGGGGCGATGCCCGCGCCTTCGGCCTGGAGGAGGAGATCGGCATCGTCCCCTGCGTGGTCGAGACCCTGGACGACGGCAGCGGCGGCCGGGGGCGGTTCCGGCTGCCGGTCCTGCCGGAATACCTTGGCCCCGGGCCCGATCCGACGATCCTGGCGCCGCTCGTCGGCCTCGAACCCGGCGATATCGGCACCGGCCGGCATGAACCGAGCCGCCACGGGGTCGGCCCCCGCTTCACCTGCGTGCCCATTGCCTCCGTCGCGGCCCTCGACGCCGCCCGGCCGGCCCAGGCGCCGGAGCCGGGGGACGGCCTCTATCTCTACACCCCCGATCCCGAGGGGACGGGGCAGAGCTGGCGCGTGCGGATGTTCGCGCCGGATCTCGGCGTCCCGGAGGATCCCGCCACCGGCTCGGCGGCCTCCGCCTTCGCGGGGGTGCTGATGCAGTACGAGACACTCGGTGACGGCACCCACGACGTGGCGATCTGCCAGGGCCAGGCCATGGGCCGGCCGAGCGCGATCGCGCTCCAGCTCACCATCGCGGCAGGCGCCCTGCAGGGGGTGGAGATCGGCGGCGCGGCCGTGATCGTCTCGGACGGCATGCTGCATGTCTGAGGGATTCCGCGCCACCCGGCTCGTGGATGTCACCGCGCGGTTTGTGGACTACGATTGGGCGTTTCCGCGCGAGCATGCCGAGGCCATCGCGGCGCATTGGCAGAACCGGATTGCCCGCAGCCCCGGCATGTTCGACGGGACCGTCCTGCTGTGCCGTGCCTACAAGGTCGTCGACGGGATCGCCCGGCTCGATCTGTTCGCGACGCGCTACTCCACCTTCCTCTATTACCGGCACATCCGGCACGCCGATCCCCAGATCCGCAACGCCTTCGCGGCGATCGTACCCTGGACGGCGGACGGCGCAGTGCTGCTCGGCGAGATGGGCGCCCACACGGCCAATGCCGGCCAGCTCTACTTTCCCTGCGGGACGCCGGACCCGGACGACGTGCGCGGCGACGGCGTGGATCTCGCCGGCAGCGCCGCCCGGGAACTCGCCGAGGAGACCGGTCTCGTCCTGCCGGAGGATGCCCCGGCGGAATGGGTTCTCCTCGAAGGCGAGAACCAGCTCGCCTTCCTGCGGCCCGTGCGGTTTCCGGAGCCCGCGACGGCGATCGAGGGCCGCATCGCGGATCATCTCCGCAGCGAGGCCGAGCCGGAACTCGCCGGGATACACAGCGTGCGCAGCGCGGCGGAGATCGATCGCGCCCGCATGCCGGGCTTCGTGCGGGCCTATCTGGCGCAGGCCTTCGCAGCCTGATCCCGCCGCATACGGAGAGACCGACGATAATTGCGTCGCGCGCGATTCACGTGGAATGGTGTTATCCGAAGCCGGCACAATACAGAGTTCTGTTTTATTGACTGCTGCAAGCCCGTGCATAAACTTGGCCTGATCTCGGGATCGCGCGCGCGTTGCGGGCTGGACACCAAAGCAGGCCTCATGCAAATCGGATTTTCCGCCCGTCCCGTCGGCCGCTGGCTGGCGGTCGGACTGCTGGCCGTCCTGGCGATGGCACCGGTCAGAGCCTCGCGCGCGGCCGAAACGGTGGTCCTGCGCGTCGGCGACCAGAAGGGCGGGAACCGCGCGCTCCTCGACATCGTCGGCCTCGCGCAGGACCTGCCCTACCGGATCGAATGGTCGGAATTCCCCGCCGCCGCGCCGATCCTGGAGGCGCTCAACGCCGGCGCCCTCGACGTCGGCTATACCGGCGACCTGTCCTTCCTCACGGTCTACGCGGCCGGCGCGCCCCTCAAGGCGATCGGCGGCACCAAGTCGGATCCCCGGACGCAGGCCATCCTGGTCCGCGCGGATTCGCCGATCCGCTCGGCCGTCGACCTCAAGGGGAAGCGGCTGGCCGGCACGCGCGGCGGCTGGGGCCAGTTCCTGATCAGCGCGACCCTGGAGAAGGCCGGCATTGCGCCAGCGGACGCCACATTCGCGCCGCTCAACCCGGTCGACGCCAAGGTCGCGCTGATGGCGGGCTCGGTGGATGCCTGGGCGGTCTGGGAGCCCTACGTCTCGTTCGCGACGCTCAAGGACAAGGCCCGCCCGATCGCCAACGGGGAAGGCCTCACCCCGACCATCACCTTCATCGTGGCGTCGGACAACGCCATCGCCACCAAGCGGGCCGCCTTGCAGGATTTCCTGAACCGCCTGAACACGGCGCGGCTGTGGTCGCTGGACCACCTCGATGACTACGCCCGGAACACGGCCGCGCTGACCAAGCTGCCCGAGGATGTCCTGCAGGCGGCCTACACGGCACAGCGGACCAGCCCGATCATCATCGACGACGGCGTCGTGGCGGAGGTCCAGGCGGCGTCGGACCGCGCGACGCGCTACGGCATCCTGTCGAAGACTCTGGATGTCGGCCGGGCCGTGGACCGCAGCTTCACGGCCGCGGCCTCGAACTGAGAGACTCGCCCGTCAATGGGCGGCGCAGCCATCCGCCGGCTGGCCGTAGCCGCTGTACACGACCCGAACCTTGCGCGTGCAGCCCGCCTCGGCCTTGGGCGCCGCCACGGGGGCGACGTCCACCGGCTCCACCCGCAGGGTCGCGGCCACCGGCTGGTCCTCGGAGGTGGCCAGGGCGCGGCTTGCGCTCATCACGAAGGGGGTGGCGGCCAGCGACGAGATCGTCAGCGCGGCGAAGAGGGCGATGTTCTTGCGGCCGAAGGTGTCGAGCGTGCGAGCGTTGCGCATGGCTGGTCGTCCGATGTATTCGTTCGGCAGCGCTGAGGTGCCGATATCCCCTGTTGCGCTGATAACTTGGCCGTCAGCTCGGCGGTTCCGGGTTATTGCCCAAAAACCGCCACGCTTGGGTGTCGTCGCGCACCTGGGGCGCCGGGCGTCAGAATGTCCGGCGGTACTGCACGAAGCCTGATCGTTCGCCGATCCGGTCGTAGAGCCGCATCGCGTCCGTGTTGGTCTCGTGCGTCAGCCAGTGGACGCGGGAACAGCCGGCCGCCTGCGCGGCCGCGTAGACGTGCTCGATCAGCCGCCGGCCGATCCCGAGGCCGCGGGTACCCTTCGCCACGAACAGGTCCTGCAGATAGCAATAGTCGCCGATCGTCCAGGCCGAGCGGTGGCGGATGTGGTGGACGAGGCCCAGCGCCTCGGCGCCCCGCCAAGCCAGGGCTCCGTCGACCGGTTCGGCCGGATCGTTGAGGCGGGTCCAGGTCGTGTCCGTGACGGCGTCCGACAGATCGACCTTGTAGAAGGCCTGATAACCCCGCCAGAGCGGCAGCCACGCCGCCCGGTCGCCGGGGCCGATCGGGCGAATCGCGAGGCTGGTCGTATCGGCGTTCATGGTGTGCTCCGGATGCGGGTCTGCGGGATCGGATCACCATCGGCCCCTGACGCGCAAGCCGGGCCGCCTCGACCCCCGACCGCCTTGCACCCCTGCCCGCCCGCACCTAAACCGGCCCGCCGGCGGCTCGACCCGCCGCACGAGCCCGAGCCTCCGAGACCGATGTCCCAGAAAAAATCCTTCCAGGGTCTGATCCTGACGCTTCAGGAATTCTGGGCGGCGCAGGGCTGCGTGATCCTCCAACCCTACGACATGGAGGTCGGCGCCGGCACGTTCCATCCGGCCACGACCCTGCGGGCGCTCGGCCCGAAGCCCTGGAAGGCCGCCTACGTCCAGCCCTCGCGCCGGCCCAAGGACGGCCGCTACGGCGAGAACCCCAACCGGCTCCAGCACTATTACCAGTTCCAGGTGATCCTGAAGCCGAACCCGCCGAACCTCCAGGAGCTCTACCTCGCTTCGCTGAAGGCCATCGGGGTCGACCTGACGCTCCACGATATCCGCTTCGTCGAGGACGATTGGGAGAGCCCGACGCTCGGCGCCTGGGGCCTCGGCTGGGAATGCTGGTGCGACGGGATGGAGGTCAGCCAGTTCACCTACTTCCAGCAGGTCGCGGGCTTCGAATGCGCGCCGGTGGCGGGTGAGCTGACCTACGGGCTGGAGCGGCTCGCCATGTACGTCCAGGGTGTTGAGAACGTCTACGATCTCGACTTCAACGGCGCCGAGGGACCGGACCGGATCACCTACGGCGACGTGTTCCTGCAGGCCGAGCAGGAATATTCCCGCCACAACTTCGAGGCGGCCGACACCGCGATGCTGTTCCGCCAGTTCACCGACGCGGAGGCCGCCTGCCGGTCCTATCTCGCCGCCGGAGCGCCGGCTTCGGAGGGCGAGCGCCACCGGATGGCGCAGCCGGCCTACGACCAGTGCATCAAGGCGAGCCACGTCTTCAATCTGCTCGACGCGCGCGGCGTGATCTCGGTGACCGAGCGCCAGAGCTACATTTTGCGGGTGCGCGAATTGGCCAAGGCCTGCGGCGCGGCGTGGTTGAGGACCGCGGCCGGGGGCGCGTAAGGCGGCGCGGCCTACAGAGGATAGGCCGCGCCTGCGGGAACTGTCACGCCGTCATCGGTCACCACGTCCCGCAGCAAAGCGACCACGCTCAACTCGACGACATCCTGCGGCTGCGTGACCGGCGCACGCGACTGATACAGCGTATCGAACGACCTGCCGCATCATGTGCGCACCGTCGGCGCTCGTGGAAGAGCGATCCGGCTCGCCGCTGCGTCCCGGCGGAGCCCCTGGCGCCCTCGCGCGTTGCAACCCCCGCCAACCGGCGCGCTCCGGCGCGTCCGCAGACGCGGGAAACACCTGATGAAGAAGACTCTCCTCGCCCTCAGCGTCCTCGGCTTCGGCCTCGTCCCCGCGCTGGCGGCCGATCCCGGCCCGGAGGCTGTCGTGAAGAAGCTCTATGCCGAGCCGCACCCGAATCACTCTGCCGTGTATTCGAAGCGCCTCCAGGGCCTGTTCGATGCCGACGCCAAGCAGGCCAACGGCGCCACCGGCAACCTTGATTTCGACTTCCGCCTTAACGGCGAGCCCCTGAAGCCCGACACGGTGAAGAGCCTCACCTTCAAGGAGGCCACCGAGGGCAAGGACCAGGCGAAGGTCACGGTGGAGCGCAAGGGCGGCGACGGCTCGAAGGCGATCGTCTACGATCTCGTGCGCGAGGATGGCGGCTGGAAGGTGTCGGACGCCCACGCGATCGGCGACCGCAAGTGGCAGCTCTCGACCATCCTCAAGGGCGAGGCGCACTGAGGCGCATTCCCGGCCCTCGACAGGTGTGCGGCACGGCGATATGGCCGCGCCATGCCCGACCTCCTGCTCGAACTCCGCTCGGAAGAGATCCCCGCCCGCATGCAGCGGCGCGCGGCGGAGGATCTCAAGAAGCTCGTCACCGACGCCCTGGTGGCGCGCGGCTTCCTGTACGAGGGCGCCAAGGCGTTCTCGACGCCCCGCCGGCTGGCCCTCCACATCGCCGGCCTGCCCGCCCGGGGCGAGGCGGTCCGGGAAGAACGCCGTGGCCCGCGGGTCGGCGCCCCCGAGGCGGCCATCCAGGGGTTCCTGAAGGGCGCGGGGCTGACCAGCCTGGATCAGGCCACGACCGTCACCGATCCCAAGAAGGGCGAATTCTACCTCGCGGTGATCGAGCGCCCCGGCCGCGAGACGCTGGACGTACTGGCCGAGCTCCTGCCGGAGATCATCAAGAGCTTCCCCTGGCCGAAATCGATGCGCTGGGGCGCCGCCTCGGCCGAGCCCGGCTCCTTACGCTGGGTGCGCCCGCTGCAATCGATCGTCGCGACCTTCGGGCCGGAGACCGAGACGCCCGAGGTCGTGCCGTTCTCGGTCGGCGGGATCGTGGCCGGGACCACGACCTACGGCCACCGCTTCCTGGCACCGGATGCGATCGAGGTGCGCCGGTTCGACGATTACATCCAGGCGCTGGAGCGGGCGAAGGTCATCCTCGACCCGGAGCGGCGCAAGGACGTGATCCTGCACGACGCCCGCGACCTCGCCTTCGCCCGCGCCCTCGACCTCGTGGAGGACGAGGGCCTGCTGGAGGAGGTGTCCGGCCTCGTGGAATGGCCGGTGGTGCTGATGGGCTCGTTCGACGAGGCCTTCCTCGACATCCCCGCCGAGGCGATCCGGGCGACGATCCGGGCGAACCAGAAGTGTTTTGTGCTGCGCAAGAGCGGCTCCGAGGATCTGGCCCCGGCCTTCATCCTGGTCTCGAATCTTTTGGCCTCGGATGGCGGGCAGGCGATCACCGCCGGCAACGAGCGGGTGGTCCGGGCGCGCCTGTCGGACGCAAAGTTCTTCTGGGAGACCGACAAGGCGATCCGCCTGGAAGACCGGCTGCCGAAGCTCGACACCATCGTCTTCCACGAGAAGCTCGGTACGCAGGGTGAGCGGATCGCCCGCATCGCCGCCCTGGCGAAGGACCTCGCGCCGCTGGTGGGGGCTGATGCGAAGCTCGCTGGAGAAGCAGCGCGCCTCGCCAAGGCCGACCTCGTCACCGAGATGGTCGGCGAGTTTCCGGAGTTGCAAGGGCTGATGGGGCGCAAATACGCGACGCTCCAGGGTGAGCACCCGAGTGTCTGCGCGGCCCTGGAGGAGCACTATAAGCCTGTCGGCCCCTCGGACCGGGTGCCGAGCGATCCGGTCTCGATCGCGGTTGCGCTCGCCGACAAGCTCGACACGCTGGTGGGTTTCTGGGCGATCGACGAGAAGCCTACGGGGAGCAAGGACCCCTATGCGCTGCGGCGAGCGGCATTGGGTGTGATCCGCTACCTGCTGGATGGTCTGCGCTTCAACCTCGTCGAAGCTTTCGACGTGCATGCTGAGCGCATCGATGAATCGATAAAGAAGACTCACATCACCAATGCCGGCGGTGAAGTTGTATCGTTTGCTCAAGGGTACGGGTCGACTGCCTGGGGCGGGCGCCAAGTCCGACTCAAAAGCCTCGATCTCCTCGGTTTCTTCGCCGACCGCCTCAAAGTCTACCTCCGCGACCAGGGCGCCCGCCACGACCTGATCGACGCCGTCTTCGCCCTCCCCGGCCAGGACGACCTGCTGATGGTGGTCCGCCGGGTCGAAGCCCTTGGGCAATTCCTCGACACCGAGGACGGAAAGAACCTGCTCGCGGGCTACAAGCGCGCGGCCAACATCCTGCGCATCGAGGAGAAGAAGGACGGCCGCGCCTACGATTCCGAGCCCGACGCCGCCCTCGCGGCCGCGGGCGAGCCGGCCGAGCGGGCGCTCGCCGAGGCGCTGACCCAGGCGCGGGAAACCGCCTCGGCGGCCGTCGCCCGCGAGGATTTTTCCGGCGCCATGCAGGCGCTCTCGACGCTCCGTGCGCCGGTCGACGCCTTCTTCCAGGACGTGACCGTCAACGCCCCCGATCCAAAACTCCGCGAGAACCGGCTGCTGCTGCTCAACGCGCTCCGCGCCGCGACGCGGGAGGTGGCGGATTTCTCGAAGATCGAGGGGTGAGGCGCGCCGGTCTCCCGCCCCCGCAAAGGGGGAGGGAGACCGGCGCTTCATCCGTGATCGTGATGCCCGTCGGTCTCCGGCAGGGTCAGCCCGAAATGGCTCACCAGATCGGCGACCTGACCCGGGCTGAGCTGCCGCGGATTGAGGTTGCGCAATAACAAATAAAGCTTGGCGGTCTCCTCCAGCTCCTCGGTGGCGAAGACCGCGCCTTCCAGGCTGTCGCCGGCCACCACCGGGCCGTGATTGGCGAGCAGAACCGAGCTGTACTTGCCGGCAAGTCCCCGGATCGCGTCCGCCACCGCCGGGTCGCCCGGACGGTAATACGGCACCAGCGCCGTGCCACCGGTGCGCATCAGGTAGTAGGGCGTCAGCGGCGGCAGCACCTGATGCGGGTCGATCTCCGGCAGCATCGAGACCGCCACCGCATGGGTCGAGTGCAGATGGACGATGGCCTTCGCTTCGCTCCGGCTCTCGTAGAGCGCGCTGTGCAGCGGGATCTCCTTGGTGGGCTTGTCGCCCGACACCAACCGCCCCGCATCGTCCAGCCGCGCGATCCGCGCCGGGTCGAGGAAGCCGAGCGAGGCGTTGGTCGGCGTCACCAGCCAGCCGCCGTCGGGCAGGCGCAGGGAGATGTTGCCGGACGAGCCCGGCGTCAGGCCGCGCTCGAACAGCGAGCGGCCGTAGCGGCAGATCTCCTCGCGCAGCCGGCTCTCGTCGCTCATGCGGTCGCTCCCTCGATCAGCTCGAATCCGAGATCGATTGTTTTCGGGCCGTCACCGGTCAGGCAGGCGGCGGCCTGCCGGCCGATCTCCAGGCGCGGCGTTCGCACCGTCGACAGGGGCTGGGGCATCGCGGTCGCGAAGTCGAGCCCGTTGAAGCCGAACAGCGCGAGCCGCTCCGGTACCGCCAGCCCCGCCGCCAGACAGGCGAAGTAGCCGCCAAGGGCCATGTCGTCGTTGGAGAAATAGACCGCATCGAGATCCGGATAACGCGCCAGCAGCGTTTCCAGCCCCGCTCGGCCCGAGGCCGGCGAGGACGGCCCCGGCCGGATTTCCTTGTCACAAAGCGCCAAACCCGACTCTGCCAGGGTTTGCTCGAACCCGGCCAGCCGCTTGCCCGCCCGCAGGTCGACCGCGAGATCGTGTCCGAGATAGGCGATCCGCCGGTAGCCACGCGCGACGAGGTGGCGGGCGCTTGCCGCCCCCACGGCCTGGTTGGAGAAGCCGACGACCGTGTCGATCCCCTCCCCGTCCGTGTCGATCATCTCGACCACACGCACGCCCCCGGCCTTCGCCAGGGCGACGGTGCCGGGAGTGTGCTCCAGCCCGGTGAGCAGCAGCGCGGCCGGGCGCCAGGACAGGAGCGCGGCGGCCAGCGCCTCCTCCCGGTCCGGGTCGTAATCGCTGACGCCGATCACGCAGGGGATGCCCGCGGCATCGAGCGCCGATGTCAGCCCGCGCAGGAGGTCGGGGAAGACCACGTTGGCGAGCGACGGGATCACGACGCCCACGAGCCGTGCGCTCGCCCCCTGCCCCGCGAGGCTGCCGGCGAGCCGGTTCGGCACGTAGCCGAGGCGGGCCACCGCCTCCGCCACCCGCTCGCCGGCCCGCTTGGAATAGGAGCCGTGGTTGCGCAGCACCCGCGAGACCGTGCTCTCGCCGACCCCGGCCTCACGGGCGACGTCGGTGAGGGTGACGAGCCGCCCCGGCGTCTGGATATCGTCCATGGCCCCGCTCTCCCGGCGCGGATTTTTTGCGACGCCCGTGGCACCTCCCACCCACGCCCTCATCCTGAGGTGCCCGCGCCAGCGGGCCTCGAAGGAGGGCTCCAGGGATCGCGTAGCTGGCTGGAAGCCTCCTTCGAGGCCTCCGCTGCGCTTCGGCACCTCAGGATGAGGAGTTTGATGGGAAGACCGTCCTCGGCAATTCGAGACTGACATAGCGGCCTGCATTATCTCGCACAACCGGATTGGCAGCGCTGCCAAAAGGCGATATGGCACCACGCAGCGCCGCCTTACGAGCGGCGAAGACCACTATCCGTCCGTACTGAAAAGGTGCGGGCGCGGGAGAACGCCCATGCCGGTCCAAGCCGCCCCGCTCGGGGGCGCCACCGCATCCGCGGACGAAAAATCGTTCGCCGACCGCACCTACGCGAGGGTGTTCTGGCGCCTCGTGCCGTTCCTGATGCTCTGCTACGTGGTGGCGTATCTCGACCGGGTGAATGTCGGCTTTGCCAAGCTCCAGATGGCGCAGGAGCTGAAGTTCTCCGAGACGGTCTACGGCCTCGGCGCCGGGATCTTCTTCCTCGGCTATTTCCTGTTCGAGGTACCCTCGAACGTGATCCTGCACCGGGTCGGCGCCCGGGTCTGGATCGCCCGCATCATGATCACCTGGGGGATCATCTCCGGCGCCTTCCTGTTCGTGAACTCCGAGTGGAGCTTCTACGGGATGCGCTTCCTCCTCGGCCTCGCCGAGGCCGGCTTCTACCCGGGCGTGATCCTCTACACGACCTCGTGGTTCCCGGCCCACCGCCGCGCCAAGGTGATCGCGGTGTTCATGGCGGCGATCCCGATCTCTGGCATCTTCGGCAACCCGCTGTCGGGCTGGATCATGGACGCGTTCAACGGCACCCACGGCCTGTCGGGCTGGCAATGGATGTTCCTGATCGAGGCGATCCCAGCCGTGCTGGTCGGCATCGCGGTGTTCCTCTACCTCGACAACCGTCCGTCCGAGGCCAAGTGGCTGAGCGATCGCGAGAAGCAGCTCCTCGAGCGCGACATCGCGGCCGACAACCAGGGCAAGGAATCGAGCCCGCACTCGATCGCCACCGTGTTCCGCAACGGCCGCGTGTGGTTCATGAGCCTGATCTACTTCGCCTTCGTCACCGGCCAGTACGGGCTGACCTTCTGGATGCCGACGATCGTCAAGGCGTCGGGCGTGCAGGGCAACTTCAACATCGGCCTGATCAGCGCGATCCCGTTTCTGTGCGCGGCGATCGTGATGGTCCTGCTCGGCCTCTCCGCCGACCGGATGCGCGAGCGCCGCTGGCACCTGATCATCCCGGCGCTGATCGGCGCCGCCGGTTTCGTGGTCTCGGCCAATGCCGGCTCGACGACGGTGGCCATCGCGGCGCTCTCGGTGGCGGCCGCCGGCGTGCTGACCTGCTCGCCCCTGTTCTGGTCGCTGCCGACGGCGTTCCTGAGCGGCGCGGGGGCGGCGGCCGGGATCGCGCTGATCAACTCGGTAGGAAATCTCGCGGGCTTCGCCAGCCCCTACGTGATCGGGGCTCTGCGCGACGCGACCGGCAGCACAGCTGCGGGCCTCTATGCGCTGGCCGTGATGCTGGTGGTCGGCGCGGTCTGCGTGTTCGTGACACCGGCGCGGATGGTCAACCGCTGACCTCTGATCCAAGCGCGACCTGCCCCCTCTCCCGTGCGGGAGAGGGTTGGGGTGAGGGATGCGACCTCTCCGGACAGCTCTCGACCCTCACCCTGTCCCTCTCCCGCACGGGAGAGGGACCCGCGCTTCAAGCGGCGACGCCGAGGCGCCCTCCCCTTCACGCAGGAGCCCCCGATGACCAATTCAACCAACCGCGCCGCGGTGATCGGCCTGGGCTCCATGGGTTCGGGTATGGCCGGCTCGCTCCTGCGGGCAGGTTTCTCCGTCACGGCCTGCGACGTGAACCCGGAGGCTGTGGCCCGCTTTGAAGCGGCCGGTGGCCGGGGGGCCGCGAACCCCGCCGAGGCGGCGCGGGACGCCGACGTGGTGGTGAGCGTCGTCGTCAACGCCGCCCAGACCGAGGCGGTGCTGTTCGGTGAGACCGGCGCCGCCGCCGCGATGCCGGAGGGCGCGGTGTTCGTCTCCTCCGCCACCATGGACCCGGCCGTCGCCCGCGCCCTCGCGGCGCGGCTGGAGGCCACCGGCCGCCACTACCTCGACGCCCCGATGAGCGGCGGCGCCGCCCGCGCGGCGGATGGTGGGCTCACCTTCCTGGCCTCGGGCTCGGCGGCGGCCTTTGCCAAGGCGCGTCCCGCCCTCGATGCCATGGCGGGCACGCTCTACGAACTCGGCGACGCGGCCGGCCAGGGCGCGGCCTTCAAGATGATCAACCAGCTGCTGGCGGGCGTCCACATCGCCGCCGCCTGCGAGGCGATGGCCTTCGCGGCCAAGCAGGGCCTCGACTTGCGGCGCGTCTACGAGGTGATCACCAAGTCGGCGGGCAATTCCTGGATGTTCGAGAACCGGGTGCCGCACATCCTCGACGCCGATTACAGCCCGAAGAGCGCGGTCGACATCTTCGTCAAGGATCTCGGCATCGTGCAGGACATGGCCCGGGCCGAGACGTATCCGGTCCCGGTGGCGGCGGCGGCGCTGCAGATGTTCCTCATGGCGTCCGGCGCCGGCATGGGCCGGGACGACGACGCCTCCGTGGCGCGGCTCTACGCGCAGGTCTCGGGGGCCAAACTGCCGGGGACGGCTTGAGGAAGCCTGATCCCATTCCCTTCCTCATCCTGAGGTGACCGCGAAGCGGGCCTCGAAGGAAGGATCCAGAGATCGCACGGCCGGCTCGAGGGCTCCTTCGAGGCCTCCGCTGCGCTCCGGCACCTCAGGATGAGGGGATCGGATTGGATAACGGTTCACCGAGTGGGCCGCACGGGTATCGAGAACCGGACCGGGAGTCTCAAAAGAAATGCCGCGCTTTGCCGCCAATCTGAGCCTGATGTTCAACGAGGTGCCGTTCCTCGACCGGTTCGCGGCCGCGGCCCAGGCCGGGTTCGATGCCGTCGAGTTCCTGTTCCCCTACGAGCACCCGCCCGAAGCGATCGGCGAGCGTCTTCGGGCGAACGGCCTGACTCAGGCGCTGTTCAATCTGCCGCCGGGCGATTTTGCCAAGGGCGAGCGTGGCCTGGCGGCGTTTCCTGAGCGGTTCGATGAGCTGAAAGCAGGCGTCGACACCGCGCTCCGCTATGCCGAGGCGACCGGCGTCGGCCGCCTCCACCTGATGGCGGGCCTTGCCCCCTGGGACGACCCGCGCGCCATCGACTCCTACCGCCGGGCGGTCACCTGGACGGCGGAGCGGCTGGCTCCCGCCGGGCTCGATCTGGTGCTGGAGCCGATCAACGGCCGGAACATGCCGGGCTATTTTCTCAACGACTTCGGCCGGGCGGCGGACCTGATTCAGGAACTCGCCCTGCCGAACCTGAAGCTCCAGTTCGACCTCTACCATTGCCAGATCCTGCACGGCGACGTGACCATGCGGCTGCGCGCCCTGATGCCGATCATCGGCCACGTCCAGACCGCGAGCGTGCCCGAGCGGCACGAACCCGGCACCGGCGAGATGAACGACTTCTTCCTGTTCGATGAGCTGGACCGGCTCGGCTACCGCGGCTTCGTCGGCTGCGAGTACATCCCGGCCGCCGACACCGTCGCCGGCCTCGGCTGGCTCGCCGCCTACAGAGGGAACGCCCGATGAGCCTCGCCCTGGGATGCGTCGCCGACGACTACACGGGCGCCTCCGACCTCGCCAACACCCTGACCAAGGCGGGCCTGCGCACCATCCAGACCATCGGCGTGCCGGCCGATGACCGCGCCCTGCCGGAGGCCGATGCGGTGGTGGTGGCTCTCAAGAGCCGCTCGATTCCGGCCGATCAGGCCGTGGCGCGCTCCCGCGAGGCGGAGGCGTGGCTGCGGGCCCGGGGCGCCGCCCACGTGATGTTCAAGGTCTGCTCGACCTTCGATTCGACCGAGGCCGGCAATATCGGGCCGGTGATGGATGCCCTGCGGGCCGAGGCCGGCGAGGCGATCGCGCTGGTCACCCCCGCCTTCCCGGAGACGGGCCGGAGCGTCTACCAGGGCAACCTGTTCGTCGGCGCGGTGCCGCTGAACGAGAGCCCGCTCAAGGACCACCCGCTCAATCCGATGCGCGACGCCAACCTCGTGCGCGTGCTCGCCCGGCAGAGCGCGAGCCCGGTCGGCCTGATCGACACCGCCACGGTCGCGAAGGGCCCGGAGGCTGTGGCGGCACGCCTCGACGCGCTGGCCCAGGAGGGTAAGGGCGCGGCCATCGCGGATGCGATCTTCGACAGCGACCTTGAAGTGCTTGGCCGGGCGATCATCGACCGAACATTCTCGGTGGGTGCTTCCGGCCTCGGCCTCGGCCTCGCCCGGGCGCTGGTGGCCGACGGGCGCGGGACGCGAGATGCCGCAGGCGCTGCCGTCGGCGAGCCGGTGGGAGGAGCCTCCGCATGCCTCGCCGGCAGCTGCTCGCAGGCCACGCTCCAGCAGGTCGCGGCCGCGGAGGCGATCATGCCGGTGCTGCGCCTCGACCCGGCCCGGCTGCTCGCGGGCGCCGACGTGGTCGCCGAGGCCTTGGCCTTCGCGGAGGAACGCCTCGCCGCCGGTCCCGTGCTGATCGCCACCTCGGCGCAGCCCGAGGCGGTGCGCGGACTCCAGGCGCAGCATGGGATCGACGCGGCCGGCCACGCCATCGAGGCAGCGCTGGCGGCGATTGCCGAAGGCCTCGTTGCCCGCGGGGTGCGCCGGCTCGTGGTGGCGGGCGGCGAGACCTCCGGCGCGGTGGTCGACCGGCTGGGCCTGACCGCCTTCCTGCTCGGCCCGGAGATCGCGGCGGGCGTTCCGGTCCTGCGCACGGCCGGCCGGCCAGAACCGATGCTGCTCGCCCTGAAATCCGGCAATTTCGGCGGCGCCGACTTCTTCGGCCGCGCCCTCGACATGATGCAGTGACGGGGTTTCCAAAGGGACCCCGTCCCTTTGGTGGGGTGTCGGGGTGAAATCCCGACGAACGGCTCTTCCACCCCCTCACAGGGGGTGGAAGAGCCGTACAGCAGGGCTCTGCCCTGCACCCGCCAAAGGACGCGTCCTTTGGGATCCCATGACGTTTCTCGGGAGGATTTCATGCACGCCCTGATTCTCGGCGCCGCCGGCATGATCGGCCGCCGCCTCGTGGACGCCCTGGTGACGGAGGGCCGGGTCGGCGGGGAGCCGCTCACCGCCCTCACCCTGCTCGACGTGGTGCCGCCCGCGGCGCCGGAGGGCTTCTCCGGCCCGGTGCGAGCCGAGGCCGCGGACCTCACGGCGCCCGGCGCCGCCGAGGCCGCCATCGCCGAGCGGCCGGGGGTGATCTTCCACCTCGCCGCCGTGGTCTCGGGCGAGGCCGAGGCGAATCTCGAACTCGGCTACCGGGTCAATCTCGACGGCACCCGCCTGCTCCTCGACGCGATCCGCGCGGCCAATACGGCGGACGGCTACCGGCCGAAGCTGGTCTTCACCTCCTCGCTTGCGGTGTTCGGGCCACCCTTCCCCAAGGTCATCCCCGACGATCACATCCTGCGCCCGGCCTCCTCGTACGGGGTCCAGAAGGCCATGGGCGAGCTGATGCTCGCCGACTACGCGCGCCGCGGTTTCCTCGACGGGATCGGTCTGCGGCTGCCGACCATCTGCGTACGGCCGGGCAAGCCCAACAAGGCGGCCTCGAGCTTCTTCTCCGGGATCATCCGCGAGCCGCTGGCCGGCCAGGAGGCGATCCTGCCGGTGTCCGATACGGTGCGGCACTGGTTCGCCAGCCCCGCCGCGGCGGTGGGCTTCCTGATTCATGCGGCCGGGCTCGACCTCGCGGCGATCGGCCCGCGGATCAGCCTGACCATGCCGGGGGTCTCGGCGACGGTCGCGGAGGAAATCGAGGCCCTGCGCCGCGCGGCGGGCGACAAGGCCGTTGCGCTGATCCGGCGCGTGCCCGACGCCACCATCGCGCGGATCGTCGGCTCCTGGCCGGAGGCGTTCGAGCCGGAGGCGGCTTTGGCCCTGGGTTTCCGGGCGGATGAATCCTTCGACGCGATCGTGGCCCAGCACGTGGCCGAGTTCCACGGCGGCTGAGGCTCAGCCGAGGGCGGAGCGGATGTCGGTCTGCGGGAAATCGTCGCCGACATAGAGCAGCGGGACGCCGTGCACCTGCGCGCAGGCATAGGCGAAGCAGTCGCCGAGGTTCAGGCGCGCCGGATGGCGGCCCTTGCCGTAGCGGGTGTGCGCAGCAACGGCGATGCGGATTTCTGCGATGCCAAGGGAAACCAGCGCGATATCGACCGTCTCACGCAAGCCGTTAACGATGCTCTCGGCGGTTTCGAGTGACACCGACTCAATACGGCCCACCGCCAGGATGGCCTCGAACAGGGCAAGGGCGCTCGTCAGACGCTGTGGGGCTTGGCGGAGACAATCCGCCACCCGTTCATAACCCTCCTCGCGGCACAGGATTGAGACGATTGCCGAGGCATCGATAAACATCAGTCTTCGTAGAGGCTGTCGTAGAAGGCCTTGTCGGCCTTGAGCCCCGTCGCCGGGTAGGCGGCCAGTGCATCCTGGAGCGGTTTGATCTTCGCGAGGAAATCGGCCAGCGACTCCTCGCGCCGACCCAACTCGTTCACGAGCGCGAGTCGCACCGCCTCGGTCTTGCTCACGCCGGCCCGTGATGCCAGCTTCTCGGCCAGCTGATTCACCTCTTCGCTGCGGATGTTGAGCGGCATCGCGGCCTCCGTGTAGACACAGGAGGCTAGTGTCTACACATCGCCGCCGCAAGTTGGCCGCCGCAAGACGGCCAGACCGTCCCAAAGGATTCCGATGACCCGCCTCGACGAGGCCCGCGCCGTACTGAAAAAGACCTTCGGCTACGAGGATTTCCGGCCCGGACAGGATGAGGTGATCGGCGCGGTGCTCGACGGCGCCGACGTGTTCGCCGTCATGCCCACGGGCTCGGGCAAGTCGATGACCTACCAGCTCCCGGCGCTCGTCGATCCGGGTCTGACCGTGGTGGTCTCGCCGCTGATCGCGCTGATGCACGATCAGGTGCAGCAGATGAAGAGCGTCGGGGTCGAGGCCGCGACCCTCAATTCGAGCGTGACGGAATCCGATTCGCGCGAGACGTGGCGGATGCTGCGCTCGGGCGAGCTGCGTCTCCTGTTCGTGTCGCCCGAGCGCCTGCTGATGGACGGCTGCATCGAGGCCCTGCGCGGGGCCGGCGTCCGACGGCTGGCGGTGGACGAGGCCCATTGCGTCTCGCAATGGGGGCACGATTTCCGGCCCGAATATCGCGAGATTGCCCGAGCCCGCACGACGCTGGGCAATGTCCAGACGCTCGCCCTCACCGCCACCGCCGACGCCGCGACCCGCGCCGAGATCGCCGAGCGCCTCTTCCCGCAGGGCCGGCCGCCGAAGATCTTCGTCCACTCCTTCGACCGGCCGAACATCCGGCTGACCTTCCAGCCCAAGGACAACCCGGCCCGGCAGATCGAGCGCTTCCTGAAGCATCGGCGCGCGGAGAGCGGGATCATCTACTGCTCGTCGCGCAAGCGCACCGAGCAGCTCGCCGAGACCCTCAAGAAGGACGGGTTCGACGCCCTGCCCTACCATGCCGGGCTCGACCAAGCGACGCGGATGGCGAACCAGGACCGGTTCCTGCAGGAGGACGGGGTGGTGATGACCGCCACCATCGCCTTCGGCATGGGCATCAACAAGCCGGACGTGCGTTTCGTCTGCCACGCCGACATGCCCAACAACGTCGAGGGCTACTATCAGGAGATCGGCCGCGCCGGCCGCGACGGGCTGCCGGCCGACACGCTGACCCTCTACGGCCTCGACGACATGGCTTTGCGCCGCCGCCAGATCGACGAGAAGGAGATCTCCGATGAGCGCCGCCGGGTCGAGCGGCGCAAGCTCGAGGCGATGATCACCCTGTGCGAGGGCGCCACCTGCCGGCGCCAGTCGCTGCTCGCCTATTTCGGCGAGATCAGCGAGCCCTGCGGCCGCTGCGACCTGTGCCGCGGCGGCGTCACCCTGGTGGACGGGACGGTCTCGGCCCAGAAGATCCTCTCGGCGATCGTGCGCACCGGGCAGCGCTTCGGCGCGGCCTATATCTGCGATCTCGTCCACGGGAAGGAGAGCGAGCAGATCCGCCGCAACGGCCACACGAATCTCAAGACCTTCGGGGTCGGCGCCGACAAGCCGGTGGCGGCGTGGCGGGCGATCCTGCGCCAGCTCTTCGCCGCCGGGGCGATCGCCGAGAATGCCGACGGCTATGGCGGCCTGTCGATGACCGCGAAGGGCGAGGCGATCCTGTACGGGCGGGAGCCGGTCCAGCTCCGCCCCGACCCCGAGAAGGCGGAGCCCCGCGAGCGCCGCCGCGCCGCGCCCCGGGAGGACGGGGAGATCGCGCTGTCGGAGACCGACGAGGCCCTGTTCCAGCACCTGCGCGGCCTGCGCGCCACCCTTGCCCGGGCCGAAGGGATCGCGGCCTTCATGGTGTTTCCCGACCGCACCCTGATCGAGATGGCCCGGCAGAAGCCCGTCGATCTCTGGGCTTTGCGCACCGTGCACGGGGTCGGCGAGCGCAAGCGTGAGGCCTACGGCGACAAGTTCGTGGCGGCGATCGCCGACTTTCTGGCCCATTCGTCGGCGGCGTAAGCCGCGGGCTCCCTTCAAGGGGCCGGGTCGGTTCGTGTAGGCAGGTCGCCCCCAACCGAATCATCGGAGCCGTCATTTCCGTTTCCGCACCCGTCGCCGAGGCCCCGCCGCGTTCGCGGGCGCTGACCGCGCGCACCGTGTTCTACCTGCCGGGCTTCGACCCCCGGGATCCCGAGACCTACTGGGGCCTGTTCCGCCGTGAGGCCCGTCGCACTGCGTCCCGCCGCGGCGCGGCGATCGCAGTGGGCGACCCGGTCCGCTCCGCGGACGGGCTCGAACTCGCCTGGACCGCGCGGTCGCGCGGCGTCACCACCCGCTATGTCCTCCTGCGCTGGGAGGACATCGTCCGCGCGCGCTTCCCACAATCCGGCTGGGCGCGCCTCCGGGGCGTGCCGACCCTGCTCTGGCGGCTGTGGCGCTCGGGCTACGCGGCCGACCTGCGCCGGGAGGGCTGGCGCTTCTCCACGGTGATCTTCGGCGTCCACCTCATCTATCTGGCGCTGGTCGTCCTCAGCCTCGCCCTGGCGGGGGGCCTCGCCGCCCTGGTGCCGGCCGCGCTGCAGCCCTGGCCCGTGCTGGCGGTGCCGCCGCTGGCCTACGCGATCCTGGCCGGGCTGATGCGGGCGACCCGCGGCAAGCCCTTCTACGTCTCCCACCTCGTGGACGACACCGCCTTCACCCACGCCTACGCGGCCGGCGCGGCCCCCGAGATCGCCCCCCGCCTCGACGCCTTCGCGGCCCGCATCGCCGCGGCCGAGGGCGAGGCCGACGAGGTGGTGGTGGTCGGCCATTCCTCGTCGAGCTTCCTGGGGATCGAGGTGCTGGACCGGGTGCTTAGCCAGGATCCCGGTTTCGGCACCCGCGGCACGCCGGTCACCTTCGTGAGCATCGGCAGCGTCATCCCGTGGCTCGGCCTCGACCCGGCCGCGCAGGGGTTCCGCGACGCGCTCCTGCGCTTCGGGCGGGCGCGGCAGATCGGCTGGCTCGATGTGCGCGCGCCCTGGGACTGGCTGTCGATCCACGCCCAGAACCCCCTGGCCGCCTGCGCGCTCACCCCGCCGGACCCGGAGCGGCCGGCCGTGCTCGGGGTGATGATCAACGACCTGATCACGGGCAGCGATGTCGGCCGACGCCAGTGGAACCTGTTCCAGATGCATTTCCAGCTGCTCATGGCGAGCCAGAGTGTGGGCGGCTTCGATTATCTCGACCTGATGACCGGGCCGGAGCCGGTGCATGCGCTAATCGCCCGGTGTCGGGCGAACGATGTCGCCGGGGCGACCGCTTCCGACGCCGGTATTTGACCGGCTCGGTCGCTGCGCTGACCGAGAGGGATCGCTGCCGGCCGGACTCCCGCTCCGTAGGCGATCCATGAACCCGCAAGGTCACGCTCCCGCGCCGGAATACCGGCGGATGTTGCCAGGGCGGGCGCTTCCGCTCTAGAGCCGGGGCAGCCTAGATGCCCGCCCGGTCCGGGCTCGCCGCGGCCCGCGTCTCCCGGGACGGACCGCTCTTTGCCGAGACCCTTCGCATGTTCCGCAACGACGTTCCGATCACCCCCGAACTCGTAGCCCAGCACGGCCTGACGCCGGACGAGTACGCGCGCTTCCGCGGCCTGATCGGGCGCGACCCGACGCTGACCGAGCTCGGCATCGTCTCGGCGATGTGGAACGAGCATTGTTCCTACAAGTCCTCCCGCAAGCACCTGCGCGGGCTGCCGACCTCGGCGCCCTGGGTGATCCAGGGGCCGGGCGAGAATGCGGGCGTCATCGACATCGGTGACGGCCATGCCTGCGTCTTCAAGATGGAGAGCCACAACCACCCGAGCTACATCGAGCCCTACCAGGGCGCGGCGACCGGCGTGGGCGGCATCCTGCGCGACGTCTTCACCATGGGCGCGCGGCCGATCGCGGCGCTCAACGCCCTGCGCTTCGGCTCCCCGGACCACCCGCGCACCCGCAGCCTCGTCTCGGGCGTGGTGGCGGGCGTCGGCGGCTACGGCAATTCCTTCGGCGTGCCGACCGTCGGCGGCCTGACCGGCTTTCACAGGCGCTACGACGGCAACATCCTGGTCAACGCCATGGCGGTGGGGCTCGCCCGCACCGACGGCATCTTCTACGCGGCCGCCGCCGGGGTCGGGAACCCGATCGTCTATCTCGGCTCCAAGACCGGTCGCGACGGCATCCACGGCGCCACCATGGCGTCGGCCGAGTTCGACGAGGCCTCCGAATCGAAGCGCCCGACCGTGCAGGTCGGCGATCCCTTCGCCGAGAAGCTGCTGCTGGAGGCCTGCCTGGAGCTGATGGCCTCCGGCGCGGTGATCGCCATCCAGGATATGGGCGCGGCGGGCCTCACCTGCTCGGCGGTGGAGATGGGCGCCAAGGGCGACCTCGGCGTCGAGCTCGACATCGACAAGGTGCCGGCCCGCGAAGAGGGCATGACGCCCTACGAGATGATGCTCTCGGAGAGCCAGGAGCGCATGCTCATGGTGCTCAAGCCCGGCATGGAGGCGCAAGCCCAGGCGATCTTCGTGAAGTGGGGCCTCGACTTCGCGGTGATCGGGCGCACCACCGACACGCTGCGCTTCGTCATCAAGTGGCACGGCGAGACCGTGGCCGACCTGCCGATCAAGGAACTCGGCGATGAGGCGCCGCTCTACGACCGGCCGCATCTCGCCAACACGCATCAGCCGGTGATCGCGGCCTCGGAGGTCCCGGCGCCGGCCTCGCTCACCGACGCGCTGAAGCGCCTCGTCGGCTCCCCCGATCTGTCGTCCAAGCGCTGGGTCTTCGAGCAGTACGACCACTTCATCTTAGGCAACACCGTGCAGAAGCCCGGCGGCGATGCCGCGATCGTCCGGGTCGAGGACGGGCCGAAGGGGCTCGCGCTGACCTGCGACGTCACCCCGCGCTACTGCGAGGCCGACCCGGTCGAAGGCGGCCGGCAGGCGGTCGCCGAGGCGTGGCGCAATATCACGGCGGTCGGCGCCAAGCCGCTGGCCATCACCGACAACCTCAACTTTGGCAATCCGGAAAAGCCCGAGGTGATGGGCCAGCTCGTCGGCTGCCTCCAGGGCATCGGCGAGGCCTGCCGGGCGCTCGACTTCCCGGTCGTGTCTGGCAACGTCTCGCTCTACAACGAGACCAACGGCGTCGGCATCCTGCCGACCCCGACCATCGGCGGCGTCGGCGTGCTGGACGACGTGGCGCGCCACGCCACCATCGCCCTCAAGCGCGAAGGCGACGTGCTGGTGCTGATCGGCGCCAGCGAGGGCTGGCTCGGCCAGTCTTCCTACCTGTCGGTGATCGAGGGTCGCGAGGCGGGCGCGCCGCCGCCGGTGGACCTCGCCCTGGAGCGCCGCAACGGCGATTTCGTCCGCGGCCTGATCCAGGCCGGCACCGTCGATACGGTCCACGACCTCGCGGATGGCGGCCTCGCCGTCGCGCTCGCCGAGATGGCGATGGCGGGGGGCCTCGGCGCGGCGCTCGCCGACGTGCCGGTGGACCTGCCGCCCCACGCCTACCTGTTCGGCGAGGACCAGGGCCGCTACCTGCTGGCGGTGCGGCCGGAGGCGGCCACCGATCTCCTCTCGGCCGCGGCGGCCCAGGGCGTGACGGCGGCGTCGATCGGCGTCGCGGGCTCCGACCGTTTGACCCTGCCGGGCGGCGAGACCATATCGCTGGCCGACCTGAATGCGGCGCACGAGGGCTGGCTGCCAGCCTACATGGCGAGCCAGCCCGCCGCGCCGGCCGCCTGACACCTTCTCCCAGGAGTGACCCGATGCCGATGGATGCGGGCGAGATCGAGCGCATGATCCGCGAGGCCCTGCCGGACGCGCAGGTGGAGATCCGCGACCTCGCGGGCGACGGCGACCACTACGCCGCGACCGTCCTGTCGGCGGCCTTCAAGGGCAAGACCCGGGTGGCGCAGCACCAGATGGTCTACGGCGCCCTCCAGGGCCGGATGGGCGGCGTGCTCCACGCCCTTGCGCTGACCACGGGCGTCCCGCAGGATTGAGGCTTCTGGCGGGAGCGCTCCCGATGGACCGACCGAGTCTCTACGACGACGACATCGTAACCTGGGCCGAGGAGCAGGCGGCGGCTCTGCGCGCGCTTGCTCAGAGGCCCGACTTATCGAATGTGCTCGACTGGGAGAATGTGGTCGAGGAGGTCGAGAGCGTGGGACGGTCCGAGATCGGCGGAGTCCAGAGCGCGCTCCTGCAGATGCTGATCCACATCCTAAAGTATGCGTCCGCGCCCCTCGCTCAATCCACAAAGTCCTGGCGCAAGGAAGTCCTCTACTTCCAGACCTTGGCCGCGCGGGATTATCGTCGCTCGATGCGGCAGCGCATTGACTGGGATCGTCTCTGGACCGACTCGATGAAGCTCGCGGCCGCGTCCCTCAACGTCTTCGGTGACAAGCTGGTCCGTGGGTTGCCAGAGGCAATGCCGTTCACGCCTGAGGAGCTCCTCGCGCCCGACTTCGATATGGATCGTGCGCTCGAGCGCTTGACGCTGGTATTGAAACGTTCTGGGGACAGTTACTAAGTCCGTCGAACAGCGGAAGGGTTTTTAGGAATGACCGACGTCAACACGACCATCCAGAACGAGATCACCTCCCAGGACGTGGTGGTGTTCATGAAGGGCACGCCGCAGATGCCGCAATGCGGTTTCTCGGGGCAGGTGGTGCAGATCCTCAACTACCTCGGCGTGCCGTTCAAGGGCGTGAACGTCCTGGCCGATCAGGAGATCCGCGAGGGTATCAAGGCCTTCTCGAACTGGCCGACCATCCCGCAGATCTACGTGAAGGGCGAATTCGTCGGCGGCTGCGACATCACCCGCGAGATGTTCCAGTCGGGCGAGCTGCAGACCTTCCTGTCCGAGAAGGGCGTGCCGGTGAAGACCGCCGCCGCCTGATTCTTTTGGGATTTGGCACGATGGATGAGGGCGCCTGCGGGCGCCCTTTTTCGTGGGCGCGGCGCAGGGATCAGCGCGGCTCCCGCGCCACGAACAGCGCGACGCAGCCGGCGACCGTGATCGCCACCGACCGGAAACGCCGGTCCAGCGCCGCCCGCAGGTCCGGCAGCGTGTCGGCGGCATTCGAGAACACCCCCTTGCGGTTGTAGACTCGCATCAGCGCCCGCGCCGCACCCGTGACCGGGACGCCGCCCGACAGGATCGTGGCGCCGAACACCACGCCGTCATCGGCCAGGCACGGCCGCAAAGTGTCGAAGGCCTTGGCCTTCGCGGCGATGTCGCCCGGCAGGCAGTGCAGCAGGTAGGTCATCCCGATCGAGTCGAACGGCGCGATCCCGCTGGCCGGGGCGCCGAGTACGTCGACCCGGTAGCTCTCCGGCCGGTAGCGCGCGATTCGGTCGGCCGCGAAGGCGAGGCTGTCGGCGTTGAGGTCCATCAGGCCGATCCGCGGCGCGGGCGCCGGGAAGCGGCACCGGTCGAGATACCACCCGGTTCCGACTCCGACATCGCAATGCGCGAGGCCGACGTGCCGGTCATAGAGATCGAGGATCCGCGCCGTCGGGCAGCGCCAGATCAGCGGGTTCGACAGGCGCAGCACCACGAGGTCGTAGATCTGCAGCGTCCGCGGATTGTAGATCGCCTGCCCGGCTCGAGTGTCGGTCGCCATGGCTCTCCGTCAGGCCCCCTGTGGGTGGCGCGCATTCGCATTCGCCGGCAGGATCGCCTATATCAGACCCTTTCCAATCGTATGGATCGTTTAACGCCATGGCGACGCCGTCGCTCGACAGCGCCCGCGCGGCCGATGCCGCGATCGAGAAGGCGCCCGATTTCCTCCCTGAGGCACTGCCCGGCCGCCGCCCCTCGCTGGTCGGCCTGACCCGCGACGCCCTCAAGGCACAGCTCGTCGGCATGGGCGTGCCGGAGCGCGAGAGCCGGATGCGCGCCGGCCAAGTCTGGCACTGGGTCAATTTCCGCGGCGCGTCCGACTTCGCCGAGATGACCAATGTCGGCAAGGCCTTGAAGGCACAGCTCGCCGAGCACTTCACCCTGGAGCGGCCCGAGGTGGCCAGCCGCCAGGTCTCCCGCGACGGCACCCGCAAGTGGCTGCTGCGCATGGCGCCGACCAACCGGCAGGAGCATAATCGGGGCGCCGAGATCGAGTGCGTCTATATCCCCGGCCCGGACCGGGGCACGCTCTGCGTATCCTCCCAGGTCGGCTGCACCCTGACCTGCTCGTTCTGCCACACCGGCACGCAGCGCCTCGTGCGCAACCTCTCGTCGGCCGAGATCGTGCAGCAGCTCGTCACCGCCCGGGACGAGCTCGGTGACTGGCCCGGCCAGATGCCGAGCCGCGACGCCGGCGGCTCCGGCGAGGTCGGCCGGCTCGTGACCAACATCGTGTTCATGGGCATGGGCGAGCCCCTCTACAACCTCGACGCCGTGGTGGATGCGGTCGGGGTGATGTCGGACCAGGAGGGCCTCGCCCTGTCCCGGCGGCGGATCACGGTCTCGACCTCCGGGGTCGTGCCGCAGATCCCCCGGCTCGGCGAGCAGGCCAACGCCATGCTGGCGGTCTCGCTGCACGCCGTGCGCGACGACCTGCGCGACGAGCTGGTGCCGCTGAACCGCAAATACCCGATCGCCGAGTTGCTCGCCGCCTGCCGCGCCTATCCGGGCCTGAGCAACGCCCGCCGGATCACCTTCGAGTACGTGATGCTGAAAGGCGTCAACGATTCGGACGCGGATGCGCGGGAACTGGTGCGCCTGCTCAAGGGCATCCCGGCCAAGATCAACCTGATCCCGTTCAACCCCTGGCCGGGCAGCCGCTACGAATGCTCCGACTGGGACCGGATCGAGCGCTTCTCCGAGATCGTGTTCAACGCCGGCTACGCCTCGCCGGTGCGCACGCCCCGCGGCCGGGACATCCTGGCGGCCTGCGGCCAGCTCAAGAGCGAGACCGAGAAGCTGCGTGCCCGCGCCCGCATGATGCAGGAGGAAGGCATCGGCGTGGAGAGTTTCTACGCCGGCGCCGACGACTGACATCCTGCATCGCGAGGGGGCGAAGCGATGACGGCGTGCGTCACGCCGCGAACCGCCGCGCCTCCGCCCGGCGCAGAGCCGGCTCCTCGGTCCCGACCCATTCCGTCCGGTGCCGCGGCAGCGCCTCCGGGTGCTCGGCCTGGAGCCACGTGATCATGGCCTCGCGCACGACGCAGCGCAGGTCCCAGGCCTGAGGCGCGTTGCGGGCGCTGACCAGCATCCGGATCTCGATCGTCGTTTCCTTGGCGTCCGAGACCTGGAGGTTCACCACCTTGCCGTCCCAGAGGGGGGTGGCCCTGGCGATCTCGGCGAGCTTCTCGCGCATGGCCGCGACAGGCGCCCGGTGGTCGACATAGAGGAAGACGCTGCCGATCAGCGAGGCGCCGTCGCGGGTCCAGTTCTGGAACGGCTTCTGGATGAAGTAGGTCAGCGGCAGGACCAGCCGGCGCCAGTCCCAGAGGCGGACCACCACGTAGGTCGCGGTGATCTCCTCGACCCAACCCCATTCGTTCTCGACGATCACCGCATCCTCGATCCGGATCGGCTGGGTGATGGCGATCTGGATCCCGGCCACGAGGTTCGACAGGACCGGCTGCATGGCCAGCCCGAGGACGAGGCCCGCCGCCCCCGCCGAGGCCAGGAGACTGACCCCGTACTGGCGCACCGGCTCGAAGGTCATCAGCGCCACCGAGAGGGTGATGAGCGCCACCAGGGTGACGCCGGCCCGCTCCAGGATGCGCATCTGGGTGAAGTGCTTGCGCGCCAGGAGGTTGTCCTCGGCGTCGAGCTTGAACCGGCGTAGGTAGATCACCGTGGCGATGTGGAGCGCCGTGGCGCAGCACCAGCCGGTCAAGGTCACGAAGGCAACCAGCAGGATCTGGTTGAGGGCGATCCGCACTTCCCAGGAGAGATGCACGATGGTCGAGGCGAGGCTGATCGCCACCACGATCAGGCCGAGCCGACTCGGCCCGCGGGTGCGCGAGACGAGGGAGCGCCAGAACAGGCTCTTGTCCGCGACGGCGCGCTTCATCGTCCGGTAGACGATTCCGTGCAGGGGCATCACCACGGCGCAGCAGGCGACGATCAGGATCAGGCTCTCGGCCCACCAGGGCAGGTAAGCCAGCGCATGGGCGGCGGGGCCGGTGAGCGCGTTGAGGTCCGGCATCGGGCATCACCTCCACGGGTTCCGAACGGGACCTTTGGGAATGGGTGGACGCTCGCGCCGGTTCCGCAGCGCACCATGTGCCTACCGCAACGCAGCGACCCAACCCGACGGGTTGCATCTTCGCGTTCGAGGCGGGGCCGGATGAGGGCTTCAGCACAACCGTCCTTGCGAGCGGAGCGAAGCAATCCAGCCGGCGCCACGCTCATCGACGGCGCGCTACCCTGGGTCGCTTCGCTGCGCTCGCGATGACAGGAGGGCGACGTCGGGAGGAGCGCTCGAACGCCGCCCGACCTTACTTGACCGCCCCGACCGTCACGCTGCCCGAGGCGGTTCGCCCGAACCGCGCCGGCCGGTACATGTCCTCGACGGTGGCGCCCGGATGCACGTAGGTGCCGGGCGAGACCGCCCGGACCGTGTAGGCCACGGTGAAGAACGCCGACTGGCTCGGGTCGCGGTCGTAGGCCGCCACGAACCGGTCGTCGCGGAACTCGGTGTGGACCGGTTGTACGTCCGACTTGGCGAAGGCGAGGCCCTGAAGCGCGTCGGCATCGAGCAGCTTCGGATTGTCGATCTCCAGCCCCGCCGGCAGCGGATCGACCAGCAGGAGCCGCGCGGCCTCCGCCTTGGCCTCGGTGACCTTGAGCACCACCACCAGCCGGTCGTTCTGGCGCAGGCCGCCCGCCGGATCAACGACGCTGCCGTCGAGGCGCCGGAAGCTCCGCTCGATCGTGTAGCCCTGTGCGGCCGCCGGTTCCGGAGCCAGGGGGCTGCCGTTGACGGTCACCGCCACCTGCACGAGGCTGCGGCCGGTATTGGGGAGCTGCACGCCCCGGTCGCCCAGGGCCGCCTCCCGGTAGACCCGGGTGAGGATCCCGGTCTGCGGCACGCCGTCGAGGGTGAACGACAGGGCGTCCGCCTCCTTGGACAGGCTCTCGGCGGCCAGCACCAGCCAGGCATTCTCCTGCGTGCTCGTCGCCCGCTCGCCCTGCTGCTCCTCGCCGAGAACGGCCGTCACCGGGCCGAGGGCGCCCTGCGCCAGCCCGCTCTCGGCCGCCAGGGTGATCAGCCCGGCCCCGTCGCGCAGGCGGGAGCCGTAATCGGCGCGGTACTGGCCCTTGTCCCGCTCAGCCCGCAGGACGGTGAGCGCCGAGTCCATCGCCCGGGCGGCCCGGCCCCTGTCGCCCAGCAGCGCCAGGGCGGCGGCGAGCTGTGCGCGCCCGAGGGCGGAGGAGAAATCGCCGATCTTGGTGTCGGCGAGGTAGCGCAGGTCGCCCATCACCGGACGGCCGTTCCGGGCGAGCACGTAGGCGGCATAGGCGAGGTCGGCGCCGCCGTCTTTCACCTCGGTGGCGTTGGCCACGGCGTTGCGCAGGTAGTCGAGGGCCTGCGCGAAGGCCTTCTGCGGTACCGCGAAGCCGCGCTCCCGGGCCCGCGTGAGAAAATCGGTCACGTAGGCGTCGAGCCAGAGGTCGCTCGACCCTTGAGCCGACCACAGGCCAAAATCGCCGCTCGAATCCTGGCGGGCGAGCAACCGCTCGATCGATTCGCGCACCCGTTCGTCCGCACCCGCATCGAGGGCGAGCTTTTCCAAAGCCGCGAGCTTGTTGATGTAGAGCAGCGGCATCGCCCGGCTCACCACCTGCTCGGAGCAGCCGTAGGGGTAGCGGTCGAGCGCCCGGAGCAGGGCCGCCACGTCGACCCCCGGCAGGGGTGTGGCCGAGAGCGAGACGCTGCCGGTGCCGGGCTGCAGGTCGGCGAGGAGGTCCGCGGTTAGCGTCAGCCCCGTCCCGGGGGCGAGGCTGCGCACCGAACGGCGCAGAAGGGCGCCGGTCCCCGGCGAGATCCCAAGGGCAAAGCTCTGGTTCAGGGGGGCCGGCAGGCCCGGCCCCGACAAGGCGATGTCGAGCCGGGCCGTGCCCGGTCCGGCGGCGGTGAGCGGGATCGCGAACTGGCCCTTGGCGCCGGCCTCCAGACGCAGCGTCTGCCGCAGTGCGCTGGCGCCGACCACGACCGGGCCGGCGGGGGCGAGATCCACCGTGTAATCACCGGCCTGCCCCTCGACATTGTCGAGGGCCACGAACAGCCGCGAGCGGTCGCCGGTGTCGAGGAAGCGCGGCAGCGTCGCGCTGAGCACGACGGGATCGCGGATGATCACGTCGGCCTGCGCCTGCCCGACCCGGTCACCGCTCCAGGCGGTGACCATCACGCGGCCGGTGCCGTTGAAGGCCGGGATCGGGAAGGTGACGCGCGCCGCGCCGTCCGGCCCGACGGTGACGACGCCGGAATACAGGGCCAGCGGCGCCTGGGTCGGGGGTGAGTCGGCGAGCTCGCCGCCGCCCGCGTCGCCGCCGGAGCGGATCGCCCCGGCCGACCCCTGCATGCCGTCGATCAGGTAGCCGTAGAGGTCGCGGAATTCCGGCCCGAGGGCCTTCTGGCCCAGGAAGTATTGAGTCGGGTCCGGCGCCGCGTAGCGGGTCAGGTTGAGGATGCCGACATCGACCAGCGTCACGGTGATCCGCGCCGCCTCGCCGGCTCTCAGCCCCGTGAGCTGGACCGGCAGGGTTAGGTCCTGGCGCGGGCGCACCCGCTCCGGCGCCGTCACGGAGACGCCGAGGCTGCGCCGCTCCCGGTCCACCGAGAACCAGGCCAGCCCGACCGCGCGCCCGGGCAGGCGCTTGGCGGCCTGATCGAGGGGCCGGTAGGCGGTGGCGACCAGATAGGCGCCGGCGCCCCAGTCCGCCTTCACCGGCAGGCTCACCGTGGTGCCGCCCTCCGGCACGCTGACCTCCACGGTCTCGTGCACCCGGTCGCTGACCACCATCAGGCTGGCCTGACCCTTGAACTTCGGGCTGAGCTTGGCCCGCAGGGTGTCGCCGGCCGCGTAGGCGGATTTGTCGAGGGTCAGGTCGAGGAGGTCCGGCGCCTCCGCGGTCTGGGATCCGCCCCAGCCGACGTCGAAGCCGAGGCTCGCCGCCGCCTCGGGCATGCCCGGCGCCGCGACCTCCAGCCGGTAGCGGCCGAGCCCCACCGGCGCCTCGATCCGGCTCGGGCCGGCCGTCTTGAGCTCGACGGTGCCGGCGGCGACGCGCCGGGCGGTCTTGACCGGCTCGAACGACCAGCGCCCGTCCGCCCGGTACCATTGGTAGGAGACGTCGATCCGCGACAGGGTCCAGCTCACCCCCGGCCGGGCGAGGAGCGCACCCTCGGGAGCCGCCAGCACCACGTCGAAGCCCGCGATCCCGCCATCCGCGAGGTCCGCAAACCCCTTGCGCAGGGCGAGGACCGGGCCGGCCGGCAGGATCGGCAGCGTGAGGCTGCGCGACAGCGCCCGCCCGCCCGGCTCGCCGACCGCGAGCGTGATCTTGGCCTCCAGCGCCCGCGGGGCCGCGACCGGGGGCACCGGTACCGTAACGGTGGCGTTGCCCTGCGCGCTCGTGGTGGCATGGTCCGGGAGTTCCTGGCTCGCCGGCTCCACGGCCTCGTCGTCGAGGCCGATGGTGTAGCCGTCCAGCCCCTTGATGCCGCTCGACGCGGCCGCCTGCACCACGACGTTGCCCGACACGTCGAGATCCGCGCCGGGGGCGCCGTAGAGGTAGCGCGCAGCGACGTCGATCTGCGCCTCCGCGCCGCGATGCAGGGCGGGTTGCCGGGCCTTGAGGCTCACCTCCAGCCGCTCGGGGACGTAATCCTCCACGAGGAAGCTGGCCTCGCCGATCGCGGGCGCCTTCGGGTCCGTGTAGGCGGAGACCCGCCACGTGCCGTGCATCGCCCCCGACAGGAGCGGCAGCGGCAGGGCCCGGCCGCCCAGCCCCTGGTCGGGCACCGAGACCCGCCGGTACTCGACGCCGTCCGGCCGCTTCACCACCAGGGTCAGCGGCAGGTCCGGCACCGCCGCGCCGCGGGCATCGCGCAGGAGCGCGGTGAGCTGGACGGTCTCGCCCGAGCGGTAGACCCCGCGCTCCGGGAACAGGTAGGCGTCGAGGCCGCCGGTCTCGGGCCGGCCCTTCACGCCGCGGTCGGTGAGGTCGAAGGCACCGAGATTGAGGTCGAGGAAGCCGTAATCGCCGCCGATCTGGGCGACCACGAGGCTCGGCGCCGTGCCGCCCTCTCCGCGGGCGAGCCCCGGGTCGAAGGCGGCGTGCCCTTGCGCATCCGTGGTGCGCGTGCCCAGAACCTCGTTGTTGCGGGCGATCAGCCGGATCTCGGCGCCGGGCATGACCTGGGCGGAGGCGAGCGCGCGCAGGACCACATGGACCCCGTCCCGCCCCCTGGTGGCGGTCAGCCCCAGGTCAGAGACCACGAACCACTGCGTCGCCTGGGTCTCGTAGCCCTCGTCGTCAGCCGGGACCGTCCCCGAGGGCCGGGCCAGCATCACGTAGAGGCCGGGCTCCAACTTGCCCACGGCCTGCAGGACCGGGAAGGCGGTGACGGCCTCCTGGTTCAGCTCGGCCTTGACGGTGTCGAGGGTGCCCTTCCAGACGCGCTGGCCCTTCTCGGAGGCGATCGTCCGGGCGTTGAAGCCGCCGAGCTGGCCGAGGAAATCCTCGGAGCGCAGGGCCGGCAGCAGGCCGCGATCGCCGATGCGCAGCAGCTCGACATCGAGCTTCGGGGCGTTCACCGAGACCAGGGGCACGCCCGCTTGGCCGGTCCGCGGCAGGACGTAATTGCGGCCGGTGAAGCGCACCTGCGGGGCGCGGTCGCGGACATAGATCTCGTAATCGGCGGCTCTGAGCAGGCTCTCGCCCACCGTGGAGGGCAGGCCTTCGCGCAGGACAATGGCGTAGCGCCCGCCATGCTTGAGCCCGTCGACGCAGATCTGGGACCCTTCCCCGGTCACGGCGGCGCCGCTCGCGCCCGTCACCGCGACGAAGGGCGCGTAGTCGGTCTTGGGCAGAAGGGGTTCCGACACGGTGAAGCAGGCCCGCGGGGCGGCGGCATCCGAATCCACCTTGTAGCCGAGGATGCGGAAGCCGTGCTCGGACCGCAGGGTGTCGTAGGTGTCCCGGACCGCTTCGTCCTCGTCCAGCGCGAGGCTCGCCGCGTAGGCGTCGAGGGCGGCGCGCCAGGATTCCCGCCCGGCCTCGGCGGCCCCCAGCAGCGCCAGCGACGCCGCGGCGTCGGCGGCCGTGCCGGCACGCTCGTAGGCGCGATAGGCGGCCGCAGTCGCCCGCTCCCGCAGGCGCGCCCGGCCCTGATAATCGGTCTCCGGACGGATCTCCGAGGCCGCCGCGGCCGCGCGGGCATAGGCCTGCCAGGTGCGCGGGTCGGCCGGGTCGGCCACCACCGCGGCGGTGAGCGCGGTGAGGGCCTGATCCGGCTTCCCGGCGGCGAGCAGCGTCTGGCCGGCCGTGAGGGACTGGGCCGCCGGCCGGTTCGAAGGGCCGGCCTCCGCCCTGAGGGCGGTTTCGAGCCGGACCGCTGCGCTGGCGTTATCGGTCCGGATGAAGGTCTTGGCGAAGGGGGCAGCCGCGGCGGCCACCGGCCGCGGGGTGACGCGGGCCGCATTCTGCGCGAGGCCCGGCCCGGCCATGACCCATCCGACCAGCGCCAGGGCACCCGCAAGCCGTCCGAGCCGCGCCATCAGCCTATCCCCGCTGCGGTCGCCCCGACGATTCGCTTCGGGACCGGTCGGGCAGGAGCCTAGCACCGGCGGCGACGGCCGCAACGCCGTGGGTTGGCGTGGGGCGGGCGGTTCCGCTCAGAACGCCTTCAGCACCTGCTCGGCATGCTCCACGGATACCGGGCCGGCGAAGCAGTGCGAGACCAGGGCGCGGTAATCCTGCCAGGGCTGCGAGCCGGTGAAGTCCTTGGTGTGGGCTTCCAGCGTGTCCCAGTGGATCAGCAGGCGGTAGCGCTGCGGGTGCTCGATCGAGCGCCGGACCTCGAAGTGCCGGCAGCCCTGGGCCTCCTTGAAGATCGCCGACGCCTTCGCAATGCCGGCCTCGAACTCGGGCTCCATCCCGGGCTTGATCTCGATCTGCGCGATCTCAAGAATCATGACGTCCCTCTCTCAGGTTCGAAGGGGGCGGCCGAGCTTGGCCGCCAGGATGCGCTGTGGGCTTAAGGCGGGATCGACCTGGGCGGCGACCGGCAGGTAGGCGGTCTGCTCCAGCATGTAGCGGCCGCCCATGGCCCCGTGCATCACGAGGTCCGAGAAAGTCACCCAGGTCTCGCCGGGGCGGAACGCCACGTCGGCCTGGGGGGCCGACGTCTGGTAGGCCTCGTCCTGCTTGAGGGCGTCGTGCAGGTGCAGCATCAGGTGGTCGTATTCGGAGCGCCTGGCCTTGGTGACGCGCAGGGCCGCCAGCAGGCGCGCCGAGAGCGGCGAATAGCCCGGCAGCCGCGGCAGGAATTTCTCCGCCATCGCGCCGAAATCCTCGCCGACCCGCCAGCGGCGCGGCTCCCCGGTGGGATTGATGTTGCGGAACACCCGCAGGATCCGCTTCTCGCCGATCGGATTCGATGGGAAGGCATCGACGTGCAAGCGCGTGTCGTCGCGCCGCCAGCTGAGCTTGCGTCGATCCACGTCGAACGGGCGGTAGGAGGTGCCGGCGAGGCTGACCCGGTCGGCATAGTCGGGCAGGTAGGTGCCGATCAGGTCGCGGGCAAAGGCGCGGTAGCGGATCAGGAGCTGGCGCAGGGCCTCCTGCTCCTCTGGCGTGCCGGCCGCCCCGCGCAGCTCGGCCGCCTCGCCCCGGATGTTGACGTTCTTGGCCTTGCCGTCCGCGAAGGGCCGCTCGGTGAACCGGCGCTCGAATTCGGTGAACGGGAAGGGCAGGTCGGGGAACAGCAGCACCGCCCCGGCTTCCAGCTCCCGCGCCAGGGAACCGGCGGGCTCGCCGGGGGCGATTCTGCGGATCGGACTGATCATCGTGCCGGGCTGACCCTGCCGTGTCGGATGCCGGTCGCTGTAGCGGAGTGGCCGCGGGGAGGCCAGAGCCCGCATTTCCGGTGGATGACCCAGGGATGCCCCCGGAGCCGGCCCGGCCCGCCTTGCGAAACCCGGCCGTTCCCGCCACGTTCTCAAGGATGTGACCGGCCCCAGTGCCCGGCGGAGGATGGCGCCGATGGCGACCCTGAAGGAATTCGAGGAAGCCCTGCGCGAGCACGGCATGAACATGGCGCTGGCGCTGCTGGAGCGTTTGCGCGAACGCGACCGCGCGACCCGGACAGTGAAGCCCGCCCGGCGGCTCACGGGCCAGAAGATGACTCCGGAACTCGCCCGGTCGATCCTGGACCTGCACGCCACGACCGGCATGACCCAGCAGGAGATCGCCTTCAAGGTCGGGGTGAATCAGGGCCGCGTGAACGAGGTGATCAAGCGCGGCAAGTGGCTGACCGACGATCCGAGCGCCCCCGAGGCGGTCGCCCGGGACAAGGCGGTGGCGCGGATGCGCGGTGATCCGAAGCCGAAGAAGGCGCCCGTGGCGCGAGCCACCGCCAGCCGGCCCAAGGAGCGCAAGGCTGCGCCGCCGAAGGCGCGCAACCAGGGGCAGCTGGCTTTGGGGGATCTGTAGGAAGCGGCCGGAGGGGTTTTGTCTCTCCCACCCAGCCTGAGGTGCCCGCGGCTGGCGGGCCTCGAAGGAGGCCACCAGGGTTCGCAACGCGTTCCAGAGGGCTCTTTCGAGGCCGCCGCTTCGCTCCGGCACCTCAGGATGAGGGGGGATGGGATGACGGCTTCGAGGCGGGTCCGCTCACCCCGCCGGGGCGAAATGCCCCCGGTAGCGGGCGCCGATCACCTCCACCGGTAGCGTCACGAACACGTCCGTCGTGCCGAACTGCCGGTCGATCACTGCGCCGTCGCCGAAGGTCGCGCCGAGGCGCAGGTAGCCCTTGATCAGGGGCGGCAGCGTCTGGAGAGCGGCCTTGGGGTCCACCGACTCCTTCGGCAGCCGGTCCATCGCCACGGCGCGCTCCGGCAGCGGGCGGACCCGCCAGCCCTCGGGGGCGCGGGCATGGTGGTGGAGGAAGGCGAGCGGCAGGGCCAGCCGGTCCGGATCCGTGCCCTCGAGGCTGGCGCAGCCGATCAGCGCGTCGATCCGGTGATGCAGCACGTAGGCGTAGATCCCCTGCCACAGGAGCTCGACGATGCGCTTGCTCCGGTAGGGCTTGAGCACGCAGGAGCGGCCCAGCTCCAGGATCCGCCGATGCCCCTGGGCGGCCAGCAGCGGCGCGAGGTCGTACTCGCTCTCGGAGTAGAAGCCGGCGTGGCGCTCGGCCACGTCGCTGCGCAGCAGGCGGTAGGTGCCCACCACCTTCGGCCGGTTCTTGGCAAACGGCTTCTTCCGCTTCGGCGGGGTGTGATCGAGGACGAGGAGGTGGTCGCAGAGCGCGTCGTAGCCGTCGGCGTCCCGGCGCGACAGGGCCGCGAGCCCGGTCGGCACCGCCGACATCTCCTCGTAGAACACCTTGAACCGCAGGCGCTGAGCGCGGCGGATCTCGGATTTCTTCCGGGCGAGCCGCACTTCGAGATTGCCGATGCGGCCGAGGCTGCGCTCCGCGAACGGCTCGGGCAGGCGGATCGCCTGTTCGGCCGAGAGCACGTCGGCGATGCCGGCCGGGCCACCCTCGAGGGTGCGGAGATGCGCGTGGCGGCGGCGCAGCTTTGCGATCGGCGCGCCGACGCCCCATTGCACGCCCTTATGCCACCCGGCACCGAGCGCGCTGTAGGCTCCGCGGGCGAGATTGGCGACCATGATCCGGTTCACTCCGGGTGCGCGTCGTGCGCCATTCCTCTGGAAGCAGAGCACGATGCGGATACGCCATTATGACAGCCGCCATACGAAAGCGCCCCGGCCGGGGGCCGGGGCGCTCATGGGATCGAGGTCGTGCTGTGGCGCGGTCAGGCGGCCTGCTGGACCGAGTCGGTGCGGACGTCGCCCTCGATCACCGGGGCGCTGGCGCGGCCCGCCGTGGCGATCTGGATGCGGCGCGGCTTCTTCGCCTCCGGCACCTCGCGGACGAGGTCGATGTGGAGGAGGCCGTTCTCAAGCGCCGCGCCCGTCACCTGGACGTGGTCGGCGAGCTGGAAGCGGCGCTCGAAGGAGCGGGCCGCGATGCCCTGGTGCAGGAACTCGGCCTTGCCTTCGGCCTTGCGCTCGCCCTTCAGCGTGAGCGCGTTCTCCCGCACCTCGATCGACAGGTCGGCCTCGGTGAAGCCGGCGACCGCAACGGTGATGCGGTAGGCGTTCTCGCCGGTCCGCTCGATGTTGTAGGGCGGGTAGGTGGGCGCAGCCTCGGCGCTGGCGAACTGGTCGAGCGCGGAAAACAACCGGTCGAAGCCGACGGTCGAACGGTAGAGGGGCGCGAGATCGAACTGACGCATGACATATCCTCGTGTGAGCAACATGTAATTCCGGTCCGCCCCGAGGGGCCGGACCCGTCTTTCGTGCCGCCAGATGGCCGGCACTGACGAGATATCGGAGGGGGAAAATCGGGGTTCAAGACCCCGGGTCGGAGGGAAAAGCGAGATTTTTTCGCTACGCTGGGGCGGTGCGTGGCTATGCGTGAGGGGGGTCCATGGGACGGTTCGAGCGTAAGGCCGGGGGGGAGCCGCCGCTGCTGACTCTGCGTGACACGCCCGACAATCCGGTCCCGCCCGGCGGCACCCTGATCGCGGTGGGCACGCGGGACGATTGCACCCTGCGGGCGGCCATCTGGCAGGCCACGACGCGCAGCTGCCGGGGCACGATCTGCCTGCTCCAGGGCCGGGCGGAGTTCATCGAGAAGTACTACGAGACGATCGCTGACCTGCGCGCCCGCGGCTTCGCGGTGGTCGCGTTCGATTGGCGCGGCCAGGGCGAGTCGGACCGGCGGGTGGACGATCCCCACAAGGGCCACGTCGCCAAGTTCGACGATTACCGGCTCGACCTGCGGGCCGTGGCCGAGACGGTCCTGCTCCCGCTGATGCCGGAGCCGCATATCGGGCTCGCGCACTCGATGGGCGGATGCGTCGCGCTGCTCGGGGCGCTCGACGGCTGGCTGCCGTTCCAGCGCCTCGTGACGGTGGCGCCGATGCTGTCGATCCGGATGATTCGATGGCCGGCCGGGGCGTCCCTGCTGTCGCGGGGACTGGACCGGCTCGGGCTCGGGAGCCGCTACATCCCGTTCGGCAAGCCGGTCTCAATCGCCACCAACCCGTATGCCGGCAATCGCCTCACGCGCGATCCCGTCCGCTATGCCCGCAACGCCGCGGCGGCCCGGCAGGTCGGTGCCGGCGCGGTCGGCGATCCGACGATCGCGTGGCTCGCCGAGTCGTTCCGGGCGATGGCGCGCCTGCGCGATCCGCGCGCCGCGCCGCGCATCACCCTGCCGACCCTGATCCTGGCGGCGGGGGCCGATCCGGTCTGCGGCACCCCCGACACCGAGCGCTTCGCGGCGCGGCTCAAGGCCGGGCACATCCTGGTCCTGCCGGATTCGCGCCACGAGATCCTGTCCGAGCGCGAGGCGATCCGGCAGGATTTCTGGGCGGCCTTCGAGGCCTTCGTGCCGGGCTCCCCCCTGCCCTCCCACGCGGAGGTCGCCACCCACGTCGCGGTGCCGGTGGCCTGACGGGGTTTCGAAAGGGCGAGCCCTTTCGCGGGTGCAGGGCGGAGCCCGCTGGGTTCGGGCGAAGCCCGACATCGGGGTTTCACCCCGATACCCCACCAAAGGGCTCACCCTTTGGGATCCCGGACGATTCAGCCGCCCAGATCCGGGTCGATGTCGCGGGGGCGGACGAATCGGTCCAGGCGTCCCTGCCCCGGGGCGATCTCGGACCAGCGATCCGCGTCGAAATCGATCACCACGTAGGCCGCGGTGGGGAATTCCAGCGCCAGGCGATTGCGCACGGCGCGGGGGCCCTCCCCGACCAGCTCCGACGCGAGGTCGCCCAAGCCCGGATTGTGGCCGACGACGATCACCGTACCGGCGCTGTCGGGCGCGTCCCGGATCACCGTCAGGACCAGATGCGCCGACGCCTCGTAGATCTCGCGCTGCCAGCGGGTCTCGGGGTTGCCGAGGTTGTCCGCCATCGCCTCCCAGGTCTCGCGGGTGCGCTGGGCCGTCGAGATCAGGGCGAGGTCCGGCCGCAGGCCCGCTTCAGCGAGATGGGCGCCCACGGCCGGCGCGGCCCGCCGGCCCCGGTCGTTGAGCGGACGCTCGTGGTCGGCGATGCCCGCCGGACGGTCCGATTTGGCGTGCCGCAACAGGATCAGCCTGCGCATGACGTCAGCCCCTGGCAAGAATTCCGGACCGGCACCGCGGTCTCCCGACGCCGGTTAGCCGAAAGCGCGGCGCGCGTCAGCCGCCGCGCTGCTCGCGCCGCATCATGAAGGCGAGCTTCTCGAACAGGCTGACATCCTGCTCATTCTTCAGGAGCGCCCCGTGCAGCGGCGGGATCAGCTTGCGGCCATCCTGCTCGCGCAATGTTTCGGGGGCGATGTCCTCGGAGACGAGCAACTTCAGCCAATCGAGCAGCTCGGAGGTCGAGGGCTTCTTCTTGAGGCCCGGCACCTCGCGCATCGCCAGGAAGGTCCGCAGGGCCTCCTCGACGAGGCGGTGCTTGATGCCCGGATAGTGGACGTCGACGATGCGCTGCAGCGTCTCGGAATCGGGGAACTTGATGTAGTGGAAGAAGCAGCGGCGCAGGAACGCGTCCGGCAGCTCCTTCTCGTTGTTCGACGTGATGATCACGATCGGCCGGCGCACGGCCTTCACGGTCTCGCCGGTCTCGTAGACGTGGAACTCCATCCGATCGAGCTCGGTCAGCAGGTCGTTGGGGAACTCGATATCGGCCTTGTCGATCTCGTCGATCAGCAGGACCGGCCGCTCGGGCGCGGTGAACGCCTCCCAGAGCTTGCCGCGCCGGATGTAGTTGCCGATGTCGGACACCCGTGGGTCGCCGAGCTGCGAGTCGCGCAGCCGCGAGACGGCGTCGTACTCGTAGAGGCCCTGCTGGGCCTTGGTGGTCGACTTGATGTTCCAGACGATCAGCGGCGCGTTCAGCCCCTTGGCGATCTCCTCGGCCAGGACGGTCTTGCCGGTGCCGGGCTCGCCCTTCACGAGGAGCGGCCGTTCGAGCACCACGGCGGCGTTGACGGCCGCGGTGAGGTCGGGGGTCGCGACGTAGGTCTCGGTGCCGGAAAAGCGCATCGCGGTCTCGGAGAGGCTGGCCTGGGGTCACGGGTAGCGCGGGGGGAAGGCAGGCCGCAAGCGCGCCGCTCTCTCCAGCCCTTTCCCCTCATCCTGAGGTGCCCGCGTCAGCGGGCCTCGAAGGAGGGCTCCAGGGATCTCCGAGCCATCTGAAGGGCTCCTTCGAGGCCTCCGCTTCGCTTCGGCACCTCAGGATGAGGCTGAGGATTGGCTCCGCGGGTTATTGCTGGGTTCGCCTCAACCCTTCTCGTGCCAGACGCAGTTCCGGGCCAGGATCTCCAGGTTCACATCTGATTTCTGCGGCTGCGGCAGGGTCTTGCCGTCCATGGCGAGGTCGATCTTGATCTCGACCTGCCCCTTCGTCTCATTGGAGCGGCGGGAGAAGTAGCAGTATTGCTGGTAGGGCTGGTCGGCATTGTCCTTGAAGTTCCAGCCGGTCACGATCTGCCCGTCGAGATAGGGCACCTGCTTGAACACCGTGAAGGTCGTGTTCACCATGGCCTTCGAGGCCGGGGTGGCGTCGCTGCCGAGCTGCGCCTTGGTGGGGGTCGGCGTGCCGGTGGCGGCCTTGGGCAGGCCTTCCAGCTTGAGCGTGTTGTCGGTGAGCGTGACCTCGCCCTTGGTCTTCAGCGTCACGTCCGAGAGGGCGGCCTGCATGGCGGCGGCGATCTTCTCGGCGGCGGTATCGAACTTGTTGAGCGTGGCCCAACCATAGGCCGCCGCGCCGACGCCGATCCCGGCAAGGCACAGGAAGGCGCCGAAGCCCAAGGCCCGGAACAGGAAGGCCCGGGCCGCGACGTAGCTCGAATCCGCGCGCAGGCGGGAATTCACCTGCTGGGCGAGGGCGATGTTCTCAGGTGTTCCGCCGGCGACGTAGTTCATGCGCCGGCTCCCGCGGCTGGCAGGCTCGGGGCCGGACCGCTCTGTCCGGGCAGAGCCTGCTGGCCCTGGGCCGGCCGGTTCATCGGGATCACCGCGCCGGAGACGTTGGCCGCCCGCGGCAGGATTGGCTCAGGGTTCGAGCGCAGGGCGTCGGCGATCGCGTCCAGCATATAGGGGGCGGCCTCCGGGTTCACGGCGGCGCCGAGATCGTCCTCGTCCATGAAGGTCCGGCGGGTCGAAACTGCGCAGAGCGCCAGGATCGTCGACGCGAAGGCGGCACAGACCGCCGGCACGAACACGAAGATCCGCAGGAAGGCGTGGACCTGGCTCTCGGTCACGTCGATCGGATCGACACCGTACACCATGGCGGTGAAGGAATGGAGCTGCGAGCGGTTGACCGCATTGCGGTAGCCCTGCTCGGCATCGGCCACCCGCCGGTCGGCGGCGCCGGGATCCAGCGCCGCGCGGGCCTTGCGGGCCTCCTCAAGGTTCTTGACCAGGGCGGCGCGGTCGGCCGAGGCCTTGGTGACCCCTGCCGACAGGGCGGCGACCCGCGGGTCGGCGAGGCATTTCAGGTTCTGGTACTTGCGGCCCTTGCTGTTGGTGCCGAAGATGCGCTCGCAGCGCTGCGCCGGGAGGCCGGCGAGCTGCTGGGCGTTGTCGGCGGCCCTCTTCTCGATCTGGTCGAGTTCGGCCGTGTATTGCGCGACGCGCTCGTCCGCGGCCTTGATCCGGTCGCCGATCGTGGCGCGGTCGGCCTGGGCGTCCTTCAGGGCGGTCTTGGCCTTGGCGGCTTCCATCAGGCGGGGATGGAACATCATCTCGCCAAGCTGCGACACCGACTTGGTGGTCACGCCGGCCGCGAAGATGATGCCGATCACCGCCAGCGCGCGCACGAACAGCGAGCGCTGCGTGCGGGCGAGGATGCCGAGGGGGACGCGGCACAGCTCCACGGCGGCGTAGACCATCGGTGCCAGCAGCATGAAGTAGAAGGCGTGCCAGTCGCCGTCGCTGTAGACGCCCGCGAACAGCCACGCGCCCCAGAGCGAGGCGCCGATCACCATGAATTCGACGAGATAGGCGATCGCCACGTAGCCCCACTTGACGCGGTAGCCCCGGTCGACGTGGCGCTGGTGGCGCCAGCGGTCCGATTCCAGCTTCCATTCGCGCTGCTCGCGCTTCCGGTCGCGGTTGGGGGGCACCTTGGGACCCGCAAAGATCGATTTGATGGAGATCATCGGCCTCGTCACATCCATCGGGTCCGGTTCCGGGCACAGCCAGCCGAGCTTAACCCCGGTTTAACTCCTGCGTGTACGCGCGCATTGTGCCGATTTTGGGCCGCGTTGCACGCCTGCACTGTACGATACCGGGCCCGCGCCCCGGGTGGCCGAAATGTCTCACCCGGTTCATGTATCCGGCTTGTGTCGCAGCACACCTACCCCAGGCCGGAATTCGATTGCCCCCAGTCGGCCCGGGACCCATGATCGCGCAGCCGTGATCGGCATCCCCGCCGCCGCCAGAGACGAGGTTCGATCCGCCGCCGATGCCAGAGGTCCATCCGGGTTCCTACAAGGAAGCGATCCTGTTCCTCGTCACCGCGGGGATCGTGGTGCCGCTCTTCCACCGCCTGCGGATCTCGCCGGTGCTCGGCTTCATCGGCGCCGGCGCCCTGCTCGGACCCTACGGCCTCGGCCGGCTGGCGGAGGCCTATCCCTTCGTCCACCTCTTCACCATCGGCAACCGGGCCGAGATCTCCCATCTCGCCGAGTTCGGCGTGATCTTCCTGATGTTCATGATCGGGATCGAGCTGTCCTGGGAGCGTCTGAGGACCCTGCGGCGGCTGGTCTTCGGCCTCGGCTCCCTGCAGGTGGGCTGCTCGACGCTCATCCTGGCGATGATCCTGTACGGGCTGAACGTACCGCTGGTCGGCGCCACGATCGTGGGGATCGGGCTCGCGCTCTCCTCCACCGCGGTGGTGCTCCCGGTCCTGGCCGAGCAGAAGCGGCTCAATGCACCGACCGGACGCACGAGCTTCGCGGTGCTGCTGTTCCAGGATCTGGCTGTGGCCCCGGCCCTGTTCGCCATCGCGGTGCTCGGCCGCGACGACGGGGGCGACAAGGGCTGGGCGCTCGCCATGGCGCTGGGCCAGGCGGCGGTCGCGCTGGTGCTGATCGTGATCGCCGGCCGCCTCGCCCTGCGCCCGCTGTTCCAGCTCGTGGCGCGCACGCGCTCGACCGAGCTGTTCATGGCGGCCTGCCTCCTCGTCATCGTCGGCACGGCGCTGACCGCGGCGGCGAGCGGCCTGTCGATGACGCTCGGCGCCTTCGTGGCGGGACTGCTGCTGGCCGAGACCGAGTACCGCCGGGCGATCGAGGCGACGATCGACCCGTTCAAGGGCCTGCTGCTCGGCGTGTTCTTCGTCTCGGTGGGCATGAACCTCGATCCGGCTCAGCTCATGGCGACGCCCGGCGCGATCCTGAGCCTGTCGCTCGCCCTGGTCCTGATCAAGGGGGCCGTGGTGGTGATGGCGGCCCCCGTGATGAAGATCCCCCGGCCGGTGGCGATCGAGACGGCGTTGCTGCTCGGGCCCGGCGGAGAGTTCGCCTACGTGCTGATCGGCGGTGCCATGGCGACCGGGCTGGTGCCCGAGGAGGTCGGGGCGGCCGCCCTGGTGGTGACCACCGTCACGATGATCATGATCCCGGCGTTCGCGGCGGTCGGCCGGCGGCTCAAGCTGCGGGCGACGGCCCAGGCCCAGGCCGCCGCGGGGGCACAGGCGCCTCTGCCCGAGCGGGTGGAGAACCGGGTGATCGTGGCGGGTTTCGGCCGCGTCGGCCGGCAGGTCGGCGAGATGCTGGAGAAGCACAAGATCCCCTATCTCGCCCTCGATTCGGACCCGGCCCGGGTCGCCGAGCAGCGCCGCACCGGGAAGCCGGTCTATTTCGGCGATTCCGGCAACACCGAGATCCTGCGCCACTGCGACATCGCCTCCGCCCGCGCACTGGTGGTGACCCTCGACAATCCCCGCGCCGTCGAGGCGGCGGTGGCGGCGGCCCGTGCCGAGCGGCCGGACCTGACCATCGTGGCCCGGGCCCGCGACGCCCGCCACGCCACGGCGCTCTATGAGCTCGGCGTCGACGACGCGGTGCCCGAGACGATCGAGGCCTCGCTGCAACTGTCGGAGGCGGTGCTGGTCGATGTCGGCGTGCCCATGGGCCTCGTCATCGCGTCGATCCATGAGCGGCGCGACGAGTACCGCGCCCTGCTGAAGAAGCGCGAAAGCGAGGCGAAGCCGATCTTCCGCGCCCGGCGCACCGTGGGCAAGGCGCTCGGCAAGCCCGCTCCGGTCAAGCGGGAGCCCGAGCCACAGGCGGCGGCCAGCCAGGAAGCATAAGCCCTCGCACAGCGCTGGAACGGGCGCCCGCGGGTCCTCCCCCGGCGCGCTGCGTCAGACGAAGGCGGGCTGAGCCTCTTCGACCTTGGGACGCCGCACGGCGCGGCTGCGCAGCGCCGGTTCGAACCCGTCGGCGAAGCTGCAGCGGTAGACGAGTTCATCCGCGGGCCCCAGGCCGGTGACCAGAGGCACCGTCACGGTATCGCCGGAGAAGCGCCAACCGCGCGTGCCCTTGTCCCAGTAGAGCCAGACCGTGCCGGGATAGCCCCTGAGGGTGAACACCGCGGCCTTGCGGGACAGGGCCTGCACGGCCCGAGGCGCGTACATGCCCTTGTCCCGGTAAGACTGTTGCGTCGCCTCGGGTTGACGGTCCATGAAGGTGTTGCGCACGAGTTGAATCGTTGCGCCCGGCTTCGCGAGAAACCGCTTGAATTCCGTCAGATTCCGCAGGATGACCGCCATCGCAGGTCTCCTCGCTTGCCCTGTACGGCCCGCGTCGCCGCGTCCGCACCCACTCGATCCGTCGAGTTGAGCGATTCCCATGACCGATTGCGTGACTGCACGAGGGGTGCCACGGCACATATCAACAGATTCGGCGACTTATACCCAGAATCTGTGAGTCGAGAGCTCGGAGAGACTCTGTGCAGTGGGTGAAAACGACTCGCTCCGCGGCGCTGAATCCTGTCGACCAATCGCAAAGACTCAGGGGCGGTGCCGGAAAGTCCTGCTCAGCTTCCGGGCACTGGGTTTGATTCGCCTGGACTTGACCCGCATCGCCAACTGGCGCGTTTGTCTGGCATGCTGCTGCAGTTCTTCACGGCCCTGCGGGACGCCAAGGTCCCCGTCTCCCTGAAGGAGTACCTGACCCTGCTGGGCGCCCTCGACCGGGGGCTCGCGGAGCACGATGTCGAGGCCTTCTATTTTCTGTCGCGCACGGCGCTCGTGAAGGACGAGGCGCATCTCGACCGGTTCGACCGGGTATTCGGCACGGTGTTCAAGGGGCTGGAGACCCTCGGTGAGGCGGTGGAGCCCGCGTCCATTCCCGAAGCGTGGCTGCGCAAGCTCGCGGAAAAATACCTGACCGAGGCCGAGAAGGCGGAGCTGAAGGCGCTGGGCTGGGACAAGCTGTTCGAGACCCTGAAGCAGCGGCTCGCCGAGCAGAAGGAGCGCCACCAGGGTGGCTCGAAATGGATCGGCACCGGCGGGACCTCGCCGTTCGGCGCCTACGGCTACAATCCCGAGGGTATCCGCATCGGCCAGGACGGCAACCGCAACTTCCGCGCCGTGAAGGTCTGGGACAAGCGGGAGTTCAAGGACCTCGACGACGACCGGGAGATCGGCGCGCGCAACATGCGCCTCGCGCTGCGACGCCTGCGCCGCTTCGCCCGGACGGGGGCGGCCGAGGAACTCGACCTCGACGACACGATCCGCGCGAGCGCCCGCCAAGGCTACATCGACGTGAAGCTGCGGCCCGAGCGCCGCAATGCCGTGAAGGTGCTGCTGTTCCTCGATGTCGGTGGCTCGATGGACTGGCACATCGAGCAGGCCGAGGCTTTGTTCTCGGCGGCGCGCTCGGAGTTCAAGCACCTCGCGCACTACTACTTCCACAACTGCCCCTATGAGGCGGTCTGGACCGAGAACCGCCGGCGCCACGAGGTGAAGACGCCGCTGCTCGACGTGATCCGCACTTATGGCAGCGACTACCGGCTCGTTTTCGTGGGCGATGCCTCGATGAGCCCCTACGAGATCGCCACCCCCGGCGGCTCGGTTGAGCACTGGAACGAAGAGGCGGGCGCCGTCTGGATGCAGCGGCTCCTCGACCATTTTCCGAAAGCGGCGTGGCTCAACCCGGTGCCCGAGACGCACTGGGGCTACACGCAGTCGATCGGCATGGTGCAGCGGCTGGTCTCGGGCCGGATGTTCCCGCTGACCCTGGAGGGGCTCGACGCGGCGGCGCGGGCGCTGGTGCGGTAACAGGCGGGTGACGCCGCTTCATCCGGCGGGCGTGTCAGACGGGGCCACCGTCTTTGCGAGCGCAGCGAAGCAATCCAGCTGCGCCACGCTTATAAGGTCGCGCTGCCCTGGGTCCCGTCGCTGCGCTCGCGAGGACGGGAGAGGGAACGATCGAACGACCTGAACGGCTGCCGGCTCAGCCCTGCTGCGACGGTGTCGTCACCACCAGCCCGTCGAGCGCCGGGGTGATCTTGATCTGGCAGGACAGGCGGGAATTCTCGCGCACGTCGCTGGCGAAATCGAGCATGTCCTGCTCCATGTCCTGGGCCTTGCCGACCGCCTCGATCCACGCGTCGGCGACGTAGACGTGGCAGGTGGCGCAGGCGCAGGCGCCACCGCATTCCGCGTCGATGCCCGGCACGTTGTTGCGCAGAGCCGTCTCCATCACGGTCGCGCCGACGCTGCCTTCGACGGTCCGCTCCGTCCCGGCGTGGTCGACGTAGGTGATCTTGGGCATGCTGAGGCTCCGGGCTCGCGTCGGGCGAAATCAGTCCAACGGGCGGCGTGACTGCTTGGCGGTTGAACCCACGGAATGCAAGCGCGGCGATTGACACCCGTGCCGGATCGATCGCCGCATCGCGGCACGCGTCGTTTCGGGCGAGAGCGTGCGGCCTCCGGATGCGGGCGATGCTCTCAGGCTCGCCCGTCCGCGACCGCACGGAGTGCCGCCTCGACCGCGTCCGCGAGATCGTCGAGGGGTACTTCTTCCGACCCGCGCAGGCGCGTCTCCGCGCTATCTGCCAGCGTGCGGACCCGCTCGGCCCCGACTCCCGCGGCCGAGCCCTTCAGGGTATGGGCGAGGTCGGCGCGCTCGGCCCGGGACCGGGCGGGATCGGTCAGCCGGGGCAGGATCGACCGGCACTGGCCGGCGAACAGATCCAGGACCTCGCGGGCGAGATCGGTGTCGCCGCCGGTCTGGGCGTCGAGGGCCGCCCGGTTGATCGCAGGATCGATCGCGGAGGTGATCGGTTGCCGGCCGGCGCCTGCGGATTCGGTGTTCTCTGGGGATTGCGGATCTGATCCACATAATTCACCCCCTGATTCGCCGGTCGGGGATCGCGCCGGACCCCCTCCCTGCGGCACGATGTGGAGGCGGTGAGCGGCAGGGTCGGTAACCATTCGGTTAACGTTTTCTGGGGCCGACCGGGGGCTCGGGTATCGGCAATCGCTGCCCAGGTCTAATCTTGTAATGGTAAACGGGGCGTTGCGTCTCCGGCATCAGCCTCCCCAGGTGCCGGTGAACCCGTGTCACGAGGCGTTGAATGGCGACCGAGAAGAAGCTGAAGGACCCGGCCGAGGCCGCGCTCTCTGCCATTGAGCAGGCGCTGAACCTCGACGCCCTGACGCCGACCGGCCTCGAAGGCCGCGCCGAGCCGCGCCTGCCCGACGTCGGCGACACCGATCCGCTGCTCGACGGGGGGCTCGATGCGGCCGGCCGGACCATGCCGCCGCGCCTCGACCTCGATCCGCCGCTCGCCTCCGACCTGCCCCCGCCGGGCCTGGAGCGCCCGCGCCGGGAGGGCGGCCTTCTGCCCCCCGACCGGTCGCTCGTGGCCAACGACGACCGGCGTAACATCGGCATCCTGCAGCAGACCCTGCGGGTGCGCTCCTCGCCCAAGCCTTATCTCTTCGCGCTCGCCGCCGGGGTCGCCTGGATCGGCGCCCTCGTGCTGATCGCCTGGATCAAGTCCGAGGGCGACCTGCGCGGCGTCGTCGCGGGGCTCTCGGCGCTCCAGGCGAGCGTGGGCGCCGCGGCCCTGTTCGGCCCGGTGGTGCTGTTCGTGATCGCCGCCATGCTGGCGGTCCGCGCCCAGGAGATGCGCCTCGTCGCCCGGGCGGTCGGCGAGGTCGCGGTGCGTCTGGCCGAGCCCGAGAGCTTCTCGACCGACGCGGTGCTCACCATGTCGCAGACCGTGCGCCGGGAGGTGGCGGCGGTGGGCGACGGCGTCGAGCGGGCGCTCGCCCGGGCGGGCGAGCTCGAGACCCTGGTGCGCGGCGAGATCGCCACCCTGGAGCGCGCCTATTCCGACAACGAGATCCGCATCCGCTCCCTCGTGGAGGAGCTGGTGGCGCAGCGCGAAGCGATCGTCACCAACGCCGACCGTGTGCGCAGCGCCATCACCGGCTCGCACCAGAGCCTGAGCCAGGAGCTTGAGGGCGCCTCCGACCGGATCGTGACGGCCCTGAACGGCGCGGGCGAGCGCGTGACCGGGGCGCTGGAGACCCGCGGCGCTGCCATCACGGAGTCCCTCGGCGAGGCCGGAGATCGGGTGGTCGGCCTGATGACCGCCCGCGGCAGCCACCTGATCGACAGCCTCTCCGCGACCAGCGAGGCGGTCCGCGGCAGCCTCCAGGAGGTCGGCGAGGGTCTGGCCCGCGCCTTCGAGAGTCGCGCCGGCGAGGCGACCGGCGCCTTCGAGGCCGCCGGCACCGCCCTGGCGGGCCGGCTGACCGAGAATGCCGGCACCCTGGCCCGGAGCATCGAGGAGACCGGCACGCAGGTCGGCGCAGCCCTGGAGCGCCAGGCCGGCGCGGTGCGCGCGAGCTTCGAGCGCTCGGCGACCGGGCTGGAGAGCGTGTTCCTGTCGCGCGGCTCCGAGCTGACCGACCGGTTCGGTGCCATGGGCGCCGAGATCACGGCACGCTTCGTCGAGACCGGGTCGGCTCTCGCCCAGGACATCGCGGGCCGCGGCACGGCTTTGCGGGCCGAGATCGAGACCACGGGTCTGTCGGTCGCCGAAACGATCGAGGGCCGCGGGCGCGATGCGCAGGCCGCCCTGGCGCTCGCCGCCAGCGGCGCCGGCGAGACCCTGACGGCCCGGGCCGGCGTGGTCCGCGACGAGCTGATCGGCGCCGCCGAGCGGATCGCCGACGCGCTGACCGAGCGCGGCGCCGCCGTCGCCGTGCGCATGGACGGCATCGCGGACCGGCTCGACGAGACCGTGACGGTGCGGGCCGCCGATCTGGAGGCCCGCGTCGCCGATGCGGCCGAGCGTGCCGGGAGCGGCATCGCACAGCGGACCGAGACGGTCGCGACCAACTTGGAAGCCGCCTTCGCGGCGTTGGGCCGGGGCTTCGAGACGGGGGCGGCCGGCGCGGTTCAGTCCCTGCGCGGTACGGTTGAGGGCCTGTCCGAGGCGATCGACGGCCGCACGGCCGAGGCGGTCGCGGCCCTCCGGCGCGGCGCCGAGGAGGCCACCACCGCCCTGCACGGGACCACCGAGGCCGCCACTGGCGCGGTCGAGACCCGGACCCTGGAGGCCGTGCGCGTCCTCGAACGGCGTGTCGCGGATTCCGCTGCTGCCTTGGCGGCGCGGACCGAGGAGGCCACCGAGGCGCTGCGCGTCGCCGCCGAGCAGACCGGCTCCGCGGCCGAGGCTCAGACCCGGGACGCCGCAGCCCGGCTCGCCGCCACCCTGGAGACCCTGCGTACGGCCTCGACCGAGGTCGCGGGCGCCGTGGAGGCTGAGACGGCCTCCCTCATGGCCCGGTTCCTTGAAGCCGCCGATCGGGCTGGCACGGATCTCGGCACCCGCGGCACAGAAGCGGTTTCCGCAATCCGCGCCGCCCTCGACGATCTCAACCGCGAATTGGCTGCCCGCACCGGCGAGGTCACCGGCAGCCTCGCCGAAGCCGCCCGCGCGATCTCGGCCGATCTCGCCGCCCGGATCGGCGAGATGGAAGCGGCCTTCGGCGAGCACGGGCGGGGCGTCGCCGAACTGCTCGCCGGCCATGCCGACGAGACCCAGGCCCGGATCAGCGGCACGGGCCGCGATATCGTGCTCGCCGTGGCGAGCCAGGGCGCGCGCATCGCCGACACCCTCAGCCAGACCGGCGCGAGCTTCGCCGAGACCGCAGACGGCCGCGTCCGGGCGATCGACGAGACCTTGGGCAACCGCCTCGCCGCCCTGCAGGAGACCATCGCCCGCGGCGACATCCTGGCCGATCGGATCGGCCGCGACACCGCGGCGCTCGGCGAGACCGTCGGCGCCCGGCTGGAGGAGATGGATCGCCTGCTGACCGGCAAGGGGCAGTCCGTGGCCGAGACGATCACGGCCCGGGCCCAGGAGGCCGGCAGCCTGATCGAGACCCATCTGGAGAGCCTGGAGGATCGCTCCGCCAAGCGCGCCGCCGAGATCGCCGCCGCCGTGGCGGAACTCGTCGGCCATATCGACGGCCATCTCGGTACCCGCGCCACCGCGGTGGACGAGACCCTGCGTGCCCGCACCGACGAGATGGCGCGCATCATGGCCGAGGGGCACCGCGGCCTCGTGGAGATGCTGGAGGGCCGCGCTTCCGGCCTCGGGCAGGACATCGCCCGGCACACGGGCGAGATCGCCCGGCGGATCGAGGAGAGCGCCGGCCAGTTCGATGCCGGTGTGGTCACCCGCCTCCAGACGATCGCCGACGCGCTGGACGAGCGCGCCCGCCTCGTGGACGAGAGTTTCGGCGTGCAGGCCTTCGAGACGATCCGCGTGATCGAGGCCCGCACCCGTGCGGTGGACGAGGAACTGGCGGGTCGGACCCGCGACCTCGTCGCGATGATCACCGACCGGACCGGCGGCCTCGACGGCGCCATGGCGGAGCGCGTCCGCGCCCTCACGACGACGATCGAGGAGGCCACGAGCGGCCTCGAGACCGCGCTGTCGGCCCGCGGCGAGGCCCTCGTCCGCCTGGTGGACGAGCGGACCGAGAGCGCTGACGCGACGCTGGCTGCCCGCACCGAGGCGGTTCGGACCGCCTTCGCGGAGCGCGCCGACCTGCTGGCGCGCCAGATCGACGAGCGCATCGCCAACCTGTCGGGCGAGCTCGACGAGAAGGGCCGGGCGGTGTTCGGGGCGATCGGCGGCCGGATCACCGAGCTCGGACGCCTGTTCGACCGCGGTGGCACGTCGCTCGCCGAGTTGATCGACCAGCGCGGCGAGAGCGTTCTGGCCAAGCTTCAGCAGACGATCGCGGATGCCGAGCGGATGCTCGATGACGGCGAGGGACGCCTCGGCCACACCCTGTCGAGCCGCACCGCCGACATCAGCGGCCTGCTCGACGACGGCGTGCGCACGGTCCACACCCTGCTGGACGACCGTACCAACCAGATCCGCGTGATGCTGGACGGTCACGCTGGCACCCTGGCCGCCACCCTGGACGGGCGCATGGGCCCGATCAACGACGCGCTGGACGGCCGCGGGCAGGCGCTCGTCGCCACCCTGGAGGGCGTGTTCGGCACCGCGACCGGCGCCCTGGAGGACCGGACCCAGCAGCTCGGCAGCCTGTTCGACGAGCGGCTGGGCCATCTCGAGACCCTGGTCGAGGGGCGCGGCAATCGCCTCGCCGACACGCTGACCGCCCGGGCCCAGGCCCTGCGCACCCTGTTCGAGGAGGCTCAAGGCGCCCTCGACGCCCTGGTGGAGGGCGGCGGCGGCCGCTTCGCCGCGACGGTCGACGCGCGGATCCAGTCCCTGCGCACCGTGCTGGAAGAGGCCCCGGCCGCCGTCTCGGCGCTGGTCGAGACCCGCGAGCGCCAGCTCGCCGCGACCCTCGACGCGCGCACGCAGCGGCTCCAGACCCTGTTTGAGGAGGCCCAGGCCGGCCTGCGCGACCTCGTGGACGGGCGTGGCCAGGAGGTCGCCGATGCGATCGCGGCGCGGACCGAGGGCCTGCGCACGACCCTCGACGCGGCGCCCGCCCAGATGGCGGACGTGTTGGACAACCGCTTCTCCGACCTGCAGGGCCTGTTCGAGCGGGCGCAGGGCGAGATCGACCGGCTCGTGGACGTTCGCGGCCGTCAGATCGCCGGCACGATCGAGCAGCGGACCCAGGCGCTCCAGGCGACCATCGATCATGCGCACCCCGCCATCGCGGGGCTGCTGGAGGCGCGCGAAGGTCAGATCTCCGAGACCCTCCGCGCCCGGACGGGCGAGCTGCAGGCCCTGTTCGACCGGGTGCAGACGCGCCTCGGGGCGATCGTCGAGGGGACCGGCCGCGACGTGTCCGAGCGGGTCGATGCCCGGATCGTGGCCCTGCGGACTACCTTCGAAGAGGCCCGCGCCGCGATCGAGGGGCTGCTGGACGACCGCAGCCAGGCCCTGATCGAAACCGCTCACGGCCGCACCGGCGCCCTGGTCGAGGTGTTCGACACCCGCCTGCGCGCCCTCGACGACGTCGTGCAGGACCGCGCGGCGTCCCTGGCGCAGGCCGTGGCCGCGCATAGCGAGGCCTTGGCCCAGGGCGTCGATGCCCGTGCCGACGCCTTCACCCAGCGTATCGACAGCCGGATGCGGCTGTTCGCGACCCTGGTGGCGCAGCGTGCCGACACCCTGGCCAACGCCTTCGACGACCGCCACGAGGCCTTCGCGAGCCTCGTGGACGAGCGCACCGCGAATCTCGTCGCGGCCCTCGACGAGCGGGCCCGCGCCCATGCCGATCAGGTCGACGCCCACAACGCGACCCTGGCCGAGACGCTCGGCCGGCGCGAGGCGATCCTGGGCGGCCTGATCGATGCCCGCATCGAGGCTTTGGGCGCCGCCTTCGAGCGGCGGACCGATGCCCTGGGTGCCCTGGTGGATGCCCGGGGCGAGGCCCTGTCGCGCCGCCTCGCGGAGAGCGCCGAGGCCCTCGTGCGCGCCATCGAGGAGCGGGGTGGCGCCCTGCTCTCCGGCCTCGACGAGAGCGGACGCCATGTCGGCGACGCCCTGGAGGGTCATGTCGAGCGCCTGCGCGGCGCCATCGACGGGCCGATGCTCGACCTCGCCCGCGCCCTGGCCGACCGGGCCGAGGCGATCGAGCGGGCGCTGTCCGAGAGCGGCATGCCGCTCGCCGAAACCCTGCGCGAGCGGACCGAGGAACTGGCCGTGCAGTCGCGGGCCTCGGCCGAGCTGCTGCGCGCCGCCGTCGAGGACGGGGCCGGCCGCACCCTCTCGGAACTGTTCGAGACCAACGATCGGATGGGCCGCGAACTCGGCAGCCTGCTCCAGCGGATCGAGGTGGCGAACCGCGCCCTCAGCGACCTCGTGGCCGGGGCCGACACCAATCTCGGCGCGATCGAGCAGGGCCTCGCTGGCCGGATCGAGCAGGTCCAGGGGGCCCTGGAGCGCATCGCGGCCGAGACCGGCCGGGCGAGCGCCGGCGTCTCGTCTCAGGTCGAGGCTCTGCGCGGCGCGGCCGACGGGGCGCTGAGCGAGGCCTCCCGCCTTGCCGAGACCCTCGATGGTCGCGGCCGCTCGCTCGCGGAGCAGACCGGCGCGCATGTCGCGGCCCTCGATCGGGCCGCCGCCTCGCTCGCCGCCATCGAGGAGCGGCTGGGGGCGACCCTCTCGGGCCGCGAGACGGCGCTCACCGAGGCGCTCGCCGCCTTCGAGGCCCGCGCCGCCGCCCTGGAGCAGAACGGCAAGGCCCTGGAGCGGACGATCGAGCAGACCCTGCGCGCCGCCGAGGAGCGGGCCCGCAGCGTGGGCGAGACCCTGACCCGGACGGCGGAGGGTGCCGGAGCCTCGGTGACGAGCGCCTTCGCCGGCCTGAAGGATAGCGCCAGCGCCGAGGGCGAGAAGGCCGCCCAGGGCGTGCGGCAGGCCATCGAGGAAGCGGCGCGCGACATGCGCACCGGCTTCCAGGAGGCGCAGGCCAGCTTCGGCGACTCCTTCTCGGCGCTGCGCGAGATGGCGGGCTCGATCCGCGGCGAACTCGACGCGACCCGCGCCGAACTCGCCAAGGGCGTGCTTGAACTGCCCCGCGAGACCCAGGACGCCACCGGCGAGATGCGCCGGGTGGTGGCCGACCAGATCAAGGCGCTCAACGAGCTCTCATCCCTGGTCTCCCGCTCCGGCCGTTCGGTGGACGTCGCCCAGCCGCAGGCGCAGCGGCGGGTTGCGGAGGGTGGCGGCCGTGCCGTCGCGGCGCCGGCGGCCCCTCAGGCTGCCTCCCAGCCCGCCCCCCTCGCCCCCTTCGCGTCGGCGCCCTCCACCGCACCAGCGCCCGCGCTTCCGGCGATGTCGCGGCCGGCCGCGGCGAGCGCGCCCCGGAGCGAGACGCCCCGCCCGGCCTCACCGACCCGCGCCGCCGCACCGGCGCGGACCGACGACAAGCGGGGCTGGCTCTCCGACCTTCTGACCCGCGCCTCGCTGGATGACGACGAGGAGGTTCCGGCGACGGACGCGCCGGCCCCCGCATCGTCGGCTCGCCGACCCACGGTGGCCGCCGCCGAGACCGGCCGCATCGCCCTCGACACGATCTCGACCGACATCGCCAAGATGATCGAGCACCGGACCGCGGTCGACCTGTGGGAGCGGTACCGTCGGGGTGAGCCGAACCTGTTCGACCCGCGGATCTACACGGCGCAGGGGCGGGCGACCTTCACGGAGATCCAGCGTCGCTACCGGAGCGATGCGGAGTTCCGCCGCAGCGTCGACCGCTACGTGAGCGAGTTCGAGCGCCTGCTCGGCGACGTGGTCAAGAACGACAGCGACGCCAAGCGGACCGACGCGTATCTCACCTCGGAGACCGGCAAGGTCTACACGATGCTGGCCCATGCCAGCGGGCGGTTCGACGGGGCGTAGGGGCGCGCCAGGGGTTGGGGGTTGGAGTTGCGACTTTTCCTCCCCCGCAGAGGCTACGATGTTCACACGTCGTGGTCGCACACCGAGGCTCGCGGCCGAGCGCGACGGGTCCCCTCTGCCGAGCGGGAGAGGGGACCCGCGTTCCGTTCTACAACCCTGGCACCGCACACGATGCGTGAATCCGGTAGCCCGCACTGGAGAGAGGGAAAGCGCCCAGCAGGTTTGGATCACCGGATCTGCCGACTGGCGATGGTCCCAAACGCGAACTGAAAATCCGCCGTCCCCTCTGAAGGGAGAGGCTCGGATCCGCGCGAAACGAGGACGCGGGCCTGGCCTTACGCTCCGTCACCCCACGCCCGTCACAGCAGCCCGAGGCCGACCAGCTCCCGCCGCAGGGCTTCCGGCATCTCGGCGAGGTCGCCCGAGGCCTCGGCGCCAAGATCGGCCGGCGCATCCCGGGCGGTGAGGTAGCGCCAGCCCTGGAACGGCCGGTACGGCCGCGGGGCCACCGGAACCAGGCGCGGATCGAAGACCAGCCGGCAGCGCGGAATGCCGTCCGCGTCGGTGAGCGGCTCGATGGCGGTGATCGCCTGCCGGCAGGAGAGGGTCCCGCGGATCACCCAGTAGATCGAGCCCTGGCCGGTGATCTCGCGGTGGCGCTTCGGCAGGGTCCGGGTGACGTGGAACGGCGCGACGGGCTGCCCGTCGCGCCGCGCCTCGGCGAGGTAGCGCGCCTGCCGGGCCTCAAGGTCGGCGATCGAGGCGGGACCGACGCAGAGCTTGATCAGGTGCAGGGCCACGGGCGTGCGGTCTCGCGTGTCTCGGCGGGGCGCCCCTGATAGAGCATGCGGCCAGAAAGCGGGATCCGGCTTCGCGGATCCGTGATGTGTCGGGGAACTCCTAGGCGGAACTCCTGGGCGGAGCTCCGGGGCGGCCACAGGCCGGCTGGTCAGGCGAACAGCGCCAGCCGCTGCTCCGGCGGCAACGCGTCGATCTCGGTGAGGCTCGGCGCAGCGTCCGCCTCTCCGGCCAAGGCCCCGTCCGGGGCGTCGGTGGACGCGACGAGCGCGGCCCAGTCAAGCTCGGGCACGGCGTCGCCATCCGCGGCGCCCTCCGGCACGAGACCCTCCAGCACGACGTCCTCCGGCGTTGTGTCCTCCGGGGTCGTATTCTCCGGCACGGCCGCGTCGTCCGGCTCCCCCGAGACCGGCAGGAACACGAGATCCTCGTGCAGCGGCAGGCTGCCCGGCCGGGCGACGAGCGCGGCGGCCGTGACGGCCGGGACGTCCATGCCGATGTAGCGGTCGATATCGCTCTGGCAGAGATCGGACGCGCCGATCGCCCCGGCCCCGGCTTCCGTCAGCGGCGGGACCGGCTCGGCCTCCTCGCCCCAGATCGCGATCATCGCCGACAGGCGGTCCTCCAGATAGCGCAGCGTGTAGACGATGCGCGCGGTGCGCTGCGCGGTGAGGTCCTGGAACGAGCAGGCGGTGTAGATGGCGGTGGCGTGGTGATCGAGGGCGTCGCAGGCCGCGTCGTCGGCGCCCCGCTCGCGCAAAGCCCAGGCCGCCTCCTGGATCGCCTCCGCGGAGCCAAGAATGTCCGAGGTCGCCCGCTCGGTCTCGCGTACGATGTCGTCGAGGGCGAGCGAAGCCTGGGTCAGGCGGGTCTGCTCGTGATCCGGGGCAGTGATCGCCGCGATTTCCGCCTTGGTCCGGCTGATCGCGTCGGCCATGTCGACGAGGTTGCCGCGCAGGTGCCCGAACGCCTCGTGGCCGCGATCCTCGGTGACGGTCCGCTCCAGGCGGGCGATCGCCCCGAGCAGCATCTCGGTCTCGGCCCCCCGGGTGCGGCGGGCATGCTCGGCCAGGAACCAGCGCCCGCGCTCGGTGACCGAGATCGCAGCCGCGATGGTGTCGTATTCGGCCGACGCGTTCGGGCTCGGGGTGGCGGGACCGGACATGGGTTTCCCTGAACGCGGGTGCTGTCGTCCCGACCGATACGGCCCTCGGATGACGGCCATGCGGGAGCGCCAATTTGACAGGATCCGTTTAACGGGCGCTTACGGTTGCAGCGCGATGCCGGCCTTCGCCCGAAACGCCCTCCCTGCTCTTCCCTTCCCCGCCCCTCCCGCCGAGCCCCGTCTTGTCCCCCCCGTCCGGCCCGGCGCGCCTGTCGCTGCTCTACGCCGTCGTCTTCACCGAGATCGGCATCGCGATGCCGTTCATGCCGCTCTGGCTCGACGCCCTGGGGCTCGATGCCGCGGTGATCGGCGTGCTGCTCGCGCTGCCGATCGCCACCCGGATCGTCGCGACCGCGCCGCTGATGAGCCTGCTCGACCGCGGCCTCGGCCCGCGCCGGATGATCCTGCTCGGCAGCCTCGCCCTCAGCTTGACCTACGCGCTGATGCCCGGGGCCGCGGGGATCGGCTGGCCCCTGCTCGCCCTGTTCATCGTGCTCAACGCGGTGGCCGGTGCGCCGCTGGTGCCCTGCATCGACTACCTGACCCTCGCGGCCGTGCGGCAGGACAGCCGCCTCGCCTATTCCCGGATCCGGATGGCGGGTTCCATCGCCTTCCTGCTGGCGAATCTCGCGGGCGGGTTCCTGCTCTCGGCGCTCGGCGGCCAAGTGGCGGTGCCGCTGCTGCTCACCGGCCTCGCCCTCGGGGCGGCGCTGGTGGCGTGGCGCAGCCGCTCCATGATCGGCCTGCCGCAGAATGCGGACGGCGCCCCCCGTCCGAAGCTCCCGCCGAAGCTCTGGCTCTGTATCGGCGCGGCGGCGGCGATTCAGGCAAGCCACGGGGCGATCTACGGGTTCGGCAGCATCTACTGGACGAGCCAGGGCATCCCGGCCGCCTGGGTCGGGTCGCTCTGGGCGGTCGGGGTGCTGTCGGAGATCGTGCTGTTCGCCGCCATGCCCACCCTCCCCGCGGCGTGGCGCAGCCCGGCGCGGCTCCTGAGCCTCGGCGCCGCCGCCGCGATCCTGCGGGCTGTCGGCATGGTCCTGGTCGGCGACCGCCTCGTCGCCCTCGTGCCGCTGCAAGGCCTGCACGGGTTGACCTTCGGGGCAACGCAGCTCGGCGCCATGGCGGCGGTCTCGACCTACGCCCCGGATGGCGCCCGGGGCCGGGCGCAGGGCACGCTCAGCGCCGTCAATGCCAGCATCTCCGTGGTCGCCACCCTGGTGAGCGGCCTCGCCTACCGGGCCGGCGGCCCCCTCGCCTTCCTGCTGATGGCGCCGCTCGCCGCCGCCGGCCTCGGGCTGGCGCTGGCCTCCCGCGGCGCGGCATCGGAGACGGATCGTCAACCGTAATATCGACATAACCGCCCGGCAGGGTGGTGCCTCGATTGAGGAGAGAGGGTCTTGCTGAGCGAGGACAGAGTTTCCGTCGTCTCGGCCGGCGCGTCGGTGCGGGAGCAGGCGGAACACGGCCGGCTGCAACTCGATGGCCGCTGGACCGCCGACCAGGCGCCCGCCGTCGAGGCCGCGGCCGCGCGCATCGCGGCGTCCGGCCGGGCGGGACCCGTGGCCCTCGACCTGTCGGGCATCGAGCGCCTCGACACGCTCGGCGCCTGGGTGCTGGAGCGGACGCGCGCCGAGATCGAGCAGGGCGGCGGCGCCCTCACCTATCACGAGGTCCGACCGGAGCACCGCACCCTGCTCGGCGAGGTCCGCTTGCGCGAACCGGAGGCGCGGCCGCCGCAGCGTCACGGCGTGATCGTCGGCGCCCTTGAGGCCACCGGGCGCCAGACCGTGCGCGGCGGGCAGGAATTCGTCATCGCGCTCGCCTTCCTGGGTGAGCTGATCGCGGCCTGCGGGCGCGTCGCCCTGCGGCCCGGCACGTTCCGCGGCAACGCCCTCGTCAACCAGATCCAGCAGGTGGCGCTGAACGGCACGCCGATCATCGTGCTGATCTCGTTCCTCGTGGGCGGCATCGTCGCCCAGCAGGGCATCTTCCAGCTCCAGCGCTTCGGTGCCCAGACCTTCGTGGTCAACCTGATCGGCCTGCTGATCCTGCGCGAGATGGGGGTGCTGCTGACCTCGATCATGGTGGCCGGCCGCTCCGGTTCGGCGATCACCGCTGAGATCGGCTCCATGCGCATGCGCGAGGAGGTCGATGCCCTGCGCGTCATGGGGCTCGACCCGGTCGAGATCCTGATCGTGCCCCGGGTGCTCGCCCTGATGATCGGTCTGCCGATGCTGACGCTGATCGGCGACATCGCGGCTTTGGCCGGCGGCGGCATCACCGCCATGCTGTATGGCGGGCTGACCCTCGATCAGTTCCTGGCCCGGCTCCAGGCGGCGGTGGGCGTCCACCACGTGATGGTCGGCCTGATCAAGGCGCCGTTCATGGCGCTGACCATCGGGGTGATCGCCACCATCGAGGGCTTTGCCGTGGAGGGCTCGGCGGAATCCCTCGGCCGCCACGTCACCGCCTCGGTCGTGAAGGCCATCTTCATGGTCATTCTCCTCGATGGCCTGTTCGCGGTCTTCTTCGCCGCGATCGATTTTTGAGCCCCGGCCGATCCATGCGACCCATTCCGTCATCGCGCGCGCAGCGAAGCGACCCAGGGCAGCGGGCGTTCTCCGGGCGTGGCGCAGCCCTGGATGGCTTCGCTGCGCCCGCAACGACGGAGCGTGCCCGGTGAGCGATCAGGCCGCTCCGATCATCCGCGTGCGCGACCTCGTGGTCGGCTTCCGCGACCGCAACATCCTCAAAGGCCTGAACCTCGACATCCGGGCCGGCGAGATCCTGGGCTTCGTCGGCCCCTCGGGCCAGGGCAAGTCGGTGCTCACCCGGACGATCCTCGGCCTCAACCCCAAGCGCGCGGGCACGATCGAGGTGTTCGGCCGGGACGTCGATGAACTCACCTATGCCGAGCGGCGGCGGATGGAGCAGCGCTGGGGTGTGCTGTTCCAGCAGGGCGCCCTGTTCTCGGCGCTCACCGTCAAGCAGAACATCCAGGTGCCGATGCGCGAGCACCTGAACCTGTCCGAGCGCCTGCTCGACGAGTTCGCCCGGCTCAAGATCGAGATGGTCGGCCTGAAGCCCGACGCCGCCGACAAGCTGCCCTCGGAATTGTCGGGCGGCATGATCAAGCGCGCGGCTTTGGCCCGCTCGCTGGCCCTCGATCCCGAGATCCTGTTCCTCGACGAGCCGACCTCGGGCCTCGACCCGATCGGCGCCGGCGAGTTCGACGACCTCGTCTCGACCCTGAAGGAGACGCTGGGCCTGACCGTGTTCATGGTCACCCACGACCTCGACAGCCTTTACACCGCCTGCGACCGGATCGCGGCGCTCGGCGACGGTCAGATCATCGCGGCCGGCACCATCGAGGAGATGCTGGCGAGCGACCATCCCTGGTTGCGCTCCTACTTCCACGGCAAGCGCGCCCGGACCATCGCCACGGGCGGCACGGCCCTGCATGCCTGACCGCCGTCCCACCCCAATTCCGCCCCGCTCCTCCGTGAGGACCAGGGCCAGGCGCCCGGGCGGGTCCCGCCCGCCGGGCAGACACACAGGCTGAGCGCATGGAAACCCGCGCGAACTACGCCCTGATCGGGGCCTTCACCATCGCCGTCATCCTGGCGGGCTTCGGCACCGTGCTGTGGCTCTCCGGCGGCTCGTCGCGGCAGGTCAGCCAGACGGTGCGGATCGTCTTCTCCGGTTCGGTCGGGGGGCTGTCCCGCGGGTCGAGCGTGAACTTCAACGGCATCAAGGTCGGCGAGGTCACCGACATCCGCCTCGCCCCGCAGGATCCGCGCCGGGTGCTGGCCCAGATCAAGGTTGAACCCGCGACCCCGCTCCGGGCCGACACCCGCGCCCGGCTGGACTCGGCGATGCTCACCGGCGTCTCGGTGATCTCGCTCTCCGGCGGCAATGCCGACGCGCCGGCGCTGACCCCGATGGCCAACGGCGAGCCGCCGACCATCTTCGCCGATTCCTCCGACATGCAGGACATGATGGCTCTCGCCCGTCAGGTGGCGCAGCGGGCCGACGACATGCTGGCCCGCCTTGATCGGCTGGTCTCCGCCAACGAGGGCGCGATCAACCGCTCGCTCACCAATGTCGAGACCTTCTCCAAGACGCTCGCCGATGCCGGCCCGAACATCTCGACCCTGGTCAAGGCGGTGGACGGGGCGAAGCTCGGCCACGTGATCGACAACGCCGACCGGTTCTCGGAGGCCCTGTCCAAATCCAGCCCCGACATCGAGGGCGCCGTGCACGATGCCCGCTCGCTCGCCGCCAAGCTCAATGCCTCGGCCGACAAGATCGACGCGGTGCTCAACGGTGCCCAGGGCTTCCTGGGCTCGGCCTCCGGCCAGGAGGGCTCCAGCACCTTCGCGGAGATCCGCGCGGCGGCGATCTCGGTGCGCGACGCCGGCAAGGCGTTCCGTGTGATGTCGGAGAACCTCGACAAGCGCACCGCCAGCATCTCGACCAATTTCGGCCGGCTGAGCGGCACGGGCCGCCGGGAGGTGGAGGCCCTCTCCGGAGACGGCCAGCGGACGCTGAGCACCCTCAACCGCACCGTGCGCAGCCTGGAGCGCGACCCCAGCCAGGTAATCTTCGGCGGCAAACCATCGTTGCCGGAATACAACGGCGGCCGCTGAAATCGCTCCGCGCCGGGTCGGTGTGTCCCGGCGCACGGCACGGATACCGGGGCGGGGTAGTTTTAACCGCATAGCTTATACAGCTCTGCCGTTCGTCGGCGGGGTTCCTCAGGTCATGTCCATGGTCCGCTCGTCCCACATCGCCGCCGCCGCGCTGCTTGCCGCCCTGCTGGGCGGCTGTGGCGGTGGCGCGGCGCCGCTCACCTTCGATCTCGCCGCCCTGCCCCCGGCCGGGCGTCCGGTGGCGGCCGGCCGGTCGATCGCGGTCTCGGAGCCGGTGGGCATCCAGCCCTTCGAGGCGGACCGGATCATCGTGCGCGAGGGCGGCGGGTCGCTTTCCTTTCTCGGCGGCGGCCAATGGGCTGACCGGCTGCCGCGGCTGATCCAGTCCCGGATCATCCAGAGCCTGGAGAATTCCGGCCGGCTGCGCTCGGTGAGCCGGCCCGGCGACAAGATCGTGGCCGATTACCAACTGGTCAGTGAGATCCGTGCCTTCGACGTCCAGGCGGCGACCGGCGAGGCGGTGGTGGATCTGGCGCTGAAGCTCGTGGCCGACGGCACCGGGAAGGTGACGGCCGCGCGGATCTTCGTGGCCCGGGTGCCGGTGGCGAAGATCGACGCCGGCACCGGCGCCCGCGCCCTGGATCAGGCGCTCACCACCGTGCTGGCCGACGTGGTGCGGTGGGTGAATACGGGGCGCTGAACGCGCCTCACTCCATCACGGCGGCCTTCAGGATCACCACCATGGTGGCCCGGGCCGGGCCGTCGGTGCAGCGCACGAGATGTGGCCGGTCACACCGGTAGCGCAGGGTTTCGCCGGCCCGCGCCCGCTGCACGACCCCACCGATCTCGACCTCAAACGCGCCCTCGGCAACCGACAGCGATTCCACCGAGCCACGCTGGTGCGGGTCCGAATCGAGGACACCGCCGGAATCGGCCGTCACCTCGTACCATTGCAGCCACTCGATCGTCTTCAGCCAGCCGATGATCGCCAGCCGCACCTTGCCGTCTTCGGAGACCAGGATCGGCGTGTCCGCCCGGGAGGTCTTCTCGATGAACGGCTCCTCGTCGCCCGTCGCGAGCACCCGCTCGATCGACACGTCGAGCGCCTGGGAGAGCCGCCAGATGGTGGCGAGCGTCGGATTGGTCTCGTTGCGCTCGATCTGGCTGATGATCGATTTCGCCACCCCCGACTGCTCGGCGAGTTCCGAGAGCGACAGGTTGTAGGCCTTGCGCAGCCGCTGAATGGTCTTGCCGAGCTGCCCCGAGAGCGCCTGCGCTCCGGTCAGCAGGTCGCGCCCGCGCGCCCGGTCGGGCCGTTCCGCCTGATCCTGCATCGTCACCGGCCCGCCTATACCGTTCCATTATCCGAACGATCGTGCGCTTCTTCAAACGCAATCGTCGCTCCGGCGCAAGGCGGCAGCGCGCGATCGGATCGGCGGATCTACGACCAGATGGCGTGGAAGTGATGGACGGGCCCGTGCCCGGCGCCGATCGCCAACCGATCCGCCGCACCGAGCGCCGCCGTGAGGTAGGTCTTGGCTTCCGCCACGGCTTCCGGGAGGCCCTGGCCCCGGGCGAGGCCGGCCGCCACCGCGGCCGAGAGCGTGCAGCCGGTGCCGTGGGTGTTGGCCGTGGCGATCCGCGGTGCCACGAACGTCCGCAGGGTCCCGTCCGCCGTGACGAGATAGTCGATGCTCTCCCGCCCCGTCCCGTGGCCGCCCTTGATCAGCACCGCCCGGGCGCCGAGCGCGACGAGCCGCCGGGCCTGGGCCGCGGCTTTCGCCGGATCCTCGGCGACCGATTCGCCGAGCAGCACCGCCGCCTCCGGCAGGTTGGGGGTGATCAGATCGGCCCGGGCCAGCAGCCGGTCCCGGAGCACCGCCACGGCGTCGTCGGCGATCAGCCGGTCGCCGCTGGTGGCGACCATCACGGGATCGAGGACGACCGGGATCGCTCCGGCGTGACGCGCCAGCCCGTCCGCCACCGCGGCGATCACTTCGGCCCGCGCCAGCATGCCGATCTTCACGGCGCTCACCGCGAGATCGGAGAAGACGCTGTCGATCTGCCGGGCGACGAAGTCTGCCGGCACGTCGTGGATGCCCTGAACGCCCTGCGTGTTCTGCGCGGTGAGCGCCGTGACCACGCTGGCGCCGTAGACCCCGAGCGCCGAGAAGGTCTTGAGATCGGCCTGGATTCCGGCGCCCCCGCCGGAATCCGAGCCCGCGACGGTGACGGCGATCGGCGTGGGGGTGCTCATCGCGCCGCCCGCTCCGCCAAAGCGGCGTCGATCCGCGCGCGCAGGTCGCGCGCGCGCTGGCTCACCGGATCCGCGCCGAACAGGGCTGTGATGACCGCGACGCCGTCCGCCCCGGCGGCGACCACCGCGGCGGCGTTGTCGAGACCGATCCCCGCGATGGCACCCAGCGGCAGGCCGGCCCCGCGGGCGAGGCGGGCGCGGAAGGCGATGCTGGCGAAGCCTTCGAGACCCACCGGCGGATCGGGGTTGTCCTTGCTGGTGGTGGCAAAGACACCGCCGATGCAGGCATAGTCCACGGGCAGCCGGTACAGCTCGTCGGCCTGGGCGGCCGTCTTGACCGTGAGGCCGATGATCGCGCCGGAGCCCAGAAGGCGGCGGGCCTCAGCGGGGTGGAGGTCGCTCTGGCCGAGATGAACCCCCTCCGCCCCGGCCGCGAGGGCGAGGTCGACGCGGTCGTTGACGAGCACCGGCACCCGCCCGCCCACAGCCGCGCGGATCGCCCGGATCCGCGCCAGGGCCGCGCGGGCATCGGGGATGTCCTTCTCGCGGTACTGGAGGAGGGTGCAGCCACCCGCCACCGCCTCGGCACCGAGCTGTGCCAGCCGATCGCCGTCGCCGCCGCACACGCCGACATCGAGGAGGCCGTAAAGTCGCAGGTCAACCGCCCTGTCCCCGGTCGATGCGGCGTTCGCGCTCACTAGCATCGCTATCCCTGGGCCCCTGCCCCGGCCGGCCCGGTGCCGGACCCTTCGGATGGCCCCTGTTTGGTCAGGCACCAGCGCCTTGGCAAGCGCTCCGTGGTCCTGCGCGGCGGCGATGCGGCTCTCGGCCGTCGTGATGCGGCGTTGACGCGCGGCGTTCCTGCCCCCCTATAGGCGGGATCCGCTGGCGGTGCGAAGACGGGCCGGCCCTCAAGCGCGTTCGACGGGAGAGGTGGTCGAGGGACGATGGACGGTGCCGCGGCGCAGACGGATGCGCGCGGGGCGCAGGCCCCGCCGGAGCGCTCCTCCGTAGGCCTCGTCGCGGTGATCGTCGCCGCGACCAGGGGGGAGCCGCGCGCCCTCACGATCCGCGTGCCCGATCAGGCGCCCGGCCGCGGCGACGGGCTGCCGGCCGGTCCGCTCGTCCCCGAGCACGCCACCCTGGAGCGGGGCCTGCGCGCCTGGGTGGAGCGGCAGACGCATCAGCGCCTCGGCTATGTGGAGCAGCTCTACACGTTCGGCGACCGCGATCGCTCCGGAGCCCCGGACATGGCGGGGGTCCACTCCCTCTCGGTGGCCTATCTGGCGCTGGTTCGGGAGGAGCGGCCGGCCGGCCTCGCCGAGGCCGCGTGGCAGAACTGGTATCGCTACCTGCCCTACGAGGATTTCCGGCAGGGGCGCCCGCGCCAGCTCGACGCCATCGAGGCGCGGCTCGCCGCCTGGGCGTCCGAGCCCGCGGATTGCGCCATCCGGACCGGCCGCCTCGACCGGCTCGGCCTGACCTTCGGCATGAATGGCGGCACCTGGAACGAGGAGCGGGTGCTGGAGCGCTATGAATTGTTGTTCGAGGCCGGGCTGATCCCGGAGGCCGGCGGCAATACCGGCTTGGCGCTGCCGAACGACCCGACCGGCGTACCCATGGCGTTCGACCACCGGCGGGTGCTGGCCACCGCGATCGGGCGCCTGAGGGGCAAGATCAAATACCGCCCGGTGGTGTTCGAGCTGATGCCGCCGGAATTCACGCTGCTCCAGCTCCAGCGCACCGTCGAGGCTTTGTCCGGGACGCAACTGCACAAGCAGAACTTTCGCCGGCTCGTCGCCCAGCAGGGGCTGGTGGAGGAGACCGAAAGCGTCACCAGCGGCGCCGCCGGCCGCCCGGCGCGGCTGGTGCGATTCCGTCGTGAGGTCCTGCTGGAACGCCCGGCGCCAGGGTTGCGGCTGCCGTCGCGGCGGGCCGGGTGATGAAGCGCGGCACCGGGGCTCGGACTCCGGCTGCGCGGGGCCGGACGCTGTCCGGGTACCCCACATGTGCGGTCATTCCCGAGGCAGAACTGTGCGCGGGACCGAGCCGGCTCGCAACGTCCGGACGCACGCAGATATTTTTGCATCTGCGGGATTAAAGAGCATTCTGACCCGTCTATCTAATCATGTCAGATATTGTCATGTTGTCGGCGTATTAAATTGGGTTTTACCGCATAAAGAAGCCAGAGTGGTAAGTCTACGCCGATCTTTCATCGGCCATGTGTCTTTGTTGATACATAGATTCTGGATATTTATTGATACTCTGTGCCTGACCATCAATTCTGGGGCGCTTGATATGCATAAGTCTCTGGCCGCGTTGGCCACGTTCGCCGTTCTGACAAGCGCGGTGTCGGCCGCTGATCTGCCGCGTCGCGCAGCGCCGCCGCCGGTGTTCACCCCCGTCCCGGTCTTCACCTGGAGCGGCGCTTATTTCGGTCTCAATGCGGGCTACGCCTATACGGAGTCGGACACGATCCGGACCGTTGGTATCGGCACCCTCCAGAACAACGTGAACAACCTGCTGCGCAGCCCGGCCGTCCGCCTGCCGCAGGACGGTTTCACCGCCGGCGGTCAGGTCGGCTACAATTACCAGTTCACACCCGGCTCCGGCATCGTCGTCGGTATCGAGGCGGATGCGGCCTATACGGATCTGCAGCGCACCGGTGTGCAGTCGATCTTCCGCCCGGCTTTCAATCCGAACGTCCTGACCAACACCTACCGGACGGACCTGAGCTTCCTCGGTACCGTGCGCGGGCGCGTCGGCTATGCCTTCGACCGTGTCTTCGTGTATGGCACGGGCGGCTTCGCCTACGGTGACGTGACCCAGCGCGTCGGCTTCCAGACCGGGGCCCCGCTGACCTATTTCGGCAATCGCTCGCGGATCGATACCGGCTACGCCTATGGCGGCGGCATCGAATACGCGCTGCCGACCGACTCCGTCCTGAATTTCTTCCGTTCGAGCGCGGTGACGCTGAAGGCCGAGTACCTGCGCTACGATCTCGGAAGCCACAATCTCCTTGTCGGCTCTGTCGGTGGTCCGGGGATCGGCTACATCTCCCGCTTCCGGACCGAAGGCGGCATCGCGCGTGCCGGCCTGAACTTCAAGTTCGGCTCATACTAGGGTCGAGGATCGACGCTACGGTGCTGAGATCTTCGCGGTATGCGGGCGAGAGGCTGGTCCTTTCTATCGCTCATCTGCCGCGGGGATCGTGATCGTTCCACCCGATCTTCGCCTTCTCAGCCCGATCCGCTCGGCGGCGAAGCGGACAGGGCTGTTGTTCGACATCCTCGGAAGAGCCACGGCTCTTTCGCCCTCGACCACGCCGACGGGATCGTCCCAGAGCCGGCAGGACCGGGAAGCAGAAGATGCTGTCTCGGGCGAGACCTACGGCCACGCGCGGCCGGCCCATCTCGATGGGGACAGGGGGCTCCTCGACTTCAGCGGCGCGATCCTGATCTCGATCGACGCCCTCACCCCGGTCTGCCCCGGCGGCGGTTGCCAATCGCCGAGCCTTCGCGCGGCCCGGCCGCTGCCGCTGCGCTGACGGCGTGCCTACCCGTACGTATGATCCGCCGCCGGGAAGCGCCCGGCCCGGACCTCGTCAGCGTAGGCCTTGACGGCCTCCTCGATATGGCCGCGCAGGCTGCCGAACTGGCGCACGAATTTCGGCGTGCGCTCGGACAGGCCGAGCATGTCCTCCAGCACGAGGATCTGCCCGTCGCAGACCGCCGAGGCGCCGATGCCGATCGTGGCCGCCGTCACCCGCGGCGAGGTCGCGATCGCCCGCGCCACCGGCTCGACGATGCCCTCCAGCACGATCGCGAAGGCCCCGGCCTCGGAGATCGCCCTTGCATCCTCCAGCAGGCGGCGCTCGTCATCGGGGGCGCGGCCCTGGACCTTGAAGCCGCCCATCGTGTTCACCGCCTGCGGGGTGAGCCCGATATGGCCCATGACCGGCACGCCGCGCTGGACCAGGAACGCCACGGTCTCGGCGAAATGGGCCCCGCCCTCCATCTTGATCGCGCCGGCGCCCGACTCCTTCAGCACCCGGGCCGCGTTGAGGAAGGCCTGCTCCTTGCTCGCCTCGTAGGAGCCGAACGGCATGTCGACCACGACGAGCGCCTTTGACGTCCCGCGGATCACCGCCTGCGCTTGGAGGATCATCATCTCCAGGGTGACCGGGATGGTCGATTCCATCCCGTGCATGACCATGCCGAGGGAATCGCCCACGAGGATGAAGTCGCAATAGGGATCGACGATGCCGGCCGTGTGGGCGTGGTAGGCGGTGAGCGATATGATCTTGCGCCCCTCGGCCTTGCGCTTGCCGATATCGATCGCCCGGAGCCGGCGGGACTGCACGACCTGCGACATGGTTCGGATTCCTCTATCGGCTCGGGCGTTTCCCCTCCCCTTGTGGGGAGGGGCTAGGGGTGGGGGTGGTGCAGGAGGCACCGCAGCGCTCGATCCTGCACCGCCCCCACCTCCAACTCCTTCCCACAGGGGGAGAGAGAGAGCCCGGTCCGGTTATTGAATATTTTCAAGCCCCACATGCGCGTGAGGCGATCCCTCTTACACCGCCCGGCGCTTCCGGTCAGCGCCCCGCCTGCGTCTCGCTCGCCGCCTTCCAGGCGGGATCGACGCGCAGATTTGCGGTCTCGTTCTTCTCCTGCCAGCCCTCGACGCCCTCGGGGAACCAGCGCACGCCGGTATAGCCCTTGCGCACCAGCCGCTTGGCGGCGTTCCAGCTGCCCCAGCACTCGACGTGGCAGAACACGATCACGGGCTTCGCCTTGTCGCCCCCCGTCAGTTCGGCGACGCGTTGGTAGAACAGGGCCTCGCGCTCGGGTGCCAGGGGCTCGGCCCCCGCCTCCGGCATCCAGACCGCACCCGGGACCGAGGGATGCACCGGCAGCCAGAGGCGGCCCGCCGGAAAGTTCGACGGCTTGCGGTCCGGCGCCGCCACGTCGATCAGCACCGGCTTGTCCGACCCTGCCATCAGGGCGGCGACAGACGCGGCATCCACCACCGCGGCGCCCGTCAGGGTCGGCGGCGTGTAGCCCTTCGGCGGACCGGCATAGAGCCCCTCGGGCTCAGGCACGTTGACCGGCGAGTCGGCCGGAGCGGCCGCAAGGCAGAAGAGCGCGGCGCAGGACGCCGCGACGCGACCGATCCGACGCATGGCCCGCCTCACTCAGTTCGTCGGCGCCGGCGGGTTGAAGCTGTGCTGCCAGCGTCCGCCCTGGTTGTCGGAGGCCGCCACCTGGATCGGCTTGCCGTCCGGCTTGAACGCGAAGTTGATCACCGGGTTGGAGGCAATCGAGATATCGCCCGTCAGGGTAAAGACCGTCTGATCGCCGGCCGAGACGGTCAGCTTGTCGATATAGCGGGCCGGCGTGTAGTCGCGGCTCACTTGGTTCATCTGCATGCCGGAGAAATTCGGGTGGCGGACCATCAGCGTCGCCTCAACCGGCTTGCCGGGGCCCGTCTCGGCGAACTTCATGCGCATGTCGCCCATGCCCTTCATGGCCTCCTCGTCGCTCATGCCCATCGGGGCCGAGCAGCCGCCCGAGGCCTTCACGAACTGCTTGGCCTCGTAGAGCTTGCCGTCCTGCGTCTCCACGACGGCGTGCATGTCGGTGTAGTTGTTGACCCGCACGCGCAGCTTCAGCTCGGTCGGGTCGGCGGCCGGGCCGAACTCGAACTTGGCCGCGTAGGGGGCCGGGTTGTCATCGATGATCAGCGAGACCGCCTTGATCTGCCCGTCATTGGGCATGGTCAGGGTGATCGGCACCAGGGCCGCATCAAGCGCCCGGACCGGCGCGTCGATCTTCACGAGGCTGTCGGTCGGCGCGATCTGCCGGTCGCCGAAGATCGACTTGGCGATCTCCTGCCAGCGGGCGGCCCGCTCCTGATCGGTGTCGGAGGCGCCCGCGGCCCACACCGCGGGGGTGAGCGCCGTCGTCGCCAGGGCGAGGCCGAGGGCGAGGCTGGAGAGGGTCTGTCCGATCCTGAACGTCATGGCGTATCTCCCGATGTCTACGAATATGGGGACGTCAAAAACCTATTCCCACTCGAGTTCCTGATAGGCCACGGTGACGTTGCGGCCGTTATAGGTGTCGAACAGGGCCCACTTGTCCCGCTGATCCCGGGCGACGCTGTCGACCGCCTTCTCGATCGGGACATCCTTGGCGATCGCCGCGCGGGTGCCGTCGCGCAGCGCGGTCAGGTAGCCGGTGAGATCGGCGAGCGCCGGGGCGAGATCCACCGAGACCGGCCCGTGGCCCGGCACGGCGCGGCTGGCCCCCATGGCCTTCAGGCGCTCGGTCTCCTTGAGCCAGCCCCTGAGGCTGCCGTCGAGGGACGGGATCCGGGTCACGAACAGCAGATCGGCGGGGAACAGCAGGCCGCTGCCGGAGTCGATCATCGACAGGTCCGAGGTGGTGTGGGCCGGTCCGTGCGCCGTGAAGGTCAGGCGGCGGTCGCCGAGATCGACCTCGGCGGTGTCGGCGACCGTCATCGTCGGGTAGACCACCGGCCCGGTCTGCTCCTCGCCGAGCAGGTCGATCAGGCGCTTGCGGTAGAACTCGCCCCGGGCCGAAAGCGCCTCGGTGAGCTTGGCGTGGCCGATGAAGACGGGTTTGTCTTGGAGGAAGGCCCCCGCCCCGAAGGCGTGGTCCGGATGGACATGGGTCAGGACCACATGGGTGATGGGCTTCTGCGTGCGCTTGACGATCTCGCCGCGCAGCCACGCGCCGTCCGCGAGGCTGCCACCGGATTCCGTCACCAGCACGCCGTTCTTGCCGATGATGAAACCGATATTGGCGATGGCGTCGGCGTTCTCGGGGGTCGCGTCGGCGATCAGGCCCTTGCGCATGAAGATGCCGGGACCGACCTCCTCCATCGCGAAGGATTCCGCGGCGCGGCCGAGGGTCGGCAGGCAGCACAGGCACAGGCCGCCGAACAGGGCGCTGCGCCGCGACGGGGCACGGTGTCCCGGGAACGCCCTCGGTTGGACGGCGGTGACCGCCATGCCGCATCCTCCTGTTCTTATTGTCTACCATTAGGTAGGTAGATTTCTCGCCCGTCAAGTGGCAGACAGGATTGGGCATAGATGCGGGCCGCACGTTCGCGTGAGCCGTGCCCGGGATGAGGCCGCGATGAGGGATACCCGCGCTGAACTGCTGATCCAGGCCGAGACCCTGGTCCGGGGGCGGGGCTATGCCGGCTTCAGCTACGCCGACCTCGCGGCGGCGGTGGGTATCCGCAAGGCCAGCATCCACCATCATTTCCCCAGCAAGGTCGACCTCGGCGCCGCCCTGGTGGCGGCCTACGCGGCCCGATACGCCGCCAACCTGGAGGCGATCCGGACCGATGTGGCGGACGGGCCGGGGCGGATCGAGGCCTATGGCCGGCTCTATCTCGGCGGCGTCGAGCAGGGGCTCGGCTGCCTCTGCGCGGCGCTGGTCATCGAGGGGGAGGCCCTGCCCGAGCGCCTGCGCCGGGACATCGCGGCGTTCTTCGCGGACCACCTCGCGTGGCTGGAGGCGGTCCTGCGGGAGGCCCAAGCGGATGGCAGCGTGCGCGCCCAGGCGGATCCGGCGGTGCTGGCCCGCTACGTCATCGCCACCCTCGAAGGGGCGCTGCTGATGGAGCGCCTGTTCGCGAGCCCGGACGCCTTCCGGGGGACTCTGGCGGTGCTGGTCGGGGGGCTCAGGCCGCGCTGAACCGTGCGAACCCGTCCGCCCGCAGGCGGCAGGCCGGGCAGGTGCCGCAGCCGTAGCCCCAGGCATGGCGCTGTCCGCGCTCGCCGAGATAGCAGGTGTGGCTCTCCTCGACGATCAGGTCGACCAGCGCCCGCCCGCCGAGTGTCTCGGCCAGCCCCCAGGTCTGGGCCTTGTCGAGCCACATCAGCGGCGTGTGCAGCACGAAGCGGCGCTCCATGCCGAGGTTGAGGGCCACCTGCAGCGCCTTGATGGTGTCGTCGCGGCAATCGGGATAGCCGGAATAGTCGGTCTCGCACATGCCGCCGACCACGTGCCGCAGGCCCCGCCGATAGGCGAGCGCCGCCGCAAAGGTCAGGAACACGAGGTTGCGGCCGGGCACGAAGGTGTTGGGCAGGCCCGAGTCCGCGTAGCCGATCGCGGCCTCCCGGGTCAGCGCCGTCTCGGAGATTGTTCCGAGCGCGTCGAGCGCGATCGTGTGGTCCTCGCCGAGGCGCCCGGCCCAGGTGGGATGGAGGCGGACCAAGCCGGCTCGCAGGGCGGCGCGCCGGTCGAGCTCGACCCGGTGGCGCTGGCCGTAATCGAACCCCAGCGTCTCGACATGCTCGAATCGGTCGAGCGCCCAGGCGAGGCAGGTGGCCGAATCCTGGCCGCCGGAGAACAGGACCAGCGCCGCGCGATCACCCGCAATCTCAGTCGCCATCGTAGTCCGCCCAGGACATCGGGGTCTCGGCGACCCGCACCCGGGCCAGCCCCGGCAGGTCCGGCCGCAGGCGATGCCAGATCCAGGCCGCGATGGTCTCGGCGGTCGGGTTCTCCAACCCTTCGATCTCGTTGAGGCAATGGTGGTCGAGCCGGGCGAGCAGCGGCCCGAAGATCGACTCGATCTCGTAGAAATCGATCACCCAGCCGGTCTGGGGATCCACGGGCCCGGCCACGGTCAGCTCGACCCGGTAGGAATGGCCGTGCATCCGGTGGCAGCGATGCGTCGCGGGCACGTTCGGCAGCCGGTGGGCCGCCTCGAAGGTGAAGGCTTGGGTGATCTTCATCGGTTTCATCGCAGTGATCCCACCCGCGCCCTCATCCTGAGGTGCCCGCGCGAGCGGGCCTCGAAGGAGCCCTCCAGCGATCGCGGCGCTTCCTGGAGCTCTCCTTCGAGGGCTCCGCTGCGCCACCCCAGGATGAGGTGATCTGGTGGGCGGATGCGGGATCGGTGGATCCGTTATCGGGTCCGCGTCTCTGTAGCATCAAATCGGGTGCGGCGCCCGCCTACCCGGATGCCTTCTCGGAAACCCCCGCCTGCGCGAAGGTGGCCATCCCGGTATGGCAGGCGAGCGCCCCCTTGAGCAGGCCCATCGCCATGCCGGCGCCCGAGGCCTCGCCCAGGCGCATGCCGAGCGCCAGCAGCGGCACGAGGCCGAGCCGCTCCAGCACCTCCGCGTGGACGCCCTCGGCCGAGACGTGGCCGGCGAGGCAATGGTCGAGGGCGCTCGCGTCGGCAGCGTGCAGCACGGCGGCCGCCGCGGTCGCCACGTAGCCGTCGATCACCACCGGAATGCGCTGCAGCCGGGCCGCCAGGATCGCCCCCGCCATCGCGGCGATCTCCCGGCCGCCGAGGCGCGCCAGGATCTGGAGCGGGTCGTCGAGATGCCCGGCATGCTGCGCGAGCGCCGCCTCCACGGCCGCGACCTTCCGGGACAGCCCGTCCCGGTCGATTCCGGTGCCCCGCCCGACCCAGTGGCCGGGCTCGCCCCCGAACAGGGCCGCGTAGAGCGCGGCCGCCACCGTGGTGTTGCCGATGCCCATCTCGCCGATACCGAGGCAGTCGGTGCCGGCCGCCACCGCCTCCATGCCGAACGCCATCGTGGCGACCGTGGCGCGCTCGTCGAGGGCGGGACCTTCGGTGATGTCGCCGGTCGGCATGTCGAGGGCGAGGTCGAACACCTTGAAGCCGAGCCCGTAGGCCGCGCAGATCTGGTTGATCGCGGCACCGCCGGCCGCGAAATTGTCGAGCATCTGCCGGTTGACCGCGTCTGGGAAGGCCGAGACCCCCCGGCGGGTGACGCCGTGGCTGCCGGCGAAGACGCAGACCAGCGGCCGGTCGAAGCTCGGCGGCGCCTTGCCCTGCCACGCCGCCAGCCAGGAGACGAGGTTCTCCAGCCGCCCGAGGGAGCCCGCGGGCTTGGTCAGGGTCGCGTCCCGGGCCGCCACGGCGGCCTCGGCCTCCCGGTCGGGGCCCGGCATGGCCTTCAGAAGGTTGCGGATGTCGTCGAACGGGCCTGGCTCACGCATGGGGACGATGATTTCCTGTGGGCGCCCCCGGGCGGGGAGACGAGACCGGATCGAGGCGCGTATACTGGACCGGCTGGCCCCATACGAGCGTGGCGGCGGGCGGATGCGAGTGACCGCGATGGACAGGCAGACCGGCGGGGAGGCCGACTGGCCCGGGCGCGGCGCCCTCTACGACCTCGCCGGGTGCGTGCGGTTCTACTCCCGCCTCCCCGTGCCGCAACTGCCCGGCGAGCCGGACCCCCACCGGAGTCCCGACTTCACCACCTTGCCGCGGATGCTGCCGCTTGCCGGCCTGATCCTCGCCCTGCCGGCCGCCCTGGTGCTGGCGGCGGCCTGGTGGATCGGGCTCGGGCCGTTCCTGGCGGCGACGCTCTCCATCGCGATCCTCGTGATCGCGACCGGCGCGCTGCACGAGGACGGGCTCGCCGACGTGGCCGACGGCTTCGGCGGCGGCGCCACCCGGGAGCGCCGCCTGGAGATCATGCGCGACAGCCGGATCGGCGCCTACGGGGGCGCGGCCCTGGTGCTGGCGCTGGCCCTGCGCATCGGCGCCCTGGCGACGCTCCTCGACCGGACCGGCACGGCGGCCGCGACCGCCCTCACCCTCGCCGCCGCCCTGTCGCGGGTCGCCGCCCTCGCCCCGATGGTGCTGCTGGAGCCGGCCCGGCCGGGTGGCCTCTCGGCGGCGGTGGGCCGTCCGGACCAGGCGAGCCTGGCCACCGCCCTCGGGCTCGGCCTGGCGCTGGCGCTGGCCGCGTGTCTTCTCGGTCTGCCGTTCGGCGGCGTCGCCCTGATGATCCTGGGGGCCGGCCTCGCGGCTCTGGGGATGACGGCCATGGCGCGCGAAAAGATCGGCGGCCAGACCGGGGATGTGATCGGCGCCTGCCAGCAGGTCGCGGAGATCGCCGCCCTGCTGGCCCTGGTGGCGGCAGTGGCACCGGGATAACGCGCATGGCCAAGCTGACCCGGTCATGACGCAGCCACGATCCGCCCGCCAAGGTTTCCCGATGCCGCCCGCGCCAAAACCCTCCTCGCCCTGCACCAAGGTCTGCGTTCTCGATGCCATGACCGGCCTGTGCGGCGGCTGCGGCCGGACCCGCGAGGAGATCGCCGCCTGGGGCGGCCTGTCGGAGGCGCAGCGTCGCATCATCATGGCCGGGCTAGAGGCCCGGATGCGTGCGGCCTGCCTGACGCCGCCCGAGGGGGCTCTGCCGTCATGATCTATCTCGGCCTCGCCGCCATCGCGCTGGTCGTCGTCGCCCTGGTGCTCAGCGACGGCAGCGACAGCGTCGGCGGCGTGATCGAGCCCGATCAGCTCGCCAGCGTCGCCTGGACGGGCATGATCCTGATCCTCGTGGTGGCTGGGTTCTGGCGCCAGTTCACGGCCCGGCTCGGGGCGAATCTGCGGGCGCTCCTGGCGTGGGCGCTGATCGGCCTCGCCCTGGTCATCGGCTACAGCGAGCGCGACCGGATCCAGGGCGTCAGTACCCGGGTGCTCGGCGCGGTGCGGCCCGGAACCGCGACCCCGCGCGCCGACGGCGCCGTCACGATCGTCCGGCGGGCGGACGGCGACTTCCGGATCGAGGCCGAGGTCAACGGCCGGGTGCAACCGTTCCTGTTCGACACCGGTGCGAGCAGCGTCGTGCTGACCGCCGAGAACGCCGCCGCCCTCGGCCTCACGCCCGCGGCGTCCGAATTCACGGCCCGCGTCTCCACCGCCAACGGGATCACTTACGCGGCGCCGGTCCAGCTCGACTCCCTCAGCGTCGGCACGATCACCGAGCGGCGGGTGAACGCCATGGTGGCCAAGCCCGGGGCGCTTTCCGCCAATCTCCTCGGCCAGACCTTCCTGACGCGGCTCGCCGGCTACGAAGTCCGGGGCGACCGTCTGATCCTGAGCCCGCCGTAGGGGCGCCCGCTCAGGCAGCCTGCGCCTCGGGGGACGCCCGGGAGACCAGTGCCACGGCCTCCCGCAGGGTCGCCAGGCCGGCCTCGGGCCGCATGCCGTGGGTCGAGAGGTGGCGCCGGTAGGCCCGGGCGCCGGGCCGGCCGTTGAACAATCCGAGCATGTGCCGGGTCACCGCGTGCAAGCGCTCGCCCTGGGCGAGGACCGACGCGATGTAGGGCTCGAACGCCTCCACCGCCGCGAAGGCATCGGCTGTCGGCGCCGGCACGCCGAACACATCGGGATCGACGCCGAGCAGCAGCGCCGGCTCGGTATAGGCAGCGCGCCCGACCATGACGCCGTCGACGTCGGCGAGCCGCGCCTGCGCAGCGTCCAGGTCGCGCAGGCCGCCATTGACTGCGATCGGCAGGCCGGGCAGCCGCCGCTTCAACCGCGTGGCGCGGTCGTAATCGAGGGGCGGCACGTCGCGGTTCTCCTTGGGTGAGAGACCCTGCAGCCAGGCCTTACGGGCGTGGACGATCAGCCCGTCGACCCCCGCCGCAACCACGGCGTCGGCCAGCGCGTCGAGGGCCGCCTCGGGGTCCTGATCGTCGACGCCGATCCGGCACTTCACCGTCACCGGCACGGCGACCGCCGCCTTCATGGCGGCGACGCAGTCACCGACCAGGGCCGGCTCGCGCATGAGGCAGGCGCCGAAGCGGCCCTCCTGCACCCGGTCGGACGGGCAGCCGACATTGAGGTTGATCTCATCGTAGCCGAAATCCGCGGCGATCCGCGCAGCCTGCGCCAACTCCGCCGGGTCCGATCCGCCGAGCTGGACGGCGACCGGGTGCTCGACCGCCGAGAAGTCGAGCAGGCGTTCGCGTGGCCCGTGCAGCACGGCGCCGGTCGTCACCATCTCGGTGTAGAGCCGCGCGCGGGCGGAGAGCGACCGGTGGAAGGCCCGGCAATGGCGATCGGTCCAGTCCATCATGGGGGCGACGGAAAAGCGCCACCCTTCGAGATTTCTGGGTTCTTCCGGTCTGCCAATCACTTGCTGTCGCTTCCGTGCTGTCCCTCGCCGGGTCTCGGCGTGCCTCATCGGGCCTCGAATTGATCGGAGTACAGCTTTGCTGTGCCCGTTCGACCCCGTGCTGTACCACCGCGGGGGGCGCGATGGGGACCATCGTCGAGCGCGCGGAAGAACGGGACCACGGGGTATCACGCTCAGATCGTCGTCAAAAGGGACGGCAAGATCCCGCGTCAGACCCGGACCTTCGATCGGCGCGCGTCGGTCGCGGCCTGGATCAAGAAGCGCGAGAAGGAACTCGACGCCGGGCGCCCTCGATCAGCCGGAGACCGAGGATCCGACGCCCGCTGCGGCGATCGACCGCGACATCGCCGAATCGCGCAAGAGCATCGGCCGGGCCAAAGCACAGGCGCTGCAGGCCATCGAGGCCTATCCGCTGGCCGCCCTGCCCTGCTCGGCGATGACGCGTCCCACAGCGGCGTGCGGGTGCGCGATATGAAGAACCCGGGCGACAAGGCCGGCAACGACGTGTGGTGCGCATTGCCGCCGGAGGCGCTGGCGATCGACGCGGCCCTGCCGCGCACCGACGCCGGATCTCCCCTTACTCCACCGACGCGATCTCGACGGCCTTCACCCGGGCCTGCGCGTTCCTCGGGATCGTGGATCTGCGCGTCCACGATCTGCGGCATTGTGGCGTGACCCGCCTGTTCGAGATGGCCCGGACGGTGCCGCTCATCGCCGCGGTGAGCGGCACCGCTCCTGGCACAGCCTGCAGCGCTACACGCATATCCGGCAGACCGGCGACCGGTTCGCGAAGTGGTCGTGGCTGGCGGTGGTGACGAAATCCTCGCACGACCGATTTCGATCCCTCTCGGTTACGCGGACAGTTATCTGCAATTCTCGAAAGCAGCCATTCGTCAGCGACTCAGTGCCTTCAACTTGGAAAAGAGAGTAATTGCTTGTAGACCGCCGGCTCAAGACATCGCACTCATGCATCAGCTGATTCGGCTGTCAAGGAATACAACCGTGAGTTTTCATACAGAGGGCGAATTCTGGAATCAGCTTCAGTGCGACACATGGGATCGATTATACGTACGTAAATAGCGTTGACTGACGGTTTTTCCCTTATTATGAATATAAGTAGCGTCGTGTAAAATGGTCAGCTTCATAAAGATTTCGGCTTTGCTGCGCAAAGGCTAAAGTATGCCCACCAAAACAGATCATATTAAAGCACTTGCGCGCGCGCTCGGACTCACTAAGGCTCTCCATATATTAATATTGAGAGCTATTAAAAGAAAAAAATCGGTAACTATAAAGATAGGCCCGAATGAGCTGAGCCTTCGACCATGCGATAGCGATTTATTTGTTCTTGGGCAAATTTTCGGGTCCAAAGAATACGGGCTAGATAAAACAATAGAAGCCAAGATAAATTCTATATCCAGCTCTTACAAATCTGAAGGGAAGATACCACTCATCATCGATGCTGGGGCAAATGTTGGGTACTCGTCAATATATTTCGCAGATACCTATCCTGATGCGCACGTAATAGCCATCGAGCCCGACCACGACACATTTATTATCATGAAGCAGAACTGTTCAGGTCATACACGCATCACGCCGATCCATGCAGCGCTCTGGAAGCACAATGACGGTGTAAATCTTCAAAATTTAGGCGTCGCTTCTTGGGCTCGGACAGTAAACAACAATGGAGCGACCCCGTCGCGCACATTGCAAGATATTTTTTCCACGATTCCAGAATCGGCACCTTTAATATTGAAGATGGATATTGAAGGTTCAGAAAAGGAAACTGTAGAAGCCGCGCCTGATGTCGTGCGCTCATTTCCGGTTATAATGATCGAACCTCATGATTTTGAAAAACCCGGCTCATCATGCCTGTCGCCATTATACTCTGCGATAAGTAACGAGCCCTTTGACACTCTATTGAGTGGAGAGAATATTATTTTTTTAAATATATATCGGGACGACGCGAACTCACGTCAAATATAAGGCTTTGATATTTATCCCTATGTATTATTAATAGAATGACATGTCGAATGTCATTGCAGGTGTGCTGATAACTGATGCGAATAGTGCTTCAATTTGTGAGCGCGCGACATCTGTGGCTGCTTCTGCCAGCTCTCGCGCGAAGGCTGACCGTCACAAATCCACGCAACGCGGTCGTCACCGCTGACCGATTTCGCGACTGACCGCCGCCGGTTACCATTTTCGTATCTGGTCGGTGATTGCCGTCTTGCTGCCGAAAGCAGATGACGACCCTGAAGGCTGAGCAGGTATTACTGCTTTGACGAAACTATATATTTTCTCGCTCCACCTGTTCGGAGCATGCCTTTGCGACCTCTGAGATCGGCAAGCTCGAGTGGCCGGTCGTCTTCGAGGTGTCGTCGAGGCAGGAGCGCACACGATTCCGGGCCGCATCTACACCGCTCGATGCACCCAGCTTGCGCAGGAGATTGTCTTTGTCGGCGGTCGATGCCCCGGCCCAAGCTTGCATCGTGTCTCCTGCGTCCAACGCGAAAACAGGCGTTGCCATTACGACGAGAGCGAGCATTCCAGCAGGAAGAAAGCGCATTGTTATCGCCTCGAAGGACAGGGAATCCGCAACTGCCGTCGGTGTCGGCTTAGAAGGTATCCGCCGCTGAAACGCGGTCTGCCATTGTTCCAGCCGGTAAGCACAGTGGCTTGCTGACTGACATAGGTCCTGAAGCGCCTTGGCGGATCGCCGACGACTTGGGGCAAAACCGCACAGTTTCCCCCGACATCGTGGCGCGGCCGGCGCCGGAGGCGTGCTGCTTCAACCGAATCGGTCGTCAGAACCGGTGATGCGCGCCTAGGCGTGCGCCACCGGCAGCTCCCCAACCTGCGTCGTGTAGCGCGGCGTGCGCATCTCGAACTTGGTGTTCCAGTCCCGCCGGCTCACCAGCCCCGCCCGCGCCGGCACCACCGCGCCCCGGCCCCAACGCGTGTTGCACGCGTCCATTGCCGCCATCAGCGGCCCGGACCGCGCGCGATCCAGCGCGCCGATCAGCGCCCGCGGGCTGTGCGACAGCGGCACGAGGTCGTTCGTGACGATCCCGGCCTTGCTGTACCGCCACGGTCGCTCGCCCGGCTCGCGCCAGGTCTTGGCCACCCCGTGCCGAGCGGCCTTGATCAGCGCCAGCGTGTCCGAGCTGTGCTCGGGCAGGCTCACCGTCGTCGAGACCGAGCGCATTGGCGTACCCCGGTCGTGCTCGCTCGTGTGATAGAAGACCGTCACGTGGTCGGTGCCCAGCCCCTCACGCCGCAGCTTCTCGCCGAGCCGCGTCGCGTGGGCGGCGACCGCCTCTTCCAGGGTGGTGCGGTCCTCGATCCGGCTGGAGAACGAGCGGGTCACCGCGCAGCCTTTGCGCCGGGCCGGTACCAGCTCCAGCGGCAGGCAGGCCAGCCCGCGCAGCTCGTGGATGATCCGCTCGCCCACCACGGTCAGCCCCTTGCGCACCGGCCGCGGGTCGAGGTCGCGCAGGTCCGCCACGCTCTCGACGCCCATCGCCTCCAGCTTGGCCAGCGAGGCCCGGCCGATACCCCAGACCTCGGCCACCGAGATCCGGCACAGCCAGTGCGCGTAGGCCTCCGGGTCGGTCAGGTCGCACACGCCGCCGAGGTCCGGCACGCTCTTGGCGATGTGGTTGGCGAGCTTGGCCAGCGTCTTGGTCGGGCCGATGCCGACGCAGGTCGGAATGCCGGTCCAGGCCCGCACGGTGGCGCGCAGGTCCCGGGCGAGCTCGATGCGGAGCCCAGGCGCTACGTCGGTGAGGTTCAGAAAACTCTCGTCGATGGAGTAGATCTCCACCTGCGGGCTGAACTGCCGGTAGACCGCGTTGGTGCGGCCCGACATGTCGCCGTAGAGCGCGTAGTTCGACGAGAACACGCGCACGCCCTGCACCCGGCACAGGTCGTGGATCTTGAAGTACGGGTCGCCCATGCGGATGCCGAGCGCCTTGGCCTCGGCCGTGCGGGCGATGGCGCAGCCGTCGTTGTTCGAGAGCACGATCACCGGCACGTGGGCGAGCCGCGGGTCGAACACGCGCTCGCACGCGCAGTAGAAGCTGTTGCCGTCGATCAGCGCCACGGCGCGGCCGCCGCCGATCCGGTCGCGCGGGCGGGCCTCTCGCGTGTTCACGACAGCTGGCCGCGGGCGACGTGCCAGCGGATCGAGAACCGGACCACGCCCCAGATCACGCCCTCGCCGAGTTCCTCGACCGCGAAGGCCGGCAGGTCCGGGTTGCAGAAAGCGAGGCGGGCGACGTTGCCCTCGATGACGAGGCGCTTGCACGACATCTGGCCGTCGATCGCCGCGACGACGATGCTGCCGTGGCCAGCCTTGAGGCTGCGGTCGACGCAGGCGAGGTCGCGGTCGTAAATGCCGGCGCCCTCCATGGAGGATCCGCTGATGCGCCACAGGAAGGTAGCGGGCGGGTTGGGCACGAGCCAGCGCGGGAGCTCCAGCGCATCCTCGACGAAGTCGTCGGCCGGCGAGGGGAAGCCGGCGCACAGCGCCTGTCCGATCAGCGGGACGCGGACGGCGTCGGGGCTATGGATCAGGAGCTCGTCGATCCGGTTGAGATGCACTCAGGGCTCCGTCGTGCTAGAACGGATACAGAACAAACATCAGGCGGAGCGGTGGTTCAATCCGCGGGCGGAATGTTTCTGCGGAGCCGGTGGACGGATGTGAACTCGGATCAAAAACGTCAGCGTCCGCTGCGTGTTAGAGCGCCGTTCAGGTCGGTGGGGAACATCGGTGAATCTGTGAGGGGGAGGGCTTGGCGATGGCGATGAAGACCAGCTTTGTGGTGCAACCGTTCGAGCTGCACCGGAAGCGGCTGCGGCCGGCCCGACAGGAGCCGGCGCAGACCGAGAGCGGCGCGCTGAAGAAGGCCGAGAACCTGTCCAAGCGGATGCCGGGCGCGGCGGCGCTCAAGGTGGTGGCCGACGATGAGACCGGCGAGCTGGAGGGCGTCACGATCCTCGGTCAGTGGGGCGAGATCCCGGACGATTTTGCCGAGAGCCTGCAGGGCGGCTGATGGCCGCCCTCCTCATAAGCTGGCTATGGCGGCGCACGCGATAGCTATCGCCAGGCTCAACGTGCTGATCGCCGCAGATAAGCCACATGCGGTCAAAGCTAAACAGCATAAAGTGAAACTCGACAGATATTTGAGCTGGATTGGGCCGTATTGTTTTAGATATTGGGTCTATAGCACAAATTATAGTCTAATTTAGACTACACCGACTTATTGAGAAATACGTCAAACGGATTTATGCTCCAAATCAATATATCAAGCATGCCGTATCGGTGATGATTGCTGAAATTTTGGCGCGACGGGATCTATTTAGTGAAAGACAGTTGACAGCCCGCCAACATTATACAATCTGATGAAGGCGCGGCGGATAGATAGTTCCCGACGCAATAAAGGTTTTTGACAGTCTTCGAGAAAAAGCTGAAGGGTTGCCATGACTTATATAGAGTATGACGATGCCGCGGCCGTATTTCCAAAAATCGAAGATCGAAACAAAGGTGTTGAACTTGCGTCTAAATATCAATCTGCGGACCCATTTCCACACATTGTTATTGATGATTTTTTACCGTCTTACGCCATAGAGAAATTTATAGCGCACTTCCCGGGGCAAAAATCGAGCGATCAAGACCAAGAATATAATCGAGCCCAGGAGAAACTTAAATCAAGTTTCAATCCCGACGCGCTTGCGCCTGAGGCGCGCGCTTTATTCTATTGGTTCAACTCCCGCCCGTTTATTTCGCTTATTGAAAACATCACGGGAATTAAAGGATTGATACCAGATCCGTATTTTTTCGGGGGAGGATTTCACGAAATTCGAAATGGGGGGCATCTATCGGTCCATGCAGACTTCAATCATCATAAGCCTTTGAATCTCGAAAGGCGTATTAATGTATTGATATACTTGAATAAGGACTGGAAAGCTGAATTTGGTGGGCAGTTGGAGCTTTGGAAGGAAGACATGTCGGAAAGGGTACATTCTATAATTCCATCGTATAACAGGTGCGTGATATTTAACACAACATCAAATAGTCAGCATGGCAATCCTGAAACTGTAAACCATCCTTCGCATGTTTCGAGGAAGTCAATCGCTTTGTATTACTATACCTCTACCTGGGATGGCACCAAAAGATCGCATACGACTCAGTATCAGGTCAGACCCGGGACGGCCGATCAGCGTGATTGGGCGATAAAGCTACAGGAATTAAAGCTCGATTATTTTCCGCCGATTGTGCTTCGCACGATAGCCAATCTCAAGGCTAAATTAAAAAAAACAAATCATGCGGGATAGGATGAATGGGCATTCTGCAGATATTGATCTGACAGAGATGTAATCTGGCGTAAAGCGCGAAGAAATCCGATGACGCGTGCGCAAAAGTAATCCCGATGGTGGCATAAAAATTCTGATCATCCATCGTAATGCCGACGCGCACGCGGATCTGCAAGTCTGCTAAAACAGAATATCATGGAATACAATATTATTTTTGCGTTTATTTGGTAAATAACGTCCAATTTTTGTCTTTATCAGAGATACTCAATATTTCAGCAATCGACAGGACCGTACGACGCGCAAGAAAAAACGGCGCCGCACGGCTGAGTCCACGGGCTGCCGGATCGAGCTTTGTATGCAGGGTCGACGCAGGAGCGGATGGGCCGTCTTGATCAGCTGTCGGGCCGATGTCGTAGAGGCCGGAAATGGCGAAGGACGCCCCGGCGATTTCCGAGGCGCCAAAGGCGATGTCCAGCAGGGCGTGAAGCGAGGCCATCTTCGAGCCAGCGTCCGTGCGCCCCATGTCATTTCGTGAACTCGGCGCTGCTTGCCCCGGATCGTGTCGCATGGGCTGCGCAACTCGGATCCTCTGACCGAATCTCACGGGCTCATCAGCTCCGCCGGCGGCACCGCGCGCAACTGCCAGCGCACGTCGCAGGCGTTTAGCGCAGTCGTCAGCAGGTCCAAAAAGCGCGACCCAGCGCCGTCACCCGCCTGCTTAGGTTGCATGATTTTCGGATTACAACCTTAAGGGGAAATCAATAATTCAACCACAGGCTGTTGATATCGACGGCGCCTCAGATCGCCGAGGGCTGCCGAGCTCAAATCCGCGAACGATTTGCATAGACTTGTAGGGATCTCCGTGATGCTGCGCCTGGACACCTTCAAGATTGGCCTTGGGCGATGCGTCAGCGTCAGGTCACTCGTGCTCTACACCGGATGTTTCGGGATCCTGATGGGGTCGCCAGCGCAGGCGCAGCTGCTCAGAGGCACGCTTGATACAACCGGAGGCGGTATTCTTGGCACGGGCCTGTCGCTCGGTACCACGACGGCCGGCAGCGGCCTCGTCGGGAGTGGCCTGACGCTGGGTACGTCTGGAGCGGGCCTTTTAGGGAGCGGCCTCGGGATCGGCACCAGCTCACCCGGCAGCGGCGTGCTCGGGACCGGCCTGACCGTCGGTACGGCCGGGACGGGCGTTCTTGGCACTGGCGTAATCGTCGGCACGACGGGACCCGGCGACGGTCTGCTCGGGACTGGACTCACCCTCGGGACGGCCGATGCGGGCGGTACAGGCGGTGGCCAGGGCGGAACGGGCGGTGGCCAGGGCGGAACGGGCGGCGGTCAGGGCGGAACGGGCGGCGGCCAGGGCAGCGGAACGGGCGGCGGCCAGGGCGTATATATCGTCACGGGCGCGGTCACCCAATCCGGGGGGCAACTCGTCGTCACCGATCTTCGGCTCTCATCCTTCTCGGAGATGGCGGGCGTCGCGGCCAACAACACGAGCCGCTTGGACGGTCCGAGCGCGCTCGGGGACGATGCACTGGCTGTCGGCTTCGGTGCGAGCGCGTCGGGCACCGCTTCGACGGCTGCGGGCACCGGTGCCCGCGCGGCCCAGAGCGGGAGCGTCGCCCTCGGTTACGCGGCCAGTGCCCAGGGCATCGGCAGCACGGCGGTGGGCACGGCCTCGGGCGCGATCGGCGACGGAAGTACCGCCCTGGGCTTCGCGGCCGGTGCGGCCGGGGCCGGATCCACGGCGATCGGCGCGACCGCCTCGGCGGGTGGGGACAACAGCGTCGCCCTGGGCCGCGGAGCGCGGGCCGATCAGGCCAATGCGGTCGCCATCGGCGCCAACGTCCAGACGACCCGGGCCAACCAGGTGGCGATCGGCACCTCTGGCAGCACCTATACGTTGGCGGGCATCGCCTCGCAGGCGAGTGCGGCAGCTCAGAACGGCGCCACGAACTTCGTGACGACAGACGCCAACGGCAATCTCGCAGCGTCAGCCTACGGACCCTCGACCATTGCAGGCTTGAACGGCCGCGTCGACGCGGTCCAGTCGCAGGTGAACACCCTCGAGGCCAAGACCGACGCGATGCAGCGCTATGCCGTCCAGACCCGCAAGGAGGCTCGGCAGGGGGTCGCGATGGCGATCGCCATGGCCACCGCCCCGATGCCCTCCGCGCCGGGTAAGACCACCTGGGCCACGAACGGGGCGACCTATCGCGGCGAGTGGGCGGGTGGCGTGGCGGTGGCGCATCGGCTGCCCACCTGCTGCGTGCCGATCGCGATCACGGCTGGTGTCGCCTATAGCGGGAACAATGCGCTCGGTGCCCGTGCGGGTTTGGCCGGCGAGTTCTAAGGCGACCGGTCTTCGGATGTGATTGGCCGCATCCGAAGCGGCGACCGCGCATATGCTCGCGATAGAAATGGCTCATCGCAGGCGAGTTTATATCGTCTGCCCGGCCCCGCCCCGATTTGCTCACGGGGCGGGGGAGCGTCCGATCTCACCAGCGTGTCAGCCGAGCCGATACGCAACGCGGCCCGGGTGCAGGATGGCCGGGACCGGTTACCAGGCCGTGAGCGTGCCGGCCGATGAGCTGTCCCGCGCCAGGATGCGGGCACGAAACGATCGTCACGATGAGCGCCGCCACTTTCCTGCTCGTGAGCGCTCGGCCATTCGTCGCACGTTGGCTTTTCCTCCGAACCGTCAGCGGCGCACGCAGTTGCCGCCTGACCACGGAGAGGAGAGCACGATGTCGAACCCAGCCAAGGGGCAACACGGCGATGGCCAGCGCCACAGCACGATGAGCGCGAAGGATCAGAAGGCCGCCGAGGTCCAAGAGGCCGGGAGCGCGAAGGCCGGCGCAGGCCACCCCGAGGTTCTCGAGGGTGGGAAGGCTGAGCCTCCGACCGAGGGCAAGGGGCATCCCAAATCCGCCGCATCGAATGCACCGGACGGTGGAACCAGCGACGCGGCAACGAGCTCGGCGACGGTGGGCAAGGCTGAGAAGGAGGCTGCGGCTGCGGCCGGTGCCGACAAGGAGCAGCACGGGCGCGGGCACCGAAAGTCGGAGTAGACTTCCCGCATCGACGATTGCACGCGGTCCCGCCCCGATCTGATACCGGGGCGGGGGAGCGTCCGATCTCACCTGAGATTAGCCGAGCCGATACGCAACGCGGCTCGGCAGGATGAGCACTACGACTGCGTCTTAAGATACACGATCACGTCGTTGATCTTCTTGTCGTCGGTATAGCCTTGAAAGATCATCTTGTTGCCCGGCACCTTCGCTTTCGGGTTTTTCAACCACTCGTGGAGGTTGGCCTCATCCCAGGTAATGCCGGAGTTCTTCAGGGCAGCGGAGTAGTTGTAGCCTTCATAGGTGCCCGCCTTCCGGCCGACGACGCCCTTCAGGTCGGGGCCGACGCCGTTCTTCTGAAAGTTGTGGCAGGCTTTGCAGGGGGCGAACGCCTTCTCGCCCGCGGCCGCATCTCCGGCTTCCTGGGCCTGCGTCGCGAACGGAATCAGAGCGGCGACGATGACACCAAAAACAAATGACCGCACACATTTCCTCCCTCAATCGATCTTCCTATGCCGAACGATTCCAAAAGCGCGGCATATCGGGGGAGTTGACGTTGGAGCCCCACGCTTAATCCGGGTCGCGGCGGGGGCCGCCGAGTCGACGCGCAAACGAAAAGGCCCCGCGCGGCGGCGGCCGGCGGGGCTGAGGTTCTTGCGTTCACAGGTGATAGACGCGCCGGTTGCCGACTTAATCCGCGGGTGGCGAGACGCTCGGCACACGATCAGGTCATGCGGATCGAGTAGGGGGCGCAGGATTCCGAGTGGTAGGCCGTCCCCTTGGACGCCGTCAGGCGGAGGTCGTCGACCAGGAACCAGGCCTGCCGAAAGGCCCTCAGGCCGGTGTCGATCCGGCCGGCGCCGTCGAGGGGGAACCCGCCGACCCGGGCATGGCTGTTGAAATGGCCGCGCGAGGGACCGGTCGAGAGCGTCCCCCAGTTGATCATCGGGCGACGGAAAAGCGCCATCCCTTGAGATGTCAGGGTTCTTCCGATCCGCCCATCACTTGCTGGCCCTCGTCGCGCGCACGGAGGGACAGGACGACGGGGTATGATGCCGAGATCGCCGTCAAAAGAGACGGTTAGGTCCGTCGCGAGACGCGAGCCTGCGACCGGCGCGTAGCGGCCCCGTCTGAAACGAGAAGCGGGAGAGGGAACGCGACGCCCCTACCGCTCCTGCTCGGGCAAAGGCTGAAGATCCTGCGCTCAAAGCAGCCGTTTGTTCCGAGCCGGATGCTATCCGTTCCGGTTGAATACGTTCTCAAGATTTTCGAAATCGCGAGTGGACAGTCGACGATGCTTCGCCTCGACGAAGCCTCGCTCGGATGCGGAGCGAGCGCACCCAAAGACTGAGTCGTCACCCTCGTCCGGGCTCGTTCTCATCGCCAGAAGATAGATCAGGCTGCTTCAGAATTTTACAGGCTGAAGGATCGATAATTTATCTATAGACATCATATTTGTAATTTTACGTCTCTCTTCCAGATTTCAACCGAATGCTTCGTGGAGAATAATGAGGCTGACGAAAAGGTGAACGCGTTCTCGGCCAAGATCCGGATCTGCGTGTTTTTTCCTGCTGTCTTACCAACCGGATTGTGCAAAATTGATCCCGTCGGTACCGCCGGCCACGCCTGCGTCAGCGTCTCTTCACCCCCTCGATCCGCTGGCGCGGGCGTCCGCAGATTGCAACGGCGATCCGTATCAGAGTCCCGCCAGCACTGGATCGATCTTCGCGTGTCAGGTTCACCAACCAGTATCGATGAGCCTGATCCGGGGACACCCGTGTACCGGGTGTTCAATCTCAGCCCCGATGGGGGCGTGAGGGACAATCATACGATCCAGGCACGAACCGATGACGAAGCGAAAGCCATCGCGGCGGCGCTGATCAACGGTCATGGCATCGATCTGTGGGAGCGGGCTCGCTACCTCGCCAGTTACCCTCCTCGGAGCGCGCTCTATCCTGAGTCGTAGCCGCTGGGAGCCTGCCGACAATGCGCATGTCCCAAGCTTGCCGGGGATCGTAAGGGGGCGATGTCGCCTTCGACGCGTCTGCCGTTCCGATCCCGACCCGATGCGGCGGTTCAGCGATCATGGCGGATCGCTCGGCAGTCGGTATCGATCACCGACCTGAGACAATCGTGCGCCGTGTCTGCGTGGCCGACGGCGACCAGGGCGCCCGTTCTGATGGCTCGCTCCGAATCGAAGCGCCGTCGTATCTGCCGTTTGGCGAGCCGCAGCAGCGCCGGCGTGGAACCCGTGCCGAAGCGCGGGGCCGGGCGTGACCTGATCGTGCGGTGGATTGGTGCGGCCGCGATGAAGCGACGAAAGTCGGCCCGTCACGCGGCCAACACGGATCTCGGTCTCGACACGGTGACAAGCCTCACCTGGGCTCAGACATTCGGGCGTGATGTGAACCGAACATCGAGCGGGTCCAATTTATCGGCCGAAGTTCTTGAGATAAGGGCGCGCACGGATACGCTGTGTGCTCAACCCGTGTTTTGCGTGGACGCGTGCGAGGCTCGCGTTCGCTTTCAATCCTGAGCTTGACCCCCGTAGAACGCCGCGGCGCACGGATAGGGTGTGCGCTTCGCCCCATGTCGGGCGGCGGAGTGACGTCGGCTCAGGCGGGTTCGGCGCTTGGAAGAGCGGCGTCTGGCTCAGATCAGCCCGCTGCCTGGACCGGACGTCAGTGTTCGGCCGGCGCGGGTGACGAGCTGGGCGAAGGCCAAGGCTGCGGCCGAAGCCTGCGCTGCCGAGGGAAAAGACCGATCCGACTCCAGAACGGTCATCTGCGTCGCGTCGAGCAGGGCCCAGGTCCACAGATGCCGACCGGTTGAGCGGATCTCGAAGTGCATGGCGGGCTCGCCTGATGGATCAGGCCCGCATCCTGCACGGCGAAAAAGCCCGCGGTGTTAATGGCTTGGGCGGTGCAACAACCTGTGTCGGCTAATATCGGAGTTGCCCCCGCCATCCCCGCAGATCACAGCTTCGAACAGGCGCGCCTCTTCGCCGCGAACGGGCAGATCGGGATGCCCCGCCTTCGCGAGCGATCCATCCGTCACGGTGCGGCAAGGTGTACGGTTTCCGTCGTCTTCTGAGGCTTGCGGTGAGGGGTGACTATTGTATTGGGCGAAAACAGCCAGTCGCGAATGAGAGGCTCGACGAGCCGCATGGCCACAATGGCGACGGCGAGCGATGACAGGGCTGCGACCGTTGCGATCAAGGCCGGAGATTGGATGCCCCATCGATCGGATATCATAGCGACGAAGCGGATGACGGGGTAGTTGACGACATAGACAGGATAACTGACCGCGCCGAGAACGCGACACATTCTCGCGAGGCATGGATTTATCTGAGTGCCGGCGCCGATATAGACGATCAATGGGAAGAGTATGAATACCGAAACAAGCTGAATATCGACGGCATGGAGCGGCAGCAGCAAGAGCCCGGCTAAAATCGGGAGGGCGAGATAGCCGTGACGGTTGGCAATGATCGGCAGGCGCTGAATCAGCACGCCGCAAGCGAACGGGTACAGGACGCGGATCCAGCCACACCAAACCCCAACCTGCATTCCCCCGAAATCGAGCGACTGTGCTGCGTGCGCGACCTCGGCGCTGATATAGGCTGCGACACAGATCAGGCTGAGAAGACCCATCTTGCGGAGTCGAACCAGGCCTAGCGCAAAGGCGATGCTGACAAGCATTTCCTGGAGCAGCGACCACAAAGGCGGATCGACACCGAACGCCTCAGAATACATCGGCAACAGGGGACCGGTCGGGAGCAACATCGCGTTCAGCAGCGTCGCCGCAATCGCTGCGGAGGGGCTGACATCGCCGACGACGAACGATCGCAGGAGCAGAAAACACCCCCCGATCAATGCTCCAAAGATGGCAAGAGGCATCAGCCGGGCTGCGCGACGACGCAGGAACGGCCACACCTGCCGGTGTTCATGGGGCCGGCTCATGTAAGCGTGTGCAATGACGAAACCGGATAGGCAAAAGAAGAAATCGACCGCCAGAAATGCATGCCGGGGAATGACATAAATTCTGCACACGCAAACGATATGCAGCCAGAGTACAATGATCGACGCGATGCCCCGCATTCCATCGAGAAGATCATAGCGCTCGGTTTTCGGAGCCAGCTTCAATTGAGGCCATCGAAAGATTGCGAGATTCGCTTTCAAATCCGTCATCGACCCGTAATGCCGAACTCATATTGATGGGATATTAAGTTGGTCTGTGTTTGACGGGGACAATTCGGCTTCGGTCGAGTGCCGCCTGTTGAGCCCCCCCTTGCGGCCAACGGCATCTGCCGTCTTGGCTCAGGCCGGCTATCACCGGACCCGCACGAGGCAGACTGACGAGAGGAGGCACTGGCGCGCCGGCCAGCCGGCCTCGATGTACGTGGACCCGTGATCGGCTTTGGCCAAACCGAACCGGCCGCCAAACGCGTTGAGTCCACGATCGCGGATGCCGGACTCGGCAGCGGGACAAGCGCTACGGGGTCTCTCTCGCGCAAGCCGGCTGACGGAAATCCGTGATCCGCCTGCGGCGGATGCTGCTCAGGAACCGGTGCGTTCTATCCGACGCAAGATGATCCTGAGAGCCGCGCTGACCAGAGAACTCGTCGTGGTGCGAGCGGGTCGCGTGAGCACCGCAAAGGCCGCACCACAGGGAGGGGGCTCGTGTGGGGCTCGTGCGGCGATCAAAGCGCCGCAATTCGACGCCCAGCGGCTGCCGACGACGCCGCTGCGGCCTCCTGTCGACGGTATTGGTCATTGGAGCACGCCCCACCAAGACAGCAATCTCGGTGGTCCGGGGACGGGTGAGCGTGGCGGCGGAGGTGGCTGATGTCCTTCGCCATCTGCCATCCGAGGTTCCGTGCGCGGTCACCAAAGGTGCGGCGCGCCCCGTCAGGAGCGCGCCGCAAGGTGGCTCGCGGTCTCGTTGACGAGCCGGCGCCCATGGCAAAGCCCGGGCCATGTAAAACCCGCGCCGGCGAACCGGGCGCACCGACTGGCCCTTTCGGAACGGCGTCGCATCCCTCGTCTGGGAGCTTCGGGAGCGAAGAGAGCTGGATCCGGAAGGCTCAGCGCGCCGGCGCGGAGGTGCTGCCATTCGCGCCGACGCCAGGACGCGCGGTGCCGGTGCCCGGCACGGTCGCTGCGCCCGCGGCTCCGGTGGGCGCAGCGGTCGTCGAGCCGGTGGTCCGCTCGTTCATCTTCTCGCTGTTGCTCTTCACGCTTCCGGGATTGTTCATATTGCCCGTCGCGCTCCCGCCGCCCGCGGCTGTCTGCGCGTCAGCCGTACCGGTCAGGGCAACAGCCAGCGCTGCGGCGAGACCGAAAATCTTCGTATTCATGAGCATTTCCTCGATCGTCCCGCTTCGGGATCGGATACCAACGCCGCTTGTACTACTGAAGTTCAGTAAAAATGATGGGCGGCGCATACGAGATCCGGTCGACGCATACGGTTCGAGCCTGGGCCGTGATTGCGAGCCGAGCAGCCTGTTTCAAGCGTGATATCGGCGCCGGTGATGACGCACGATCTGCTGGAGGAGGCTCGCGGAGTGTGAGCCCGCGGCGACGTTGCGGATGTGATCCGCCCCGGCAGAGGAGCCTGGTCCACCGACCGGCGTGAACGCGCGATCAAAGCGCGAATCGGTTCTGGACCCGGAGGCGGCTTTCGGCGTAGAGTGTTTGCGAGGTTGATGACCGGTTCATAATAACGCTTCAGGACCCGGGGGCGGTACCCGGCGCCTCCACCAGAAGCATCCTGCCCCGGATACCGCACGGGGACGAGGGCGAGCGTCCGGCGTTGCGGACAGCGCGCTGCCAGGATGCTTCTCGTGGGGGTGAAACAGGTTCGACTGGGCGGTAAAGGGATCGCGAGTTCTGGCCTGCTTCGGCAGGGTAAGATGCGGCTTTCGGTAAGGACTCGACCGGCTCAGCGCGGGCAACCCCCGTTCCGAGCACCTGACCAAAACTCTAAATGCCAACGACAACGTCGGCATGGAGATGCGCCTCGCGGCGTAATCTTCCGGGGCGTGGGCACGCCTAGCAACAGAACCCGGGGCTTCGGCCCCGGGGCCCGCTATTCCAGATCCCGATAGGACGGTGCCCGACGGGAGCCGCCGGTCCGTGCCATACCGGCGAGATCACGATGGCTGATCGCGTCGAAGGCCGGCCGGATCAGCATTGGCGTCGTTTAGCGAGCGTCCCGCCCGGTCTCCGTCCGGCGGATGGCCGGCAATCCCAGGCCGAAAGCCCGCGGCAGGCCGATTGTCATTCTACCGGACCGCCCGGATACCTGTCTTCGGAGTGAGACGGGTCGGCCATGACAGCAATGCCGTGCCAGGCCGGAGTTTCGATCTGAATTTCGGTATTGAACTCGACACTATGTGCGCGATTGACCTGTCATGGAGTGAGCCATGACAGCAATCCGAACCGTGATCGCCGCCTCCTTGTTGAGTGCATGGCCGGCTGGTGCGGTGTTCGCACAGACGGATCCAATAGGTCCTCAAAGCGGCACAGTCCCGACCGCGACAGAGCCTAACACGGCCGCCGTCGGACAGACCAAGCCGCCGACAAGCGATGCAAGCCCGGCCCCGGTCAAACCCATCGGGCGCCCGGCGCAGGAACGGGTCTCGAAGGACGCGTTCTCCGACAAGGTTTGTGTGGGGTGTCGCGTCGAACCCGCAACGGTGGATCTCCTGTCCCTGAAGATCCGCCCGTCCGGCACGCCGGAGACGCGCGACGGCCAGTCGGACGCGCGCGGCGGCCCGCGCGACGCGCGCTCGACCGTGGGGGAGCCAGGGCAGCAACCGGATCTGGATACCGTCGCTCTGGCTGCCGCACATCGCCAGCACGCGGCATCGGTCGAAGAGAAGACCAACGGGCTTTGGCAATCCTGGTTGGTATCAGTCTGCGACGGCTGCGGCGATCAGAAGCCGGCGAAAGCCCTTAAACTGGAGGATTGGCCGTACCGGACCAGTCCCGTCACCACCGGATCGGTCCTCCACAAGGCGCTCCCGGTGGCGGCGCGCGCCGATGCCAAGCCCGCCACTGCGCGCCCGCGCGGAGCCCTCGAAGCGGATCTGTCGCCGGAGAAGGTCGGCTCGATCCGGCGCATGCCGCGACAGTGATGCCGGCGGCTGTGCCGGGCGCGGGGGTGCTTTCTACGGACGTGGACGAGGACCGGGCGCAGGAGTGCGTCAAAGCAAAAGTTCGTCGCCGGTCTTGACTGCGCCGCGGGACGGATCGGGGTGGTCGTGCGGATCATCTCGGCCATCGCCGAGCAGACGGATCTCCTGGTGCTCAACGCCGTGAGCGAGGCGGCGCGGGCGGGCGAAGCGGGGCGCGGCTTCGCCGTGGTGGCCGCCGAGGTCACCGAAGAGATCGCCGCGCGGGTCGCCGCGATCCAGGGGGGAGACGACGGGGGCGGTCGCGGCGGCCGTCGAGCCGCAGCGCTTCGCCTCGGTGCAATACGGGCCGCCTGAACGGGGCGGCTCGCATCGCCCCCGCGCCGGGTCGCGCGGGGGTTAGGGTCAAAACACCGGCATCGCCCCCGCCACCGTGACGAGCGCGCCCGATGTGTAGCTGCTCTCATCGGAGGCCAGCATCACGTAGGCGGAGGCGAGCTCGGCCGGCTGGCCCGGGCGGCCGAACGGCACTTGGCTGCCGAAGGACGTCACCGCCTCCTGGCTCATCCCGGAGGGGATGAACGGAGTCCAGATCGGCCCAGGCAGCACGCCGTTCACCCGCACCCCCTTCTCGGCGAGCAACTGTGCGAGGCTCAGCACCATATTGCTGAGGGCACCCTTGGTGGCGCTGTAAGCCATGAGCGTCGGCATCGGGTGCTTCGAGTTGACCGACGAGGTGAAGATCACCGAGGCGCCGGGCTTCAGGTGAGGCAGCGCCGCTTTGGTCACGTAGAACGGCCCGAACACGTTCGTGCGGAAGTGATCCTCGAAGATGCTATCCTCGATGGCGTCGAGATCCCGGTTCGGCTGCTGGAACGCGCCGTTGTTAACCAGCACATCCAGGCGCCCGAACGTCTCCACGGTGCGGGCGACGATCTGGCGCCCATAGGCAGCGTCCTTGAGGTCGCCGGGCAGCAGCAGGGCGCGCCGGCCCGCCTTCTCGATCCACTGGCTCACCGCCTCCGCGTCGGCCTGCTCCTCCGGCAGGTAGGAGATGGCGACGTCGGCCCCCTCCCGGGCGAAGGCGATCGCGACCGCGCGGCCGATGCCGCTGTCGCCGCCGGTGATCAGCGCCACGCGCCCGGTGAGCTTGCCCGAACCGGTGTAGCTCGCCTCCCCGTGATCGGGCTCAGGCTCCATGCGGCCGGTCTTGCCGGGGAAGCTCTGCGGCTGTGCCGGGAAGGGCGGGCGGGGATATGTGTGCAGCGGATCCGTGGTCACGCGTCGTCTCCGGTTGGAATGCCGGTCCAACCGGATGGGGATCGGGGTGTTCCGGGCCGCGTCGCCGTGCCCGATCCACCGATGCCGCGGAGGGTATGCCCGGCCCACACGCCGACACAGGTCAGCAACAGGCGCCAATCAGTCTCGGCACCGAGGAGACGCCCCGATGATTGAGTTTCAGCCCGAGGATCGCGCGGCCCGCGTGATCGATCGTGTCCTGCTCGGCGCGGCGATGCTTTCCCTCACCTTCGGCTTGGCCACTGGCCTCTGGGGCCTGCTGCAATGAGCCGAGCGCGGGCTGCCGCCCTGGGACCCGACAGGTGATCCGGATCGATCGTCCGGGGCGACGAGGATCCGACCGGACCGCCGTTGCGCTGATCGGCGCGGGTCTCGCGCTTCTTGCGCTGGCGCTCGTCTTCGCGGGCTTCCCGTGAGGGTGTGCCCCGTTGGAGGGCGGCCGCGATGGTGAACCGGATCGTGGTCGCGGCCGTCCTGTTCGCGGTCGCCGTCTTCCTGATCTATCTGGCGAACCTCGCCCGCGCCGCCCTGTCGCCGAACGAGAGCTATGCGGCCAGCATCGGGCTGACGCTGGATCAGTGTGTCGCGGCCCAGGACGGCCTCGCGCCCGAGGACGCCCGCCGCTACTGCCGGCGCGCCGTACCGAAGCGCCTATGAGCCGGCTCCGCCGGAGCGGCCTTCGACCGAGCGACCGGCCCGGTCGGGTTGGGGCGGCCGAGAGTCGGGCCCGCCCGCGCTGCGCACAGGACACGACAGTGACGCCACCGTGGCCGGTTAGGGCGCGGGTCCCCTCTCCCATACGGGAGAGGGGTCGGTTGCGCTTGCCGACCCGGGCTGCGGACAAGTGTCCTGCACCATCCGCGCTGCGATCGGGCCCAGCTTTAAGCCTGTGTTTCAAGGCTCCCTTGCGCCGACCCGTCGTCCAATTCGGCAGAGCGCGCTGTGGCCGAAAGCCGGGGCGAGATACGTCCCGCACACCGAGCCCGCCGGCAGGGCGGCGTCGGACCCTCGATTGGGATCGTCCGGTCCCGAAAGCCGGAGGCCGCCTTTCGGGGTGACCCGTCAGCTGCCGAACTTGTAGTTCAGGCCCACGCGACCGAGCACGCCCTCGTTCTGGAAACGCGTGACGTAGGCGCCCGTGCCGCGCCCGGTCGCCGGGAGCGCAAGCGTGCGCTGGCCGAGGTCGTAGTACAGCGCCTCGGCCTTCACCGTCACGGCGCTGGAATGGACGAAGTTCAGGAACGAGTCGGTGGGCAGGGCGTATTCGATGCCGCCGCCAGCCGCATAGCCGGTCTCGACCCGCGCGCGATTGCCGAAGAAGGTGACATCGCCCCCGCGCGCCTGGAACAGACCGGCATATTTCTCGCCCGCATAGGCGAAGCCGCCAGTCCCGTAGACCAGCACCCGGTCGAAGGCGTAGCCGACGCGGCCGCGGACGGTGCCGAGGAAATCGCCAGCCTGCCGATAGGTGCTGATCCCGCCGGCCCGGCCGACCACCGAGCGGGTGCGGTTCAGGTCCGTGTAGCCGGCATCGACCTCGACACCCGCCACGAAGCCGGAGCCGGGCGTGAACTGGTAATTGTAGCCGATCTGCCCGCCGCCGGTGAAGCCGTCCTGGGGCAACGGCAGCGCGGCTGGGCGGTTTCCGACCCGGACGCCGTTGTTGAACGGGAAGACGCCCGCCGTGCGCACGCTATCCTGGGTCGAGGTGATGTAGCCGGCGTTGATGCCGAAATACGCACCCGTCCAGGTGAAGACCGGAACGGGGATCGGCGCGGGCGGAAGCGCGCGGCGCGGGAGGTCTGCCGCCGAGGCGGTGGCCGTCAAGGCCGCGAACGCGGTGGCGGACAGAATGAGCTTTTTCATGGGGAGCCGTTCCAAGGATAGGACCTTGGAACGGATGTAACGAATGCCGGTTGTCGCGTCTGTGGTTGACGCGCAACAGCTTATCCGAAGGCATATTCGCCAATTATCTAGATAGAATCAATAAATACACTTTAGGTTTGATCGAAAAATGTTCGGTTTTCGTACGGTTTGAGTTGCGTATGGCAAATCTAAGCTGCGGAAAACGGATGGGATGTCTCCGTCGCGCGTGTCGCGCCCGGGAGCGACACCGGTGGAGAGTAAAACGCCAGCGGCGCCCGATCAGGTCGTGATCGGGCGCCGCTGGCACGGTAGCTCAGGAGCACAGGCGTCAGGCCGGCGCTGCCTGCGCGCCCGGCACCGCGTCTTCAATGATCGTGCGTGCAGCCGGGGCCATGCACGTGACCGTGCTGATGATCATGATCATGGCTGTGGTTGTCATGGCTGTGGTTGTCATGGCTGTGGTTGTCATGGCCGTGGTGGTCATGGCCGTGGTGGTCATGGCCGTGGTGGTCATGGCCGTGGTGGTCATGACCGTGATGATCGTGGTCATGATGATCGTGGCCGCAGGTGCTGTGATCGTGGGCCGCGTGCTCCGGCCGGAAGGGGCGCGAGACCGGGCTGGCGAGGCAGCCTTGCCCGCGCACCAGCTCGGCCGCGGCGGCGGTCGCGGGGATGTAGAGGGCGTCCGCGGAGATCTCGGCCGGCACATGGCTGCCGCCGAGCTGCCAAGCCAGGCGCAGCAGCCGGGCCGGGTTCTCGGCGCGCACCTCGAACAGATCCTGCGCGGCGGCCCGGACCGCCACGAGCCGCCCGTCGTCGAGGCGCAGCGCGTCGCCGTCGTCGAGGGGCGCGGCCTTGGTGAGCGCCACCGAGAATCCAAGCCCGCCCTCAGCCACCAGCGCCTCAGGGAGCGCGGCCCGGCCTGCGTGGTCGAGGCTCACCGTGTCGGCGACGCGGTCGGCGCGCACCGCGGCCCGGCGGACGATCGTGGTAGCTGTCGGCATGGTGACCCTCGGACATGATGCCGCGGCCCCCCGGCCGGGGCGCCGCCTCAGGGCGAGGCATAGGGCGAGACAGGAATTGGGCGCAACTCCGGTCCCGGGCGGATGGAACCTTAGCCGTAGGGTCGCTATTGCAGTCCTGCTAAGCTCGGCGCGATCCGCCATGCTCGCGGCCGATTGCCGGCCCGGATGCACAAGGGAGTTCTGGGACCATGAAGAAGCTCACTGCCGCGGCCCTCGCCGCCATTGCCGCCCTGTCGCTCGGCGCCTGCAACACCCCCGAGGATCGGGCTCTCGGCGGTGCCGGCCTCGGTGCGCTCACCGGCGCGGCGATCGGCGCGGCTGCCACGGGTCGGGCGGGCGGAGCACTCGCCGGCGCAGCGATCGGCGGCGCGGGCGGTGCCATCGTGGGCGCCTCGACCGCTCCGCGCTGCCCCTACGGCACCTACCGCGACGCCTACGGCAACATCTACTGCCGCTGATCTTGGGGCGGGCCGGGCGCGTCCCGGCCCTTCCGCAGGACGTGAGGAGCGGCTAATCCGGCGCTCGGCCGGGGCATCCCGGTGCCTTATATCAAGCCCCTCGCGATGATCGCACCGAGACCACGACCCCTGCCCAGGCCGGCCCGTCCATGAATGCGGCGGCCGAGTCCCAGGGTGTGTGGGGCAAGATCGGCGGGGCTGGCCTCGGCCTCGCGATCGGCGGCCCCCTCGGGGCGCTGATCGGCGGCGTTGCGGGTCATTTCCTGCTGGACCGCGTCGGCGCGCCCTTCGGCCGGACGCCCCGCGACGTGGTGTTCACCACCGGCCTCGTGGCATTGGCCGCCAAGATGGCCAAGTCCGACGGCGTCGTGTTGCCCTCCGAGGTCGAAGCCTTCGGTCGGGTCGTGCAGGTGGAGCCCGCCGCGCGGCCGGGGGTCGAGCGCCTGTTCGATCTCGCCAAGCGCACCACGAACGGCTTCGAGGCCTATGCGCGCCAGCTCGCCACAACCTTCGGCGACGAGCCGGCCCTGCTCGAGGACGTGCTCGACGGCCTGTTCCAGATCGCGGGCGCCGACGGGGCGCTCCACGAGGCGGAGGAGCGCTACCTCCGCGCGGTCTCCGGCATCTTCGGCTTCGACGAGGCCGCGTTCCAGCGCATCGCCGCCCGGCACGTGCGCCTGCCGGACGATCCCTACGCCGTCCTCGGCCTCGACCGGGACGCCGACGCGGCGACCCTGAAGGCCCGTCATCGGGATCTCGTGGCCGAGCACCATCCGGACCGGGCGCTGGCCCGCGGCCTTCCCACCGAGGCGGTGGCGATCGCGACCCGGCGGCTCGCCGCGATCAACGCCGCCTACGACCGGATCGCGGCGGAGCGCGGGTTGCGGTGAGCCTCGTTCCGGATAGCCCCCTCGCCCGCCGCGTCGCCCCCTCGCCCAATCACGGCGAGCGCCGCGGGGGGCGTCCAGACATGCTGATCCTGCATTACACCGGCATGGAGAGCGGCGCAGCCGCCCTGGCGCGGCTGCGCGATCCCCTGAGCGAGGTCTCGGCCCATTACCTCGTGTTCGAGGATGGCGGCATCGTCCAGCTGGTGCCGGAGACGCGCCGGGCTTGGCACGCGGGTGCAGGCACGTGGAAGGGCGCGACCGATATCAACTCCCGCTCGATCGGGATCGAGATCGTCCATCCCGGCCATGCCGGCGGGCTGCCCCCCTACCCGGACACACAGGTCGATGCGGTGATCGCGCTGGCCCGGGACATCCTCGGCCGCTGGCCGATCCCGCCGGAGCGGGTGCTCGCTCATTCCGACATCGCCCCCGAGCGCAAGGAGGATCCGGGCGAGACGTTTCCGTGGGACCGTCTCGCGGCGGCGGGCATCGGCCACTGGGTGGCGCCCGCCACCCTGCGGGACGGCCGCTTCTTCGCCCAGGGCGATACCGGCCAGCCCGTCGAGGCCCTACAGGCGATGTTCGCCCTCTACGGCTACGACCTGCCGGTCACCGGAACGTTCGACCCGCGCACGCACGCGGTGGTCACCGCGTTCCAGCGCCATTTCCGGCAGGCCCGGGTGGACGGCGTGGCCGACGCCTCGACCATCACCACCCTGCGGGACCTCATCGCGGCCCTAACGGCGCGGGGCTGAGAGCACCCGGATACCAGGGCTCTGCCCTGGACCCGCGAAAGGACGCAGTCCTTACGAACCCTGACTTCAGGCCCGGTGGGCTCGCGCCTCGCGCGGGTCACCGGTCTCCTCCGGGACCTGTGGCGCGTCGGTGCGGGTCCGCCACAGGCTGTAGGCGACGCCCGCCGCCAGGAAGGTGAGCGTCACCACCAGCGACACCCACGGCTGCACCGTGATCAGCCCGAACGTGTCGGCCACAACGATCTTGGTGCCGATGAAGATCAGGATGAAGGCGAGCGCCGTCTTGAGATAGGCGAAGCGGTCCACCATCGCGGCGAGGGCGAAATAGAGCGCGCGCAGCCCCAGGATCGCGAAGATGTTGGAGGTGTAGACCACGAAGGTGTCGGTGGTGATCGCGAAGATCGCCGGCACGCTGTCGACCGCGAAGATCACGTCGGCGCCGTTGACCAGCACCAGGGCCAGCGCCAGCGGCGTGAACCACAGGGCGACCTTGCCGGTCTTCGGGTCGGTCTTGCGGATCGCGAAGCGCTGGCCGTGCAGGTGCGGCGTGACCCGGAAGGTCTTCTTGAACCAGCGCACAACGGCGCTGTTCTGGAAGTCGCCCTCGTCCTCGTCGCCCGAGATCAGGATCTTCACGCCGGCATAGATCAGGAAGGCGGCAAACAGCGACAGCACCCAATGCACCTGATGCACCAGGGCGGCGCCGAGGCCGATCATCAACCCGCGCAGCAGCACCGCCGCCAGGATGCCCCAGAGCAGGACCCGGTGCTGGGCGGCCCGCGGGATACCCAGAGCGGTGAGGATCATCGCGATGACGAAGACGTTGTCCATCGACAGCGACTTCTCGACCACGAGGCCGGTGACGTATTCCTCGCCCGCCTGGGGCCCGAGATACCACCAGATCCAGCCGCCGAAGGCGAGGCCGAGGCTGAGATAGAAGCCGGTGAGCAGAAGGCTCTCCCGCACCCCGATCTCGTGCTCCTTGTCGCGGTGCAGGAGGCCGAGGTCGAAGGCGAGCAGGCACGCGATCAGGACGTGGAAGCCGAGCCACATCCACAACGGCTTGCCGAGCCATTCGACGGTAAGAACGTCCATCATACGCGGGACCTGATGCTGATTCCGAAAGGAAAGCATCGGCTCCGACATCACGGGCGCTGAACAGCGCCCGCCAGAGGGGCCCGCAGCCGATGGGGCCGAGGTAAGCGGTGATCCGGGCGAATCAAGGGCAGGCGGACGGCCACGCTTCGCTCAAGGCCGGATCACGCCTGCGGCGTCTCCGGCGCGCCGCTCATCTTCGGCGTCCCCTGGCCGCCCAGCGGCCGTTCCTCCATCAGCGCCAGGAATGCGAAGGCCGCCAGCAGCCCCAGGCAGGCCGCCCCGAACACGAACCGGAAGGTCAGGGCGAGCTGCGCCGGGTCGGCGCCGCGGATCAGGCTCTCCACGTCATGCCCCCCGGCCCCGCCCGAGGCGCCGCCCAGAACGATCGTGCCGAAGGCCGCCACGATCAGGGCGCCGCCCAGCGACCGGAAGAAATTCATGGAGGCCGTGGCGATGCCGAGCTGGTCGCGCGCCACCGCGTTCTGGATCGCAATGGTCGAGAGCGGCAGGATCGTCCCGATCCCCATGGAGAGCAGCGCGAACAGCACCTCCATCAGCCAGAAGGGCAGCGCGTGGCCCCGCCACGCGATGACGGCGCAGCAGGCGAGGCTGACGCTCATCATGATGAGCGGGATCCGCTTGTAGTGCCGGAAATAGATCATTGACCGGCCAGACAGGGTGGCGCCCGTGACGGTGCCGACCATCAGCGGCACCAGAGCCACGCCGGACTCGCTCGCCGAGAGGCCGATCACCCCTTCGAGGAAGATCGGCACGTAGATGGTGAGCCCGATGAAGGTGCCCATGGCGAAGCAGGCAGAGAGCGTCGCGCTGTAGACCACCTGATTGCGCAGCACCTCGGTGGGGATCAGCGGTTCGGCCGCTGTTCCGAGCCGCGCCGCGAAGCCGCCGCCGAGCACCAGGGCCAGGGCGAGCAGGCCCAGCACCGGCGCCGAGCCCCAGGGATAGCGTACCCCGCCCCAGCTCAGGGCAAGCAGCAGGGCGATCGAGCCTGAGATCATCAGGGCGGCTCCGGGCCAGTCCAGCCGATGCCGGCGGTCGTGGCGCGGCAGGCGCTTCAGGTTGGCGTTGGTCAGGGCGAAGGCGAGGATGCCGATCGGCAGGTTGATCCAGAAGATCAAGGACCAGTGCAGGTGCTGCGCGAAGAGCCCTCCGAGCAGCGGCCCGGCCACCGAGGCCGTCACGAACACCCCCGCGATCACCACCTGATAGCGCGCCCGCTCCTTGGGCGACATGATGTCGGCCAGGATCGTCTGCGCCAGGGCGATCAGCCCGCCGCCACCGATCCCCTGGAGACCCCGGGCCAGCGCGAGGGCCACCATCGTGGGGGCGAGCGCGCAGGCGACTGAGCCGAGCACGAAGGTCGTGATGGCGATCAGCAGCATGATCCGCCGCCCGTGGATATCGGACAGCTTGCCGTAGAGCGGCGTCACCGCCGTGGAGGCCAAGAGGTAGGCGGTGACGATCCAGGGGAGGTTGGCGGCGTCGCCCAGAGCCAGCCCGATGGTTGGCATCGCGGTGGCCACGATGGTCTGATCGAGGGCCGCGAGCAGCATCGCGGTCATCAGGCCGTAGACGATCGCGCGGATCTCAGCCGGGCCGAGCTGGGCCTGCGGGGCGGGGATGCTCGGACTCCCGGTGATGGCGACGGGGCTGGCCACGTGTCTGAGCCTCTGCGGTTCGGGGGGAGCGCGGCCGAGCGATGCGTGTCGATCACGGCAGCTTCAGGGATGAAGGAGAATTTTATTCTGCAGGTCCGGGTTCCGCGGGTACGGAGCCGCGTCGCGGCGCGTCCCATGCTGGGTCCCAGATCAGGTTCCGCTGACGCTTCACCTTCCGGGACAGGGGCGGTGCAGGAGGAATCGCTGCCCTTTCCCGGGCGCACGCAGCGCCAGCGGGATGCAACCCGGGAGCCAGTACCGGACTCGCCGTGAAACGGCTCGGCCTCCATCCACCGACGGCAGCCGCCCTTGACAGGACCGGTCCGCCTGCCGCTCTCCCGGCGGATGCCGGAGGACAGGAACGAGATCGCCATCGTGGGCGGCGGGCCGGCCGGGCTCGCTGCGGCCGAGGTGCTGGGCGAGGCCGGCCGCGCCGTCACGGTCTACGAGCGGATGCCCTCGGTCGCCCGCAAGCTGCTGATCGCCGGGCGTGGCGGGCTCAACATCACCCACAGCGAGGCGCGGCCGGACTTCCTCGCCCGCTACCATCCGCAAGGCTATCTCGACCCCGCCATCGCGGCCTTCCCGCCCGAGGCCCTGCGGGACTGGTGCGCGGACCTCGGCGAGCCGACCTTCGTCGGATCGAGCGGGCGCGTCTTCCCGCAGAGCTTCAAGGCCTCGCCCCTGCTGCGGGGATGGCTCGCACGGCTCGACCGTCTCGGCGTCCGGATCCGGACCCGGCACCGGCTCACGGCCCTGGGCGCGGTGTTGACGTTCGAGGCTCCGGACGGCCCCCTCGACGTCAGGCCCCGGGCGACCCTGCTGGCGCTCGGCGGGGCGAGCTGGCCGCGGCTCGGCTCGGACGGGCGCTGGGTGCCGCTCCTCGAAGGGCTCGGCGTGGCGGTGGCGCCCCTGCGCCCGGCCAATGTGGGTTTCGCGGTGGCGTGGTCGGACCTGTTCCGGCAGCGTTTCGCCGGCGCGCCGCTGAAGCGGGTGGCGCTCGCCTGCGACGGTGCCACGACCCGCGGTGAGGCCGTGATCACGCAAGCGGGCCTCGAGGGTGGGGCGGTCTACGCCCTGTCCCGCACCCTGCGCGAGGCGATCGCCGCCCGGGACAGCGCCGAACTCCTCATCGATCTGCGGCCCGACCTGACCCGGGACGCCCTCGCCCGCCGCCTGTCCGGTGCCCGGCCCGGCGACTCGACCGCAACCCGGCTCCGCAAGGCCGCGGGGCTCCCGCCCGTGGCGGCGGGCCTCCTGCGCGAGGCGGCCGGCGTCACCCTGCCGGCCGATCCCGATGGGCTCGCCGGGCTGATCAAGGCCGCGCCGCTGACCCTCACCGCCCCGGCGCCGATCGAGCGGGCGATCTCGACGGCGGGCGGAGTCCGGCTCGACGCCCTCGACGGGCGGTCGATGCTGCGCACGCATCCCGGCTTGTTCCTGGCCGGCGAGATGCTCGACTGGGAGGCCCCGACCGGGGGCTACCTGCTCCAGGGCGCCATCGCGGGCGGCCGGGCGGCGGCCGCCGGGATGCTCGGCTGGCTGGCCGAGACCGACGGCTGAAGATCCCTAAGGCCGTGTGCAGAACCCCACGATGCCGGCTGCCTCCGCCGGGCAGGCGGCGCCCTCCCCGTCATAGGTCGGCGTGCCGGCCTTGAGGCAATGGGCGGTGACCAGCGTCTCCCCGGTCTCGCAGGTCACGGCACAGCCGCCCGCGCAATCGGATTTGCGCACCGGTCGCAGGGCGGCGGAGGCGCCGACCTCGCCCCGTGCCCCCGTCCCGCCCGCCGGTCCGGCCTGACCCCGCGGTCCCGGAGCGCCCTGGAGGCCCGGAGCTCCCTTCTCGCCCGGCTCGCCCTTCGGGCCGGGTGCACCTTGCGGGCCGGTTGCGCCCTGCGGACCGGGTGCACCCTGCGGGCCGGCCGGACCCTGGGGACCTGCTTCGCCCTTGGGTCCCGCTTCGCCCTGCGGACCTTGATCCCCCTTGGCGCCCGTCTCGCCCCTGGCCCCGGCATCCCCCTTGGCGCCCGGCTCACCGGGCGGTCCGGCGATGCCCTGCGGGCCGGGCGGGCCCGGAGGCCCCTCGGGAGCGCAGTTCGCCACCACCGCTTCACGCTCGTCCGGCTCGGATTTCAGCGTCACCACGCAGGTCGAAGGTCGATAGGGGAGGCGGAAGACGAACCGCCCGCGCCGGTCGGCCTGGATCGAGATGTCGTCGTCCAGCACCACGATGGCGCCCGGCTTGCGCACCGAGCCCGAGATCCGCAGGTCGCCGGCCTCGATGCGGGCATCGTAGACCATGATGGGTTGGTTCGGGGTCTGCGGCGGCCGGGCCTGAGCCCGGGTCGGCCGCCCCGGGGCGGAGGGGGCCGGTCTACCCGGATCCGCCGGTTGCTGAGCGAGTGCCGCCCCCGACAGGGCGAACAGGAGCGGGAGAGCGAGGGTCGAGCGCATGCGCGGTCCGTCTGGGCCGCGTCCGGCACGCGGCAGCCGACGTGTGGGCTCACCCTGCGATTGCGGTCAACCGTGACCGTTGAAACCGGCAGCGAGGGCCGATTCCACAGGCGTCCACACCCGTCCACAGGCCAAGCTGTTGCACGGACGCGCGATTCCAAGGCCCCGCGGAAACCGTTTGATCGTGTTCCTGTTATGTTCCTATCGTCCGCCATGACCGGAGCCGACGGAGATGGGGCTGGACCCTGCGGACGAGACCGAGCGCGGACCTGCGCGCGGCGGGATTCGGACTCGGCTGGACGCCCTGCGGGCGCAGCTCGCAGCGCCGCTGGCCGACGACCGGGCCCCGCCCCCGGTCCTGCCGCTCGGCTTGGCCGACCTCGACGCCCACCTGCCCGGCGGCGGCCTGACCCTCGGACCGCCGCACGAGATCGCGCCGGCCGGGTCCGCCGATATGATCGCGGCCCTCGGCTTCGCCCTCGCGCTCTGCGCCCGTCACCTGTCGCAGGTGTCCGGGGAGGCCCTGATCGCCGCCGCCCCCGGCCAGCCCCTGCCCTACGGCCACGGCGTCGCCGGCCTCGGCCTCGATCCCGGCCGCCTGCTCCTTCTGGAGGCCGGCAGCGACGGGGAGGTGTTCCGCGCCCTGGAGGCGGCCCTGCAGGCCCGCGCCCTGGCGGCCCTGATCGGGCTCGTGCGGGACGGGCTGCCGCTGAAGCCGGGCCGGCGCCTGCACCTCGCCGCGGAAGGGCCGTCTCCGCCGCTCCTGCTGCTCCTGCGGCCCGCGGAGGCCGGGATGCCCAACGGCGCCGCCACCCGCTGGCGGATCGCCGCCGCCCCCGCCTCCCGGGACCGGTTCGGCACCCTCGACCGGCCGCGCTGGCGGGCGCGGCTCGAACGCTGCCGCAACGGGCGCGGCGGCGACTGGCTTCTGGAGTGGGACCATGCCGCGCATCGTCTGCATCTGCTTAAGCCACTGGCCGGTGACGCGGCTGCGGCGGGCCGGTCTCGCGCCTGAGGGCGGCCCGATGGCGGTGGCGGCCGAGGGGCCGGGCGGCCTGCGGCTCCTCGCCCTCGATCCGGCTGCGCAGGCGCTGGGCCTGCGGCCGGGCGAACCCCTGGGGCGGGTCCGGGCGCGGATCGGCGTGCCGCTCCAGGTCTATCCTGCCGACCCGGCGGCCGACCGGGACGCCCTGCTGCGCCTCTGCCGCTGGGCCTCCCGTTATGCGCCCCTCGTGGCGCCGTTCGGGCCGGCTGAGGCGGCGGACGGGCTCTATATCGACATCGCCGGGGCGAGCCACCTGCGCGGCGGCGAGGCGAACCTCGTCGACGATCTGGCGGGTCGTCTCGCGCAGGCCAACATCCCGGCGCGGATCGCGCTCGCCGACACCCCAGGCGCCGCCTTCGCCCTGGCCCGCCACGGGAGCGCGGATCGGATCGTCGTGCCGCCGGGCGGGGCCGCCGAAGCGCTGCGGGGGCTGCCCGTGGAGGCCCTGCGGCTCGATCCCGGCACGATCGCGGGCCTGAAGCGGCTCGGCCTGCGCCGGATCGGCGAACTCGACGCCCTCCCCCGCGGACCGCTTACCCGCCGGTTCGGCGAAGCGTTGCTGCTGCGCCTCGATCAGGCCCAGGCGCGCCGGCCCGAGCCCCTGGCGCCCCTCACGGAGGCGGCCGAATACGCCGCCGCCCGCGGTTTCCTCGACCCGATCGGCCGGCAATCGGACATCGTCCGGACCGCCCGGGACCTGATGGCGGAGCTCGCCCCCCGGCTGGAGCAGGACGGGCTCGGCGCCTGCGCCCTGCGACTCGCCCTGCACCGGGTCGACGGCGCGGTGCGCGCCCTCGATCTCGGCCTGTCCCGGCCCGAGCGCGATCCCGAGCGGGTCGCCGCCCTGGTCGCCCTGCGCCTGGACCGGCTGGGGCGTGCCCTCGATGCCGGATTCGGCTTCGAGACGGTGGCGCTCGCCGTCACGGTAACCGGCGCCATGCCGGCCCGGCAGACGGATCTCGGCGCGGCATCCGCGGGCGACGGGGTCGGGTTCCTGGCCGATGCCCTGGCGCAGCGCCTCGGGCGGGCGCTGGTGCGGCTCGAACCGCGGGCGAGCCACCTGCCGGAGCGGGGTGAGCGGGGTGTGCTTTGGGTGGCCGGAGAGGGGCACGGATCGTCAGCCGATCAAGGCGTCGGCCGGTTACGGGCGCCTAGTCCTCCTCCTCCCGCAGCGGGACTGGCTGAGCCATACATCGCGGTCGGCAACGCGGCGTCAGGATCCGTCGCGGGTCCCCTCTCCCGGGCGGGAGAGGTCTGTTTTCGCAGAAAGCCGGGTGAGGGATCAGGTCCGTCCGGACGTGGCACGACCGGCACGCGCCGCGATGGCGCGCTCGATCCTGAGACTTCTGGACCCTCACCCCAGCCCTCTCCCGCACGGGAGAGAGGGCCGGTCGCGCTCCTTCACCACGGTCGGCGCCCGACCGAGATGGGCGAACCTCGTAGCGCAGAGGCGGCCAGGAAGGCGCCTGCTATCGCCTCCCCGATCTCCTCCCCGATCCCCTCCCCCTGGCCCGACCACCTCCCGCCCCGCCCCCTGGTGCTGTTCCCCCGGGGCGAGGCCGCCTGCGACGTGCTCTCGACCGTGCCCGAGGGGCCGCCCCGGCGCTTTCGCTGGCGGGCGCAGATCCACCGCGTCGCCCATGCCGAGGGGCCGGAGCGGATCGAAGCCGAGTGGTGGCGCGAGCCGGGTGAGCCCCGCGACTATTACCGCGTCGAGTGCGAGGCCGGGCACCGGCTCTGGCTCTACCGCGACGGGCCGCACGCCCCCGGGCATCCGGCCGCGTGGTACGTCCACGGGCTGTTCGCGTGAGCGGCCCCGCCTACGCCGAACTCGCCGTCACCACGAACTTCTCCTTCCTGCACGGCGCGTCGCACCCGCAGGAATTCGTCGTGCAGGCGGCGTCCTACGGCCTGTCGGCGATCGGCATCGCCGACCGCAACACCGTGGCCGGCGTGGTGCGGGCCCATGCGGCGGCCCGCGCGCTGGAGGGCAAGACAATCCGGATCCTGCCGGGGGTGCGCCTCGTCACCGAGGAGGGGTTCGAGGCCGTCACCTACCCGATGGACCGCGACGCCTGGGGCCGCCTCTGCCGGCTGCTCACGCTCGGCAATCGCCGGGTCCGCAAGGGGGCGTGCCGCTTCGCTTTCGCGGAGATGCTGGAGGCCGCCGAGGGGCAGATCTTCATCGCCATGCCCCCCGCCCGGCGCCTGCCCGAGGGGTTCCGGGCGCGGCTGGAGGCGCTGGCCGCCGCCGCCCCAGGCCGGACCTTCCTGGGGGCGAGCCACACCCGCCGGGGCGACGAAAGGCGCCGCCTCGGGCTCCTCGCTGAGCTGGGCGCAGCCGCAGGCGCCCCGATGGTCGCGGTCTCGGACGCGCTCTACCATCATCCCGAAAGGCGCCCGCTTCAGGACGTGGTCACCTGCATCCGCGAAGGCTGCCGGATTGGGGAGGCCGGCTACCGCCTGGAGGCCAATGCCGAGCGCCATCTGAAGCCCGCCGCCGAGATGGCACGTCTGTTCGCTGACCACCCGGAGGCGCTCGCCCGCAGCATCGAGATCGCCGAAGCCTGCGACTTCAGCCTGTCGCAGCTGCACTACGAGTATCCCGACGAGACGGTGCCCCCCGGCCGCACGCCGCAGGCCTATCTGGAGGAGATCACCTGGGAGCGGGCGCGCTGGCGCTATGCCGGGGATATTCCGCCCTCCGTGGCGGCGACGCTTCACGAGGAACTGCGGCTCATCGCGAAGATGGATTACGCCCGCTACTTCCTGACCCTGTTCGACGTTGTCGCGTTCGCCCGCAGCAAGGGTATCCTGTGCCAGGGCCGGGGCTCGGCGGCCAATTCCGCCGTGTGCTTCTGCCTGGGCATCACCGCGGTGGATCCGTCGAAGCACCGGCTGCTCTTCGCCCGCTTCATCTCGGAGAACCGGGGCGAGCCCCCCGACATCGACGTCGATTTCGAGCACGAACGCCGGGAGGAGGTGATCCAGCACCTCTACGCCCGCTACGGGCGGGAGCGGGCCGCCCTCTGCGCCACGGTGATCCACTACCGGCCCCGCATGGCGATCCGCGAGGTCGGCAAGGTTCTGGGGCTGACCGAGGATGTCACCGCGGCGATCGCCGACACGGTCTGGGGCTCCTGGGGCACCGGCATGCCGGACCAGCATGTCCGGGAGGCCGGGCTCGATCCGGAAAACCCGGCGATCCGGCAGGCGCTCGATCTCGCCCATCAACTGATCGGCTTCCCCCGCCACCTGTCGCAGCATGTCGGCGGCTTCGTGCTGACCCGGGGCCGCCTCGACGAGACCGTGCCGGTGGGCAACGGCGCCATGGCGGACCGCACCTTCATCGAGTGGGACAAGGACGACATCGACGCGATCGGCCTCATGAAGGTCGACGTGCTGGCGCTCGGCATGCTGACTTGCCTCAAGCGCGGCCTCGATTTTCTGGAACGCGATCACGGCACCTTGTACGCGACGCTCGCCGACCTGCCGCAGGAGGATCCCACCACCTACGCGATGCTGGCCAAGGCCGATTCCGTGGGCGTGTTCCAGGTCGAGAGCCGGGCGCAGATGTCGATGCTGCCGCGCCTGAAGCCCAAGGAATTCTACGACCTCGTGGTGCAGGTCGCGATCGTGCGCCCCGGCCCGATCCAGGGCGACATGGTCCATCCCTACCTGCGCCGCCGCTCCGGGATCGACCCGGTCGAGTACCCGGCCCCGCACCCGGACCACGGCCCGGCGGACGAACTGAAGGAGGTCCTGCAGAAGACCTACGGGGTGCCCCTCTTCCAGGAGCACGCCATGCAGATCGCCATCACGGCGGCGGGCTTCACCCCGGCCGAGGCCGACGGGCTGCGCCGGGCGATGGCGACCTTCCGCCATGTCGGCTCGATCGGCGGATTCCAGGAGAAGTTCGTCGGCGGCATGACCCGCCGGGGCTATCCGAAGGACTTCGCCGAGCGCTGCTTCGCGCAGATCAAGGGCTTTTCCACCTACGGCTTCCCGGAGAGCCATGCGGCGAGCTTCGCGCTCCTCGTCTACGCTTCGGCCTGGATGAAGTGCCGGCACCCCGACGTCTTCCTGGCCGCGATCCTCAACGCCCAGCCCATGGGCTTCTACCAGCCGGCCCAGCTGGTGCGCGACGCCCGCGCCCACGGGGTCGAGGTGCGGGGCGTCTGCATCAATGCCAGCGACTGGGACTGCACCCTGGAGCCGGCCGGGGATCCGAAGATGCACGCCGTGCGGATCGGCCTGCGGGTCGTGCGCGGCCTGCCCGAGGCCGCGATGCGCCGGCTCGTGCGGCTGCGGGCCAACGGCTATGCCAGCATCGAGGGGCTCCAGGCCGCCCTCGCCTTGCCCCGCAACGCCCTGGAGCGGCTGGCCGAGGCGGATGCGTTCCGATCGCTGGGCCTCGACCGGCGCGCTGCCCTGTGGATGGTCCGCACCCTGGAGGGGACGTCATCCCGCAAGGCCGCCAGGGCCGATGCGAGCGAGCGCCGCGCCCATCTCCTCGACGCGCCCCTGCCGCTCTTCGCGTGGCACGCCGATGACGGCCTGTTCCGCCACGAGCCGGCGGTGGACCTGCCGGTCCTGGCTCCCTCGGAAGCGGTGGCCGAGGATTACGCCGCCACCGGCCTGTCGCTGCAGGGGCATCCGGTCGCCTTCTTCCGGGGGCGGCTCGCCCGGATCGGCGCGATCCCGGCCCGGGCCCATCTCGATCCCGCCCTGCCCCAGGGTGCGCGGGTCACGGTGGCGGGGCTCGTGCTGATCCGCCAGCGGCCGGGCACCGCCAAGGGCGTGGTCTTCCTGACCCTGGAGGACGAGACCGGTATCGCCAACGTGATCGTCTGGAAGACGGTGTTCGAGGCCAATCGTCGGGCCGCCATGCAGGCCAGGTTCCTCGCCGTGCGCGGCCGGATCCAGCGGGCGGACGGGGTGGTCCATCTCGTGGCGGAGGGATTTCGTGATCTCACCGCATCGCTCCGCGATCTCCGCGAGGCCGGGATGAAGCTGCCGCCCGAAAATACGGATTTCGGCGTGGCACAGGACCGGCGCGTGTATCGCAGCCGGGACTTCCACTGAGTCTCAATGAGAACCTGAAATTGCGGGCGGTGCGGCGTTCTGCCTAGCTAAGTTCGGAATGAAAGCGTGTCAGTCCCGAACTCTTGCCGCACCTGACCCGTTAGGGTCGCAGGCTGCCGCAGCGCAGCCAGGATTCGATTGCCGGAGGTGACGAACGCCGGGCAGGAGAGAGCAGGTTCGATGGAACAGCCCGACGCTTGGCACCAGACAGACCGGCTCGACGCCGAACAGGGCAAGGGCGATCCCTTCGCCGCCGCGGTCCGCGCCACGCGGATGCCGATGATCATCACCAATCCGCGGCTCCCCGACAACCCGATCGTCTTCGCCAACGACGCCTTCCTGCGGATGACCGGCTACGGCCGGGACGAGGTCATGGGGCGCAACTGCCGGTTTCTCCAGGGCAAGGAGACCGACCGCGGCGCCGTCACGCTGATCCGCGAGGCGGTCGAGGCGAATACCGACATCGCGATCGACATCCTGAACTACCGCAAGGATGGGATGCCCTTCTGGAATGCGCTCTATCTCAGCCCGGTCGTCAACGAGGCCGGCGCGGTGCTGTTCTTCTTCGCATCGCAGCTCGACGTCACCGACCGGGTGGACGCGCACCTGCGGGTCCAGCAGGAGAAGGACCGGTTCGAGGCCGAGGTCGCCCACCGCACCCGCGACCTGACCGAGGCGCTCGCCACCCAGACCATGCTGGTCCACGAGGTCGATCACCGGGTCAAGAACAACCTCCAGATGATCGCAGCCCTGCTGGCCATGCAGACCCGGGCGATCACCGATCCGGCCGCGCGCACCGCCATGGAGGCGATGCTGACCCGGGTCGAGGCCCTCGGTACGGTTCATCGCCGGCTCTACCAGTCCAACAACGTCGAGCGGTTCGACGTGGCTGAGTTCGCCCGCGACCTCGCCACCGACCTCGTCCGCGGCTCCGGCGACCGGATCCGCCTGCACCTGGACCTGGAAGCCGTGGAGATCCCGGTCGCCAAGGCGCCCCCGGTGGCGCTGATGATGAACGAGCTCATCACCAACGCCCTCAAGCACGCCTTTCCGAATGACCGCCCGGGCCGGCTCTCCGTGACGGTGGCGCCGGATTCGGCCTATTTCACCATCAAGATCGCCGATGACGGCGTCGGCATGCCCGTCCAGGTGATGGAGCAGCGCTCTTTCGGCAAGCGCCTGATCGGCACGCTCTGCCGCCAGCTCAGCGCCAGCATCGCCTGGATGAACAACGATCCCGGCACGATCGTCAGCATACGCCTGCCGCGCGAGATGGCCGGCGGTCTGGAGGCCTCGTGACTGAGCCGCTCAGGATTCTCGTCGTCGAGGATGAAGCCCTCATCCTGATGCAGATCGAGATGATGCTGGAGGAGGCCGGTCATCAGGTTGTGGGCACCGCCATGACCGCCCGGGAGGCCATCGCCCTCGTCCGCGAGACCCGGCCCGAACTGGTGCTCATCGACCTGCGGCTCGGCGACGGCTCTTCTGGCCTCGACGTGGCCCAGGCCGTGCGCGATCTCGGCGGCATCACGGCGGCGTTCATGACCGCCAACGCCCAGGCGCTCAGCGAGGACATGGCGGGGGCCACGGCGGTGATCGCCAAGCCGTTCACCGGCACGGTGCTGGAGGACTCCCTGACCTATCTGGAGGATTGCGTGCGCCGCCCGCCGCCGGCCGAGTTCGTACCGCCGGGAATGCGGGTCGCCCCGGCATGGCTCGCGAGCTTCGCCCGGATGCGGGCCGATCCGACCCCTCGACAGGGGCCGCGCGGGGGCTAGATTGGCGCCATGCCGAGCTCGACCGTGCCGCGCCTCCTCGCTGCCTTCGCCTGCCTGCTGCTCCTCGGGGCAGCCGCCCGGGCCGATACCTGCGACGACCTCGCCCGCCAAATCGCGGGGGCGATCGGTGGCAAGGTCGGCAAGCGCGCAGGACCCAGCATCGACATCCGCCTCGCCGGGCCTATCAAGTTCGACGTGACCTGCCGGGCCGAGCCGATCGTGCAGGCGACCTCCGCCGAGCCCGCCCCCTCGGCAACCTTCTTCCGCGACCTGTCGGTGGCCTCCGAGATCCTGATCGGCGAAGCGGCCTCCACGGTCGAGCCGATCATCGCCAACGCCTACCGGACGTCGCTGTCGGAGCGGCGCAAGTCCTTCATCCAGCAGAACGGCTGGTCGGCCTCCTGCTACACCGACCCGGGCAGCACCACGATGCGCACCCTGTGCTCGGTGGGGCGCATCCCGCCGGGATAGGCGCCCTTGACCGGGCGGGGCGCTGGCGGAATCCTTGGACTCACGTCGACTCGGCCCGGGCTGCCCATGACGATTCTCGAGACTCCGCCCGTCTACAGGATCGATCCCCGTCAGGGATTCTGGGACTTCGTCGAGACGCGGCCCGAGACGGAGAAGTTGGAACTCATCGAGGGCCAGGTCGTGATGCAGGCCCAGCCCAATCTCGTCCATCGATTCATTTGCAGCACCCTGCAGCGATATCTCGACGACGGCCTCCGGCGGATAGACGCATCGCGCGTCACCCTGCAGAACCCTGCCGTCGACCTCTGGCCGCTTCGCGACGGCCATATCTACGTGCCCGACGTGGCCGTTCTCGATCTGGCCGACATCGCGGCCGGATTGAATGCCGTCGAGCGCTGCGACTTGGCCGCCGAGATCCTGTCTCCGAGCGACCACCGCAGGCTTCCCGGCACGCGTCAGAAGAAGATCGACGTCAAGCTCGCCGGCTACGAAGCCCTACCCCTGTGCGAGGCGGTGCTCCTGATCGAGCTGAAGAGCCTCGCGCTGACCCTTTCGGTACGAACCGGTGAGACTTGGACCCGTACCCGCCTGACCGGGGACGACCGTCTGGTCCTCCCCGGCTTCGGCCTCGATTGCACCGTGGCCGATCTCTACGCCCACACACCCGTGGCGCGCGGCTGATCAGTAATCGATCACGCCGTCCAGCGCGTAGTGCTTCACGGTCTTCCGGTTGGCGATCAGCTCGTCCACCGTCGGCTCGCCCTTGAGGGCGCGGGCGATGGCGAGCTTCGTCGCCTCGTAGTTGGTCCGGTAGAGGTCCTTGTGGTCGAGGTCGTCGTCCTCGGCGCAGCGCTGATCGAGCCAGATCATGATGATCATGCACAGCTCGTCGAGCCCATCCTTCGGCAGGATGCCCTCGATGATGCAGTCCACGATCGCGTCGCCGGTGGCCGCCTGGACCACGCCGCCGAGGAGTTCGGCATACTCGGCCGTGTGGATCGTGACCTTGGTGGTCATCATCGTGGCCGGGCGCACGAGCTGGTTGAGGTCGCGCACCACGAACATCCGGGTATGGCCCTGCACCTGCCCCATCATCGATGCGAAGGCCTGGCCGACCGGCCCGCGGACGGAGCCGATCAGCACCTCCGGCATCGCGTCGGTGTACTGGCCCTCGGCCGCCAGCACCGTGGCCTCGCCGGTGCGGAACCAGATCTCTTGCATGTGTCGACTCCACCTGATGGAGCCCGCGGGAGACATCATCGCGCCGCCCGCGTCAATCGCCTCAGAGCAGGCCGACCGCGTCGAGCACGCCAACCAGCGCGAAGGCGATCGTGACGCCCGAGACCCCGTAGACCACCCACTTGTATGCGCCGTCCACGCGCTTGCCCTCCGGCAGGGCCCGGGTGGCGAGCAGGATCAGGAGGCCGAGCGCGAGCGGCAGGAGCAGGGCGTTCATCACCTCGACCGCGATGTTAAGCGCCACGAGATTCGGCACGAGCTGCACGGCCACCGCGCCGGCCGCCACCACAAGCGCGAAGGCGCCGTAGAAGGCCGGCGCCTCCCGGGGCGATTGCTCCAGGGAATGAGGCTTCCCGGTCACGTCGCCGAAGCCCCAGGCGAGCGCCAGGGACACCACGTTGAGCGCCACGAAGGCCGCCGCGATGATTCCGACCCCGAACACGATCTGCCCGAGCCCCGGCCCCAGAGCCGGCGTGAAGGCGCCCGCGAGGTCGCCCACGGTCTGAAGGCCCTCCTTCGTGCCCTGGCCCGCCTTCCCGATCGTGGCAGCGGCCGCGATCAGGATCGCCCCCATCACGCATTGCGAGACGACCGCGCCCAAGAGGGTGTCGAGCCGCGAGCTGCGCGCGTGGTCCCAGCCGAGGCCTTTATCGACGATCGCCGATTGCTGGTAGAAGATCATCCACGGCATGATCACCGCGCCGATATTGGCGGCGATCAGCACCCGGTACTGTCCGTCGCCGAGCGGAATATGGGCGAAGGACGCTAGGATCTCCCCCGGATTCGGCCGCGCCGCGATCGCCAGGCCGAGGAAGACCAACTCGAACAGGCCGACGACGATCGCGACCCGCTCGACGCGCCTGTAGCTTCCGGTGAAGACCAGCCCGAGGAGCAGGACGGCCGGCAATCCAAGGCTCACGAGCCGGGGCACCCCGAACAGATCACCGATGCCGGCAATGCCGGAGAATTCCGTGACGATGGCGCCGATCCCCGCGACCACGAGGCCGCCATAGGAGATCCAGGCCCAGACCGGCCCGTAATGCTCCCGGATGAGCTCGCCGTGGCCGCGGCCGGTGGCGGTCCCGAGCCGCACGGTCAGCTCCTGGACGACGTAGAGGATCGGGATCAGCAGGATCTGCAGGAGCAGCAGCGAGTAGCCCCAGCGCGCACCGCTCTGAGCCGCCGTGATCAGGCTGCCGACGTCCGTGTCGGCGAGCATCACGACGAGTCCAGGGCCGGCGGTCTTGAGGAACGTTGCGAGGCGAGGCAGGGAAGCGCTGGGCACGGCTCGGGAACAGTCCCGGACACGGCCGGTTCCGGCGGGGACCTGCGGCGTTTTTCCGGGGTCCTCGGGAGGGTGAGCGATGGCGCAGAGTACGGATCGAGGCCCGGGCTGGAGCCTTCAGGCGAGTGCGGTGCCGGACGGGGTGCGGCTGGAACTCGCCCTGGCCGACCTCGGTGGCGCGCCGGTCACCGCCGCAATCGTGCTGGACCGGGCCGAGGCCCGCGCCTTCGCCCGCGCCCTGCTGGCGGCGGCCGGCGACGCGACCGAGCGCACGTTCCCGAAGCCCGGCGCCTGAGCCAATCCCCGGGACGGCGGATCAGCGCTGAGCGGGACCGGGGTTGCGGCCCGGCAGGCGCGGCACCACCGTGCCCCGCTTCTCGACCGGCGTGTCGCAGACGTAGGCGAACTCGCTCTTGAGCGGGTCGAACACGGTCTCGCCGGTGATCCGGCAATCCTCCCGCACCGTCTCGTCGAGATAGGCCCGCGCGGCCGTGCGGAAGCGCTTCACCCGGGTCGCCTCCGGTTCGGGATCGATGCGGACTTCGCTTAGGTTGCAGCCGGCATATTCGCGCAGGGCGTTGGACACGATCAGCATCCGGCGCAGCTGCCGGTTGTCGTAGACCTCGTAGGGTTCCTTGCAGCCGATGGTCACCACTTGGGGCGTCAGCGCCACGTAGTTCCGTGAGATGTAGGAGAAGCCGGTTGTGCAGCCGGCCAGCAGGCCGAGGGACAGCACACCGATGGGCAGCAGAGTCGCGCGCCGTCGCATCCTCGTCACCCCTGCCGCTCCACGATACCGCGATCCGCCGACCGTTCTGGCAGGATGCGCGCTGCATTGAAACGGCCCCGCTTGTGCCGTCAATGCGTTTCTGCCGGGGGCGGGCATCGCCCGGGGCAAGCGTAGCCGTCAAGCGTAGCCGTATTGCGCTTGCGGAACACTTGCGGAACGTTTAACCTGTTCGTGATTTGTTTCCGAGACCGTCCCGAGGCGGTCCGCCTAGCCGCGAGGCCCCCGTCGATGCTCACGCGCAAGCAGCTGGACCTCCTGCGATTCATCCAGAGTCGCATGCAGGAATGCGGCGTCCCTCCGTCCTTCGACGAGATGAAGGACGCCCTCGATCTCAAGTCGAAATCTGGGATCCATCGGTTGATCACGGCCCTGGAGGAGCGCGGCTTCCTGCGCCGCCTGCCGAACCGGGCCCGCGCTATCGAGGTGATCCGGATCCCCGAGAGCCTGACGACACCGGCGGCCTCGCCGCCCGCGGAGCCCCGCCGCTTCACCCCGAGCGTGGTCGAGGGCGGCAAGTCCAAGCAGCCGGCCCAGCCCGCCACCGCCCGGATGATCGATGAGGCGGGCCGCGCCGTCTCGATCCCGGTGATGGGCCGGATCGCCGCCGGTACGCCGGTCTCGGCGATCCAGAACCAGAGCCACGCCATCACCCTGTCGCCGGACTTCCTCGCGGGCGGCGAGCACTACGCCCTTGAGGTGCGCGGCGACTCAATGGTGGAGGCCGGGATCCTCGACGGCGACCTCGTGGTGATCCGCAAGCAGGACACCGCCAATACCGGCGACATCATCGTGGCGCTGATCGACGACGAGGAGGCGACGCTCAAGCGGCTGCGCCGCCGCGGCTCCTCGATCGCCCTGGAGGCTGCCAACCCGGCCTACGAGACCCGCGTCCTCGGACCGGACCGCGTCCAGATCCAGGGCCGGCTCGTGAGTCTCGTCCGCCGCTACTGAAGCGGTTCGGCCGGCGCGTCGGCGGTCGTCTCCGATTGGGTCTGCGGCGCGTCGGTTGATGCCATGCCGCCGGACTCCGCCGCGGGAGGATCCGTCCCGGAGCCGGCGGGGGGCGGTGCAGCGGGAACGCGCCGCGGTCGCCAGGGCACGGACCGGCCGTCGCCGCGGGCCCCGCGCAGGGTGAAGCCGTCGGCCTCTGCGCGCAGGGCCACAGCCCCCCGGGCGGCGAGGATCGTGCGGTCGATCACCAGGGGTCCCGTGCAGGTCGGGGGGGCGGTGAGGCTCGTGATCACCACCGCGGCGCGGGCGCAGTCCTCTGGGAAGGCGCGCCGGTCGCGGACCAGCGCGACGGCCCGGCCGTCCGGCAAGGTCGCGGTGCAGCCGAGCCGATCGCAGCGGCCGCCCGGGGCCGCGCCGGCCCCCCGGGCCGGCGGTCGTCCGTCGCCATCGGCCTTCAGCCATTGCTCCAGCACGAAGCCCGAGGGGCTGCCGAGGACGGCGAGGCGACCGTCCGGCCCGCGCACTGCCGCGCCCCAGCCCTGCCGGTCGACGTAGAGGTCGTACCGGTCGGGCAGGGCGGCGACCCAAAGCCCGATCAGCAGCGGCGGCAGGGCGAGCCAGCGTAGCCCCGAGACTGGGAGCGTCGCCAGGAGCAGACCGGCCGTCAGGAGCGCGAGCGCGCCGGTGCCGAAGGCCGGCACCACGAGGCTCGCCCGTTCGAACCCGGCGATCCAGTGCGAGATCGCCAGCATGCCGCCCACCGCCTGCCCCATGAGCCACCAGACCGGACGGTCGAGGGCGAACGGATAGGCGAGGATCCCGATCACCGCGGACGGCATCACCACCAGGGAGACGAGGGGCAGCGTCAGCGCGTTGCCGATCAGCCCGAACGGCTGGACGGTCTGGAAGTGATAGGTGGCGAAGGGCCCGGTTGCGATCTGCGCCACCAGCGTCGTCGCCAGCGTGCCGGCGACCGCCGAAAGGCCGGTCCCGACGAAGCGCCCGATCCGCCCCGCACCGGGGCGCACGAACAGGCGCCCGTCGATCAGGCGCGCGCAGGCGATCAGTCCGGCGACCGCGCCGAAGGACATCTGGAAGCTCGGACCCAGGAGGCCCTCCGGCTCGCGGGCGAGCGCGATCAGGGCGGCGAGCGCGAGGTTGCGCATCGACAGGGCCGGCCGGTCCACGAGGATCGCCCCCAGCATGATCAGGGTCATGATCAGCGAACGCTCGGCCGCGATGTCCCAGCCCGAGAAGGCGCAGTAGGCGCTCACGCCCACCATGGCGCAGCCGGCCGCGATCTTCTTGATCGGCCAGACCAGTGCGCAGTGGGGAATCGACGCGAGCAGCGCCCGCACCAGCCAGAAGACGACGCCGGCCGCCAGCACCATGTGGAGCCCGGAGATCGAGACCACGTGGTAGATGCCGGCGGCGCGCAGGGCATCGTTGGTGGCCGGGCCGATCAGGCCGCGCTTGCCGGTCACCAGGGCGGCCGCCACCGCGCCCGCCTGCCCACCCTCCGACTCGGCGATCCGCCGGGTCAGGGCGTTGCGGGCCTCATCCAGCAGGGCGGCGAGTCGCAGGCGCAGCGGCGGTGGCTCCGACGGCGCCCGGACCGAGACCGCGCCGACCAGCGAGCCCACTGCGCCGATCCCCTGGAAATACGCGTCCCGGGCGAAGTCGTAGCCGCCGGGCCGGGCCGCCTCCGGGGGCGGCAGCAGGCGGGCGGTCGCCGCGATGGTCTCGCCGGGTCGCGGGATCGGCGTCTTGCGGAAGGAGACCCGCACCCGGGTCGGCCGCACCTCCGGCGGGAGCCCGGCAAAGCTTTCCACCCGGATGATGAGACGGGCGCCGATCTCGCGCTCGTCCAGGGCCTCGACCATCCCGATCAGCGGCCCGACGGTGGTCCGGGCCAGGATCGGCGCAGCCACCTGCGACACCCGCCACGTCGCCGCCGCGAAGCCGAGGAACCCGGAGGCCAGGGCCAGGGCCAGGGCCATCGCGGCGGGCCGCGCCCCCAGCCAAGGGACCGGCGTCAGGGCGAGGCCGGCCCCGATCAGCGGAGCGGCCAGGACCGGCGTCCCGTCGGCGGCCCCGAAATAGAGGAGGATCCCGGCCCCGAAGGAGACCGCCAGCCAGGGGAACAGACGGCGTTGCTCGGCCTCCCGGGAAAGGCCTGCGGCGGTCCAGTCGCGCAGGGCCGGGAGCAGAGCCGCGCGCGGGGCGGCCGGCACCAGAGCGCCCCCCGCCAGTCTCGCGCCGATCCGCCGCATTGCCGCCGCCCCGATCCGCGCGATCTGTCGACGCCGGCTCCGCGATTCCCGCTGCGATTCTTAACCCATCCGCCGGCTCGTGCTACAGGCGCCGGTTCGTGCTACGGGCGCCGTACCGAGCCCCCTGCCGCTCTCTGCCGCTCTTCGCGCGACTCGTTCGCGACCCGCCCCCGAACATACCGGACCGATGTCCTCAGCCGTCGTCACGCGCTTCGCCCCCTCGCCCACCGGCTACCTCCATATCGGCGGGGCCCGCACGGCCCTGTTCAATTGGCTCTATGCCCGCCACACGGGCGGCAAGATGCTGCTGCGCATTGAGGATACCGACCGGGAGCGTTCGACCAAGGGCGCGATCGACGCGATCCTCGACGGCCTCACGTGGCTCGGCCTCGATTGGGACGGGGATGTGGTGTTCCAGTTCGCCAGGGCCGAGCGGCATCGTGCGGTCGCGGAGGAATTGCTCGCCGCCGGCCGCGCCTATCATTGCTACGCCACTGCCGAGGAACTCACGCAGATGCGCGAGACCGCCCGCGCCGAGGGCCGGGCCCCGCGCTACGACGGCCGCTGGCGCGACCGTGACCCGTCCGAGGCACCGGCCGGCGTGAAGCCGGTGATCCGCCTGCGGGCGCCGACCGAGGGTGAGACCGCGGTCGAGGATGCCGTCCAGGGCCGGGTGACCTGGGCCAACAAGGACCTCGACGACCTCGTGCTGCTGCGCTCGGACGGCACGCCGACCTACATGCTCGCCGTGGTGGTGGACGACCACGACATGGGCGTCACGCAGGTGATCCGCGGCGACGACCACCTCACCAACGCCGCCCGGCAGACCCAGATCTTTTCCGCCTTGGGCTGGGACGTCCCGAAGATGGCCCATATCCCGCTGATTCACGGGGCCGATGGGGCGAAGCTTTCGAAGCGCCACGGGGCGCTCGGCGTCGAGGCCTATCGCGACCTCGGCTACCTGCCCGCGGCTTTGCGCAACTATCTCGTGCGGCTCGGCTGGAGCCACGGCGACCAGGAGGTGTTCTCCACGGAGGAGATGATCGCGGCCTTCGACCTCGGCTCGGTCGGGCGTTCGGCGGCGCGATTCGACTTCGCCAAGCTCGCCAACCTCAACGGCCTCTACATCCGCTCCAGTGCCGATACCGACCTCGTGACGGCGATCGAGACGATCCTGCCGCAGGTCGGGCCCGAGCGCGGTCTCTCGGCGCCGCTCCAGCCCGATCTCAAGGACAAGCTGACCCAGGCCATGCCGGGCCTGAAGGAACGGGCCAAGACGCTGATCGAACTCCTCGACAGCGCCTACTATCTCTACGCCCAGCGTCCCCTGGCGCTCGACGACAAGGCCCGGGCCCTCCTCTCCGACGAGGGCCGCGCGCGCCTCGCCGGCGTGAAGCCGGCTCTGGTCGCCCTTCCGGAATGGAGCGCGGCCTCGACCGAGAACGCGGTGCGCCAGTACGCGGAGGAAGCGGGCTGCAAGCTCGGGCAGGTGGCGCAGCCCCTCCGCGCCGCCCTCACGGGCCGCACCACCTCTCCGCCCCTGTTCGACGTGATGGCGGTGCTCGGCAAGGACGAGACCCTGGCCCGCCTCGCCGATCAGGTGTTGCAGGGCTGAGCCTGCCCGCAGGGTTGGGAACCGCCGGTTCCGGCCCGGATTTCGCTTGGTGGGATTCGTTTGACGAATTCGCTTGGCGTCGGGGTCCGGATGTCACCGACCCCGTTGCTGCTGCAGTGCGGTTTGGGTAACGCAGGCCTGTGAGCACCCGCAGCATCAAGCACAGTGCTCAAGCCCCCGGGATCGACTCGGGGGAGCCCGAGGCCGGCATCCGCCACGTCGCCAGAGAAGGGTCCACGATCCATGAGCGCACCCAGCACCATCACCGTGGACGGCAAGACGATCGAATTGCCGGTTAAGTCCGGCACGATCGGGCCGGACGTCGTCGATATCGGCAAGCTCTACGCTCAGACCGGCGCCTTCACCTTCGATCCGGGCTTCACCTCGACGGCGAGCTGCGAATCGAAGATCACCTATATCGACGGCGACGAGGGCGTGCTGCTCTACCGCGGCTACCCGATTGAGCAGCTCGCCGAGAAGGGTGACTTCCTCGAGACCTGCTACCTGATGCTGTTCGGCGCCCTGCCGACCGCCGCCCAGCGGGCCGATTTCGAGTACCGGGTCACGCGCCACACCATGGTGCACGACCAGATGAACCGGTTCTTCACCGGCTTCCGCCGCGACGCGCACCCGATGGCCGTGATGGTGGCCTCGGTCGGCGCCCTCTCGGCCTTCTACCACGACTCGACCGACATCACGGACGAGAGCCAGCGGATGATCGCCTCGATCCGCATGATCGCCAAGATGCCGACGCTGGCCGCGATGGCCTACAAGTACTCGATCGGCCAGCCCTTCGTGTATCCGAAGAATGACCTCGACTACACCTCGAACTTCCTGCGCATGTGCTACGCGGTGCCGTGCGAGGAGTACGAGGTGAACCCGGTCTTCGCCCGCGCGCTGGACAAGATCTTCATCCTGCACGCCGACCACGAGCAGAACGCCTCGACCTCGACGGTGCGGCTCGCCGGCTCCTCGGGCGCCAACCCCTTCGCCTGCATCGCGGCCGGCATCGCCTGCCTGTGGGGCCCGGCCCATGGCGGCGCCAACGAGGCGGCGCTCAAGATGCTGATGGAGATCGGCACCCCTGAGAACGTCGGCAAGTACGTCGCCAAGGCCAAGGACAAGAACGATCCGTTCCGCCTGATGGGCTTCGGCCACCGGGTCTACAAGAACTACGATCCGCGCGCCCGGATCATGCAGAGCACCACCCACCAGGTGCTGAAGGAACTCGGCAAGACCGACGATCCGCTGCTTCATGTCGCCATGGAGCTGGAGCAGATCGCCCTCAAGGACGAGTACTTCATCGAGAAGAAGCTCTACCCGAACATCGATTTCTATTCGGGCATTACCCTCAAGGCGATGGGCTTCCCGACCGACATGTTCACGGTGCTGTTCGCGGTGGCGCGCACGGTCGGCTGGATCGCCCAGTGGGCCGAGATGATCGAGGATCCGTCGCAGAAGATCGGCCGCCCGCGCCAGCTCTATGTCGGCCCGGCGCAGCGCGACTACGTGGTGGTGGACCAGCGCGGCTGAGGCGGGACCTGTCCCAGACGGTGATCAGCGGGGCGGCCGAGAGGCCGCCCTTCGCGTTTGAGGGGGCGATCGAACTCCGCCTGCCCTATCGGCCGCCCTACGACTGGGTGGCGATCCGCGCCTTCCTGGCCAAGCGGGCGATCCCGGGGGTCGAGGCGACGGATCCGGCGGCGGCCTACGCGCGCACGATCAGCGTCGCGGGGCGGCACGGGCTCCTGACCGTGGCGCCCGGCGGGGGCTGCCTGCATGTCGCACTCCGCGGCGTCGAGGCCGGGCAGGCCGAAGCGGTCGCCGCACGCCTGCGCCGCCTGTTCGACTGCGACGCGGATCCCGCCGCCATCGCGGCCTGCCTCGCCGGGGATCCGGTCCTGGCGCCCCTCGTGGCCGCGGGGTCCGGGCTTCGTTTGCCCGGCGCCTGGGACCCGTTCGAGACCGGATGCCGGGCGATTCTCGGCCAGCAGGTCTCGGTGGCCGCCGCGATCGGGCTTGCGGGTAAGCTGGTCGCGGCCTTCGGGACGCCGCTCGCCGAGCCGGTGGGCGGATTGACCCACATCTTTCCGGCACCGGAAGATCTCGTCGAGGCGGATGTCGCGCTGGCCCTCAACATGCCGCGCGCCCGCGGTGCGGCGATCCGGGCGCTGGCTGCGGCGGCGCTCGCCGATCCCGACCTGTTCGCTCCGGCCGAGTCGCTGGAGGACGCGGTGCAGCGCTTCACGGCGATCCGCGGGATCGGACCGTGGACCGCGCAGTACATCGCCATGCGGGCGCTCAAGCTGCCCGACGCCCTGCCGGTGGGCGATGTCGGCCTTCTGCGGGCGCTGGAGACCGGCACCGGGCGGCCGAGCCCGGCAGCGCTCCTGGCCCGGGCCGAGGCGTGGCGGCCGTATCGGGCCTACGCGGCCCAGCATCTCTGGGCGGCGGACGAGGCGGCTGTGAAGGGGCGGTGAAGCGAGGGGCGTCGTTCGTTCCCCGCATCGCCAGGGTGGGCTAACGCAGGTGCCGGTCGGGGGGCTCGGATTCGATGTCGGACGGGGACGAGGACGCGCGCGAGAAGCTCGTCGCGAACGAGCGCATCAAGTTCACGTCGACCTACGCCAATGGTCTCGCCGTCGCGATCTTCGCTGTGGGTGGTTTCGCGCCGTTCATCTCGACTGCGCTATCGGATAGCGCTCACGTCGCGCCCGTACTCGTCGCGATGGCGATTTGCTGGATCATGAGTGGCGTCATACCTCGGGTCGTGAGGCACGCCTTGCGGAACCTTCGCCCATGACGACAGCCCAGTTTCTCCTTTTGCTCGCTGTCCCGATCGGTGGGGGCGTGCTGGCCCTGGGTGCGCTCTGGTTAGACCAGCGTTCGCACCGACACAGGACTCATCGCACCCGCTCTTGATCCCGAGGCGCCAAAGCATGTCAAATGCGTCCTTCGAGGCCCGCTGACGCGGTCACCTCAGGATGAGGGCGCGGGTTGGAAGCCCGTCACCCCCCGCCTCACCGCCCGAATCGCTCGAACTTCGGGAAACTCCGCGCCATCATCAGCCCGACCTCGGCGCGGTGGCCGAGCCACTTCTCCAACACCGAGGCGTTGGCGAGCCGGCCCTCCGGCGATCCGTCCTGCCAGGGCAGGCCGTCGGCGAGCTTGAACACGTGCGCGTCCAAGAGCCCGCCGCTGCGGCAGCGCTGGAGCCGGACGCCCTTGCCGCGGGCGAGTTCGGCCACCTCGGAGATCGGGAAGATCAGGAGCAGCTTTTCCGTATTGACCACCGCCACGTGGTCGCCGTCGGCCGGCACCAGCACCGCCGCGGTGGCGTCGCCGTCGAGGCCGAGCACGCTCTTGCCCTTGCGGGTGTTGGCCACCAGCGCATCGGACGGCGCCACGAAGCCGCGCCCGTCCGAGCCCGCGATCAGCAGCTTGGTCTCCGGGCGGTAGGGCAGCGCCGCCACGATCTCGGTGCCGTCGTCGAGGTCGGCCATCAGCCGCACCGGATCGCCGAAGCCGCGCCCGCCCGGCAGCTTTGAGGCCTCCAGGGTGAAGACCTTGCCGTTCGAGGCGAGCAGCAGGATCTTCTGGGTCGTCTCGGTCGGGAAGGCGATCTTCAGGGTGTCGTCACCCTTGAACGTCACCCCCGAGAGGTCGGCCACGTGGCCCTTCAGCGCCCGGATCCAGCCCTTGGTGGAGACGATCACGGTGATGGGCTCGCGCTCCACCAGCGCCGCCGTGAAATCGATGCCGCCGACATCCGGCGGGCTCGCCAGCGTCGTGCGGCGCTTGCCCAGCTTCGTCTCGGGCCCGAAGGTCTTCTTCACGGCGCGGATCTGCGCCTGAATCGCCTTCCACTGCGCTGGCTCGGAGGCCAGCAGGGCATCGATCTCGGCCTTCTCGGCGGTGAGCGCGTCGAACTCGCGCTTCAGCTCCATCTCTTCCAGCTTGCGCAGGGAGCGCAGGCGGGTGTCGAGGATGGCGTTCGCCTGAAGCTCGGTCAGCTCGAATCGCGCCATGAGGGCGGCCTTCGGCTCATCCTCCTCGCGGATGATGCGGATCACCTCGTCGAGATCGAGATAGACGATCAGCAACCCGCCCAGGATCTCCAGGCGGCGGTCGATCTGGCCGAGGCGATAGCGCGAGCGGCGCTGCAGCACCACGCGGCGGTGATCGACCCATTCACGCAGGCACTCAGCGAGGCCGATCACCTTCGGCACGAGGCCGCCGACCAGGACGTTGAGGTTGAGCGGAATCCGCGCCTCCAGCTCGGTGAGCCGGAACAGGGATTCCATCAGGATCACCGGGTCGACCGTGCGCGAGCGCGGCTCCAGCACCACGCGCACGTCCTCGGCCGATTCGTCGCGCACGTCGGCGAGCAGGGGCAGCTTCTTCTCCTGAAGCAGCTCCGCCATCTTCTCGATCAGCCGGCCCTTCGGAATGCCGTAGGGGATCTCGGTGACGACGATGTTCCACGTGCCGCGGCCGAGATCCTCCTTGTGCCACCGGGCGCGGACCCGGAAGGCGCCGCGGCCGGTGCGGTAGGCCTCGGCGACCGACTCGGCCGAGTCGATTAGGATGCCGCCGGTCGGGAAATCCGGCCCCTGCACGAACTTGGCGAGCTGACCCGATGTCGCCTCGGGGTGGTTGATCAGGTAGAGCGCCGCGTCGCACAGCTCGGCGGCGTTGTGCGGCGGGATCGAGGTCGCCATGCCGACCGCGATGCCCTGGCTGCCATTGGCCAGCAGGTTCGGGAAGGCCGCCGGCAGGACGATCGGCTCCTCCTTCTCACCGTTGTAGGAGGGTCGGAAATCGACCGTGTCCTCGTCGATCCCGTCGAGGAGCAGGCGGGCGACCTCGGTGAGCCGCGCCTCGGTGTAGCGGTAGGCGGCCGGGCCATCGCCGTCGATGTTGCCGAAATTACCCTGGCCGTCGACCAGCGGGTAGCGCTGGGCGAAATCCTGGCTGAGGCGCACCAGGGCGTCGTAGATCGCCTGATCGCCGTGCGGGTGGAAGTCACCCATCACGTCGCCGACGATCTTGGCGCACTTCTTATGCGCTGTGGTCGGGTCGAGCCGGAGCAGCCGCATCCCGTACAGGATGCGCCGGTGCACGGGCTTCAGCCCGTCGCGGGCATCCGGCAGGGCCCGGTGCATGATCGTGGAGAGCGCGTAGGCGAGGTAGCGCTCCTCCAGCGCGGATTTCAGCTCGACGCTCTCGATCCCGTCGCCGGACGGCGGCTCGAAGGGCTGGCCCATGACGGCTCCTCAAATTCTTATCGACTATGCCGACCCGGCTACCGGTCCAGGGCAAGGCGCAGCGTGGAATCCCGATGCGCCGCCCGCTGCCTTACGCATCTGGCGGCGCGATGGATCGGGATTCCGGGCTCGGCCTGCGGCCCCTGACCAGCGGTCGACGGTACGCAGAACATAGCACGAACATTACCCGGCCTCGCGACCGAGCGCAACGAATCGCGCCCGCTCCTCGGACGGCTCGAGGCCGCGCGGACCCCAGACGTGCCGGTCGAGGAAGTACCCCGTCAAGGTAAACCCTTGCGCAACGCCGTCCGGGCCGGGGGATCCGCCGGCATGCAGGAAGGTCGGGAGCGCCAGCAGACGGTCCCGGTAGGGCTCGCCCGCCGAGGCGCTGACCGCGCGGCCGCTCTTCGGCGACACATAGGCCAGGGCGTCGTTGCCGCCGGTGGCCGCGCAGGCGGTGAGGTCGAGGCCGAAGCCGAGCTCCGACAGGATCGCCAATTCGAACCGCACCATCAGGGGCGGCGCGATGGCCGGATCATCGAGGTGTTCGACGAGGATCCCGGCCGCCTCGTAGAGCTCCGGATGCGGATCGCGCTCGGGCAGGAGCCGCAGCAGGGCCGCTAGGTGACCGATGCCGTAGAGCGCGAGACTCGAACCGATCAGCCGCGAGACCTGTGATTCGAGGGGCTCGACCGCGAAGGCGCCGAGGCCCTCGTCGAGGCGCGCTCGCCACGTCAGGCGGACCCGGTTGCCGGGCTGGAGCACCGGCTGCATCCGGCGCGAGCGCCCGCCATGCACGAGGCCGAGATGGCGCCCGTGGGCCTCGGTCATCGCCTCCAGGATGACGCTGCTCTCCCCGTGCCGGCGCAGGCCGAGCACCAGGGCATCGTCGGTCCATTGCATCGCGCGTCGCGTCGTTGGGGTGAGAGGGGCGCGGCGGGTGTGGTCCGCTTCGTCCCCTCATATAGGCATTCGCGTCGTCCGGCGCCGTCCGCGCGCTCCAGCCTCGGGCAGCCTTGGCCGGTTAGCGATGGCGGATGCCGCCCCGTGCCGCCCTCGCCGTCATGCTTGTCCTCGCCGCCGCCGGGGCACAGGCTGCCGCGCGGAAGACGACGGCCGCCGCGGAGGATGCGCCCTCCCCGGCCCTGCTCCAGCGGATCGCAGCCCTGGCGCTGAAGCAGGTCGAATTCGGTTCGGTCTCGCTGCTGCCGGTGCGGTTCGAGGGCAGCCGGATCGCCGGGCCGATCGAGGATGGCGGCCGGGTGATCTATTGCGTCACGGGCCATATGTACGGCCGGACCTTCGGCAAGCCCGAGAAGCCGAAGGCGGCTTTACGCTACGAGGCCGACCGGCTCACGGTGCTCGACGACGACGAGGTCTGCACCGGCCACCGGACCCGCCCCTTCCCCGAGCTCGACGCCCTGGGCAACGCCCGATGACGCCGCCGCGTTGAAGGGCCATGCCCCCTGACCCCCACCTTGTCCGCACCCTCGATCTCAGCCTCGACCTGATCGCCCGCGCCCATTCCGTCCCGGTGCCGGACGACCCGAGCGCCCTCGCCGTGCTGTCGGATGCAGAACTGCGCCCGGGCCTGGACGCCATCGTCGCGGGCCGCGCGGGCGGTGCCGTCTGGGTCTTCGCCTACGGCTTGCTGATGTGGAACCCGGAATTCCCGGTGGCCGAGCGGCGGATCGGGACGGTCCGCGGCTTCCACCGCCGCTTCTGCCTGCTCCAGCGGCGCTTCCGCGGGACGCCGGAGCGGCCGGGCTTCGTCCTGGCCCTCGACCGGGGCGGCCTGTGCCGGGGCGTCGCGTTCCGCCTCCCCGATTCCGAGATCCGCGAGGCCCTGATGCCGGTCTGGCGCCGGGAGATGCGCGGCCGGGGCTACGTTGCCCGCTGGCTGCCGGTCGCCACCGAGGCGGGGACGGTCCCGGCGCTGACCTTCCTGGCCAATCGCGCCAGCGACCGCTACGCCGGCCGCCTCTCGGATGCCGAGATCGCAGACAAGATCGCGGCCGCCTGCGGCCATAAGGGGCCGAGCGCCGAGTACCTGTTCCGGACCGTGGAGGCCTGCGAACGCCTCGGCATCCGCGACCGGCACCTCTGGAGCCTTCAGGCCCTGGTGGCCGAACGGCTGAAGGCCTTCGTGCCGGCTGGGTAAAGGGCTCAGGCCCAGGCGCGCTTCATCACCATGGCGACCCGCCCGCCCGCATGCTCCGCGTCCGGGTTGCGCGGCTCCCGGATGCCAGGGGCGCGGCCGGTGGTGACGTAGACGACCAGGGTAAGGACGAGCAAAATCTTCGTGCGCATCGCGACGCTCAAGCTTGAGCATCGGTGCATAGGATCGATCGGTTTTTACGGAGTTGCTGCAACGCACACGGGTGCTGCCGCGGCGCAGTTCGCGCCATCATGGTGAAGGAAGGGTTTCCGCCGGGCCGCGATCGATCGGAGTGCGAGACCGGACCGGTGCGGATCGCGCCCCGAAAACACGATGTGAATCAGGACTCTAGCGGATCGTCCCGGTTCCGCTTTGCCGGGCGATGGGCTATGCCGCCGGCCCAGGATCTCCACAGGCGAGGATAGGATGCGGCTTCGGATCGGCGTGGGCTTGGCGATTGTGATTATCGCCGCCGTGGCCCTCCTGGCGGGACCGTTGAGCCGCGGCGAGCGGCTGTCCGACATCCTGGCCGGGCGGACGCCGCTGCTGCCCGGCGTCAGCCGGGCGACGGGAGGTGGCGCCGACCTCGCCGGCGCCGCCGATCTCCGAACCGATCAGAGATCTGCGGCCCTGCACGTAACCTGCGATCCGGGCGGTACCGGCCTGTCGGCGGCGCTGACCGTGCCGCGCTTCGCCGAACTGGCGCCGCGCTTCGATTTCGCTGGGCTCGAAGGCGCCGCCAGCGAGACGCCGCTCACCGGTCTCCTAGTGACCAGCGCCGGTAGCGTGCGCTCCGTGCGCATGCCGGTCCAGGGCACCGCAACCGGGGCGGATGCCGGCTTCACCCTCACGGTGACCGGGGCCCGCCGGGGTGATGATCCGCTGCGCGGCGTCGCCCAGGCCCTGACGCAGCCCGGCACCAAGCTCACTTGGACGCAGGCGAGCCGGCGCGCCGGCGATCCGCCTCTGACGGCGGTGTTCACAGTGTCGGAGGGGGACGCCGCCGCGCTGAAGACGGCCCTTGGCGGCTGCCTCGCGGCGCCGTTCTAGCTCACCTCCACCTGCACCACCCCCGGCACGGTCCGGAGCTGGCCCGCCAGCGCCGGGCTCGCCTGGAACTTGCCTGGCAGCCGGATCTCCACCTCGCGCTCGCCGCCGTCGAGCTTGAGGATCAGCGAGACCTCGCTCTCGCCGCGCATCGACAGACGCTGCTGCACCGGCGCGACGCCGCGCGGGTCGCTGAGATGGATCCGGATCCCCTTCTGATGGCGGGCCACCGCCTGATCGAGGGGTTCGGCGGTGAGGATCCGGGCGCGCACGTCCTCGCCCTCCAGATTGGCCTGGAGCTGGAGCACCAGGGGCCGGCCCGGTTCGAGGATGTCGCGGTACTGGCCCAGCCCCTCGGAGAAGATGATCGCCTCGAAATGCGCGGTCCGGTCCGAGAGGGTGACGATGCCCATCTTGTTGCCGGTCTTGGTCCGCCGTTCCGCCCGGTCGAGCACCGAGGCCGCGACCCGGCCGACGCTCGAGGTCCCGGCCCGCACGGCGCGGCAGAAATCCGTCCAGCTCTGGACCCGCAGCTTGTCGAGCAGGTCGCCATACTCGTCGAGCGGATGGCCCGAGATGAAGAACCCGATCGCCGCGTATTCGCGCTTGAGCGTATCGGCCATCGGCCAGATCTCGTGGGGCGGGATCCGCAGGCTGACGTCATCCGCCACCACGCCGCCGAACATGTCGGTGACGCCCGCGGACGCGGCCTCCGCCGCGCTGGCAGCGAGCTTCATCATCGGCTCCACCGCCGCGAAGGCGCGCGCCCGGTCGGGCTCGATGCAGTCGAGCGCCCCGGCCTGGACGAGGCTTTCGAGCGTCCGCTTGTTGATCATCCGCGGGTTCAGCCGGCGGGCGAGGCAGGCGAGATCCTTGAACGGCCGGTCGCCGCGGGCCTCCACCAGCGCCCGCACCGCCTCGCGGCCGACGCCCTTGATGGCCGCCAGCGCGTAGAAGATCTTGCCGTCGCGCACCTCGAACACCTCCCCTGAGGTGTTGATCGAGGGCGGCTCGACCACGATCTTCAGGCGCTGTGCATCCTGGCGGAATTCGGCGAGCTTGTCGGTGTTGTCGATGTCGAGGGTCATGGCGGCGGCCAGGAACTCGACCGGGTAGTTCGCCTTCAGATAGGCAGTCTGGTAGGTCAGCAGCGCGTAGGCCGCCGCGTGGCTCTTGTTGAAGCCGTAATCGGCGAACTTGGCCAAGAGGTCGAAGATCTCGTTGGCCTTGGCCTTGGTCAGTCCGCGCTCGGTGCAGCCCTTCAGGAACCGATCGCGCTGCGCGTCCATCTCGGCGCGGATCTTCTTACCCATGGCGCGCCGGAGCATGTCGGCCTCGCCGAGCGAGTAGCCGGCGAGGACCTTGGCGATCTCCATCACCTGTTCCTGGTAGACGATGATGCCGAAGGTTTCCTTCAGCATCGGCTCCAGCTTCGGATCCGGATACCAGGACGCCTCGTTGCCGGCGTCGCGGCCGAGCTTGCGCTCGCAATAGACCGGGATGTTGGCCATCGGGCCCGGCCGGTAGAGCGCCACCAGGGCGATGATGTCCTCCAGCCGGTCGGCCTGCATCTCGCAGAGCGCCTTGCGCATGCCGGCCGATTCCACCTGGAACACGCCGACCGTCTCGCCCCGGCCCATCGGCCCGTAGGTCTTCTCGTCGTCGAGCGGCAGGGCGGCGAGGTCGATATGGATGCCACGCTGCATCAGCAGATCGGTGCAGCACCGCAGCATGGTGAGGGTCTTGAGGCCCAGAAAGTCGAACTTCACGAGGCCGGCCTGCTCGACCCACTTCATGTTGAACTGGGTCACCCGCATCCCGGTCTTCGGGTCTCGGTAGAGCGGCACCAGCTCTTCCAGCGGCCGGTCGCCGATCACCACGCCGGCCGCGTGGGTCGAGGCATGGCGGTGCAGGCCCTCCAGCTTCTTGGAGATGTCGATGAGCCGGCCGACGACCGGCTCCTCCTCCATGGCCTGCTGGAGCTTGGGCTCGCCCTCGATCGCCTGGGCCAGCGTCACGGGGTTGGCCGGGTTCTGCGGCACGAGCTTGGTCAGCTTGTCGACTTGCCCGTAGGGCATCTCCAGGACGCGGCCGACATCGCGCAGAACGCCGCGGGCGAGCAGCGTACCGAAGGTGATGATCTGCCCGACCTGCCCCTCGCCGTAGCGCTGCTGCACGTAGCGGATCACCCGCTCGCGGCCCTCGACGCAGAAGTCGATGTCGAAATCCGGCATCGAGACGCGCTCGGGATTGAGGAAGCGCTCGAACAGCAGACCGAAGCGCAGCGGATCGAGGTCGGTGATCAGCAGCGACCATGCCACCAGCGAGCCGGCGCCGGAGCCGCGGCCCGGGCCCACCGGGATGTCGTGGTCCTTGGCCCACTTGATGAAGTCCGAAACGATCAGGAAGTAGCCCGGGAACTTCATCTTGACGATGACGTCGAGCTCGAACTCGAGACGCTTGCGGTAATCGTCTTCCGAGAAACCCGGCGCGGTGCCGTGCTGCTTCAGACGCAGTTCCAGCCCCGCCTCGGCCTGCCGGCGCAGCTCGGTCGGCTCGTCGGCCGAGACCGCCTGCACGCCCGACTCCGCCGCTTCCGCCAGGGCATCGGCCATCGGCGGCTTCTCGCCGGCAGCGACGGCGCCGAAATTGGGCAGGATCGGCTTACGGGTCCGCGCGCGAACGGCGCAGCGCATGGCGATCTCGACGCTGGCCTGGAGCGCGTCGGGCAGATCGCGAAAGATCTCGGCCATCTCGGCGCGGGTCTTGAAGGCGTGGCTCGGCGTCACCCGGCGGCGGCGCTCGTCCGAGACGATGCGGCCTTCCGCGATGGCAAGCAGGGCGTCGTGGGCGTCGTAATCGTCGGGCTTGGCGAAATAGGGCTCGTTGGTCGCAACGAGCCCGAGGCCGTGCCGCCCGGCGAGGTCGCGGAGCGCCGTCTCGATCCGCCCCTCCTCGGGCAGGCCATGGCGCTGCAACTCGACATAGAGCCGATCCTCGCCGAACGCCTCCTTGAGGCGCTTCAAGCGGGCGAGGGCCAGTTCCGGCCGCCCGGCGCGGAAAGCCGCGTCGAGGGGGCCGGAGGGGCCGCCGGTCAGCGCGATCAGCCCGTCCGAGGCTCCGATGAGGGCCGCCGCATCGAGGCGAGGGGATTCACCCAGCGCCGTATCGAAATAGGCGCGGCTCGCCAGCCGCAGCAGGTTGGCGTAGCCGGTCTCGTCCTGGGCGAGCAGCACCACCCCGTGGCTCGTCGGGGCGTTCCGCTGATGCGGGTCGGCGGCTTCGAACGCCATCGAGAGCTGGACGCCGGCGATCGGCTGCATGCCCTCGCCCGCCGCCTTCTCGGAGAATTCCAGTGCGCCGAACAGGTTGTTGGTATCGGTCAGCGCCAGCGCCGGCTGCCGGTCGGCCACCGCAGCCTTGATCAGGGAGCCGACCTTCAGCGCCCCCTCGAGCAGGGAATAGGACGAGTGGACATGGAGGTGGACGAATCCGACCTCCTTGAGCTGGCGTGGCATGGCCGACCTTGTTCCGGGGGTGTGCAGCATCCCCGCTCGGCGGCTTCGAGTCGACGTGCGACGGACCCGCGGTGGACGATATCCACTGGCCGTGCCTCGGAAGCACCAGTTCTGGCTCCTGCTGTGGATAATCGGCGCCGGAATGCCGATCGCCTGTGCATAACCCGCTGCGTGCGGGAACCGGGCGACATTTCGGAAGGCGCGGCTAACGAACCGGAGCCAACGCTATCGTCCAAGCACCGACGGCGGCGAACAGCATCCCGAACGCCATGAACTCGACCATCCCGGTCAGGACCAACCGCTTCAGCATCGTCGCGCCTCCCGTTGTGCCGGCCCAGTATGTTCATGTTTTGTTCTATTGAAAGAGGCGAAAGCGCTGCGGTGGCGGTAACCCCGAAGTATAGTAAAAAGTGTCTTGATACGGGTTGAGCGGGCTGGCATGCCCCGCCACCAGACGCGCTCGTCATCGGTTCGGGGGGGTCGAAGGAGTAGGCCATTCCCGCGCACCGGACTGCCGAACGGTTGCACGTCGCCCTTGTGGCCGTCGGCACGCACGGCGACGTGCTGCCATTCATCGCTCTAGGCCACGAACTCCTGGCGCGCGGACACGGGGTCTCGCTGGCGGCACCGGCCCCGTTCGAGGCCATGGCGCGCCGCGCCGGCCTCGACTTCCTGCCCCTTGGGACGGTCGCCGACTACGAAGCGGTGATCCGTCAGCCGGATCTCTGGCACCCGCAACAGGGCTTCCGGCCGATGTTCGACTATGCCCTGCAGGTCGCGGAGGCGACCTGCCTGTGGCTCGGGGCGACCCACGCGCGGGGGGTGAGCCTGCGGGTGGTCGCCTCGCCGCTCGGCTGGGGGGCGCGGCTGGCGCAGGATCTCTACGATCTCCCGACCGCCACGCTGCACGTCATGCCGTTCCTGATCGAGAGCCGGTTCGATCCGCCCCGGCTGCCCGGTCTCGCCATGCCACGGATCCTGCCGGCGGCTTTACGGGCCTATATCAATCTCGGCGTCGATGCGGTCGCGGTCGGCCCGTTCACGCTGCCGCCGCTGAACGCGCTCCGCACGCGGCTCGGCCTCGATCCGGTCCGCCGGCTGCGCCATTGGTGGAACAGCCCGACGCGCATGCTCCTCATGTTCCCGGACTGGTACGCCGCGCCGCAGGCCGACTGGCCGGCCCAGGCGGTGCAGCTCGGTTTCCCTCTGGTCGATCGGTTCGGCGACGTCCAAACCATCCCGCCGGAGCTGGACGCCTTCCTGGCGGCGGGCGACGCGCCGATCGTGTTCACCTATGGCTCGGCCATGCGCCAGGGCGCGCCGTTCTTCGACACGGCGGTGCGCCTCTGCCAGCGCCTGGGCCGGCGCGGCGTGCTGCTCGCCCCCCAGGGCGGCCAGATCCCGAAACCGCTGCCGGCCGGGATCATCCATCTGCCTTACGCCCCCCTGAGCGCGCTGCTGCCCCGCTGCGCTGCCCTGGTGCATCACGGCGGCGTCGGGACGGTGGCGCAGGCGCTGGCGGCGGGAGTCCCGCAACTCGTGGTCCCGGTGGCCTTCGATCATTTCGATGAGGGCCGGCGGCTCAAGGACCGGAATCTCGGTGCGACCCTGAGCCGTCGCGCCTTCCGGCCGGCCCGGGCGGCGCGGGTCCTGCGACGGCTGCTCACCGATCCGGCGGTGGCACGCGCCACCGCGGCGGCCCGGACGCGGATGGCGGAGAGCCACGACGCGATCACGGATGCCTGCGACCACGTGGAGGCCCTGACCACCGGGCATCCCGTGGCGACGGGCCCCGTTCAGGACTCCCGATCCCGGCCCGGGTCCTGAGCGCCGGCCGGTCCGGCCGGCGACGCGATCCGCAAACCGGACGCGAAGCCGGCGGCCGTTTGGGGAACGGCCGCCGGCTTGGGTTCATCGTCCGGGGTTACTGGCCCAGCAGCACGGTTGCCGAGCCGACCAGGGTCATGAACAGACCGCTCACGAAAGCACCGATCATCACGTAGGAGAGGGGCTTGAGCTTCATCCGTATGGGTGCCGGATCAGCAGCGGTAACCACCCGCGGTCTGGCCGTACTGCTTGATCGGCCGGGTCTGCTGGTTGGCGTTGCCCTCGGCGGCCGAACTCATCGGGCAACCCTCGTAAAAGGGTGCGTCGTGGACTCCGAGGCCGAGCGCGCCGGTGGTCTCGGGCGCGTGGGTGTTGAAGCCGGTCCAGCGGGACTCGGGGGCTGCCAGGGCGGAGGACAGCGGCGCGACGGCCAGGACAAAGGCGGTGCAGGCGGCGGCAAAGCGGTTCTTCATGGATATTCTCCTGATAATCTGAAGTGGCTCTGGGTCGTCTTGCGCAGTTCTTCTTGCGTGATTGCAATATAGGGATGAAATATCCTTCGCGAGGTGACGCGGCGCACGCGACGGGATGGATTAAACGCCGTGGGGATTTGCGCGTTTCGGCACCCGCCGCGCTGCGCTGTCGGCGCCCCGGACAGCCGTCGCTCCGGCCGAATGCGACGGCTCCGCGTCCACACGGGGTTGCAGGTTTCACACGCGGGATCCGGCGACGCGGCTTCAGGACCAAGCGCCGGCCCCCTCTCCCGAGCGGGAGAGGGGGCCGGCGCTCCTTCATCAAGGTCGGTGTTCGACAGACCTATTCGAACATCGAAGCCACACGGGGGGATGCCCCCGGGTCGGGTGTGGCAACGTCGGGCGTACAAAGGAATTGCGCGCGAAGGCGCAACGGAAGTCCCGGCGACCTGGCTCAGTCGAGCGGCGTGATCAGCCCGTCCCGGATCGTCACCCGGCGGTCCATGCGGGCGGCCAGATCCAGGTTGTGGGTCGCCACGAGCGCGGCGAGGCCCGAGGCGCGGACCAGGGCCATCAGCACCGAGAAGACGTGGCCGGCGGTGCCAGGATCGAGGTTGCCGGTGGGCTCGTCCGCGAGCAGCAGCCGCGGGCCGTTGGCAACCGCGCGGGCGATGGCGACGCGCTGCTGCTCGCCCCCCGATAATTCGGCCGGCCGGTGCGGCAGGCGATCCTTGAGGCCGAGGAAGCCGAGCAACTCGGTGGCGCGGGCCTTCGCCTCGGCGCTTTTCAGGCCGCGGATGAGCTGCGGCATCACCACATTCTCCAGCGCCGAGAACTCGGGCAGCAGGTGGTGGAACTGGTAGACGAAGCCCATCTCTTCGCGCCGCAGGCGGGTTCGCTCCGCATCCGGCATGGCGGCCGTGGGATGACCGCCGATATAGACCTCGCCGCCGTCCGGCCGCTCGAGCAGTCCGGCGAGGTGCAGGAGCGTCGACTTGCCGGCGCCCGAGGGCGCCACCAGCGCCACCAGCTCCCCCGGCCAGATCGCGAGGTCGGCGCCGCGCAGGATCTCCAGCGCGCCCTCGGCCTGGGCATAGCGCCGCTCGACGCGGGAAAAGAACAGGGCTGGGACCGGCTGGTCGCCGGCGGGCTGGCTCGGATCGGTCATGAGATCGGCCCGTCAGCCGTAGCGAAGGGCCTGCACCGGATCGAGCCGGGCGGCGCGCCAGGAGGGATAGAGCGTCGCCGCGAGCGACAGCAGCAGAGAGGTGATCACCACGGCGGTGATCTCCTTCGGGTTCATCTGGGCCGGGATCTCGGCGAGGAAGCGCACGGTCGGGTCCCAGGCGCCCGGAAACAGCACGTGCTGGATCGGCTTGATGTTCAGCGTGATCAGGATGCCGAGCAGCAACCCGCCGAGGGTGCCGACCACGCCGATCAGCGCGCCGTTGATCAGGAACACCCGCATGATCGTGCCGGGCGTCGCCCCCATGGTGCGCAGGATCGCGATGTCGCTCGACTTGTCGCGCACCAGCAGGATCAGGCCCGAGACGATGTTGAGCGTCGCCACGACGACGATCAGGCTGAGGATCAGGAACATCACGTTGCGCTCGACCTCCAGCGCCCCGAAGAAGGTCCGGTTGCGCTGCCGCCAGTCGGTCAGCAGGATCGGGCGCTCGGCCGCCATTTCCAGGGGCTCGCGCATGTCGCCGACATGGTCGGGATCGTCGACATAGATCTCGATCATGCTGACGTCGCCGTCCTTGTTGAAGAACGCCTGCGCCTCGGTCAGCGGCATGAACACGAAGGTCTGGTCGAACTCGGTCATGCCGACCTCGAACACCGCCTTGACGGTGTAGCTCTTTGTGCGCGGCGCGGTGCCGAAGGGCGTCGACGAGCCTTTTGGCGTCACCAGCGTGATCGTGTCGCCGGCCTGCAGGCCCAGCGTATCGGCGAGCCGCCGCCCGATCAGCACGCCGGTGCCGTCATCGAACCCTTCGAGGGTGCCGCCGCGGATCGAGGACGAGACCGCCGCCAAAGCGTCGAGATCGGCCGCGCGCACGCCGCGGATGATCACGCCGGAGCCGCCATATTGCGAGGAGGCGAAGGCCTGCCCCTCCACCAGCGGCACAGCGGCGCGCACGCCCGCCACCTTCGACAGGCGGTCCGACAGGTCGGTCCAATCGTTGAACGGCCGGTCGATCGGCGTCGCGAACAGATGGCCGTTGATGCCCACGATCTTCGACAGGAGCTCCGCCCGGAAGCCGTTCATCACCGACAGCACGATGATCAGCGTGGCGACGCCCAGCGCGATGCCCAGCACCGAGAAGAACGCCACCACCGAGACGCCCCCGCCCCGGCGGCGCGCCCGCAGGTAGCGTCCGGCGAGGATCCACTCGAACGGCGCGAAGGGCGCGGTACCCTGGCGGAACGAGGCTGCGAAGTCCCTCACCCGGTCGATCGCCGCGGATCCCGCCATTGTGGGGTCTCAGACGCGCTTGATGCGCGCGAGCAGGTCGACGATCGCGAGGCTCTCGCGCTCGCCGCCGGCGCGCCGCTTCAGCTCGACCTTGCCCTCGGCCAGGCCCTTCGGGCCGACGATCACCTGCCAGGGCAGGCCGATCAGGTCGGCGGTGGCGAACTTGGCGCCGGGCCGCTCGTCCCGGTCGTCGTACAGGACCGACAGGCCGGCAATCTCCAGATCCGACTGGATCTGCGCGCAGGCGGCGTCGGTGGCGGCATCGCCGGTCTTGAGGTTGATCAGGGCGACGTCGAACGGCGCCACGGAATCCGGCCAGATGATCCCGGCCTCGTCGTGGCTCGCCTCGATGATCGCCGCCACCAGCCGGCTCGGGCCGATGCCGTAGGAGCCCATATGGACCGGCCGCTCGATCCCGTCCGGCCCGGCGACCTTGGCCCCCATCGGCTCGGAATACTTCGTGCCGAAATAGAAGATGTGCCCGACCTCGATGCCGCGGGCCGCGAGGCGGCTCTCCTCCGGCACCTCGGCGAAGGCCTCCTTCTCGTGCATCTCCTCGGTGGCCGCGTAATGCGACGTCCAGGCATCGACGATGCCCTGCAGACCGGCGACGTCGTCGAAATCGACCGTCTCGGGCGGAATGGCGAAATCGAGATAGGCCTTGTCGCAGAAGACCTCGCTCTCGCCGGTCTTGGCCAGGATGATGAACTCGTGGGAGAGATCGCCACCGATCGGGCCGGTATCGGCGCGCATCGGGATCGCCTTCAGGCCGAGGCCCGCGAAGGTGCGCAGGTAGGCCACGAACATCCGGTTGTAGGCATGGCGGGCGCCGGCCTGGTCGAAGTCGAACGAATAGGCGTCCTTCATCAGGAACTCGCGCGAGCGCATCGTGCCGAAGCGCGGGCGCACCTCGTCGCGGAACTTCCACGAGATCTGATAGAGGTTCTTGGGCAGGTCCTTGTAGGAGCGCACGCTCGCGCGGAAGATCTCGGTGACCATCTCCTCGGCGGTGGGGCCGTAGAGCATCTCACGGTCGTGCCGGTCCTTCAGGCGCAGCATCTCCTTGCCGTAGGCGTCGTAGCGGCCGGATTCCCGCCACAGCTCGGCGGATTGCACCGTCGGCATCAGAATCTCGATGGCGCCGGCGCGGTCCTGCTCCCGGCGGACCACCGCGCAGACGCGCTCCAAGACCCGCAGGCCGAGGGGCAGCCACGCGTAGATGCCGGCGGCCTCCTGGCGGACGAGGCCGGCGCGCAGCATCAGCCGGTGCGAGACGATCTCGGCTTCCTTGGGCGTCTCGCGCAAGGTCGGCATGAAGTAGCGGGAGAGACGCATGTCGCCAGAGTCTTACAGGTGGATCCGGGCGGGAGGAGCCGCGGCGCGCCGGCACACAACACGCCGGAGACGCAAATTACAAGCACTGCGCGACCACGGCGCGGCGTAATCGCGGCGAAGCCATGGCGCCGGGGCCTCTGCGGCTCGGCTGTGCCCGCCTGGAGAGCGGTCTGCCTATTTGCCGGCAAGAAAGCGCAGTTTTTTCTCGCCGACCCGGTGACAACACGAATTGTTGTTCCTATAAGCGTCCGGCGATGTTTGCGACGCCCGGAAGAGGTGGCGCAAGGTCCGAGTCTCGGGAGGAAAAACGACCGCCCCGCAAGCAATGCGGAGGATATTCAAGGTCGAGCTATCTAAGCTTGAAAGCAAGGCCTCGGGCCTTGCTTTTTTTATGCGCGTTTGCGGGTCGCGACCTCATGGGTCGCTGTAACGAGCGTTGATGGCGCGGATCAGCCCGGTTTTCGCGTGTCGCCGGCCAGTCAATAACGGGCAGTCTGGCGGCGCCGTCCTCCGGCAGGTTGCTCTGCGGGTGCTAGAGCCCCGTCAGCGGGAAGACCGCCAGCGCGATCAGGAAGGCGGCCCCCGCCACCAGCGTCGTCCAAATCGCCTTCTCGCGCAGCCGCGGGGCTGCCGGCGCGCCGGGGTCCTGGCCCGGCACGACATGGGTCGGCCGCGTCTCGGGTTGGTTGCGCAGGGGCAGGATCGCGAAGAGCAGCGTCCACCACACCACGAAGTACAGGGCGATGGCGCCGCCCACGGTCAGCTTGAACAAGCCGACCCCCGCCGCAACGAAGGCGGCGACCAGCACCGTGATGACGCCGAGCGTGATCGGCGTCGAGCGGGCCAGCGCGGCCATCATCGGCTCAGACCTGCTCCAGCTCGACCAGGGTACCCAGAAAGTCCTTCGGGTGCAGGAACAGCACCGGCTTGCCGTGGGCGCCGATCCGCGGCTCGCCAGTGCCGAGCACCCGGGCGCCCTGCTGTTTGAGCTTGTCGCGGGCGGCGAGGATGTCATCCACCTCGTAGCAGACGTGGTGGACGCCGCCGGCCGGATTGCGATCCACGAAGGAGGCGATCGGCGAGTTCTCGCCGAGCGGCGCCATCAGCTCGACCTTGCTGTTCGGCAGTTCGACGAACACGACGGTAACGCCGTGCTCGGGCTGCGGCAGGGGCGGCGTCACCGTGGCGCCCAGCGTGTCGCGGTAGATCGCGCAGGCGGCGTCGAGATCCCGCACGGCGATGGCCACGTGATTGAGACGGCCGATCATGATGGTTCCTCCCCGGCGTGCTCGCTCCCTGTCCGGAAGCTTCATTCGTTCGCAGACGAGGCCCCGCCGGCGCGCCTGAACGCAGCCTGTCCCCTCTCCCGTGCGGGAGAGGGGACTTGAGCCTCCTCCGGCAGCCAATCACGAAGATCAACTGCCGCACGTCATGACAATGTATGACGATCCGATATCGGCAGCCAGTCTCAGACTTCCACAACCTGCACGTGGCAGGCCGGCTTCTTGCCCCAGACCTCGTTGACGGCGGTGCGAACCGCCCGGTCGACCGTCTTCTCGACGCTCTCCGAGTCCTTCAGCTTGCCTCGGGACATGCCCGACAGGCTGCGCGAGACCGCCTCCACGATGGTGTCGATCAACGGCTCACCGGAGCGCCCACGATTCGGCAGGCCGATGATGTCGATCGCCGGCTCGCCCAGCACGACGCCGTCCTCGTCGATGGCGATCGCCACCGAGACGAGCCCGGCCTGCATCAGCTTGCGCCGCTCGGGGATCGCCCGGTCCTTCTCATCGATCAGGACATCGCCATCCTTGAACAGGCGGCCGGCCTTCACGTGGTCGATCACCTCGGGCTTGCCGGGGCTCAGGCGGATCAGGCTGCCGTTGCGGGCCTTGACGACGTTCTGCACGCCCTGCGCCCGGGCGAAGCGGGCATGCTCGTCGAGGTGGAGCGCCTCGCCGTGGACCGGGATCGCGGTGCCGGGCCGCGTCCACTTGTACATCTCGACCATCTCGTCCCGGCGCGGGTGGCCGGAGACGTGAACGAGGGCGCTGCGGTCGGTGATCACCTCGACGCCCTGCTCGATCAGGTCGTTGATGATCGAGCCGACATCGCGCTCGTTGCCGGGGATCGCCCGCGAGGAGAAGATCACCTGATCGCCCGCGGTGAGGCTGATATCCGGATGGTCGCGGCGCGACACCCGGGCGAGCGCCGCCCGGGGCTCGCCCTGCGAGCCGGTGAGCAGGGCCACGACCCGCTCACGCGGCAGGCTTTTCCACGAATCCGACCGGCGGAATTCGGGCAATCCGTCGAGGTAGCCGCATTCGCGCGCCACATCGATCACCCGGTCCATGGCCCGGCCGACCGCCACGATCTCACGGCCGCAGGCGACCGCCGCCTCGGCGACGGCGCGGATGCGGGCGACGTTCGACGCGAAGGTCGTCACCGCCACACGATGGGGCGCCTCGGCGATCAGGGTCTTGAGGGTCTCGGCCACCTCGCGCTCGCTGGGGGAGAAGCCGTCGCGCACCACGTTGGTGGAGTCGCAGACCAGTGCCAGGATCCCCTCGTCGCCGAGCGCCGTGAAGGCCTCCGGCGAGGTCACCTCGCCGGCCACCGGCGTCGGGTCGATCTTCCAGTCGCCCGTGTGCACCACAAGGCCCGCCGCCGTGCGGATCGCGATGGCGTTCGATTCCGGGATCGAGTGCGAGACCGGGACGTATTCCAGCTCGAACGGACCGACCGTGACGCGACGGCCCGGCTTCACCTCGCGCAGGTCGACCTTCGGGGCGCCCGGATCCGACAGGCGGCGGGTCTCCAGCAGGTTCTTGGCGAAGCGGGTCGCGTAGACCGGCGCCTTGATGCGCGACCACAGCTCCGAGATCGCCCCGATATGGTCCTCGTGCGCGTGGGTGATGAAGATCCCCAGCAGGTCCTTGCGCTTCTCCTCGATGAAGGAGAGATCCGGGAACATTAGGTCGATGCCCGGCATGTTCTCCTCGCCGGCAAAGCCCATGCCGCAATCGACCATGATCCACTTGCGGCCCTTCTCCGGCCCGAAGCCGTAGAGCGCCGCATTCATCCCGATCTCGCCCACGCCGCCGAGCGGCAGGAAGACCAGCTCCTCCTGTCCTGTTGCCATCTGTATCGTCGTCCAAACTCAGGCCGCCGTCGCGGCCGATCCGAAATGCACCTCGCCCGCCGTCACGGTATGCCGGTTCCCATCGGGGGCGAGGATCACGAGCCGCCCCCCCTCGTCGATCGTCTCGAACACGCCCGTGAGGGTATGTCCGCCGCTGCGCACCGCGATCTCCGATCCGAGACCCGCGGCCCGCGCCAGCCAGTCGGCGCGCAAGGCAGCAAAATTCCGTCCCCGGTCCCAGAGGCGCGCCCGCGCGGCCATCCGATCCGAGAGATGTTCCAGTAGCGCTTCGGCGTCGCCCGCGTAACCCGCCACCGCCAAGCTTGTCGCCGGGAGCCCATCCGGGGCTGCCGCGACGTTGACGCCGAAGCCGATCACCGCGGCCCGCCGGCCCCCGGGCAGGGTCTCGGCCTCAAGCAGCAGGCCGGCGAGCTTCAACCCGCCGAGCAGCACGTCGTTCGGCCACTTCAACCGAAGAGATCGGGCGCCGATGGCGGATCCGGTATCCGGCAGGGTGCCGCAGGTTGCCGCAAGCGCCTCGATCAGCGCGAGACCCGCCACGAAGCCGAGTTCGGCGAGGTGGTCGGGCGACACCCCGGCGACCGGCCAGAGCACGCTCGCCGCCAAGTTGCCCGGCAGGGACGCCCAGCTATTGCCCCGGCGGCCCCTCCCCGCCTCCTGGCGGTGCGTGGCAATCCACAGCGGTCCGGTCTCGCCGGTCCGCGCCTGAGCCATCGCCTCCGTGTTGGTGGAGCCGAGGGTGTCGTGGACGTGCAGGCGGTGGCCCTGGCTGCGCGCCTCGGGCCCGAGTCGATAGGGCAAGGCCGTCCTAGAACAGCGACTTGGCGGCCCGGCCGGCTGCCCCGACCAGCGGCCCGGGCAGGAGGAAGAACAGCACCACCACGACGCTCGACAGGGCGAGCACCACGCGCAGGCCCGGGGCCATCGCCTCGTAGGGCTCCTTCGGCTCGTCGAAATACATGATCCGCACGATGCGCAGGTAGTAGTAGGCGCCGACCACGCTGGTCACCACGCCGATCACCGCGAGCGTCACGAGGCCCGCCTTGATGGCGGCGGCGAAGACGTAGAACTTCGCGAAGAACCCGGCGAGCGGCGGGATGCCGGCCAGCGAGAACATCATGGCGGCGAGGCAGAAGGCCAGCCACGGATGGGTCCGCGACAGGCCGGACAGATCTTCGATCTTCTCGAACATGACATTCCGGCGCCGGAGCGACAGGATGATCGCGAAGGAGCCGAGCGTCATCGCGAGGTAGATGATCATGTAGGTGACGAGCCCGCTGATCCCCTCCTCCGAGCCGCAGGCCAGGCCGATCAGCGCGTAGCCGATATTGGCGATCGACGAGTAGGCCATCAGGCGCTTGATCGACGTCTGGCCGATCGCCGCGAAGGAGCCCAAAGCCATCGACACCACCGAGACGAAGATGAAGATCTGCTGCCAGACCGCCGTCACGTCCGGGAGGGCGCCGATGAAGACCCGCACCGTCATGGAGACGGCGGCCATCTTGGGCGCGGTGGCGAAGAACGCGGTCACCGGCGTCGGCGAGCCCTCGTAGACGTCCGGCGTCCACATGTGGAACGGCACCGCCGACATCTTGAAGCAGACGCCGGCTGCCACGAACACGATGCCGAGCACGATGCCGAAGCCGGCATTCTCGTTCAGCGCCGAGACGATGCCGGGGAACGAGACGGTCCCGGTGAAGCCGTAGATCAGCGAGGCGCCGTAGAGCAGCATGCCCGAGGAGAGCGCGCCGAGCACGAAGTACTTCAACCCGGCCTCGGTCGACTTGATGTCATCCCGGTGGAAGGCCGCGATCACGTAGGCGGCGAGCGATTGCAGCTCCAGGCCCAGATAGAGCGCGATCAGGTCGTTGGCCGAGACCATCACCATCATGCCGATGGTGCAGAGCACGATCAGCACCGGGAACTCGAACCGGTCGATCTGCTCGCGCTTGAAGAAGTCATGCGCCAGCAGGATCGTCGCCGAGGAGCCGAGCAGCACCAGCGACTTCATCACCTTCGAGAAGGAATCGGAGACGAAAGCGCCCGACAGGGTCGTGATCCGGCCGTGGACCGGCTGGGAGATCACCGCCGAGAGGGCGACGAGCAGGAGCGCCAGGGCGCCGATGCTCACGGTCTCGGCCGAGCGGTCGCCGCGCCACGCGCCGTAGAGGATCAGGAGCAGGACGCCGACGCCGAGGATCAGCTCGGGCAGGAGCGGCGCCAGCGAGGGCAGGACGGAGTGGACGGTGGTCATGATGTCCGCCTCAGCGCGGGATCGGCAGCGCCGCGGCGGCCGTCTGGGTGTTCGAGAGGGCGGTCTTGATGCTCGCCATCAGCGCGTCGGTCGACGGCGCGAACACGTCGAGCACCGGGGCCGGATGCACGCCGTAATAGATCGTCAGCGCCACCAGCGGCGCCAGGATGATCTTTTCGCGCAGATCGAGATCCAAGATGCCCTGGAGATTCGGCTTCTCCAGCTTGCCGTAGATCACCCGTGCGTACAGCCACAGGGCGTAGCCGGCCGACAGGATGATGCCGAAGGTCGAGAAGAAGGCGACGTTCGGGTTCGCCTTGAAGGCGCCGAGCATCGACAGGAACTCGCCCACGAAGCCCGAGGTGCCCGGCAGGCCGACATTGGCCATGGTGAACACCATCATGGCCGCCGCGTAGAGCGGCATCCGCTTCACGAGGCCGCCATAGGCCGCGATCTCGCGGGTGTGCATCCGATCGTAGACGACGCCGACGCAGAGGAAGAGCGCGCTCGCCACGATGCCGTGGGAGACCATCAGGAACAGCGCGCCCTGGATGCCCTGCTCGTTCAGGGTGAACAGGCCCAACGTCACGAAGCCCATATGGGCCACCGACGAATAGGCGATCAGCTTCTTGATGTCGGTCTGCATCATCGCGGTGAGCGACGTGAAGATGATGGCGATCACCGAGAGGGCGAAGACGAGGGGCGCGAACTCGTGGCTCGCCACCGGCAGCATCGGCAGCGAGATCCGGATGAAGCCGTAGCCGCCCATCTTCAGCAGGATGCCCGCCAGGATCACCGAGCCGGCGGTGGGCGCCTCGACGTGAGCGTCGGGCAGCCAGGTATGGACCGGCCACATCGGCATCTTCACCGCGAAAGAGGCGAAGAAGGCGAGCCACAGCCAGGTTTGCATCTGCACCGGGAAGCGGTACTGCAGCAGGGTCGGGATGTCGGTGGTGCCGGCCTGCCAGTACATCGCCATCACGGCGAGCAGCATCAGCACCGAGCCGAGCAGGGTGTAGAGGAAGAACTTGAAGCTCGCGTAGACCCGGCGCGCCCCGCCCCAGATGCCGATGATCAGGAACATCGGGATCAGGCCGGCCTCGAAGAACAGGTAGAAGAGCAGCAGGTCGAGGGAGGCGAACACGCCGATCATCGTCGTCTCGAGGACGAGGAAGGCGACGAAGTACTCCTTCACGCGGACGTTGATCGAGTTCCACGAGGCGCCGATGCAGAACGGCATCAGGAACGTGGTCAGCAGGATCAGCGGCATCGAAAAGCCGTCGACCCCGAGCTTGAACCGGATCGTATCGGTCAGCCACGCATGGCTCTCGACCAGCTGGAAGCTCGACGAGGCGGCGTCGTAGCGGCCCCAGGCCACCAGCGAGAGCAGGAAGGTGACGATCGTGGTGGCGAGTGCCGCCCAGCGGCTGTTGCGCGCGACCGATTCCTCGTCGCCGTTCAGCGTCAGGATGAAGGCCGCGCCGCAGAGCGGCACGATCAGCAGGCCGGAGAGGATGCCGAGGCCGAGCATCAGTGCGTAATCCCGTTCATCGGAGCCGTCGGAGAGGGCTGCGGAGCCCCCTCTCCCGTGCGGGAGAGGGTTGGGGTGAGGGACGAGAATTTTCCGGAGAGGTCACACCCCTCACCCTGTCCCTCTCCCTCCAGGAGAGGGGACCGGCGCTTCACGCGAGCACCGAGGTATCCGTCGGCCGCGCTCATCAGTGAGCGCCCTTCGGGAGACCGCTCACCAGATACCAGCTGATCAGGCCGGCGACGCCAATGAGCATCACGAAGGCATAGTGGTAGAGGTAGCCGGTCTGGAGGCGGACCACCCCGCGGGTCACGTCCACGACGCGGGCCGCGATGCCGTTCGGCCCCAGCCCGTCGATGATCCGGCCGTCGCCCTGCTTCCACAGGAACAGGCCGAAATCCTTGGCCGGACGGACGAAGATCCGGTCGTAGAGCTCGTCGAAGTACCACTTGTTGAGCAGGAACCGGTACAGCGACGGCTGCTGCGCGGCGAGTTCGCCCGGCAGCTCCGGCCGGCGGATATACATCCAGTAGGCCAGGACGAAGCCGAGGATCAGCATGATCAGCGGCGAATAGGAGACCAGCGCCGGGACCTCGTGGATCTCGTGCATGATGTGGTTGTTCGGGCCGTGCGCCAGAGCGTGGCCCCAGAACGCGTCCATCCCTTCGCCGATGAAGCGGTTGTGGAAGATGATCCCGGCGAACAGCGCGCCAAAGGCGAGGATCGCCAGCGGGACCGTCATCACCAACGGGCTCTCATGGGGCGTGTGATCCCCGTGATGGCCGTGCCCGTGATGGTCGTCGGCGACGAGATCGCTCTTGTGGGCCGGCTCGATGTCATGGCCCTTGTCGTCGTGGGCGACGCCCTCGGTGTGACCGGGCGCGCCATCCGCCTCGTGCGCCATCGCCGAATGCGCCACCGCGGGGGCGGCATGATGGTCATGCGCCGCATGGGCGCCCCAGCGGGCCGGACCCTCGAAGGTAATGAAGAATAGGCGCCAGGAGTAAAACGAGGTGAAGAACGCCGCCACCACCACGCACAGGAAGGCCAGCGTGTGGCCCGGGCGGGTCGAGGCATAGGCCGCCTCGATGATCGCGTCCTTCGAGTAGTAGCCGGCCGTGTAGGGGAAGCCGATCAGCGCGAGGGAGCCGATCGCCATCATGGCGCTGGTATAGGGGATGTAGCGGCGCAGGCCGCCCATGTTCCGCATGTCCTGCTCGTGGTGCATCGCGTGGATGACCGAGCCGGCCCCGAGGAACAGCAGCGCCTTGAAGAAGGCGTGGGTGAACAGATGGAACACCGCCGCCGAATAGGCGCCGACGCCGAGTGCCACGAACATGTAGCCGAGCTGCGAGCAGGTCGAGTACGCGATCACCCGCTTGATGTCATTCTGCACGAGGCCGATCGTGGCCGCGAAGAACGCCGTGATGCCGCCGATCACCGTCACGACGACCAGCGCGTTCGGCGCCTCCTCGAACAGCGGCGACAGGCGGGCGACCATGAACACGCCGGCGGTCACCATGGTGGCGGCGTGGATCAGCGCCGAGACCGGGGTCGGGCCCTCCATCGCGTCCGGCAGCCACGTGTGCAGCAGGAACTGCGCCGACTTGCCCATGGCGCCCATGAACAGCAGCAGGCAGGCGAGCGTGAGGGCGTTCCAGTCGTAGCCGAGGAAGTGGAAGCTCAGCGTCTTGATCGCGTCGACCTTGCTGAAGATCGCGTCGAACGCCACCGAGCCGGTCAGCACGAAGACCAGGAAGATGCCGAGCGAGAAGCCGAAGTCGCCGACGCGGTTGACGATGAACGCCTTCATGGCGGCGGCATTGGCCGAGGGCTTCTCGTACCAGAAGCCGATCAGCAGGTAGGAGGCGAGGCCCACGCCCTCCCAGCCGAAGAACATCTGCACGAGGTTGTCGGCCGTCACCAGCATCAGCATGGCGAAGGTGAACA
>Ga0316228_1000043_pt1 | contig 170406 bp, 161 predicted proteins | sample TBH18021metaG_FD_206005 | JGI IMG/M metagenome (GOLD analysis project Ga0316228, IMG submission 206005) | Freshwater microbial communities from Trout Bog Lake, Wisconsin, USA - TBH18021 | ecosystem: Environmental > Aquatic > Freshwater > Lake > Hypolimnion/Profundal zone | place: USA... | reverse complement strand
CAATCCGGAGAACGTCCGCTATCAATGCGATGCCATCAAGGAACTCGAAACCGTCGTGGGTCAACCCCTCTATGTGCAGTTTGATCTGAATGGATACATGGAGGACATCCCGAAAGAGAGCTCCACAGATCCTGCGTTTTGGCGTGCCGCCGCCGCAGAGTTTGCCAAAAGCTATGGCGGGTTGAGCGGCTTTTTCTGGGGTGGCGAGAACTACAACACAGCCGCAAAGGCCGCGCGCGAAGCGGGATTGGATTGGGGTGAGCCGCTTTGGTACCAATATCAAAATCTTTATTGGAACACCTTTCGTTGCAAAGAAGGGATCGATCTCCTTCAGGAGCGCTGGGATCGGGCCATCGCCAACGATGCAACGCTGATCCAGATTGCCACATGGAACGACTACACCGAGACCACCCATGTTGCGCCAGCCATGCAGACGGGATACGCCATCAACGACCTTATGGGGCTCATGATTCAGCGCTGGAAGGGAGGCGGGTGGCCCAATGCGACGAAGGATCGCCTCTACTTGATCTACGCCCCCTATCCCAAAGGCAGCAAAGTGTATCCATTCCAGGATTTCGCTCCCGAAATCGGCGGTGATTTGGAAGTGGTCACCTACCTTACGCAGCCCGCCACCGTGGTCTTGCCAGGCCGCGATGCCACATGGGAAGCCCCCGCAGGATTCTCCGTCAAGAAGTTGCCGCCCACTCCGGGCCCCGTCATTGCAGAACTCCAGCGAAACGGAAAGCCAGTCATATCCCTGAAAGCGCGCGAGCCAATCACAGACCGCCCCTTTCGAGCGCAGCACTCCATGGTGGCTTACAGCACCGAGGACGAACGGCAATGGAACGAAGATTTCCCCGGCAAACCTCAGCCTACCGGATATTATGCGGATAACGATGGCGACGGCCTGCCGAATTGGTTCGAAATGTATTACTTCGGAAAACTGGGCGACTTCACCACGGCCACGGCAGCCAAACCCGGCGATAGCTCCTGCGGAGACGGTCGCACCAATCTCCAAGCGTATCTCAGCCAGAGCAATCCGCTCAAACCACAACCCCCTCCCGCAGCAGGCACCGTGTGGGATTTGCTAAAAAACCCCATTGGCGGAACAGGCGTCAGCACCAACCCCGAAGTAGATCCCGAAGATCGCCGCGTATGGCGCTACCTCAGTTCAACTCCTGCGGGCAAATGGGAACTGCTTGGAGACGCAGCGATATCATTCGTCCGCGACGTCAAACCGGCGCTTTCCAATGCCATGCCGCATATGCAAGCGATGCAAAACACGCCGATCCGTGATGTCTCGACGGTGACGCACAGTAACATCACACGGAATACGCTGGTAGCTGATGGCACCCCGCCAAACGCTGCACAGGTGATTTACCGCTGGACCAAACTCGATGAGCAAGGCACCGAATTCAAGAGGACCGTGGCCCTCGGGCCAGTCCCAGGCGCGCCCGTGGCGATCGAATGGCAGAGCCCTGCCAATGGTTCCTATCAAATCGAAATCGGCCTGGATTCCTTGAACAACCCCAACCTCCAAATCCAATTAGTGGGAGACGATGGCAAAGTTCTTTGGCAGGTGCCCACGGATGCAAAAAATCCATCGGCGCAGACCTCGCTAAAAGTCCCATTGAAACAAGGGCAATCCATTCGCCTGGAAGCGCAAACCTCCAAGGCCTCCAATGCTCCATTGCCCGAGGTGACACGCTTCGAGATATCCCTCGCGCTTCTGGAAAAATAGCCCTTCCCAATCCTCCAACGCCCACGAGGCGCAAAAAATAATCTTATGAAACACACCAGCTTGTTCATCTTCCTGCTCAGCCTCGCGGCGCTTTCCAGCGCCCCCTGCGCCGAAACTTATTACGTGGACCAAGCCCACGGCAATGACGCCGGCGCGGGCAGTAAAACCGCCCCCTTCCAAACCATCGCGCAAGCCATGAAGCTGGTGGATGGCAAGGGTGGCGAAATCCACCTCGCTCCCGGCTCAGGACCGTATCGGGAGAACGTCCTCATTCGCAAAGGCGGATTGCCAGAGAGCCCCCTTATCCTCGACGGTCACGGCGAAGCCATCAACCTAGGCGAAGATGTCACCGCCGGACCTTGGACCGACACCGGCAACGGCTGGCTCTTGGAACGCCCCGTCCAAGTGAACGATCGCTACAACGTCGTCTCCGAAGCCTTTGTCAATGGCCTCCCCGTCTCATGCAACGACCCCCGGGGACTCGTCCCGAACGCCTGGCACGGCGGCGCCATTCGCTACGACGAGCAAAAGCGCCTCATCTTGACCTTCCCCAAAGGACTCACGCCCAAGAACTCCGTCATCGTCCTCACCTGTTCGAGCATAATGACCTGCTGCGTAGGAGTTTACGGTAGCTCCAGTTACATCACCGTGCGCAACCTGACAGCAGCCTTCGCCGCCAACGACGGCTTCAACCTCCACGGCAACGGGCATGATGTGGTATGCGACAACGTAATAGCCATGTTCAATGGCGACCAGGGAGTCAGCTCCCATGAAACCTATCAGGTCGTCGTGCAGAATTCCGAGATCGCCTTCAACGGCACGCGCTTTGGCGGCGTCACAGACATCGCCGCCTGCAACACCACCTACCGCAATGTCCGCATCCACCAAAATAGAGGCTCTGCTTTCTTGCTCACCGGAGCCCATCACCTCTTGGATCACGTGACGAGCTTCGGAAACCCCGGCGGCAATCTCCCTAAACCCACCGAGAAGATCGAAATCCTCAACTCGCAAGATACCGGAGCCGTCGAAGCTGACAGCACCGTTCCGGTTTATGCTCCCGCCGCGCAAAACAGCAGCGCAGCTCCCAGCGCAACCCCATCAGAAACCGACCGCCTCAGCCGGTTTCTACAGTGCCGCCCACCCGCCACCCCGGTCACATTTGTGAAATAGACTCGGTAGGTGAAGGGAATGGCTCGCGTTTGGTGACCCTCGACCTCCGGGCGAGGGTTCATACGCCCCCGCCCTCTCGTCCCTACAAACAACCCACTACCGGGGACTTGCCTGCGTAGTAGGTTGCGCAGGTGATGTCGCGCCGGGTTGAGCCGGAGTGGGAGCAGGCGCAGGGGGCGGCAGAAGCAAATGCTCAATCGCTTTCGTGGCCCTCGGAAGCCGAATTGTCACCAGTTGCGGAGGTGTTTTCCCATCGGACCCCGCAGGTTGCGGTGGCGCGACGTTAAACAGGACCGATAAGAGGACTCCTTGATTCCGGCGGACATATTTCACAATGGAATTGGGCGCGAAATACGGATTTTCTGGCAGTTCTTTCAGTGCTTGGAAAGATTGTTTCGTCCCCTCATCAAAGAGCTGGGCTCCCGTGAGGGAATATGGTTGCGCAGAATATTTTCCGCTATCGAGTTCTTCCCGCGATACATTTTTCGGAGTAATAAAGGTTTTTGGAAACTCGCCGATGGATGTGAAATCCGATGCCGAAGAGCCTGCGCTAAGGATCACGACTGCCAGGGCATGGGTTGAATCGATGCGAACGAGTTCTGTAATCATCAATTTCACTCCGTGCCAAGTGGTATCGGTCTCTCCTAATATTGCAGACTTTGCGCTTGAAGAGAGCATGGCGATGGAAGCCAGAATGGCGGCAAATAAAATGCGTTTTGGATGAGGTATGGCAAAGGTCATATGTTGAAAAAGGGATTAATCGTTTACTTGGGAAGCCGATAGGATGCGGTATCTGTAGTGCAAGGGATAACTCATGCGTGGATGGTAAATAGGGCTCGGAGCCCCTCCCTGTGTAAAGCCGGTTGCGGTTTGGTCATAGTCCACTTTATCATCGGGCGTCCCCACCACCCCATCGGTTCCGGCTCCGGCGGTTGCGGTATTCACATTGCCGGGAATGCCTGCCACTCCATAGTCCAGGTAGCGCTCCACTACAAATTTCATCCGGCTTTCGGCGGCAGGTTTCCCTTTTTTGTCCAAGGTCTGTGAGACTGTCCATACCGTGAACGTATTGCTCTGCGTGGATAGGTTCCCTACGATCTGCTTCACCAAGTCATTGCGTGACCTGCTGTTTCGGGTAAAAGTAGCAGAATAGTTACCAGGAGTTGAGCATTTGCCAGTGGTGTTGCTGTCATAAAGAAAATTTGCAACCTCCGGGACGTTGCAAATTTCCGCCGCCATCATCAAAGGCCGTTTCACGCCGTTGGTGGTTAAGGTGGCTACGTAACTATCAATAGCCTGCGCAAGAACCGAGTAGTCGTTCTGAGGAGTCCCGTCCATGCTGATATTGTCCAAGGTATTGAAATTTTGAGTTTGTCCGGTGTAGGAAGTGGACGTTTGCAGGTTCTTCAAGATGCCCTCCAACGGCGTGGTGCGGGAGAACACCTGGGCACCACTCGTATTAAACGGCGCAATGGCACTGTTGGGATTCAGCCGTCCCGTAGTGGCCCCCCCCCAGGTCAATTGGATGGGTGGTGGGCAACCCGAGACATCCAACGGTCTGGAGGGATCCATCGGTTGGAACGCGGCGGGCACAGTGAAGAGATCCAGCATGGCCCAGTCCGGATAGCTGGTCCCCCCGTAAGTCTGTTGGCTCGCGTCTGTGGAAGGAGAAAAGTTCAACAATCGGAACGGCGTGCCGTGCAACATTCTTATATCAGGAGTGTTGTCTCCGTATCGGTTGCTGGCTTTGGCGTCACTCTCCGTTTTTATATCCGGCATGATGCCCGTGTGAATGTATTGGAGATAACCAATGGAGGGGAACCGCTGGCTCTTGGGAATGAGGACACTCTGCTCCGGCCACCAATAGCCGGAGGGGTCTCCCTTGTTGCCAGACTGAAATCCCGCCGGCGCACCGGCATGAGTGGTCGCGCCGGGGGGGATATTGGGGCGGAGGGGAGTCGAAGGCTTAAAGTAATTGGGATCCTCCCTAAGATTGTCTCGATAAACCGCAACGGATGAAGTCATTGGCAGCGTCGGAGTGGTCCCTTGATACCAATCCCCGGGAAACTTGTTTACTACCGGATCATCCACCTGCATGACAACGGTGGCCGTCCAACTCGATTGATTGCTGCCCATGGCAAGATGAATCGGTGGGATGGGAATCACCGCATCGAGAACTTTCTTTCTCACGGGGTCCGTTAGGGTGCCCGAGGCCATCACACCATCATTCATGGTAGGCGTGAGCACAGGCCCCAGTGCCGGTGGGGTTACCAGGGAGTTGTATCCCGTGCTGTTCAGTTGTCCGTGCAAAGAGTCCAATGGCACCACCTCTATGGGCGTGGGGCCGCTTTCCCAATGCGTCCATAGGGCGACTCCGCCGGTAATCCAGATGCCATTGCCGCCAGCCGTGCCGGAGAGCCCGGGCTTCATATCGTAGGGGACGTTATAGTAGCTGCTTCGAGTGCAAACGTAGTAGCCAGCCCTTTCACCGGAGTATTGGTTTGTGCCTGAAATGGAGAGGCTGGGGATGAGGAAATTGTTCAGTTGCAATATGGGGGCAAAGTCAGCCCCCTTGACAGGTCCCGATCCCAAATAGACTATCTTTCCTCCGATGGTTCCGGTGGTATGCGCGCAGTATTGTGCTTTTGCTTGGTCTGGATCTGTATAACTGGGATTGTTGCCCATGAGGTCAAGAACGCTTGATCCAGAGGTTGCGCTTGTCCCATCCGTTACCGTGAGCATATTGTCCATCCAATAACCTCCCAAAGGTCCGGGTTTTGGGGTTGGAATGCAGGGCACGGTTGCGAAACTGGTCCCGCTTGGGATTTGTGTGGTGCATTGTGCGTCCTCCCAGTTGAGCCAATACCCCGTATTGCCGCCGCAGCCATAAGCCCAGCCCCCGCCGCCGCCGGCATAGGGAAAGACCATATCATTTTGTTCTTTGTATTCTTTCGGCACATACCACTGCACATAGACTTCCATTGTAAGTTGATCCGGGCCAATGGGAATGGCCGGACTAGTCCCGGTGGCGGCTACTGCTGGCGAACCTGGGGAAGCAGTAAACTTAAACACCACTTCATTGACATGGGGACCACTGCCATGCCCCACTGTCTGTTGGTAGGTGGCAGGGGTTACAAAGGCGCCATTTGTGATCGATAGAAGCTTCTCGTGACGGTAATGGTCGGCAAACATCCCTCCCATTACATCCATAATCTGCAACGTGATCGAGTCGATCTGGCGGGGCGTGTACTTTCCTTTAAAGCCAGTGGAGCCTGAGCCGGGGAATGTGGGCCAAGTGATGGCTTGACCCTGGCTATTTGTTCCACTGAGATATTGGGCGATCCGGTAACACACCCCGTTAAAAGTATTGCCAGGAGTCAAATAATTGGTTTGGGCTGGGTCTGTGAAATACTGGGGCAGGGAGCCCGAATAGGCACCCCCGGCTGGTGTGGCAATGGAATACCGGGGGAGTTGGCCAAGCACTGAAATTGCTGATCCCGTCCCTGACGCCTGATTTAAGGTTGCGGGATAAATCTGGGAGAGCGGCACCTTGGTGAAGTCAACAGGGTCATTGCCGACAATAGGCGCACCATTTGTGCCAACGAGCATGGAGATGGAATAGGAGAGAGCGGGGTTGGAATTGTAGTAGGAACCAAATCCCAGCGGCTCCCCAATGAGTTGTGTGCCGGAAGTCCAGCATGGATTGAGGAAATTACTGCTGCCGGAATAGGCATACGCCCCAAGCATCGCGTTGAGAGGAAGCCATTTAATGTCACCGTAGTTGGTCCCCGTGATCATGAGGTTAATCTTCGGTTCGCCGAAAATATTCAACTCCGGGGAGCGATTATGCGTGGTGATCGAAAAGTTGTTGTCCGCATATACCGTGGATGCGGTGCCTGCCACCTGGAGGATTTCGCTCGGGTCGTTGAAGAGGGTTACGGGGTTGGGATTGTTTAAGACGGGCCGCACGCCGGTTCGCTGAGCGATGCCAGTGGCGAGGGTGCCGCTCATGATGGCGCCGTTGTTCGTATCATCAATATAAACGTCATTTACCTTCAAGGCGCTCAGGCTCATTTCGACGGGGGTGCCCGGGCCAAAGCTCGACGCCCCAATAGCCCCATTGGCGCCATTTTTTACGGTGCCGTCCGCCGTGTTGATATTAAGCTTCGCAGATTCGTCATCCACCCAGAACGCATAGCGCCCGATAATCGGGTTTGTCCCCGATGCTGCCACCTGTGGATCCTTCAAAATATTCACCCACGGAGCCTGGATACTCGGAGGCGTGCCCGGGTGCGATCCTGGATTATTAGGGTCCCTCACCGAATTAAGCGATGCAATGGGGTAATTCCCAGCGAAGGTGGGTTGGTTGAGTTCCACGGCATTTGTGCCGGTTGTCAAGGAGGTGCCGGAGTATAGCAGCGTGGTGGATTTTACGGTGCCGTTGGCATTGAAGACCGTGATGGCGCCGGGTTGAGAGGACCAAAAGGTGCCGTTGGCCCCAGCGGTCGCCTGCCGGATAAGGGAGATGGCGTGGTCTGCCGCCAGTTGGTTCAAGGCGCGGGCGCGCGACGCTTCAAAGGCTCCATTGGAGGTCGTGCGTTCCGTCATCAGCACACTGAACAGGCCCACGGCCAGAACGGTCACAAGAACCAGGATGGAAAGCGTGATCACGATGGCTGAGCCCCCATTGCGAACGCAACGGGATCGTGAATTTTCGGAAAGGGAGTGCGTCGTCTTCATAGGAGAAAAAAAGGTTACTTGGCCGGGCGCGGGAGGAAGACAGTGGTGGAGTACACTTCCACCCCGGATTTGATATAGGTTGGAAGGTTGTTCACAAAATACAGAATACTGCCGGGAGTGCTTTTGCTTTTATTGAGATCGGCTGGCGTGGTGGGCGTAAAAGTGAACGAGGCAGGCAGAGGCGACGGTAATTTTTTTGCGGTGTTGGCATCGATAACCACGATGGAAATTTCGATGGCGGCAGGAAACGCCGAAGCCCGGTAAGCAACGCCAGAGGTTGGATCGGTGTAGCCTTTGAGTGAATCAAAGACATAGCCAGAGTTGGCCTGTAAAGTGCCTGTCGCATCTTTGGTAATCGGCGCTCCGGCCTCGTTCACGCAGCGCACGAAAAGCGCGAGGACGTTATCCGCCATCCAGTTGGTGTAAGGAGATACCATCGGAGATTGTGTGGGGTAGGCGCTCGCTGCCCAATTGTATTGATTGGCACCGGTAGTGACGGCGGATGAACCCTTAGAGTAGCGGCAGAGACAAGCTTTATTTGGGGTGCTGGTTGTGTCCCAGCGGACGTAGTAGCCCACCACCATCATGTTGCCATTACTGCCGACTGGCGCCTGCCAGAAGAGGGCATGGGGATTGAGGCAGCCAGCGGGAATCCCGCCGGTTGTTCCGCTTAGCGCAAGCTGCAAAAACCCCGTGGATGCCGTGGGGGTAATGACGCCGGGACCCGTTGTGCTGATGGTGAAAGGGGCCGTCGGCAGGCGGATGGATTGTAGATCCTTGGCGATGAATTGCACCAGCGCGCGCGCGTCGGACCGACGCTGGTTCTGAGCATTGACCTCCGTCCAGATTCTGCCGATATGGCTGGTGATGGTTCCCAGAATGATGATGATCAAGACGAGAAGCGAGATGGATACCAGAAGTTCCACCAAAGTGAATCCTTTGGCTTTGGCTGGGGACAAGCGCTGCACGGGATGGGGATTAAAAATCGTCATATTTTGCCAGGCTCGTATAAACGATCTTGTGCTGTTGGTTGGCGGTCGGGGCGCCGTATGGCCAGGCGAAGTCGAGCTGGAGAAAAATCAGCCCTCCCGTTGGGGCTCTGGGAAGTCCGGTTGGGCGATTGGCAATAGGGGAGTTTGCGATAAAATTGGCTGAGTTCGGATCTTTGATCCTTACTGTGCAGCTATAAAGGGGAATCGTGCCGGAAGGGATGTTTGAGGAGGTAATGACCGTAGCACCGTTGGTGTCCCGGATTAGATTGCCACTCGCATCGAAGAAAAAGTCGGGGTTGTTATCGGTATTCTGATAGTTTTGGTTGTAGGGAACGGAGGCGCCGGAGATGCCGAAGGAAGAGGTGCCAGTGGTAACGGCAGTGTAACCGATGGATCGAATTTGAGCGGATACGGCTTGGGCCATGAGCGCCACATTCGTATCGTCCTTGGAGTCCTTGGAGCTGTTGATGGAAGTGGCAACGAGGCCGAGGATGGCGACCAAGCCGATCGAAATAATGCCCAGCGCGAGGACGATTTCAATGAGGCTGAAGCCTTGATTTCTTTTAATGTTCATTATCTTCCGGGCGCGCGATTTTGGGTTGGCCTGTGGCGGCGGTTAAAACGATATCGAAGTAGTTGGCGGGCCATGCTGCTCCATGGCTGTTTTTCATCAGGTAGGTGGTAACGCCCCCTGCGGTGGTGCCTTGCACGATCCGCAGGATGCAGGGGGAGGGTGGAAGGTTGTTGGTGTCACGATAAAGGGTGCCGTCCGCTTGAAAGATGACATAGCCATAACCCACTCTTGGTAAATAATCGGTTGGCGTAGAATTGATCGTATAACTCAACTTAGGCAAATCGACGCCGTTGAGCGTGGGGGAGTTCGCCGGCTGGAAGGCAGCGGATATCTGGGTTCCTGCGCCATTAACACCATCGGTAATCGCCCCCCCCGTGCCGTCGGTAAGCGGGTTGCAATCTGTCACAATCCCGCTGGGGAGCGCTTCCCACTTGGAGATTTGCTGCCAGGAGCCACTTGTTCCCGCCAGTGGGATATATTGCAAAGCGGTGAGCCGTTGCGTCGTTCCGGCGAGCAGCACCACCGCCACCGGCGTCCGTTTTGTAATGGCCAGTTGCCGGGCGGACTCCAGCAACCCGGAAATGCGCGCCCCGGTCGTCGAAATTTGCATGGCGTTGGACCTCTGGATCGCCGGGAGGGTCAGCGCGAAGAGAATCACAATAATCGCGATGACGGTCAGCAACTCGATGAGGGTAAAAGCCTGTCGCGTGTTCTTCATTGGGGGAGCTGCAAAATAAGGGGAATTTTTCTGTTTCGCAAGGGGGGAGTCTTCCGGGGGCGGAATTTTCAATTCTGAGTCAGCCCCGGCGAGAAATCCAGCTTCAATTCCATCGGAGCATGGACCGGGCTTGAGCCCGCCATTATTTCCAATCCACGTCCACCCGGCGTTGTTGATGGAAGCGATCCGTGAAAAGCAGGTGCTTGTGATCGCGCCCAAACTCATGCACGAGCCGCGTCACCTTCACGTCGAAACAGCAGTATTCGGCGATCTCCAGCAACTTCCCCTCGCGCCACCAGCGGATGGCATCCAGCCCGTCGCCGGTTTTGCCCACACCAAGCGTTGCTGTGGCCACGGCATCCAAGCTCAAGCGGTGGCCGAGTTTTTTTTCTATTTCCACCAGTAAATCGAGCGTCGGGATCTGCCGGGGGAGATCGAGGATCGTGTAGCCCATCAATACCTCGTAGTCGAAATTGATGACGTTAAACCCCACCACGCAATCCGCCCGCGTGAGTTCCTTCACCAAATCATCCACCCGGTTTTCAGGGTAAATCTGATACTGTCCGGTGGCGGTGGAGTAGGTAACCCCGATGGACATCCCCATCTCCCGCTTCTTGTCCCACCCGCCCGCGTCGTTGGCTGTGCGCTGGGTTTCCAAGTCGAAATAGACAATATTCGGCGTCATAGGGGGCAAAAAACGCAGAATGGCGCAATCCCGCCGGATTTGCGAGCGCGAAGAGCGGGGATATGGCAGGACGTTATGAGTCTTGACTCAACAGGGTGTTAACTTTAGCCTTTTCACTGATAACGGAAAATTATAAAAAGGAAAGCTAATGAATAACCGAAGTCTTGAAGGTAAAACCGGGGTGGTGGTTGGCGTCGCCAACAAACGCAGCATTGCATGGGCTATTGCCCAGGCCTGGGCAGCGGAAGGGGCGAAGCTGATTTTCAACTACCAGGAGGAACGGGTGAGGGCAAACGTCGAGGAACTGGCGGCTGAATTCGGCCCGGATACTCCCGTTTATCCATGCGATGTTACCAAGGACGAAAGCATCGCCGCCTTTTTCCAAAGCGTCCGCAAACACACACGCGTCATTGATTTTATGCTCCATTCCGTTGCCTTCGCTCCGCGCGAAGCCCTCGAGGGGGAATTCCTGGACACCAGCCGCGAGGCCTACCTCATGGCGCACGATATTTCCGCCTACTCGCTGCTCGGTCTGGCGCGCGAAGCGGCTCCCCTCATGACCCGGGGCGGCTCCATCCTCGCCATGAGCTACTACGGAGCAGAGAAAGTCATCCCGCACTACAACGTCATGGGCGTCGCCAAAGCGAGTCTGGAAGCCACTACGCGTTACCTGGCTTACGACCTCGGCAAGCTCAACATCCGCGTCAACTGCATCAGCGCCGGTCCCGTCCAGACCCTCGCTGCGCGCGGCATCGGCGGCTTCAGCCAGATCAACAAACACTACGAAGACCATGCCCCCCTCGGGCGCAGTTGCTCCCTGGAAGAACTCGGGGCCACCGGTGTCTTTCTTGTCAGCCCCGGAGCTGCGGCCATCACCGGCCAAGTCCTCTACGTGGATGGCGGCTACCAGATCATGGGCATGTAGGCTTTTCTAAAGCCGTCCTCTGGTTCTCAATGCGAGCGCGAAGTGGTGACCGTGTCCACGCTCTCGGATTTGCTCAACCGCGACCAGTTGAAGCCGTAGATCGCGACGAACGCGAAGCAGAACATCGGCACTACAAAACTGCGCGACATCCCCTGCGTATCGGCGATGTGTCCCATCAACTTGGGCAGAAGCGCTCCGCCCATGATGGCCATCACGATAAAAGAAGACGCCTGCTTGGCCCGACTCCCAAGGCCGAAAATACCGAGCGCGAAGATCGTCGGGAACATGATCGACATGAAAAAATAGCTCAGGAAAACGCATCCCACCGAGACCCACCCCAGCTTGCAGAAGATCAAGTAACAGGTCAGCGTATTCAGGAGGCCATAGATGCCCAACATCTTATGGGCCGCCACTTTTTTCAGGAGCCCCGCGCCGGTAAACCTCCCCAACAGGAAGAAAATAAACCCCGCCGACGCCAGGATGGAAGCGAACGCGTTGCTGATATGCCATGCGCCATCCTTGCCGGTTTCCAGCCACCCCGCGCGCAGGAACCCGTTCCATGACGCCGGAATGGAGGGGACTTCCGAGGTCATGTAATTGATGAAAAAGCTGAAAATCCCGGCCTGCGCCGCGACATAAAAGAACTGTGCAGCCACGGCCATCACAAAATGCGGGTGTGTCCAAATGGAGCGCGAACTTCCCGGCGCAGAATCGTCGATGTGGTAATCGTCCTCGGCTTTGATATCGGGAACATCAGCAGAGAAAAAAACGACAGAGAGAACGACGACCACTAGGGCCACGGCGACGTAGGGGATATAGAGCGTCTGGCTGCCCGTGCTCACCCCTTGGGCGTTTTTGGAATAGAAATACAAGCTGCCGACAATCGGCCCAAAAACCCAGCCCACCCCATTGCAGGTCTGCGCAAGATTGATGCGCGTCGCCGCATAGCGCGTCGGCCCCAGCACCGTCGTGTAAGGATTGGCGATGGTCTCAAGAAAAGTGAGCCCCGCCGCAATAAAGCAGACGCCCACCAGGAACGCCCAAAAAGCCGCAATCTGCGTGGCGGGAACGAACCAAAACCCACCCACCGCTACCATCAGAAGCCCCGCGATAATTCCGTATTTGTAACCCAGTTTGCTCGAAAGCCACCCCGCCGGCATTGCCATCAAAAAATAGCCCAGATAATGCGCCCATTGCACATTGGCCGATTGCGTCAACGTCAAATGCAACTCCTCTTGAAAGTGCTTGTCCATCACGTCGATCATCCCATTGCAGAACCCCCAAAGGAGGAACAGGGAACTGACCAGGACAAACGTGAAGCTCACGTTCTTGCCATCATCCGTCACGAAGATGCTTTTCTTACTCATAGGGGGAGGGGACTGGGGGGTAAGGCGGTGTTTCACGCCAAGAAACCGCAGAGTGTATTGACCCACAAAATTTCGCAAGCCCGATCCTGCCTCATCCAAAATTGCAGCTACTCTCCTTGACAAACCCTGGCCCCCTCGCAAACAGTCCTCCCTTTACTCCCTTCCCATGCCACGCATCCTCTCAGGAATTAAACCCACGGGCCGTCTCCACATCGGCAACTACTTCGGCATGATGCGCCCCGCCATCGACTGGCAGGAAAAAGGCGAAGCCCTCTACTTCATCGCCGACTACCACGCGCTCACCACCGTCCACGACCCCGCCAAGCTCCGCGAAGCCACGCGCGGCGTCGCCCTCGACTTCCTCGCCTGCGGGCTCGACCCCGCCAAAGCAGTCCTCTTCAAACAGTCCGACGTCCCCCAAGTCTGCGAACTCACCTGGCTCCTCTCCGTCCTCACCCCCATGGGCCTGCTGGAACGTTGCCACGCCTATAAGGACGCCATCGCCAAAGGGTTTGCCGCGACGCATGGCCTCTTCGCTTACCCCGTCCTCATGGCGGCAGACATCCTCATCTACGACAGCGACATCGTCCCCGTCGGCAAAGACCAGAAACAGCACGTCGAAGTCACCCGCGATCTCGCCATCAAAATGAACGAGACCTTCGGCGCTGACCTCCTGCGCATCCCCGAGCCGAGCATCCTCCCCGACCTCGCCACCATCCCCGGCCTCGACGGCCAGAAGATGAGCAAGAGCTACAACAACACCATCGAACTCTTCCTCGAAGAAAAAGCCCTCAAAAAGAAAATCATGGGGATCATCACCGACTCCACTCCCGTCGAAGCCCCCAAAGACCCCGCAACCTCCTCCATCGTCGCCCTCTACCGCCTCTTCGCCACCCCGGCAGACGTCGCGCAAATGGAAACCGACTTCCGCGCAGGCGGTTTCGGCTACGGCGACTTCAAAAAGCGCCTCTTCGCGGCCATCTGGGAACACTTCGCCCCGGCCCGCGCCCGGCGTGAAGAAGTCGAGCGCGATCCCGCCTATATCGACGAAGTCCTCCGGCGCGGCGCCGCCCGGGCCAACGAACTCGCCAGCATCACCCTCACCCGCGTCCGCCGGGCGATGGGACTATAGAAAACTTTTTTCGTTTTTCCGCAATCTTCTGGTTGCACCCGAAAAAACGGTTCGTAGAGTAGGGGACTGCCTGTGAGTGCGGGTATGGTAACCCGAGCGGAAGGCATTTAACCTATGATAAACGAATCTGGAGAACGCCCGGTCAACGAACCGTTGGCATCGGAAAAGGTAACCATCGACCGCAAAGTATTTTTCCTCGACCTCAAGGAAAACAACCGCGGACGGTTCCTGAAAATCACCGAAGACGTCGGCGGACGCCGCGACACCATCATGCTGCCCGCTGCGGCATTCCATGATTTCGCGGACGCGCTGGACCGCCTCATCGACCTCGAAGCCGAGTTGTAACCCGCGCCGGGGACCACCCGGCCACCTTATTGAAGGTGGTAAAACACGAGAACCGAGCCCGGTTTGGTCGGAATGGTAACGGCTAAATCGGCAAGCTCTTTTCCCGACATCGTGCGCACGGTGCCTGGGCCCAACTCGGTGCGAATTTCCACCGAATAGGTGGCTGCGGGATCGATCTTCCGCAGATGCGCGTTGATCGTCGGGAATGGACTGTCCGGACGCCGGAAGAACATCGCCAGGCCTGCTTTCAGATCCGGACGGTCGAATTGCATGGCACCCCAGTAACTGGAAAGAGGAGTGAATGCGAGCAGCGGATAGAAGTCCCCGTAAAAGAAAGGGCGCACTTGATGAAATTCCTCAAGGCCTGCCTTCAACCAGGTATCGTCCTTATGAACGATCAAATTAGCGCCTTGATCGATCACCAACCCGGGGCTGTAGGCGCTACGCAGTGAGTAGGTATCGTTTCCCTCGCAGGCGCCAGCACTGAGTGGAATCCAAGGTGCAAGCCCAACTGTCTGAAGCTGTGGTCCGGTCGCGTCGATGTTGCCGCACGAATAGTCGCTCCTCCAAAGCGCCATGCTTCGGGAGATGGTTTCCAAGTCGAGACGCCTTCCTCCGCTCGCGCAATTGTCGATCTTTAGCCCCGGATGAGCGGTCCGCAGATCGTCCCAAAAAGCATAGAGACCCTCGATGTATCTGATCTCTGCCATGCCTACACGGTCGGGTGCGTCGATCCATAATCCTGCCGGATCGACGTTAAAATCCTGCCGATACCAGTCAACGCCTCCCTGTGTAATTAAATCGGAGACAATATCCGTAATCCCCTTTCTGGCCACCGGATCGCCGAGGTTGAGCACACCACCGCCGTCCTTCCTCTTCAAAAACCAGTTGGGATGCTCGGTCATGAGGGTCGTCCCCGCATCGGCTTCCTCTGGTTCGATCCAAAGGAGAAAAGCCATCCCATTTTTATGCAATAAATCGCTCAACGGCTTGAAGCCATCGGGATAGGTCTGCTTGTTCGGCCACCAACTGCCCCGGTTGTGGAACCACGGTGTGTTATGTACCGTGGAGCTCTCTTTATAGTCTTCATCGCCATACCAACCGGCGTCGATCCAGTAAACGTCGAACGGAATCTGTTTCTGGACCAACTCTTGGACGCGCGTTATTTTTTGACTGATCAATGCGTTGCCCCAAGTGAGCACACAGGTCGGACCCACCAACGGCTGCCCTTTTTCCTGGGGCGAATAATAGGCCAGCAAAAGACGGCGCCAGACATTGTGCGCCTCATCCTGGTCTCCGCTCCAGTTTAAGAGCAAAATCCTGGGCGTGCGAATCTCTTCACCCGGGTGCAACACGAGATGGGTGCGTTGCATTCCCGCGCTCATGACGATCGTTTTCCCCTCGCGCTCCCGCAAGAAAGACGCGCTCCAATTCCCCGTCCAGCCAATCGCCCCGATCACACCCCCTTTATCCACTTGGAGATTAAAAAAGGGCATCGTCCCGTTGGAAGAGCGCCCTCCGATTGAACCCAGCTTGATGTTTCCGCCCATTCCCATGGAAGCGGTCCGCGGTTCAAAGTCGGCTACACTCATGCCACTGCCTTGGGAAAAATTGAGCACTGCCTTTGCTGCGGATGCTGCGGGCAGGGAGGAGAGCAATGGCTGAATATCCTCGATGAGGGGCGTGTCGGTCTTGCCTTCGTTGGAGAATTTCAGGACCCATTCCACCGCGTCGTAATCCTTGAACGTCCTCACTTCCGCAGTGACTTTGAGCCCCGTCGCCGGATCTGTAAAAGTCTGGCGTTCCAATTGCCCTCCCTCGGCGGGCTCGGTTTTCTGCGACTTCTGCCAGCCGGAGAGGAAAGCAGACGATGCCTTTCCGTCATACTTGAAACCAAAAGGTGGTTGGGAAGATTTCCACTGGTCTGGAGAGAAGAGCATAGAGTCGGAATGGGTTTGCGATAGCGCGGTGAGGGAAACGATCATGAAACCAGCGAAGGGGAACAGCAGGTGCGGCAGCCGCCGCTTTCGTAGGCATGTCATATTCCACTAATCGTTAGTGAGTAAACGCTGCATTGTCCATGGATGAGGCTGCTTCTTGCATGTTGGATTCTGCTATCCTAATATAAATCCGATGAACGAAATCGAACCCATGCTGGCACAATGGCTCGAAGACTCCCTGCGCTTCAAGTGGGTGGGAGGTGCCGTGACAACGGTTGACGCAGGACACACCACAGGCTGGCGGGCCTTGCCTTTCACTGTTCTGGCGCAACCGGTGGGAGGAGACGTCGCTTTTCATCTGGAAGACCGGACACGGACTCGCATTGCCAGCCGTCATGCCCTGCTCCTTCCTGCCCGATTGAAGCATCGCATCGATTTCCTCTCGTCGAAAAAAGCAGTCAGTCGCTGGGCCCATTTTTCCTTTACCTTCATGGGTTCGATGGATGTCTTGAGCCTGTTTCACACCCCCTGGGTTTTCGATCGTCGTCTCGGTGATCCGATGGGAGAGATATGCCGCGAACTGGCGGAGCTGGCAAAAAACACAAACCCCAAATCATTTCTCATGACGATAGCCCGGCGGCAGGAGCTGGGTTTGCACCTTTTGCGGTTGATCTTGGCTGAGTCAAAGCTCAAGGCCAACGCCATCAAGATTCTCGATGGCGCCGCACGGATCCTGCCGGTCGTGCGTTTCCTGGAAGAGCATCCGGACTTCCGGCTGGCCCTCCCCGCTCTGGCCGATCTGCTTCACCTTTCCCCGAGCCGTTTTCACCACGTCTTCAAGGAAGCGACCGGCACGGCTCCCATGAAATTTGTCCAGAATATGAAGCTGGATCAGGCCCGCCAACTTCTGGCCTCGACCGCTTCAACAGTAGCCGAAATTGCCCTCCATTGCGGATTCGATGACACCTTTCATTTCAGCCGCCTGTTCAAATCGCGGGTTGGACTCTCTCCCCTCTCCTTCCGGAAATCGCTACAGCATAGACGCCCCTTTGCCTAAAATTCAGAACTTAAAACCAAGAGGCCGCCGTGCAGGAAAACCGTGACATGGGGCGGATTGTCACCGCAGCCGCTATCGAAGCTTGCGCTCCATATCCCTCTCGACCAGGCTTGCCCAAGCCTCGGACGCCTCGCTATTATAGTGAACGCCATCGCCGCCCGACTTCCCCATGACGTAATGCGTCATGGCTCTGGAAGCGATCACTTCAAAGGAATTTTTTTTCGCGGCCTCGCGTATGAGCGACTCAACGGAGCGTTGAACTCGGTTTGAAAATTTGGAGGAGTCTGGAGGTAGAATCCAAACAATCTGGCGATCCTCACCCGGATGGCTTCGCAGAACCGCGATAAAGCGGTCCAAAACGGCGCGATCATGCTCATATTCATCGCCGTCGGATTTGGAAGCCAGGCCGTCCATCCAGTTCGTTCCGAGCTGGATGACGATGGCGTTCGGACGATAGCGTTGGATCAGCGTTTCGATCTTTGGAATGCGGACTGGCCGCGGGCGTCTGCCGTTCAAAAAATCAATCAGGAGGGTTCCATCCCCAGTTTGTTGCCGGTAACCGCACTTGGTGATGTAATCCGGCTCCGACTGCAACCAACTTTGAGGCGACGAACCGCCAGCAGCAAAGACCTCCACATTATTCTTTCCAAAACGGGTAGCCAGATAAGCCCCGACCGACTCTCCAAACGCGCCCACAGAAAGCGAATCCCCAAGCATCAGCACCCGCGTTGCGGAACCGCGCGATTTCCCCTCAGACCGGAGCACGACCTTGGGCTCAAGGAAAGCGAGCCGCTCTTCACGCAACTTTTCCGCCCACTGGGCGAAGCTGTGTCCGCCGTCGGCTGGCGACTGCGCCAATACAGGCCATGCCGCAAGGCAAAGCCACAGTATGAGGAATCGGTCGATTTTCATGAGAATGACAACAAGCCTACCAATAGGAGCGGGAATACAAAGCAAAAGCGCAAACCGCCCATCTTGGAGAAAATCACTTCGAATCTTACAGGCTTAACGGATGTTGGTTGGAAACTTCTTTTCGTCTTCGACCTGAATATACGGGATGAGATCGATCTCCTCGGATTCGTCCCGGCACTTCACAGCCTCCCACACCGTGTTCGTAAGCAACCGCAATTGCATCGCATAGCTTTTTCCAATCACAGACTTTGAGAGATCCTGCTCCTTGAGGCCAATGTGCGCCGGGTGCATCACCACGATCTTCTCCGACGCATAGTTGCCATCAACGACCTTGTTCACTTTGTAAACAAAAGCCACGAGCGACTCCTTGTAGGGCAGCAACTCCTTGACCGGCATCGGTTTTGATTTGAAGATCAGTTGCGCTTCCACGTCAATCGCCCCGGCAACCGTCTTCTCTTCCGTCTTGTTAGGCTCTTTGGCTGCAACCGGCGGCAACGCCGTCAGCACAGCGAGCGATGCAAGCGGCTTCGCGGCGAGATCCTGCTCAATGATTCCATAAACTTTGTCCGCCCATTCGGTCATTTCCGATCCGACGAAGTGCGTGAGGTCTTTTTGCATCCGCTTGTAGGGGTAAGACATCAGCAGTCGGCTGTCGATTACCGTCACCACCCCCGCCGCGCGTGCGCCGATTTCCTGCACCAGAAAATCCTGGATTTCCTGGGAAATGCGCCCGGTCGTGGGCGGCGTCACCCAGTAAATCTTCCGCAACCGCGAGGAGTTCTCGATGGCCCTCGAAAGGAAGTGGGCGATGTAAACATCCAACACCGGCCCATTGCACTTGGGATTCACCGTCTTGCCATCGCGAAAAAGGTCGTAGAGGTTGTTGCCCGATTGAATCACCAGAACATCCGGCTCAATCTTCGCCATCAAATCCTCCACCTTGGGAACCGGATAGGGCTTCCCATCGTCCACGATCACCTCGTCGGGCTTTATCGTTCCCTCCACGGACTCAATGCTCTCGTACCCGCAATAGGTCTTGATGGTGCTATAGGGCTTCTCTTTGAGCCAACTCAACGGATTGGTCCCTCCCGCCATATAAGTATAGATGGATTTTATCCGCGGATTCCGCCGGAAGTCCCTGTCCAGGCGCTCGCCGAATCCGCAAAGACTCATCGAGTCCCCCAAAACGAGGACTTTGATCGTCCCCGACAAATCATCCTCCAAAACCAAACCCTTAGTCTCCGTTTCGCGAGAAGACAGATAGGGCGAATACGTATTCAAGACCACATCCGACATGCGCGACTTCGAACCGTGAGTATCTACCTGCGTGGAATCCACGTCGAAACCCGCCTTCTCTTCCGCGAGGGACAATGCGCTCGCATTGGGACAACTCACCGCCAGCAAAAGCAAAAGATGATAGCACAGCGTAAAGCGTGTAATCCAAAGCCGCCTTAATACATGAAATTGAGGGTAGGGGGGTATCTCAACCTGAGTTGTTCCAACGAAATATCGATTTTTCAAGACTCTTCCAAGCTCCTTGCCACAGCGAAAAACAGGCATCTTCAATAGCCAAAACCACCTGTTTTTTTACGCATGATTGGCTAGGAGAATAGATTGCTAAAAAATCCTCTCTTTCACAAGAAGAAATTCAAAATTATGACAACAAACGCAAAAACGTCCGGCGGAACGCGCGTTTTACCGTTGCGAACCCGCCTTGAGTGAAGCGGATTTGGCATTCCGCAGCTCGAACCGCAGGTGAACAATGAAGGAAAACCAACTCCCTGCTCTTCCTGCTTTTCTTTGCGCGGACTCTTTGCCAATCTCCCCCGATGCTGGCAAAGGTCTATTCAGCGGCGGTCTATGGCGTGGATGCCTACGAAGTCGAAATCGAAGTGAACGCGGCGGCGGGAGCCCCGGCGATCGTCGTCGTCGGGCTGCCGGATACCGCCGTGAAAGAAAGCCGCGACCGCGTCACCACCGCCGTCGCCAATAGCGGCTACCGCTGGCCCAAAGGTCGCACCACCATCAACCTCGCCCCCGCCGACGTGAAAAAGGAGGGCCCGAGCTTCGACCTCCCCATCGCCCTGGCGATGATCGCCGCCTCCGAGCAAATCCAGCTCCCCGACTTCGCCCAATACGCCTTCGTCGGCGAACTCGCCCTCGACGGCGGTGTCCGCCCCGTCAACGGAGTCCTCCCCGTCGCCCTCGAAGCCCGGCGTCGCGGCAAACGCGCCATCGTCGTCCCGGAGGAAAACGCCCAGGAAGCCGCCATCGTCGAAGGCATCACCACCTACGGCGTCCGCAACCTCCGCCAGGCCTTCGAATTCCTGCGCGGCAACGAATCCCTCCCGCCCACCCTCGCCGAGCCGCTCTTCGAGGCCCACCAGGACTACGAAGTCGATTTCGCCGACGTGCGCGGCCAGCACGCCGCCAAGCGCGCCGTGGAAGTCGCTGTCGCTGGCGGCCATAATTTATTGATGATCGGCCCGCCCGGATCGGGGAAGTCGATGCTCGCCAAACGCATCCCCACCATCATGCCCTCGATGACCTTCGACGAAGCCATCGAAATCACCAAAATCCACAGCATCTGCGGCTTCCTCGCCCCCAAGCGCGCCTTCCTTTCCCTGCGTCCCTTCCGTTCCCCGCACCACACCATCTCCGATGCCGGACTCCTCGGCGGCGGCACCAACCCCGCTCCCGGCGAAGTCACCCTCGCCCACCACGGCGTCCTCTTCCTTGACGAACTTCCCGAATTCAAACGCTCCACCCTCGAAGTCATGCGCCAGCCGTTGGAAGACGGCAAAGTCACCATCTCGCGCGCCGCAGGCAGCGTCACCTACCCGGCGGAATTCGTTTTAGTGGCCGCCCTCAACCCCTGTCCCTGCGGCTACTTTGGCGACCTCAAACGCGAATGCCGCTGCTCTGGCGTGCAGGTGCAGCGCTACCGCCAGCGCATCTCCGGGCCGCTCCTCGACCGCATCGACATCCACGTCGAAGTCCCCGCCGTCCACTTCAAAGACCTCACCGGAACCCACTCCGGCGAACCCTCCGCCGCCATCCGCGAGCGGGTCCTCGCCGCGCGCGCCGTCCAGCACCAGCGCTTTGAAACCAGCCCCTCCATCCGCTGCAACGCCCGCATGACCTCCAAGCTCCTCAAAGCCCACTGCGCCATCGACGACGACTCCCGCGAACTCCTGCGCACCGCCATGCACGAACTCAACCTCAGCGCCCGTGCCCACGACCGCATCCTGAAAGTCGCCCGCACCATCGCCGACCTCGAATCCGCCCCCGCCATCACCGTCACCCACCTCAGCGAAGCCATCCAATACCGCACGCTGGATCGGAATTTGTGGGTGTAAGTTCTACGTCTGGTGGATCGCGACCTCCGGGCGCGATTGGGAGTGCGCCTGCCATATTTCCTCCACTTCAAAACACTCCTTGCCCAATCCACCCCCCAGCGCTAAACATCCCCGGATGAAGCGTTTTCTTCTCTCCTCCCTCCTCGCGCTCACCCTCACCGCCGTTGCGCTTGCCGGGGGAACCCTCACCTGGCCTACACCTCCCCTCCCTCCTGACGCCAACCCCGCTGTCATCCCTGTGGGACCGTGTGTAGGCTGGCTCAACCATTTTCAGCAGGTCTTGGAAACCTCCCGGAAGCTCGGTAAAATCGACCTCATTTTTGACGGCGACACCTACGCCCTCGTCGGCAACCCCAAGGGCGACCACGGCGGTTTCTGGGGACCCCGTTACGCCAATCTCAACGCCTTTGATTTTGCCAACCCCGGAGACGCCACGCAAAACGTTCTCTGGCGCCTCCAAAACGGCCAGGTGGACAACCTCCATCCCAAGCTCGTCGTCCTCCTCGTCGGGGGCGCTAATTTACAAGCCAACACGCCCGAACAAGTCGCCGAAGGGGTCAAGGCGGTCGTCCAAGAATACCAAAAGCGCTGCCCCGAGGCCACGATCCTCCTCCAAGCCATCTTCCCGCGCCAGGAAAAACCGGACGCTCCCCTTCGCCTTAAAATCAAGGCGGCTAACAAGATCATCTCCGCCTTGGGCGATGGCAAAAAAGTGATCTTCCTCGATATCGGCGACAAATTCCTCCAGCCCGACGGCACCATGACAGAAGCGATCCTCTGCAGCTTCCCCTTCCCCCGTCCCTCCGCCCAAGCCTTCAAAATCTGGGGCGATTCCATCCTGCCGGTGATCGACCAATTCTTCCCGCCCACCACCGCCCCGGTCGCCGCCGCTTCGGCCACCCCAGCCGCCCAGCCTAAACCCCTGGCCTCCGCTCCCATCGTCGGCGGCACTGTCACCTGGCCCCAGCCGCCATTGCCTCCCGGCGGCAACTCCGCGATCCTCCCCGTTCCGCCCATGGGTCGGCTCAACAGCTTCCAACAGCTCATGGATGACGCCCGCAAAATGCCCCAGGTCGATCTCGTCTTCGACGGCGACTCCATCACCGCAGGCTGGAAAGCTGGCGGCGGCCCCATTTGGAACAAGTATTTCGCCCGGCGCAATGCCGTGGATTTCGGCGTCTCGGGCGACTCCACCCAGGGCCTCCTCTGGCGCGTCCAAAACGGCCAAGTCGATGGACTCCATCCCAAAGTCATCGTCCTCCTCATCGGCACCAACAACACCGGCGGCTGCACGGCGGAACAAATCGCCGAAGGCATCGAAGCCGACGTCGCGGAATACCGCAAGCGCTGTCCCGAAGCCACGCTCATCCTCATGGGCATCCTCCCCCGCAGCGAAAAACCCACAGACCAGGTTCGCGACAAGATCAAGGACATCAACAAAATCATCCCCGCTCTGGCTGACGGCACAAAAGTGATCTTCATCGACATCGGCGAAAAACTGCTCGAACCGGACGGCACCCTGACCAAGGAAATCATGCCCGACCTCCTCCATCCCTCCGCCAAAGGCTATCAAGTATGGGTGGACGCCATCCTGCCCATCATCGACCAACTCGTCCCCCCCATCGCCACCGCGCCCCCCGCACCTGCTACGACCCCAGTCGCCGCTCCCAAATTTTAACTACAACGTAGCGATCTCCTGAAAATGGGGAATCGAGTCGGCGGCTCCCTGCCGTGTCACGCTCACAGCGGCGGCCCGGCAGGCGCGTTCCAACGCCGCGCGCAAAGGCATTTCCGCGAGCCGCGCCGCCAGCAGATAGCCGATGAACGCGTCCCCCGCTGCCGTCGTATCCACCGCCTCCACCCGTTGCGCTGCCACCTGAGTCCGCGCGCCATCGGGCGCTTCGCACCACACCCCGTCCGCGCCCAGCGTGAGGACAAGATGCGCGAGGGGAGCCCGTTTGCGCAACCCGCACAGGATCGCTTCGGGCGCATCCGCGCCGCTCAACTCCGCCCCTTCCGTTTCGTTGACAATCAGCCAATCGACGATCTCCAGCGGATACCCCGCCACGCTCGCGTGCATCGGCGCGGGATTAAAGCACACCACCAGCCCCCGAGCATGCGCGGCAGCCAGCGCCTCCGGCACGCACGAAGTCTCATTTTGCGCCAGAAACCAGTCCCCCGCCACAGCGCTTTCAAACAGCCCCGGCACCTCTGCAACCGTGAGCGCGTGATTGGCTCCAGCATGGAGAAGGATCGCGTTCTGCCCTGACCGCTCCACCTGGATGATCGCCTGGCCAGCAGGCAAATCCGTCGGAAGCAGCCGCGAAACATCTACCGTCTCCGCAGCCAGCCGATCCCGCAGCCAGCCCTCCTCGCGTCCGAAACGCCCCACATGCGCCACCCTCGCACCCGCCCGTGCCAGCGCAACCGATTGATTGAAACCCTTCCCGCCCGCGCCTTGAAAAAACGCCGTGCTGCCCACCGTCTCGCCCGGACGCGCGATGTGCTCCACGCGATATACAGAATCAATATTGATCGAGCCGAAATTGAAAATGCGAGGCATGGCTTTTAGGAAGCCATTCAGCAACATCCTGTGATCAATTGCAACCCGCCATTCTCTGATTTATTGGGGAGTTACACCCTGGTGCAGAGCTTCCGCCTTGCTATTGATCTCCGTCATCTTTTGCGTCAACGCTTCGTACGGGTTATCGTGAATATCTACGACCCCGTAATTGGAATTTTCCCCATCAAATCGCCCCTCTTTTGGCTCATCGGCATGTTCAAACCAGTGATAGCCGACTAGGTTCGGCTTGCTCGCGGCTAGGGTTACATAGCTCTCAAACGCTGCGGCCCGATCTTTTTCGGTCGGGACCTTCGGCCCAGCCCCTTTGGTGTTGGGCAAACCGCTATCCATGGCGCGGAAAGAGAATTCACCGATGAGAACCGGCTTGCCAAAGGCAGAGAAGCGGTCAATGGCATAGGATGGATCGGCGTTGTAGCAATTGAATGAAATGGCATCCAGATGCCGGGCAGCGGCGGCCATGACCGTCTGAGCTGGAAAATAAGCAAACCGGCATCCGAAGTTCAGATGATTCGGATCGGCGGCCTTGATGGCTGCCCCAGTGGTGGCGAAGTAGCGCTCGGCGAGATCGGACAGGAACGCGTCGCAGTCCGCCACAAACGCTTTCCCGGCTCCCGCAGCGTCGCGTTCCACCTCCTGGTTCTGGGCAAGCGCCTGGCTGCGGGTAAATGGCGCATCGATCTGGATAGATGCCAGTTCCTCCCACGATTTCGCGTGGGTCTTCCACACAGCATTGAACGTCGCGAAGTCCGGGTAACGCTTCCGGAGCAGATCAATGGCGGCACTGCGCCCCGCTTGCCCACGCGGAAGATTCAGAAAAAGGGTGAGCAACTCCTCTTTCCCTCGCCAATCCGCCCCCCATCGCAATTCATTATCGGTAAACCAACCGAGCAGGTGCGTATCCAGCTTGCGGGGAGCGCATAGCTCCATGGCCGTTTGCTCGCAGAACTTCGGAAATTCCGGGGCAAAGATGTCGGGGAAAATGCCATGGAGCCATGCTCCGGGCTGGTTATTATGCGAAGCGAGCCTTTCGACAAAATTGATAGTGACAGAATAAGCAAGATGCCTGCCGCCGCCCGCATCGACTTGCGAGATGGCTTCATCCGACCAGGAGCCGAGCGTATTGAAATTCCAGCCCAGCAACCGTTGCGCAACCGCCTCGCGCCATTTCTCGACAGTCCCGTATTTCGCCCGGGTGGCTTCGCCATAAGGCGAGGTGATGGTATGCTGCACCCAATCCTGATAAAACGAGACCGTCGTCACCCCCTTGGAGAGGAACGGTTCCCCCTTTGGATCAAGAAACCACCAGCGGCCTTCGATCTGCCGGAGTTGGAAGAAGCCGAGGGCCGCAGCCTGAAGCGCCCCGCCGATGAACAGGAGCAACGCAGGCAATGCCGCCGCCAAAAAACGAGCGCAGAGAAAGCGAGTGTTCATAAAGGGATTTCCCCTTCAATATGCCTCGCGCCCGCGCCGTGCGTCGAGCGGCTTTATTTCGTCACGGTCACCACTGCGGATTCTCCCACATTGCCCGCTGCATCATAGGCGTACACTTGTAGCGTGTGGCTGCCTGCGGGGAGGCCCATCGTGTTCCAGATAAACGCCACAGAGGGCGGAATGCTGGGCGCGGTCACCGTGCAGGCAAGGACGCCGTCGAGGTAAACTTCCAGCTTCGTCACACCGACATTATCGGAGCAGGTCACATTAACTCTCTGCAGGAGCGCAGTAATCTTCGCGCCGTTTGCAGGCAAGGTGATCGCCACCGTTGGTGCGATAGCGTCGGCAACACTATTCTTGACCGTCACGAAAACCGAGGAGGAGCCAACGTTCCCGGCGGCATCGTAGGCGCGCGCTTGCAGCGTGTGAATGCCATTGGCATAGGAAAGCGTGTTTACTGGGAAGACGGCGGCCGCGCTTCCGCTTTGAGCCACGAGCTTGGCATCGACATAAAGCTCCACGCGTGTGACGCCGACATTGTCGGTGCCCTTCACACTCACATTCAAGGTGCCCGAGACAACACTGTTATTGGCAGGTGAAGTGATCGTCGCCACCGGCGCAGTCGTGTCGGGGGGCACATAATTCTTTGCAGCAGAAACAGCCCGCGAAGCATTAACGCGCCCATTCCCATAATAAATGTCCGGTCCGGGCGTGCCGAGGTCATCGCAGTTCTTCAGAAGCGTATTGACGATTTGCGCATTGGAAAGATTCGGGTTCACCGAAGCCATCAGCGCAAGCACGCCAGAGGTCACCGGAGTGGAAAACGAGGTGCCGCTCCAGGAGCCATACCCGTTGCTTCCATCCAGCGTCACGATGTTTTCGCCGGGAGCGCAAACATCAATGTAGGTGCCGTAGTTCGACCAGCTCGTGCGCGTGTCGGAGGCATTCGTGGCGGCAACCGAGACGACGTTGCTGCATGCCGCCGGATAGACTGGCACGCTGTTGCCGTTGTTGCCAGCAGCCGCAACGACGATGCACTGTTTGCTCCAAGCGTAGTTGATCGCATCCTGCAAAGTCTGCGAAGAAGACGTGCCGCCGAGGCTCAGGTTGATGATGCGCGCGCCATGGTTGGCCGCGTAAGTAATGCCTTGGGCTATCGCTGAATAGTAGCCGGAGCCGGTGGAATCCAGCACGCGCACAGGCAGGATTTGATTCGCCCACGCCACGCCCGCTACGCCGAGATTGTTATTGGCGTCCGGCGCGATCGTTCCAGCCACAGCGGTTCCGTGACCGTTTTGATCCGTCGTATTGGCGCTATTGCCGACAAAATCCCAGCCAGTCGTAAGCACCTTGCCGGCCAGATCCGGATGCGAAGCGTACACACCCGTATCGACCACCGCAACGATCACACTCGCGGTTCCCGTGGTGATGTCCCATGCGGCGGGCGCTTGGATTTTTGCCAGGTGCCATTCCTGCGTATAGAGCGGGTCGTTCACCGTCGCCAACGCTTGGGCGGTGGCATCAACTTCTACATATTCCGTATCGCTTTGACTCTTCAATCCTTGGATCAACTGGGTTGCCTGGGCTTTCGATACGCTGACGATCTTTGCGTTGATTTCGCTTACTGTGCCACGTTGCCGTGCACCATGCGCCGCAACCATCGCGTTAAAAGGCACATCCGAAGTCGCCGCCCTGCGTTTGACAATCATCTGAACCTCCGTCGGGTCCGGTGCCGCAAAGGCGTTTTGGCACAAACCGAGAGCCAGAACAAGAGCGAGAATCGCCGCCGAAGCGTGCGAAGCATGCTTGGGTAATAGGGAGATTTTCATAAGTAAGTATTAAGCAAATTTATCAACACTTGTCAATCTATTAGTAGAATCAATATGGATGCGTAATTTTTACAGCAGCGGCTATTTCGCCAAAATCTCCCGCAGCACAAACGGCAGGATGCCACCATAGCGATAATAGTCAATCTCGATGGGCGTGTCGATACGCACAATCACTGGCACGCTCTGGCTTGTGCCATCGGCACGGTGAATGACGAGCGCGGCACTCTGGCGCGGCTGTAGTCCCTCGCCGATTTCCGCGATGTCGAACGTCTCCGAGCCGTCGAGGCCCAGCGTCTGGGCGTTAACCCCTTCCTGGAACTGGAGCGGCAGCACTCCCATGCCAACCAGGTTGGAGCGATGAATGCGCTCGTAGCTGGCGGCGATTACCGCTTTGACCCCGAGGAGACGCGTCCCCTTCGCGGCCCAGTCGCGGCTGGAGCCCGTTCCATATTCCTGCCCGGCGATGATGACGAGCGGCGTCCCCTGCGCCTGGTATTTCACCGAGGCGTCGTAAATGGAAAGCTGCTCGCCATCAGGATAATGCTTGGTCACTCCGCCTTCCACGCCCGGAACCATCAGGTTCTTGATGCGGACGTTGGCGAACGTCCCGCGCGTCATCACCCGGTCATTGCCCCGGCGGCTGCCGTAGGAATTGAAGTCGGTCGGTTCGACGCCCCGCAGCACTAGGTAGCGCCCCGCTGGCGAACTGGCCTTGATCGCCCCGGCGGGCGAAATGTGATCCGTCGTAACAGAATCGCCGAAAATACCCAACGGCCTCGCCCCCTTGATTTCGCGGATTGTGCCCGCCTCCATGCCAAACCCCTCAAAGAAAGGCGGCTGCTGGATGTAGTCGCTCTGCGCATCCCATTCATACACATCGCCCGCTGTGGACGGGATCTCGTTCCACTTCGGATTTTGGTCGGAAAAACCGGTGTAGAGCCTGCGGAAAACCTCTGGCGAAAGCGCCTGTTTCATCGCTGTGCCGATCTCCTCCAGCGTCGGCCAAAGCTCGCGCAGGAAGACCGGATTGCCCTCGCGGTCCTTCCCCAGCGGCTCCGCGTCCAGATTGATGTCCACCCGACCCGCCAGCGCGAACGCCACGACGAGCGGCGGCGACATCAGGAAGTTGGCCCGGATGTTTTGGTGAACGCGCGCCTCGAAATTGCGGTTGCCAGAGAGGACCGATGCGGTGACTAAATCATACTTAAGAATCGCTTCCTCGATACGCGGATGCAGCGGCCCCGAGTTGCCGATGCACGTCGCGCAGCCGTAGCCGACGATCTGAAACCCGAGCTGGTTCAGGTAAGGTTGCAGCCCCGTCTTGGCGAGATAATCCGTCACCACACGCGAGCCGGGAGCCAGCGAAGTCTTCACTGAGGGGTTCACATGCAGGCCGCGCTCCACGGCCTTTTTGGCCAGCAGTCCGGCGCCAATCATCACGCTCGGATTACTCGTGTTCGTGCAGCTCGTAATTGAGGCGATCACCACGCTGCCGTTGCCCACTTCGCTCTCGCCCTTGTGGAACGGGTTCACCGGGAAATCCCCTACGGCGTCGGCGGTGGGCCGGTTCGTCACCATCTCCGCCTTGCTGCGCGGTTCGCCCTCTTGCGGATGATTCCGGTTGTCGTCGGTGGAAGGCTGGCGCGAATTTGCATCCGCCGGAGCCCCGTTCAACGCCACCGGCACGCGGAACGCCAGATCGTTGAGCGGCTTGCCGTAGCCGCCTTCCGGGATCGGCTTGGAGAAAATCTTGCGGAACGTATCGCCCAGTTGAGGCAGATCGATCCGGTCCTGCGGACGCTTCGGTCCCGCCACAGACGGCTGCACGTCCGCCAGGTCGAGTTCGATATCGACCGAGTAATCGATCTCCCCCTTGCGCGGCATCCCGAACATCCCCTGCGCCTCGAAATAATTCTCGAACGCCGCGCACTGTTCCTCTGTGCGCCCCGTCGCGCGCAGGTAGGCGACCGATTCCGCATCCACGGGGAAATACCCCATCGTTGCGCCATATTCCGGGGCCATGTTGGCAATCGTCGCCCGATCTGTCAGCGGCAGCGAAGCCGCTCCCTCGCCGTAAAATTCCACAAACTTGCCCACCACCTTCCGCGCCCGCAGCATCTGCGTCACATGCAGCGCGACATCCGTCGCCGTCACCCCCTCGCGGATGCGGCCCGTCAAATGCACGCCCACCACCTCCGGCGTCAGGAAATAAACTGGCTGGCCGAGCATCCCCGCCTCCGCCTCGATCCCGCCCACGCCCCAGCCCACAATGCCAAGCCCGTTGATCATCGTCGTGTGCGAATCCGTCCCCACCAGCGTATCCGGGTAATAAAGATCGCCCTGATGCAGCACCCCCTTGGCGAGATATTCCAGGTTCACCTGATGAATGATGCCAATGCTTGGCGGCACGACGCCGAAAGTCTGGAACGCCTGCTGTCCCCACTTGAGAAATTGATAACGTTCCCGGTTGCGCTTGAACTCCATCTCCAGGTTCAGCTCAAACGCCTCCGCGCTCCCGGCGTAATCCACCTGCACCGAGTGATCCACCACCAAGTCCACCGGCACCAGCGGCTCGATCATCTTCGGATCGCGCCCCAGCCCCGCCACCGCTGTACGCATCGCGGCCAGGTCCACCAGCAGCGGCACTCCTGTGAAATCCTGCAACACAATCCGCGCCACCACGAACGGAATCTCCTCCGCAGCGGGCGCCTTGGCATTCCAAGCGGCGAGCTGGCGCACCGCCTCCTCGGAGACCTTCTTGCCGTCGCAATTGCGCAGCACGGACTCCAGCACAATGCGGATGCTCACCGGCAGGCGTCCAATAGTGGCCGATCCGGCCAGGGCTTCGTTAAGGGCGGGCAGGGAGTGGAACTGCCCCTTGCGTCCGGCCCCGAGTTCAAAAGTGCGCAGAGTGTTAAAAGCGTTGCTCATAGTCGTATCGTAAGAAATAAGCGGAGCCAACCCTGTCCCGCAAGACCTATTCGCCAACCCCCTTCTGCTTGGTCGCAACCTCATGCGGTTCAAGCTTGCCTTTCCTCCCCGTCTCAAGACGATACCCCCCATCATGAATTGGTATTACATCGACGGCCCTCGCCGGGTCGGCCCGCTCAACGAAATCGAGTGGGCGGAACTGCTGCGCACCGGCAAAATCCAGCCCGCCACCCTCGTCTGGCACGAAGGCATGGATCACCGCTGGCTGCCGTTCAGCCAATTGCCTCCTCCGCCGCCCGAAGAAAAGCCGTGGGAAGCGCCGCAGGACGAACCCGCGCCCCCACAAGCCGAAACCCCCGAAACCTTCGCCGCCCGCGTGGCCGATCTCGACTACCCCGTCAACCTCGACCACTGCCTCTCCCGCGCCTGGCAGGCCTTCAAATCCGGCTTCTGGATGCTCGTCGGCTCCACTCTACTCATAGGGGTCTTGATTGGTGTCGGTTCGCAGCTCCCCGTCCTGGAATACCTCATCCCCATGCTGCTCCACGGCGTCCTCATGGGCGGCCTCTACCTCGTGTACCTGCGCATCATGCGTGGCGAACCGGTGTCCATCGCCGACCTCTTCGCCGGATTCGACCGAACCCTCCTCAAGCCGCTCGCCCTCAAAACCCTCCTCAACGCCATGGTCTGGCAGTTGTGCCTCGTGCCCGGCTTCATCGCCATGAAAATGATGGGCTTCGATTTGCAGGACCTCCAATCGGAAACCGCAATCGCCAAATTCGCCGCCGACCCGCAATCCAGTCTCGTCCTCGCGCTCGTCTTCCTCACCGGCATGATCCCTGCAGTTTACTTCTCCTTCTGCTGGATGTTCTCCATCCCCCTCATCGTGGACAAACGGATGGAATTCTGGCCCGCCATGCAACTCAGCCGCCGCAAAGTCCTCCAACATCCGTGGCGCGTCAGTTGGCTCGTCATCGTCGCCGGACTCCTCGGTTTCAGCGGCATCCTCGGCTTCGTCATCGGCATCTTCTTCACCCTCCCTCTCTACTCCCTCCTCTTCCTGTTCCTCTACGAGGATATGTTCAACGCGGGTTCCAAATAAGGGCTGTTGCCCGAGATCTTCCCCGCTATTGATGGACACTGTAATTTACGTAGCGCTTCTTGATGAAGGAATTGATGTGTGGCGCCCTGTCCAAGCTAGATTTGTTGAAGGTAATATTTACGAGATAATTGAAAGCAATAAGTCTCCTGAATTGGAAAATTGGGAATTTTCAACAGGAGCAAAGGTGCTTTGTGAAGAGCGAGAACTTTCTAGCGGAAAAATACTAGCTGCAACACGCCAGATTTCTTAAAGAGTTTTTCTCCTTGTCCCCGCAACTCCATTGCTCAAACCTACCTCCCGCCGCATTTGCGCGCGCGAGCAAAAAAGTCACCTAAAATCGCATCCCGGTCCACCTTGCTTGCCACCTCAATCGGATGCCGTCCGGGAGCCGTCGCCCACGTCAAATCCTCGTTGAGAACCGGACTGCCCGTCGGCTCCGTCCTCACCCAGTCCCGATTGATCACCCAGGCAGACGCAGCGATGTCCCAAATAATCTTGGACCACCCTGCATTGTTAGCCCCGTACTGACGCACAATGTCCGTCAAATACCGCCCCAGCTCGCTATAAGGCGCCAGGTGCGTCTCTAACTCCGCAACCGTCGTGATCACATGCGACGCCACGGGGAAACACGGAATCAACACCAGCGGCACCTTGGAATTAAAGAGCACCCGGGCCGCATGCGCATCCTGCTGAAGATTGAACTCCCGCGTGTGAGGCCAATAAAGCGCGTGCCCGCCCAGCCAGACAACGACAATCCGCTCCGCAATCCTCGGCTCCATCAGCAGCGCCGAAGCCACGTTGGTAAAGGCCGCAATCGCCACCACATAAAGCCGCTCCCCCTCCGGCATCGCCATCGCACGCCGGACGAGATCGCTGGCCGCCTCGCTACCCACCGGCGTTCGGCCATCCGGCAAATACTGAGTGCTACCGCGAAAAACCTCCGGACGCACCAAATCCAGCACCCGCTGAATCTCCTCATAACTCTTCTCCATCCCATCTGCGGGACCGGTGGATCAGTCATTAAAGAAAGGAGCCGCATAAACCGCTTCCAACCGCACCAACTCCGGCGCGAGCAGCAGATGCGCCAAAGCAAACTGGTCATCCACTTCGTTATAAGTATCCGTGTCCAGAACCACACGGCGGACGGCAGGGTAGGGGATATTCATGCGTGGACCTCGGGGGCGAGTAGGGGAGTCAACGCGGGCAGATTGTCAGAAATTCTTGGCGGGAGCAAGAAACGACCGTAGCCCGCCGATTTTCGCTCTCGAATATTGCAAACCCCATCCGACTCGCCATCATCCCCCCATGAATCAGCGTGACCGCTTCTTCGCCCAAATGGGAAGCAACCCCAAGGTCGTCGTCCCTAACTGGGAATTTGGCTATTGGGAGACCACCCTGGCAACCTGGCACCAGCAAGGCCTGCCCAGCGAAATCAACACCACGATCAAAGCCTACGACTATTTCAGTATCGAGGGATACCATTTTGCGGAAGGCTTCAATATTCACGGCCAGGAATTTCACGGCAACCAATGTAGGCTCTGCCCCCCGTTCGAGGCTCGCTCCCTTGGCATCGAAGACGGCATCGAGACCTTCCTCGACAGCGACGGCGTGAAATTCACAAAATTCGCCGAAGGCCAAAGCACCATCCCACACTACCTCGACTTTCCCATCAAAAGCCGCGCTGATTGGGAAGCCCACTACAAACAGCGCCTCTCTCCCGACGCGCCGGGACGCTTTCGTGATATTGATTGGGCCGCCGTAAAAGCCTCCTTCGAGCAATCCGGCAAACCCGTCTGCCTCTTTCTCGACAGCTACATCGGCTACCTGCGCAACCTCATGGGCTTCGAAGCCTTCTCCATGCTCCCCTACGACGACCCCGAACTCTTCGCGGAGATGGTCGAGACCCTGGCACAAATCAAGGAACGCATCATTGACCACATCGCCGGGCACATCCAAGTGGACATGGTCCATTACTGGGAAGACATCTGCTACAACGCCGGGCCGACCATCTCGCCAGCGGCGTTCGAGGAAATCGTCGTCCCTCGCATGAAGCGCGTCAACGACCGCCTCCGCAACGAACTCGGCGTGAAATTCATCTCCCTGGATTCCGACGGCAACTTCCTCTCCCTTCTCGACGGCTGGATCGCCTCCGGCGTCAACATCCTCATGCCCTGCGAAGTCGATTCTGGCATGGACATCAACCTCCTCCAGGAACGCTACGGCGACCGCTGCGGATTCCACGGCGGCATCCAGAAAAAAGCCCTCATTGAAGGACCCGAAGCCATCGAAAAAGAACTCCAGCGCGTCCTCCCCGCCGTCCGTCGTGGCGGCTATATCCCCCACCTCGACCACCTCTGCCCCGCCAACGTCTCGCTCGCCAACTACCAGTTCTACCTCCAGGGCAAGCGCGCCATCCTAGGCTGCGCCTAATCCGGCTCAATCCCGCAAGCGCTCCGCTCCGCTTCCCCCTTGCCCCCGCCCAAAATTCGCGGCAAGCTAAGACCGCAACCCATGCAAATCTCGTTCTGGAAAGACCTTCGCTTCCGCTTGGAATGGTTCCTCTGCGCCGCGCTCGCTTGGGGAATCCCCCGACTGCCCCGCCGCCTCTGCATTGCCATCGCGCATGGTCTCGGAGCGCTCGCCTACCGCTTCGACAACCGGGGTCGCCGCGTTGCCCTCGCCAACCTCGCCTGCGTCTTCCCCGAGCGTCCCATCGCCGAACGCGAAACCATCGCACGCCGCTCCTACCAGAACTTCGCCCGCACCATGCTCGACCTCTTCTGGGGCCGCCGCCTCACCCCCGCCAACTGGCAGCGCTACATCGAAGTCGAGGGCGACATCGAAACCTTCCGCCGCGAAGCCCGCGAACACGGTGCCGTCTCCATGTGCATCCACTGGGGCAACTTCGAGTGGTCCAGCCACGCTGTCGGTTTCCTCGGCGTCCCCACTCTCATCGTTGCCGAAACCTTCAAGAACCCCCGCCTGAGCGCCCTTTTCAACGGCGCTCGCGAAATCTCCGGACACACCATCATCCCGCAAGAAAACTCCATGATCCGGCTCCTAAAAGTCGTCAAACGCAAAGGCGCCGCCGGAATGCTTGTGGACCTCACCCTGCGTCCCGATCAGGCTGCCGTCCCTATCGACTCCTTCGGACGCAAAATGTGCGTCACCTTCCTCCACGCCGTCCTTGCCCAGCGTGGTGGCGCACGCATGTTCCCCGTGGACGGCATCCCGCTCCCGGACGGCCGCTACCGCGTCGTCATCAACCCCGCCCTGCCCATCCCCCCCGACGCCACCGTTCAGGAAATCGCCCAAGCGTGCTGGGACTTCTACGAATCCCGCATCCGCGAACGCCCGGAGCTTTATATGTGGGCCTACAAACACTGGCGCTACCGTCCCAGCGCCGCCGCGCCCGAAACCTACCCCTTCTACGCCCACGTCTCCTCCAAGTTTGAAAAACTTCTTGCCGCCCAGCCCCTTGTTGCCGACAAAAAACTCTCCCCGGCCCGCGCCGAGGATTTGACAAACGCATCTACATCATCTGGATTATCCCTATGAAAATTTCCCAACTCACCTTCGCTGGAGCCGCCGCGCTGGTTCTGACCTTGCTGGGCGGCTGCGCCATTCCCGGCAGCAATCCCAACCCCGTCGCCTACAAACCGCACAATCAAGCCAACGTCCGCGTCAAAGTCTCCCTCTCCAAACAACAAGTCTATGTGATGGAAGGTAACCGCCCGCTGCTCGTCGCCGCCACCTGCGTCGGCGCGGCCAACAAAGGCAGAACCCCTGCTGGAGCTTACACCGTTCTTAGCAAACAGGCGAACAGACGTTCCAACACCTACGGCTTCTATCGTAGCGGAGGAACTTACCGCGCCGCCGAGGTGGGACATGGCTCGGGAACTTACATCGGCCATCCGATGCCCTATTGGGTCGAGTTCAAATCCGGCTACGGCTTCCACCAAGGAGATGTCTGGCCCATCCCCCACTCCTACGGCTGCCTGCGCCTGCACAAAAACGTCGCCGCCAAATTCTTCGCCCTCGTCCGCGAAGGCACCCCCGTCAGCATCGCCCAAACCCAGCCCGAAGACCTCACCATCGGTCACGATGTCCCACGTCCCGTTGATTACGACGACCCCGAACCCGATCCCAGCATTCTCTGCAATGACCGGCTTGCCTTTCCGCCTCCGCCCAGCCCGCTCCTGATCGAGCAGTAATCCCCATGTCTTCACCTGACGCCACCCCCTCCAAACGGGTCAACCTGCGAACACCGGAGGTGATGACTCAGGTGATGGCCCAGGTCGAATCCCATTACCGCAGCGAAATCGTGGACCGCCTCCGCGCCAGCGGCGGCACCCTCACCGCCGCCGGAGTCACCGTCAAACTCGCCAAACAATTCGGCTTCTGCTATGGCGTCGAGCGCGCCATTGACCTCGCCTACGCCGCTGCCAAAGTCTTCCAGGAAAAACGCCTCTTCATCCTCGGCGAAATCATCCACAACCCCGAGGTCAACGAACAAATCCGCGTCCTCGGCATCCGCAATCTCATCGGTAAATCCGGCGTCCTCAATCTCGACCTCCTCGCTGTCGGCGACGTCGTCATCGTCCCCGCCTTCGGCACCGATGTTGCCACCCTCGCGCGCATCCAGGAACGCGGCTGTCAGATCGTGGACACCACCTGCGGCGACGTCATGAGCGTCTGGAAACGCGTCCGCCAAAACGCCAGCGGCGACATCACCTCCATCATCCACGGCAAAGCCCAGCACGAAGAAACCAAAGCCACCGCCAGCCGCGCCGTCAACGCCGGCAAAGGGCACTACCTCGTCGTCCTCACCCTCGAAGAAACCGACCTCGTCTGCGACTACATCCGCCACGGCGGCGACAAAACCGCCTTCTTCCAGCGCTTCCGCGGCGCCACCAGCGAAGGCTTCGACCCCGACCTCCACCTCCAGCGCGTCGGCGTCGCCAACCAGACCACCATGCTCCGGGGCGAAACCGAAGAAGTCCAACGCCGCATCAAAGAAGCCATCACCGATCGCGACGGCTCCGAGCGCGCCCAGGAAAACTTCCGCTTCTTCGACACCATTTGCGGTGCCACCCAGGAGCGCCAGGACGCCCTCACCACCATGCTCGCCGAACCCATGGACCTCCTCCTCGTCGTTGGCGGCTACAACTCCTCCAACACCTCCCACCTCGCTGAACTCGGCGAAGAAATCCTTCCCACCTACTTCATCGGCAACGCCAGCCGCCTCGGCTCCCGCGAGCACATCCGCCATTTCAACCTGCAAACGAAAGAGGAAATCCTCACCGAACACTGGCTGCCCGTTCCGCCCGTCACCATCGGCATTACCGCCGGAGCCTCCTGCCCCAACAACCTCATCGAAGAAACCATTCTCCGCGTCTTCGAACTCCACGGCGTCAAACGCGAAGCCCTGCTGTAACGCAGCGCCCGCCATGTCTCTTCGCTGCTCTAGCCACGCCTCTTCACTTTGCCATCGACTGAAGCCGGTGGTTGATTACTCGCCAACCTTGGCCAGCAAATCAGCGAGAGGCATATCCCAAGCGGCATACACCGCCGCAATATTCTCGGGTGGATTGTTAACCCCCCATTCGCACTGAGCTATCACGCCCCCCTTGCTGTCATCCAAGGCCGTGCGCACCCGCGCCACCGCTTTATACACATCCATCACCGATCCAAAAGGCAGCACATGCTGGCGGTCGATCTCCCCCCAAAAAGTCAACCGCCCCTTGAACCTCCGGCCGATTTCCTCAATGTCCATTGTGAAAAGCTGAGAATTAAGTGCATCCACCCCCACCTCAATCAGATCCTCATAAATATCGAAAATATATCCATCGCTGTGGAAGAAAACCTTCTTCCCCGCATCGTGAATCATCTTGCAGTAATCCCGATAGAGCGGCTTGAAAATTCTCCGCCATTGGATCGGTGAAATCAGCATCGACATTTGGGCACCCCAGTCATCCATGAAAGAGATGCCATCGCAATCGAGCTTCAAACTTTGACTCAACTCCTCCAGGAAAAAATCATGCACCATCTCGATAAGCTGAAATAGCTCCGGAGACTCTTCCCCTAAATCATAATAGAGCGTTTCCGAACCGCGCAGAAATTGCAACCTCTCGAAAGGGCGAACCGTGCTGGCGTATCGGATAAACTTCCGTTCGCCCTTGCGCTGCGCCTCACAAACTTTCTGCACCGCGTCCCAATTGGCCCGGCGAACAATTTCCCACGGCGGTTGATAGTCGGCCAGCGCAGACCAATCCGCAATAGCCGGGCCAGTCACCTCGCCCACCACTCCGTCTTCGCCCACAGTCCAAACGCAACCCCACTCATCCCTGTAAGACCCCTTCACATTGGGTTGACCGCTGCAGCGATCCCCCGGAGCCAAACCCGAGACATAGGCAAAATCCATCGGAAACTGCGCCTTTAACGCAGCAAATGGAGACTGGGCAAATTGCCCAACCCACGGAAGACACCACAACTCACGAGGGGCACGATCGGGCGTGCGGAACTCAAGACAGCGATAAACGCGCTCGCAACTAGTCATAGGAGAGTCAATATCTGACGGATTTTGAGAAACCATAAAAAAATGTGAGTGCCCTATGAAAAGGGGCAATCACGCCCGGATAATTGCCCCAAAATCCCGTTTTTAGTGCATAATCCTCATAAGCAGTCCGTGGAATTGGCCGGGCACTCGTGAACCCCGACAAAAATCAGCTTCAAGTCGCCAAAATATTCAGTTACCCCTTTTCCACCCCCAAAATGAAAACTCCATCGTCAAAGCCAAAGGCAGCCCCCCTTGCCGTGCTCCTGCTCTGGGCACTCATCCCTCTCGTTCCGGTGAGCGTCTGCGCCGACCAACCCGTCCGCGCCCAAGCCACCGCCCTCCGCGTGCCGGACGGAACCATCGTGGTCGATGGCCGCGACGACGATTGGCAACGCACGGGCGAAGCGCTCCAGCGCTGCAAGTCGATCTCCACCGATCCCAAACTCCTCACCTTCGTGAACCCGGATCGCGGCGTCTATCTTGGCCCCGACGACAACTCCTGCGAAGTCTGGCTCGCCGCCGACAGTGCCAATCTCTACCTCCTCGCGAACGTCCGCGACGACCTCCTCTTCAACGACTCCATCTGCCCCGACATCTTCGCGGGCGACGACTTTGAAATCTACCTCGACGCAAACCCGCCCGAACAACAATTCGCCAAAACGAAGAATGAGAACGTGCGGAAATTCGTCTTCGTCCCGGCATACATTTTGCGCGGAGATGACAAGGGATCGATCTGGCAACCGGACACCAATCCCGGCGTCACCCTGGCCAGCCGATTAAGACCCTGGGGCTACACCATCGAAGCGAAAATTCCCAAGGCGCTCTTTCCAAACTGGAAGACCAACCCCGACCAGGAAACCATCGGGTTTGACGTCCAGGTGAACGACGCCGATTCCCCCGGACTGGACGGTCCGCATACCTCCATGAAGTTCGCCCGCTTCCTGCTCAGCCCCGCCGCGCATTTCGCGTCGCCCGCAGCGTTGGGCGCGCTGAAGATCGAGCCGCAACCCGTAACGCTCACGCCCGCCGCAGAAGCCGACACCAAGAAGCTGCGCCCGGAGGAAGTGATCGACCAAGTCAAAACCGCGACCGACGAAAACGCCGAAAAGACAGCGCAACTAATACTGGATAATATTTCGGACGATCATGCTGCGGAGATTACGGCGGCTGCCCTGACGGCGAAACCCCGGCTCGTTCACAAAGCCGGGCTGCTCGTCCTGGCCAAACGCCCGCAACTCGCGGCGCCCATCGAAGCGTTGCAGGCGGCGCTTGAACCCAACGCCAGAGCCTATGGCGAATTCGGCAACGCGGAGCTGGTGAGCTACGGACTCGTCGCTTTGGCGGAACGGCACAAGCTGCCAGCGAAACAGTGGTTCGGTTTCTACAGCCGCGTGGCCGATCCCCGCATCCGGCTCACCTTCCTCTGGTGCCTCGGCATCAACGGAGACAGGGAAAGCATCCCCAACCTGACGAAGCTGCTCTACGACGGCAACCTGCGCGTGCGCATCAAAGCCGCCATGGCCCTCGGCCAACTCGGCGACCCCACCGCCATCAGCGCGCTCGAAGAAATGGTCAAGAACGACCCCCATCATTACGCGAGAAACGAAGCCGAGCGCGCGATCCAACAAATCAAAGAACACGCCAAGCCGTAGGCGTAACGACAGTCGCGATCCTAAAGATCCATCCCTGCTTTCCTTGCTCCAAATTTATCCCACAAACTTCCCCGGATTCAAAATCCCCTTCGGGTCCAGCGCCTGTTTGAGCGCCGCATGCACATCTCGGCTCACCGGCGAAGCCGCCTGCTCCCACCAGCGCTGCTTTGCCATGCCGATGCCGTGCTCGCCCGTGATCGCACCACCCCACTCCAGCACTTGCGTGAACAGTTCATCCAGCGCCTGACTCACCCGCTCTTTCACTTTGGGTCGATCATAATCCGCCGCCATCAAATTCGTGTGGATGTTGCCGTCGCCCGCGTGCCCGAAACAGGCCACGGGATACCCATATTTCTTCCGCAACCCCGCCGCAAACTCGGCCAGGTCCACCAACCGCCCGCGCGGCACCACAATGTCCTCATTGAGCTTCATAAGTCCCGTAGCCTTGAGCGCTTCCGAAAACTGCCTACGCAGCTCCCAAAGCGCCTCGCAATCCGCCTCGCCGAACGCCGTTTCCAAATGCACCGCGCCCAATCCGCGCACCAAGTTAACCAGCGCGTGCGTCTCGCTTTGGACGGACTTGGCCTGCCCGTCGAGGTCGATGAGCAGATGCCCTTCCCCTTCGGGAACCATCGCCGTGCCAAGATAACCCCGCACCGATTGCAGCGTAAACGCATCCGCAATTTCCAGCGCTGCCGGGAGATGACCCGCGCCGAGCACCCGCTGCACCGCGTTAGCCGCCTCGGCAAACGTGGCGAAGCTGGCGGAAATCGTCGTGCGCGCCGGGGGGAGGGGAATCAGCCGCAATGTCGCTTCCGTCACTACGCCGAGCAGCCCCTCCGATCCCGTGAAGAGCCCCACCAAATCAAATCCCGTCTTGTTCTTATGCGTACGCCCGCCGGTGCGGAGCACGTCTCCGTTAGCCAGCACAACCTCCAAGCCGAGCAAATAGGAGCGCGTCACCCCATATTTCAGGCAGCGCGGCCCGCCCGCATTGGTGGCGATGTTGCCGCCGAGGGTGCATTCCTTGAGGCTTGCCGGGTCTGGTGGATAATACATCCCGAGTGCGCGCGCCGCTGCTTGCAGATCACCGGTAATGACCCCCGGTTCCACCACTGCCACGCCATCCGCCGGGTTGATCTCCTTGATCCGGTTCATCCGCGCGAGAGAAAGTGCGATCCCTCCCCGCACCGGGACGCAGCCGCCCACGTAGCCGACTCCGCCGCCGCGCGGCGTGACGGGAATGCCGCGCGTGTTGGCGAACGCGAGCAAGCGGCTCACCTGTTCCGTCGTCCGGGCGAACACCACAGCTTCCGGCGCGTGGCTGGCAAACCATTTGTCCCGGCTGTGCGTCGAGAGCGTTTCCGCATCGTCCGCGACGACCTCCGCTCCCAACAGGCGCACAAGCTCTTCTTTCAAAGTCATGCCCGCAATGTAGCAACCCCAGCGCGGCGACGCCAGCCCGGAGGCGCGAGGGTTAATGCCGGATTCACCCTTTGTTGTTCCTCAACGCGCTTTCGTTGGCAATTCACCTAAAATTAGCAGAGATTATCTTGAATTCAGGCGGCTGATCCCGCCCAATTCCAACCCATGCGCAATACAAAGATCATTTGCACGCTCGGTCCAGTCACAGAGTCCGAGGAAACACTGCGGGCGATGGTGGACGCCGGGACAAACGTGTTCCGGTTGAATATGAGCCATGCCTCGCATGAGTGGGTGCGTGCGATCGTGCCCCGCATCAGGAAAGTGGCCGCCGATTTGGACGCTGTGGTCGGTGTTTTGCTGGATACCCAGGGCCCCGCCATCCGTACCGGCGACCTCGCCACCAAACTCCAACTCAAGGTGGGGGACATCATCGAGTTCACCGTGCGCGGCGAGCGCAGTGAGGAACAGTATTCCGTGGACGTCAATTACGACGGCTTGGTTGATGACATTTCCGTGGGCGATACCGTGCTGGTGGATAATGGCGTGATGCACATGGAGGTGCTGGAAAAAGAGCGCAAACGCATCCGTTGCCGCGTGCTCACCCCCGGCACGCTTGGCTCCCGACGGCACATCAATCTGCCCGGCGTGAAGGTCAACCTCCCTCCGCTCACGGAAAAGGACATCGAAGACGTCATCCTCGGCGCGGAATTGGGCGTCGATATGGTCGCGCTGAGCTTCTGCCGCGAGCCGAGCGACGTGGATGTGCTGCGCGAGTTGCTCGATAAACAAGGCAGCCACGCCCGGATCATCGCCAAGATCGAAGACCAGCTTGCCGTTCGCAACATCAGCGGGATCATCAGCAAGGCGGACATCATCATGGTGGCGCGGGGTGACCTCGGCATTGAGTGCGCCATGGAGGAGCTTCCCATCATCCAGCGCGCCATCGTCAAGCGCTGCCTGCGCGCGGGTCGCCCGGTCATCGTAGCCACGCACCTCCTCGAATCCATGATCTCCAATCCCGTGCCCACTCGGGCAGAAGTCACCGATGTGGCCAATGCGGTGTTTGAGCAGGCGGACGCCATTATGCTCAGCGGTGAGACCAGCATGGGCAAATACCCGGTCCAATGCGTCGAAGCGCTCCACCGGGTGGCGTGCCGCATCGAGCGCAGCGGCGGCGCGGGATACGCCAACGAAGCCATTTACACCGAGAACCGCCAGCGCACGATGCACTCCGCCGTGGTGCTCGCCAATTCGCTGCGGAATTCCAAGGTCGTTGTTTTCACGCGGCGCGGTCGCGTGGCGGATTACGTCTCCGCGCAGCGCCCGGCGCATTCCCCCATCTTCGCGTTCTCCAACACGATGGAGGTGTGCTGCAAAATCAGCCTCAACTGGGGCATCGTGCCGATTCTCATGCCTTTCGCGACTGATCCAGAGCAGACTATCGAGGCCGCCGAGCAACTTCTGCGTAAGCGGGGTTACGTCCATCATGGCGACAACCTCGTGATCGTTAGCGACCTGCAGGCGGGAGACTCCACCTTTGATTCCATTCAGTTGCGGCCCGTGAAGTGAGGGGACGAATGATCTGTCCCTGAGTGTTTTATAGCATTTTATTGTTTATTTACCGGTTCATCGCGCTATGTATCGACTGGACTGAGAAATGAACATCCCCGGAAATCTTACCAGCGAAGAGAATCCCCAGGTCGCCGCGTTAAGGACCCGGATGGATCGGTTTTATCAAAGCACACGGGATTATATCGCCTTTCAAGAAACGAACCACCTGCCCGAACAGTGGGGCTACGTTCGCGAAGCGATTCTCTCCGTCCTGGAAGAGCGGCCGATTTGCCGGGTGCTCGAGATTGGCGCGGGCAAAAGCGGTTTTGCCGAGTTCATGCAGGACATCAAATCCCGCCTCCACTACACCGCGCAGGATATCACCCGCACCAATGAGGCGCATCTTCAGCAAGCGGCGGACAGCGTTTACTTTGGGGATATTGCAACGCTGGAAGGCGAGTATGACGTGATTTTTTCCACCTTCGTGCTGGAGCATATCAGCGATCCGCGCCACACCTTGGAAAAGCTGTTTGCATCCCTGGTCAAAGGGGGAAAGCTCTTCATCTTTTGCCCCCGGTACGACGCCCCGTTTTACCTTTCGCATTCCGCCGACCATTACAGTCTCCCCAAGCGGATTGGCGTGAGCATTTCCCTAGTGATTGCGCGGTTGTGGGCTTTGCTGATCCAGAAGCCCCTGTTTTTTATTCATACCGATCCCGCGATCTTTCACATCCCCTGGACACGGGACCGTGATGCAATTCACTGGGCGTCCTTACGGGATCTGCGGTTGCTCTTTCGCCGCCGCGGACGCATCGAGTGTTTAAAAATGCCGTCCGGCGGCACCAAGGACTGGATCGTCAAAAATCTTCTTCAGATCAATGTTGTCATCACCCGCGTCGAATAGCGATTACTCCTCTTCGTGCGTGCTTGGCATCCCAGCGAAACCGGGGATCGCGGGCCGCTCCTTTTTTTGGAGTGCGCGGCGCAATTTGGATAGAGCGATATTTTGGAGTTGCCGAATGCGTTCGCGCGTAACGCCGAATTTTTTCCCGACTTCTTCCAGTGTGCGCGGCTTGCCGCCGTCCAAGCCGAACCGGGAGAAAATGATTTTCTTTTCGCGCTCGTCGAGCACAGTCAGCAGATCACCCATTTCGTCGCGCATGTTTTTGTCGCTCAACAACTCAAAGGGGGTCAGGGCGTCCTCGTCGCCGACGATTTCGCCGAAGGCAGTCGAATCGTCCTCACTGATTGGGGCATCCAGTGATGCCGGGCGGATAGCCACAGTTTTCAGATGTGCAACTTTGCTGATGGAAAGGCCCACTTCATCCGCGAGTTCATCGTTGGTTGGTTCACGCCCGAGTTCTTCGCTCATCTGAAGCGAAACGCGGCGCATTTTGGAAATTTTGTCCACCAGATGCACCGGCAGCCGGATGGTTTTGCTTTGGTTGGCCAAAGCGCGCTTGATTGACTGCTTGATCCACCATGCCGCATAGGTGCTCAATTTGCCTCCCTTGGCCGGATCAAAGCGCTCCACCGCTTTCATCAGGCCGATATTCCCTTCGGAAATCAGGTCGAGCAGTGGCAGACCGAGGTTAGCGTAATCGTGGGCGATTTTGACCACCAAACGCAGGTTGGCCCGGATCATCAGGCTGCGGGCCTCCTTATCCCCGATTTTGATGAGGGCAGCCAACTCGATTTCCTGGCGCGGGGTCAGGAGTGGAATTTGACCGATTTCCCGGAGGTAAATCTTGATGCCCGAGTCTGTGTCTTCAGGAGTCATAAAAACAAGGTGCGCTTTCCCATGAAAGAATACGTCTGACGTTTGCTGAATGCTCGCCTGACCATTTTTTGGCTGAAAAAGCGTTCATCTCTACCTTTTTTTGACAACAGAAGGTGAGGTGCGTTCAAAAAGGAGCCAGATTTTTTTTCCAGCTTCTGAAAAGGGTTTTTGAAGGGGCAAATCAGACGCAAGCCGACCACTCCATCTCCAGCACTCCCCTATTTATGCCGGTGGCGCTTGAGTTCGCGTTCAAATCCGGCGACGGCCTCCTCCAGAATCGCTCGAAGGTTGTCCGTCGAGACGCAGACTGCCCCGAAGCTGGCGACGGTATCCTGTTCCACTAAGTCGTTGGTAGCTACGGTAAGATCGTGCTCCCGTGCGTATTTGGCTGCGAGCCGTTCGATGACATCGTCAGCAGTTTGCCCTTGCCCAGAGTAAAAAACCTGGATGCCGCCTGGTTCGGTGGTTTCGGAAGGCTGTTCGCCCTGGCCGTCGAAGACGATCACCACCCGGACGCCGGAGATATCCTGGTATTGCGTGAGCGTTTTGATAAGCGACTCCCGGGCCAGCAACATCCGGCGGCGGTGCAGTGTGCTTAGCTCCGGCCAGGAAAAAATGACGCTATGGGCATCCACGATGAGAAAACGCGCCATAACGGGATCATCAGAGAAATGGAAAAGAGCCCAGGGGCAAATGACGCACCCTGGGCTTTCAGAAGCACGACGGCTTCGAGGCAGAGGCTACTTTTTTGCCTTTGCCGGGGTGGCGGCTGCTGCGGTTTTGGCAGCTTCTTTTTTGCGATCGAGGTAGGCCGCACGGCGACGGCGTTTAGCGACGGTTTTTAACTGTTGTCCCATAGGTGAGGGGATATATGCCGTTTTTCACAAAATCAAGCAAGCCGAAGGTTGCCGGGCGCGCGGATTTATGATTGGTTAAAAAGATTATGCAACATCCCCAGAACATTCTCCTTGCGGCCCTTTGTCTTGGGCTCGCTGCCTGCGCCAGCCACCATCCACGGGTTCCTGAAGCCCCCATCAAGGCTCCCGCACCTGCTCCCGTGGTGATTGGGCGGGTTTCCATGGTGAACGAAGAACTCGGCTTTGTATTGGTAGAGACGCCCGAATCGCCGGAGACCGGCACGGAACTCCAAGCCCGCACGCTTGCGGGTGAAGAAACGGCCTGCCTGAAAGTTTCGCCGGAAAAGAAAAGCCCCTTCGTGATTGCCGATGTTATGAAAGGCAAACCCCAGGTGGGCGACGTGGTGACGAAGTAGCTACGGGATAATAAGCCCGAAAGATATACAGAGGTTATAAGTCTTATGAGTCCTATAAGTCCCGAGGGACTGATGGGCCATTTGCATGCCGCGTGGAGAAATGAAAAGGCCGCCCGGATTTTTCCGGGCGGCCCTTCCTCTGATGGGAATCAGTAATACCGTATCGCTTATTTGGCGAGCGCGGCCTGAGCAGCAGCCAAACGCGCCACGGGCACGCGGTAAGGCGAGCAACTCACGTAGGTGAGGCCCAGGGTGTGGCAGAACTTCACGGAATCGGGGTCGCCGCCGTGTTCGCCGCAGATGCCGAGCTTGATGCCAGGACGGGTCTTGCGTCCCTTCTCAGCGGCGATCTGCATGAGTTGGCCCACGCCCGACTGGTCGATCGTGGCGAAGGGGTTCTTCTTCACGATTTCGCATTCGGCGTAGTGCGGCAGGAACGAACCGGAGTCGTCACGGCTCATGCCCAGAGTGGTCTGGGTCAGGTCGTTGGTGCCGAAGCTGAAGAACTCGGCAGTCTGCGCGATTTCATCAGCGGTGACGGCGCCACGCGGCACTTCGATCATCGTACCAACCATGTAGGCGATCTTGACTTTCTTTTCCTTCTGCACTTCAGCGGCTACCCGGTGGATGATTTCCACTTGGATATCGAGTTCCTTCTTGAAGCCGACGAGCGGAACCATGACTTCGGGCTTTACTTTGATGCCCTTTTTCTGGACTTCCGCAGCGGCTTCGAAGATGGCGCGCGCCTGCATCTCGGTGATCTCGGGGAACGAGATGCCGAGACGGCAGCCACGGTGGCCAAGCATCGGGTTCTGCTCGTGCAGTTCATGCACGCGCTTGGAGACAACGTCCACGTTCACTCCAAGTTTCTCGGCCAGTGCCGCTTGGGAGGTGTGGTCGTTGGGCAGGAATTCATGGAGGGGAGGATCGAGCAGGCGGATGGTGGCCGGGAGGCCCTTAAGTGCCTTGAAGATGCCCAGGAAGTCGCTCTTTTGGAACGGCAGGAGCTTGGCGACGGCGGCTTTACGGTCGTCGATCTTGTCAGCGAGGATCATCTGACGCACCACATCAATGCGGTCGCCTTCAAAGAACATGTGTTCAGTGCGGGTGAGACCGACGCCGGATGCGCCAAAGGCAATTGCGTTCGCCACTTGCTCCGGCGTGTCTGCATTGGTGCGGACTTGGAGCTTGGTGGCTTTCGCGCACCAGTCCATGAGCTTGACGAAGTTCTGGTAGGTCGCGCCTTTCTTGGCGGTCTTGTCGTTGTGCAAAAGGCCTTGGATGACTTCAGACGGGGCGGTTTTGACTTCGCCCGCGTAAACCAAACCGCTGGTTCCGTCGATGGAGAGGTAATCAACCCCTTCCTTGAAGGTCTGGCCGCTGGCGGTCATGGTCTTGTTGTGGTAATCCACGTCGATGGCGGCAGCGCCGCAGACGCAGACTTTGCCCATTTGGCGGGCGACGAGCGCGGCGTGCGAGGAAACCCCGCCGCGAGCGGTAAGGATGCCTTCGGCGGCGATCATGCCGCGCAGATCTTCGGGTGAGGTCTCCACGCGAACGAGGAGGACTTTTTCACCCTTGGCGGCTGCCGCGGCGGCGCGGTCGGCGTTGAAGTAGATGATGCCTGTGGCGGCACCGGGACCGGCGGGAAGGCCGGTGGCGATCACCTTGGTGTTCTTGAGCGCGGTGCGGTCGAAGATCGGCGCGAGCACCTGCTCGAGCTGGTCGGCAGGAACGCGGCCCACGGCGGTCTTCCAGTCGATGAGTTTCTCTTTCTCCATTTCGACGGCGAAACGGACGGCTGCGACGCCGGTGCGCTTTCCGTTGCGGGTCTGGAGCATGAAGACGGTGCCAGCCTGGATGGTGAACTCGAAGTCCTGCACGTCCTTGAAGTGGGTCTCGAGGACTTTGCGGATGCGTTCGAGTTCAGCGTAAGGCTTGGGCATCTGCTTCTTGAGTTCCTTGACGGGTTCGGGAGTGCGAACGCCTGCGACGACGTCTTCACCCTGTGCGTTGATGAGGAATTCTCCGTAGAATACTTTTTCGCCGGTGGCGGGGTCACGCGTGAAAGCCACGCCGGAACCGGACTCGTTGCCCGTGTTGCCGAAGACCATCGCCTGAACGTTAACGGCTGTTCCCCACTCGCTGGGGATGTTGTATTTGCGGCGATAGACGATCGCGCGGTCGTTCATCCAGGAACCGAACACGGCGCCGACAGCGCCCTTGAGTTGCTGCCACGGGTCGGCCGGGAAGTCTTTCCCTGTGCGTTGCTTAACCACTTTCTTGAAGCGGGCAACCAGTTCTTTCTGGTCGTCAGCGGTCAATTCGGAATCGGCCTTGTTGTGGTCGTTATAACGCTCTGTTTTGAGGCTGCCGATGATGGTTTCAAAGGGGTCGTGATCTTCGGTCGGGAGCTTCTGCACGCCGAGAACGACGTCACCATACATCTGGACGAAGCGGCGGTAACAGTCCCACGCGAAACGCTCGTTGTTGGTGGCTTTGGCGACGGAGACGACGGTCTCGTCATTGAGGCCGAGGTTCAAAATGGTGTCCATCATGCCGGGCATGGAATCGCGCGCGCCCGAACGGACGGCGACGAGGAGGGGCATCTTCGACGTGTCGCCGAACTTGGTGCCCATGATCTTTTCCATGTTGCGAACACCGGCTTCCATCTGGCCCTGGAGTTCGACTGGATAGGTGCGCTTGTTGGCGTAGAAATAGGTGCAGACGTCGGTGGTGATGGTGAAGCCAGCGGGAACGGGCAGACCGATGCGGGTCATTTCTGCGAGGTTCGCGCCTTTGCCGCCGAGGAGGGGCTTCATGGAACCGTTGCCGTCGGCTTTGCCAGCGCCCCAAGTGTAAACGTATTTGGATTTCTTGCCGACGACTTTTGCGGCGGGCGCTTTCTTAGCGACAGCTTTTTTGGTCGGGGCTTTTTTGGCGATGGCTTTCGCTTTCACGGGAGCCTTGGCTGGGGCTTTCTTGGCGGGCGCTTTTTTGGGAGCGGCCTTGCCGGATGACTTCAGTTTTTTGGGCATAATAGTTTCGGTTGGTTGGTTTCCGGCTTATCCGCCGGAGAGGAAAAGGCGCTGTTCATTTACTGATGTTTTGCGCAAACCCGACCGTTGTGTAGGGACACTCCGCGAGGAAGGAAAACACCAGAAAGCCGCGAAGAGTCTCATAGATCGGCTATGGCGTAAATAGGAAAGTCAAGTTTGCTAATAGTTGGCGCGAAATAGGGCTTTGTGACACCGAACCTTTGATTCCCGCGCGTTTCGCGCTTACAATACCTCCTTCGTGGAAAATCCTTTCTCAAAAAAACGCAAGACCGCCGCTCCAGTTCGGGGCAAGAAAGCCCTCAAGAGCCCCGGCAAGGAACCTGCCGAGCGGAAGTCGGCCAGCGGGGCCAAGCGCGTGGGGCTGAAGCCCGGCGATGGCTGGCAAAAGCGGAATTTTGTGACGGAGGTGCTGATTCCCTCACTGTTTACCAAGCGTTCCGGTCGGAAGTCGCCGCCCCGGTTCCCCAAGCTGAAGGCTGGAGAGGTGGGCCTGACGTGGATTGGGCACGCTTCGTTCCTGATCCAGACACGCAAGGCCAATCTGCTGGTGGACCCAAACTGGGCCAAGTGGCTCAAAATCATCAAGCGCCTCCGCCATCCGGGGTTGGAAATCCGCGATCTGCCTTCCATTGACCTCGTCTTGGTCACGCACGCCCATTTCGACCACCTCGACCGCCGCACGCTGCGGCGCGTGGCCGAGGACCAGCCAATTGTCGTTCCGTTTGAGGTCGGCAATCTGGTGCATGATCTCGGATTCCGCAGCGTGAATGAGTTGGATTACTGGTGCCAGTATGCGCACGGTCCGGCCCGGATCACCCTGACGCCGTGTCACCATTGGGGGGCGCGTTTTTTGCACGATTCGCATCGGGGCTTCGGCGGCTACGTGATCGAAATGGACGGGCGGACGATTTATCACTGCGGGGATACGGCGTATTTTGATGGGTTTAAGGAGATCGGCAAGCGGTTCAAGATCGACGTGGCGCTGCTTCCCATCGGCGCATACGATCCGCCAAGCGGACGGGAGGTCCACATGAATCCCGAGGAAGCACTGCAAGCTTTTCTGGATCTGGGAGCGCAGCGCATGGTGCCGATGCACTACGGCTCGTTCCGGCTTAGTTACGAGCCGCCTGAGGAACCGCTGCAACGGCTGCTCGCGGCGGCGAAAAAGCTCGGTATTGAGGACCGGATCACGGTGATGACCGAGGGGCAGCCCAAGGTGTTTTGAGCAGTTCAATAAATAGTGTAGCCGCTGAGCAAAGCGTTCTCGTTCCCAAGCTCCAGCTTGGGAATACGGAATGTCTTCGAAGCTTCAGCTTCGAAATGTTGCCATTTAACCGAGGCTTCTATTGGCTTCCACGCTTGCGAAGCTGGAGCTTCGCTTCCAAGTGCGTCCCCAAGCTGGAGCTTGGGAACGAGGTGCGATGGCTACACTTTTAGTTAAACAGCTCCAAACCTAGTCCACTAGCAATGCAGTGCGCCCATTGCGGCGTACGAGCCGGACGGGTTTGCCGAAGATTTCGCTGAGCGTGGCGCTTTTTAGGATGGTGGCCCGTTTCCCGGCTGCCAGCACGCGCCCGGCTTTCAATGCGAGGATGTGGCTGAAGCCTTCGACGATTTCTTCCACGTGGTGAGTGACGAGGATGAGCGTGGGGATGGCGGGGCCACGATGGATTGCCAGATGGCTGACGAATTGCAGGAAGTGCTCGCGGGCTACGGGGTCGAGCCCCGCGCACGGTTCGTCGAGGATCAGGAGTCGGGGGTGAGCCATGAGCGCGCGGCCGATGAGCACCCGCTGGCGCTCGCCTTGGGAGAGGACGCGCCAGGGGCGGTCAACCAGGTGCAGGGCGTCGATCTGACGCAGGATGCCCAGGGCTTCCTCCCGGTCGGCGGATTTCACCCGGCCCCAGTAGTCAATCATGGCGTATTTGCCGCTGATGACGCTCAGGAGGGCTGGTTCGGCGTCGGCCATCTGCTGGCGCACGGCGGAACTGACGATGCCGATCTGCTTGCGCAACTCCGGCCAGTTGGAGGCCCCATAGCGTTGCCCCAGCACGTCGAGTTCACCGCCGGTGGGCGTGGCGTAGCCGGTCAGCGCGCTCAGAAGCGACGTTTTCCCGGAGCCGTTGGCCCCGAGGATCACCCAATGTTCGCCCGGCTCGACCCGCCAGTCGATCCCATTGAGAATGGAATTACCCTCCCGGACGAGCGTCAGGTCGGTAATGGAGAGGACGGGCTTTTTCATGGCAAAATTTTGAGGTTTCCCCGGCGAATAGTCGCAAATGCGTTGGATTTCCTCAAGGAGAGGGAGAATTATCCGGGCGTGACGTGGGAACAAGGCCATTTTACGGGTCAAAGCCGGGCAGACCATCGGGGAGATTCCGGTTGACGAGTGACATGTTTCAGGCTTTGCTATCAAACTTCAATTTCATGTCTTTCCGCCGCGCCATTTTTATTCTGTTTTTCGTTCTGCCGTTCGCGGTGCCAACGGATATTTCCGTGTCCAAGCATCAGTCGAAAACGCTCCGTCACGATTCGGCTCCAGCGGTGACCGCATCCTCTTCTGCGCCAGCTATTTCCGTTGCCCCCGCAGTTATCCCTGTCGCTTCCTCCCAAGCTGACGTTGTAGATTACGCCGAACTCTCCGAGATTGCCGAATCCCTGGCTCCCACCGTTTCCTCTGAGCCTGCTGCTTCCCCCGCACCAGTTGCCCCGGTCGAGGTGGTCGCTCCCTCCAAGCCTGCGATTGCTGTTGCTCCCGTGGCTCCTCCCGCTTTCAAGCCTTCCAAACAAACGGCTTCCGCAGCTCCCAAGCACGCTAAGATCGCAAAACACGCTGCCGCTCCCACCACGCCCGCTGCGTCCAAACTCTCCAAGCACGCCGTGGATGCGATTGCCGAAAGCACCGCCGCTGCTCCCGCTCCCTCTTTGTATGACCGGCACACAGCGCAGACTCCCGACTCGGGCTTTCTGAATTGGTTCGGGCCCAAGTCCGCTGCCGTGCATTACGATTCGCGCATGATTCAAGCGGCGCAGATCGCCGAATCCCGCGCCCGCCATCACTCCATCCGGAGTTGCTGGCGGTATGTGAAAGAGGCGCTGGTTGCCGCGAACGTTGTTGATACCTATCCCGGAACCACCTATGCCAAACAGGCCGGGGAGGAACTGATCAACAAACACGGCTTCCGACGCCTTGCCATTAACGATCCTTTCAAAGCACCCGAGGGAGCGGTGCTTGTTTACGGCGGACGCGGCGCGGGCCATGTGGAAATCCGCACCAAAGGCGGTTTTGTGAGCGACTTTGAATCCCCCACGCCCTCCAAGCGGCCCTTGCTGGGGATCTTCGTCAAGCCTTCGTAAAAGAACTTGGAGTTCCCGGTTTCGGGAACTCGTTCCCAAGTTGCTTGGGAACGCATTAATCCGCGAAGTTGCACTTCGCCCATATTTTCGCTGCATCGCAGCCCCTTCCGGGTTATCAACTGGGGCTGACGTATGCCCAGCCAAGCGAACCCTTTCAGTTCCCTGACGGATTACCACACGCACACGCCGTTGTGCCATCACGCCGAGGGCTGGCCCATCGACTACGCGCGAGTGGCCGTGGAGCGCGGCCTGGCGGAACTCGGCTTTGCCGACCACAGCCCGATGCCCGTTGCGCTGGAGCCGTTTGACGACTGGCGTATGGCGCTGGCCGATCTCCCCCGCTACTTCGACGCCGTGGAGCAAGCGCGCGCGGCGTTCCCTCAACTCCCCATCCGGCTCGGCCTGGAGGTCGATTACATCGCGGGGCACGAGGCGTGGATCGAGGAACTCGCTGGCATGGCCGACTGGGATTTTCTGATCGGCAGCGTCCACTACCTCGCCCCCGGTTGGGATGTGGACAACCCGGCGCACCTCTCGCGGTTCAAGACGCAGCCGGTCGAGGAAATCTGGCAGCTTTACTTTGACGCCTATGAGCGGTGCATCCGCAGCGGGCTATTCGATTTCGTCGCGCATCCCGACCTGCCCAAGAAATTCGGCTACCGGCCCGAGGGGGATTTGCGCCGGTATTACGAGCCGGTCATCGCTGCGCTCGCCGAAACCGGCACCGCGTTTGAGATCAACACCGCAGGATTGAGAAAACCGGCGGGCGAATGTTACCCGACTTTGGAGTTTTTGAAGATGGCGCGCGAAGCGGGCGTCGGACTCCTCATCAACTCCGACGCCCACGCACCGCAGGAAGTCGGCGCGGGATTTGAGACAGCGCTGGCGTTGGCGAAGGAGGCTGGGTTTGGGGAGGTGGTAAGGTTTGCGGGGAGGAAGAAGAGGGTGGTGGGAATCGGTTAATGACATTTGCTGAAAGGTTTAAATGAAAACATCCCATTTTTTATTGTTTCTCATTTTAGCAATGTGGTGCGGTGTCCGTGTGCTGAACGGAGATGAGATTTCATTGCGAATAGCTAAGGTGAAAGGAGGACAAGGCATCGTTTCTCTTGGAAACTATGTGGCACGGGAGCCAAAAACCCTTGCAGATTTGCCTTCGCAAATTCGAGCTAAACTTGAGCGCCATCTTATTGAGCGACTTGGTCAAAGTTATTACGAACGCCTGTCTTTTGAAGGGGGGCAGATCGTAGATTTCGGCGAACTTTACCGGGTTGATCCGTCCGTAAGGGACTTTCAATGGAAGATTTTCGCATATCGCCTAATTTTTCGGATATCGGAACCCCCAAAAGGGATCGAGGGTTACTACGCGACGGTTGAACTGGATAAGGACGGTGATGTGCAAACAGAGATTGATCTGCCGAAAGTGCGGCGGTTTCCCGAAAAAGCGCATTTTATCGCCCTCTCTTCCGCTTGTGACCAAGTAAAGCGATTGGGATTAATCCCTAGTCGAGCGCGATTGGTTTACAACAAAGAACACGGTTCGATTGCATTCCATTTTGAGCAGAAAGTCGAAGACGACGGTTTAATGATGAAGTTCTGGAACATTGAGGTAGATGCACATTCGGGTGAGATACTTCGCAACTATATTTCTGACGCGATCCGTTAAAGTACAGAAAATGAATCTCCTCACCCGCAGCCGCACGATTGCCTTCCCGCGCCGCCCGCTGGTGATGGGCATTCTCAATGTGTGCTCGGAATCGTTCTCCGGCGACAGTTTGCAAGGGGTCGATCTCGCCCTGCGGCGCGCCCGGCAGATGGTGGCGGAAGGGGCGGACATCATCGACGTGGGTGCCGAAAGCGCCGCGACGGATCAACCCACCCACAGCGAGGCCGACGAGATCGCCTGTTTGCTCCCGTTTGTGCGGCGGTTTGTGGAAGAGGTGTCCGATTTCGAGCCGCCTGCCGACGCCGCGCAGCTTTTCCCGCCGTTGCTCTCCATCAACACCTGGCGTCCGGCGGTCGTCCGGTCGGTGCTCCCGGCAGGGGGCGATCTGCTCAACGACCTGAGCGCCCTGCCCAACGACGCGAACGCCCGCGTGTGCGCGGAGATCGGCGCGGCGCTTCTCCTCATGCACAACGAGGGCGAGCCGAAGGTGTGGCATCCCTACCACGCTTACCCGGATGTGATGGCAACGCTCGACGCCTTCTTTGAAGAAAAAATCACGCAAGCCATGGCCGCCGGAGTGCCGCGCGACGCCCTCGTGCTCGACCCCGGCATCGGCTTCACCAAACTGCGCGACGACAACCTGCGCATCTACCACGACCTGGAATGGCTGCACCGGTTCGGGCGGCCCATCCTGCTGCCGGTTTCTCGCAAACTGGTCATCGGCGAAGTGCTGGGACTGCCGCCCGCCGAACGCGACGCGGGCACCGTGGCGTGCATCGTCAGCGGACTGCGCCGGGGTGCGCACCTCTTCCGCGTTCACAACGTCCGCGCCGCCGTGCAAACGCTTCGGACAGCGGGAGCCCTCGTTTCCGCATCCTGAATTACTCAGGAAACCGGTTCTTTTGGAGGAAGATAGACAGATTCCGCTTGCAACATCCGCGAACTCCGCTAAGTTTGCCAAACCAGATCGCGGGGTGGAGCAGCCTGGTAGCTCGTCAGGCTCATAACCTGAAGGCCGTGGGTTCAAATCCCACCCCCGCAACCACCTCTAAATCAACGACTTCCGTTGATTTCCAACAGGCAAACAGAGCGGCTTTTTTGACTTGCATGACAGATGCATGACAACTGAGGCCAGAACCCTGAAATCCAGTCCCACTTCCCTGAGTATTCGCGTCGGTTCATCCGACGTGAGGATTTATACAACCACCAACAGGGCACGCCCTCTGTTTTCCGTTGTCTGGTACGTCGGAGAAATCCGCTACCGGCGAAACTTTCGATCCCTTGAACTTGCAAAGGACGAGGCAAAGCGAGTTGCACGAAGCCTCAATTCCGGGCGGTCACTCATTTCAAGCCTGACGAATGGCGACTGCGAGACTTTCCTTTCAGCCCGAAAACTGACCGGGGCCTTGAACACCCCCCTACTTGCTGCGGTTGAGGAATATGTCGCCTGCAGGCAGGTTCTCGGACAGACCTCCCTTCTTGCTGCTGTCCAAGATTACGTCGTGCGCAACCGTGGAGTGCGAACCGGTGTGACAGTGGCAGAAATAGCCGAAGAGTTCATCGAATCCAAGAGGCAGGATGGAGCAAGTCCACGCTATCTTTACCAACTCCGTAGCGATGTGAACCGTTTTTCTGCGGCATTCCCGATCCCGATCCTCCACGTTAAAAGCCATCAGATTGACGAGTGGTTGAGAAAACTTGGCGGAGCGCCCCGCAGCAGGAATACAGTCCACACAAGCATTCGAACATTTTTTTCTTGGGCAAAATCACGTTCCTATCTGCCGAAAAATGAAATCACCGAGGCTGAGGTTGTCGCCAAAGTAAAAGTCGGCGACACCGACACTGAAATCTTTACGCCTGAGCAGATGGTTAAAATCCTATCCTTTGCCACTGGAGAGATGATCCCCTTCATAGTGCTCGGGGGATTCGCAGGGCTTCGCGCGGCGGAAATTGTTCGCCTTGATTGGAACGCCATCGATCTTGATCGAAAGATCATTCAGATCCGCGCCGGGCAGGCAAAGACTGCTTCGCGGCGAGTTGTGCCCATCAGTGAAAATTTACGCGAGTGGCTTTTGCCACACGTCGGCACTGGACTCGTGGTGAAGAACGATGAGATTTACAGGAAGGTCACACCATTGGCAAAAAAATGTGGATTTGAATGGCCAAACAACGTGTTGAGACATTCTTTCATCAGCTACCGAATCGCGGTATTACAGAGTGCAGATCAGGTTGCGCTGGAAGCAGGCAATTCCTCTGCCATTATTTTCAAGCACTATCGCGAACTGGCCACGGAAAAGCAGGCTGAGGAATGGTTCAATATCCTGCCTTCAACTGAATAGTCAGTGGATCGTTGCGCAACGATCTTGCCGATGCGCCTAGCCCCCGCACGCAACCGAGCAAACCGGCATGTGCGACTATCGAGGATGCAGATCATCTTCGAATTCTCTGGTTCGCCAGAACAGTATGTCGCCGGGGCGGCACACAAGGAAGTCCCGCCTCCCCCGAACTGCCCATCATGCGGCGGGCAAAATTGCTTTGAATCGCTCGGATATTACACCCGCAGTTTAAGCAAAAAGGGATCATCGGGAGTCATGCCAATTGCGGTTCGGCGGTTCCGGTGCGCTTCATGCGGGGTGTCGGTCAGCCTGCTTCCGAGTTTCGCCCAGCCATACCGACTGGTCAGGAACGAAATCGTCCAGATGTTCTTCGACGGCAACCGGGATGCCGACGACGTGATCCGATGGGATTACCTACTCCGGCGCTATCTGCGGCGGTTTTGTCAGTGGTTCCCAGAACTGATCGTTCGCACGGCGGTTCGTCTGAGCCGATCTCCGCCAATGGATGCGTTGGAAGGGTTCTGGGGGATATTCAAAAATCTCTGGGGATCACTTTCCCTCGCGACAGGGCAACTTGTCTGTTGCTTTCAGGTTACGGCTTTCGGGGCATATAAGTGCCACGCGATTCCAGTAAGCTGAACAGCAGGGATGATTGGAGGCGAGCCGGGATTCCATCCCCACACAACTCGTTTGTTTCCAACCGAGGGAATCCGCCGAAAATCGCGCCCCGTGAATGAACGCCACACCTTGGAACCCGCCGATTGAGGGGCGATTGCCAAAAAAGTCCTCCAACCGTGCCAAAAAATCTGAATCGACCCATGATTTCCCTCTGAGCATTTCTGGAGCGTCGAGGGCTTGTGGGGAGGTGTGCCCGAAACACCAAAATATCCGCCATGAAAACCTGCGGGTGCGACCGAGAACCGGTGGCAATGGTTTTGATCTTTCTGCGATGCGCGATTCGCAGGCACCTGCGGGGATGTCCATCGCTCCAAACATCCCGCAGGCATGTCCGGCCACCCCCTTCCCCTATTTCCATGAGTGATGTCGAAAATTCTCAACTGATACGCGCCGCCGCCTACGTGCGCATGTCCACAGAGCACCAGCAGTACTCCACCAACAACCAGATGGACGTGATCCTGGAGTATGCCGCCCGCCGTGGCATGGAGATCGTGAGAAAGTATTCCGACGAGGGAAAGAGCGGCCTCAACATCCAAGGCCGTGACTCGCTCGGGCTGATGATCTCCGACGTGCAAGGCAAGACAGCCAACTTCACCTGCATCTTAGTTTATGACGTGAGCCGCTGGGGACGGTTTCAGGACGCAGACGAAAGCGCCTATTACGAATACATCTGCCGTCGCGCGGGCATCTCGGTTCACTACTGCGCGGAGCAATTTGAAAACGACGGGAGCCCGGTGTCGACTATCGTCAAGGGCGTGAAACGGGCGATGGCTGGTGAATACAGTCGTGAGCTGTCGTCAAAAGTCTTTCAGGGGGCCTGCCGTCTCATCCAGATGGGATTCAAGCAGGGCGGCACCGCCGGGTATGGCCTGCGCCGGATGCTCATCGACCAGAATGGCCAGCACAAGGGAGTCCTCAAAATCGGCGAGCAGAAAAGCCTCCAAACCGACCGGGTCATCCTGGTGCGCGGCCCCGAGGAAGAAGTCGCCGCAGTCCAGTGGATGTACGACGCCTTCGTCCAGCAGGGCCTCCAGGAATCGGAAATTGCAAAATCCCTCAATGCACGCGGATTGATCACGGACTTCGGTCGCGAGTGGAACCGCGCAACCGTCCATCAGGTCCTGACCAACGAGAAATACATCGGGAACAACGTCTACCACCGGACATCATTCAAACTGAAAAAGAAGCACGTCAACAATCCCCCGGATCGATGGATTCGTACGGAGGGGGCTTTCGAGGGGATCGTAGACCCGACCATCTTTTTCGCGGCGCAGGGTATCATCATCGAGCGCAGCCGGAAGTTCACCAACGAGGAGATGCTCGAAAAGCTCAGGGGCGTGCTGCAACAGCGCGGGCGGATTTCCGGCATCCTCATCGACGAGTGCGATGACATGCCGTCAAGCGCCGCCTTCCGGCACAGGTTCGGCAGCCTCGTAGCGGCATATTCCCTCATAGGCTACACGCCCCAGACCGATTACGGTTTCATTGAGGTCAACCGGCGTCTCCGCCGCCAGCACCCCGCCATTGTCGCAGAAGTAATCGCCCAGATCGAAGCGATGGGAGGCAGCGTCACCACCCACGAACAGACCGATCTTCTTATTGTGAACCGGGAGTTTCGGGCTTCGATTGTGCTCTGCCGCCACCAGACCACGATGCGCGGATCATCCCGGTGGATCATCCGTCTCGACGAATCCCTGCGCCCCGACATCACGGTCGCCGTGCGAATGGATACGATGAACGAAGGCATCCAGGACTACTACCTTCTCCCAGCCATAGACATGACATGGGAGAAACTCAGGATCGCGGAGGACAACGGCATCTATCTCGACGCCTACCGATTCCAAACCCTCGATTTCTTTTTCCATATGACAGCGAGAACAACCATCCAACAAACCGTATGAACGAATCCGTCACACTCATCCCCATTGAACTCATCCGAATTCTGAACCCGCGAGCCAGGGATCGGAAGAAATTTGAAAAGGTTCTCAACAGCATTCGAAACCTCGGCCTGAAAAAGCCGATCAAGGTAAGCAACCGGATCGTCAAAGACGGCGAGGAGCCGGGATACGATCTGGTTTGCGGGCAGGGCCGCATCGAGGCTTACCAGGCGCTGGGGTACACCGAAATCCCTGCCGTGGTTGTCGAAGTTCCAAAGGAGGACCGCCTTCTGATGAGCTTGGTGGAAAACATGGCGCGACGTTTTTCGTCACCGATGGACCTGATCCACGAGATTGAGCGGCTCACGGAGGCTGGATACAGCAAACTGGCCATTGGCAAGAAACTGGATATCGCCGACGGCCTGGTCGGCGGGCTGCTGGTGCTTAAAAAAGCGGGCGAAGAACGCCTGCTTGATGCAGCTCTGAAGGGGAAAATCCCTTTGGGAGTGGCCATCGACATTGCGAAAACCGAATCCGTTGAAGCCCAGCGTGAGCTGCTCAAAGCATACGAGAACAAGCAGCTCAATCAGGCCTCAATAAGGACGGTGAAGCGTATCATCGAGCAGCGAAAGTTTCTTGGAAAGCGCATGCGTTCCAGCCAACGCGGCAAGAACCCGCGCACGACCGCTGACGGGTACGTGAATGCTTTCCGCAAGGAAACTCAACGCCAGAAGGTAATGGTGAAAAAGGCCAAGCACTGCGAAGCAAGCCTCATGTTTCTTGTCACCGGCTTCAAGCGTCTGCTCGACGATGAGAATTTCGTAAATCTGCTTCGCGCTGAAGATCTCGGCACCATCCCCAAATGCCTATCGGAACGCATTAACTCTGAACCCCGGAGGGCGGCATGAATAAGCCTGTCGTCGGTTTCCAGTTTGAGCGCCTAACCCTCCAGCTCTCCCAGCTGCTCCCGGTGCGGCATTTGTCCGATCCCGAGAAAAAGGTGACCCGCTATCGTTCCATCGTTTCATCAATCAGGGAAGTCGGTGTTATCGAACCGCTGATGGTCTATCCGCAAAAAGGCAAAGACGGGGTATACCTAATCATGGACGGACATCTGCGATTGTATGCGTTGCGCGAGATCGGGATAAAAGAGGTCGAGTGCCTGATATCAACCGAGGACGAGAGCTTCACCTACAACTCCCGGATCAACCGCCTGTCCCCGATTCAGGAACACGCCATGATCACCCGCGCGGTGAAAAACGGTGTCGCGGTCGAGCGGATCGCTGCCGCGCTGGACATGGACGTGAGGGAAATCAAATCACGCCTGAACATGCTCCGAGGGATTCACGAGGAGGCGGTCGAGCTTCTCAAGGACAAGCAGTTGAGTCCTGCTGTTTTCCGAATTCTCAAGCGCGTAACGGCTGTAAGGCAAATCGAGATTGCCGAGCTGATGGTCGGCGCAAACAATTTCACGAAGGGGTATGCGGATGGTCTGTTCATGGTGACGGTTAAGGATCAGCTGGTCGATCCGCAAATACCCAAGGTAAAATCCATCTCGCCGGAGGATCTCGCAAAAATGGAGGCTGAAATGGAAGTGCTTGAGCGCGACTTCAAAGCCATAGAGGACGCCTATGCCGAAAACATGCTCAACTTCACCGTGATACGCGGATACCTGAAACGACTTCTCGAAAACGCCAAGGTGGTACGCTTCATATCCGCGAAGCACTCAGACCTGTTTCCTGAGTTCGAGCGGATGGCCGCTGTAGAAAGCATTTAGGCTCAGTGGAACGCGAGCATAGAGAGGGCTCGCCATTCCTGATTCTTGCCTATAAAGTCGCCACAGATGGACGCATTCGAAACAATCGTATCAAAGGCATTCGAGGCACGGGGCTACTGGACCCGGATCGGATTCAAGGTGGACTTGGACAAGGCGACAAAAAGGGCGCTCGAAAATCCTTCGATGCCGCGCCCGGAAATCGACATTGTCGCATATAAACCCGCCGAGAAGAAACTCCTCCTGATCGAATGCAAGAGTTACCTCGACTCGATGGGTGTGCAATACGCCGGGTTTTCTGTGTCGGATTCCGTTACGGCAATCCGCTTTAAGCTTTTCCAAAACGACCGCTTGTTCAAAGCGGTCAAAAAGCAGGTCATCAAACAGTTAACCGACGATGGCATGATCTCTTCCTCACCAAGCGTTAAACTGTGCCTTGTGGCGGGGAAGATTTACGGGAAGGACGAGGAGATGCTCAAAAAACACTTCAAGAAACGCGGATGGATGTTCGTCGGGCCGTCGGAGCTTGTGGCCGACCTGAGGCTCTTTGCGGATCGCGGTTACGAGAACGACGTGGCCACAATTGTTGTCAAACTTCTGGAGCGGAATCTCCCGCGTTGATCCTTGGGACGGTCACCAAACCCGTCCGAGAAATTTCAAGACGGCGACCACTGCTACGACCACCCCAGGGAGAGAAGTTCCAATCGCGATCCAGCGAATCGCTTTCTTCTCGAAGGCATCAAAACGCTCACAAAGCCCGGTGAGTTGAGCCTTCATGCCGTTGCGTCCGTCCTCGCCGCGAACGATGATTTCCAAGGCGAAGAGGCGGCGGTCGAATGAGGCAAGGCGTTCGCGCACGGATTCACGGCAGAGGTCGCACTTTTCGGACAAATCGTGGAGTTGATCGGATGGAGTGGTCATGAAAAAAGAGCGCCCTGTTCCCCGTCAGGGCGAACGGATCGATTGGCTTTTAAGCGAGGGCCGCAATGGCCGCCTGAATCTTGGTCAGATTCGCGTTTCCGAGCGCGGAGCCGATCTGGTCAGCGGAAACGGCAGGAGCGCCAATCTGGGGATTGGCGGCAGCACCGTTGGTCGTGAGCGATAGCACGCGTTGCTGAAACTGGTTAGCCATATTCAGGAGGCTATTGGCATATTCAGCCGCTTGGGCTTCAGGTGTTTTTGTCAGCATAGGATTTTGGGTTTGGTTGTTCATGGAGCTTCATGCTCCAGAAATTGGGTTAAAATGGGTAAAAGAAACCGGCTCCGTTGTTGTAAAGGGCTGCGGTTTCCGTGGCAGTGAGGGCGCGTTTCCACAGCCCCACGCAACAGATGTCGAAGTTCCCACGGGAATTGCCGTTCCATGTATCCGATGCCCCGATGTCAAATGGAGCGCCCGAATTTGTAAGGTAAGGCGGGTTTTCCGGCATGTTCGCCTTGTTGAGGGTGTATTCCTGGCCATCGACGGTAACGCGAATCTGGTTGCCATCCCAGGACTGGGTGACGTGGTGCCAGGTTCCGGTCGAAACGGGAACCACGATGTTGTCGAGGGCATCGTGGCCGAAAGCAAACTTCAATCCCGAGGAGCAGGTTGCGAGATTGAGCCAACCGCCACAGTTCCACTGACTCAGAATAGTTCCGTCTTCAAGCGCCTGCGGACGCACCCACACGGATGCGGTGAGAATTTGTCCGGTGAAACTCGGTGTGAGGGCTGTATTCTGGAGATAACCTGTTCTGCGGAAAGACGCGCAAGCAGCGCCAAATGGACCCGGCAAGGAAGCGACGGTTTCGTATGGGGTAAGATTCTGTCCATTGCCAGAAATGTCCATGCGCATGCCGCTGGTTTCATCGAGCTTCCAGAAGGCAAGCAGCGAGGAACCGGACAGCATGGCTGTGGCGGCGACAACGGGGGAACTCGTCGCTGAAACAACGGCTCCGCTTGTTCCCGCCGGGTTTGTAGCGGTGACAGCACAACTGAACGTCGCGCCCACATCTCCCGTGGCAACCAGATAAGTTGGGTTGGTTGCGCCGGAGATGGCGACGCCGTTCCGCCGCCACTGATAATTGTAAGTGGTGGGATGATAGTTCCACGCTCCCGGCGAACAAGTAACGACCGCTCCGGGGAACAATGTCGTTGGACTTAAAGTCGGAATGGCGGTGTTGACCGCGATGAGTTTTGTCACCGTGCCAGTTGCCGCAGTGGTCACTGACGCAGAGCCGCGAATATTCGTCCGAGTGACGGCACAAGTGATGGACTGCCCTGCGTCGGCGGCACCGAGCGTGTAAGTTGCTCCCGTTGCCCCTGGAATTGCCGTTCCGCCGCGTTTCCACTGGTATGACACTGTATAGCCGTAACCTGTCCATGAACCGCCGCTTAGGGAGAGTGTATCGCCAATGTTCGGCGCACCTGCTGGAGAAATCGCAGGCGCAGCTGTGTTTGTTGGAGCGGTCAGCACAACCACCTGGATGGAAGCGCTATCGGTGCCTGTTCCTGCTGCGTTGGTTGCGGTCACCACGCATTGCAAGCTGGCTCCATCATCGGCAGCGACCACAGTGTAAGTTAGGGCGATTGCTCCGCTGATGGCAGAACTGTTTCTATACCATTGATATGCGTAGGCTGTGGGATTATCGCTCCATGTTCCAAGGGAACAATGAATCGTCGCGCCAAGCGTGGGCGAAGGGTTGTCGATGGTGAGCGGCGTGCTGTTGACCGGGACAAGGATAAATGGCCCAACAGGAACCCAGCCAAGTTCCGTGGCGCAGTCGTTTGGATCGAGCACTTGATAAACCGTCCTGTTATCGAGTTGTTTGACGAGCCAGCCGGGACGCATTCCGCTGGTGGCATACCGCGCCGCGGCATTGGACACCGTAGTTGGCGTCGGAAATGCGAGCGATGGAGTCCAGTTATTTCCATCGAATGCCACCACGTCTCCCGGATTTGGGCTGCCGCCGAAGTAATTCCAGGGAATGTTGCCCGCACCGTAAAGTTGGTATCCCCAATTGTCCGCGTTGGCGTAGCTGGAATAATTGGAAGAGCTTGCGCCATTAGCCCAATCAGCGCCGCCGACGCTCATGCTGCCGTAATATCCCCATTGCTGGGGATAGGTATTCACGATGTCGTTTCCATTCTGATCGCAACACGCATATTGGGCAAAGACATTCTGGAGCCCGCCGCCGTCACCGATGAAGGAGCCGTACATCCAGCCATTCACCTGCCAGTTGCCCCACCCGGAGTCGTAGATCGAATATCCGTAGGGGCTGTCCAACTGGCTAGCATTGATGTTGTAAAGCCCGGAACCGTCACCGCCGAAACTTCCGTTGAACCATCCTGCGCTCATGCCGCCGCCAACTTGCCAATTGCCCCAGCCGGAATCATAAATCCCGTAACCGTAAGGGCTGTTTAATTGAAATGCCGTGAGATTTGAAAGACTCGATCCATCGCCGCTGAACCACCCAGACGCAACGCCTCCATCGACTTGCCAGTTGCCAGAACCTGCATCGTAGATCGAACACCCCCAAGGGCTGGTCACCTGAACCGCTGCGACATTCGAGAGATTCGATCCATCGCCACTGAATGCGCCGTTGAAAGTGTTTGCATAGACGTTCCCGCCAATCTGCCAATTGCCGGAGCCGGAATCATAAATAGAATTTCCGTAGGGACTCAGTAGTTGGAGGGCGGTGAGGTTATTGAGATTCGAGCCGTCGCCGTTGAAATTGCCATAGAATCCATTTGCATTCAGGTCGCCATTGACCTGCCACTCGCCACCGCCTGAATCAAAGAGCGCATTCCCGTAAGGGCTGTTCAATTGAAAGGCCGTGAGATTAGAAAGGTTCGATCCATCGCCGCTGAAACAGCCAAAGAACGAGTTTGCGTTCAGATTTCCATCCACCTGCCAATTACCACAGCCCGAATCATAAATCGAGTATCCCCAGGGACTGATCAGTTGGAATGCGGTGAGATTGGAAAGGTTTGTGCCGTCGCCGGAGAACCACGGAGCCTGAATGCCGTTCACAAAAAGCCACGTTCCGAAGTTGTCAGAAAAATTCGCACCGTAAGGACCGTTTATGCCTGGCGCTTGCAGTGTGGCGCTGGAAACCCACATTCCGGCGCCGCTGTCGTAAAATTGCAGCCCGAGCGGGCTGATCAATCCGATGGCAGAAACGCCGGAAATGCTGGTGCCATCCCCTGCAAGCCTGCCGGAATAACTGGAAAGATCGGGCAAGCCCCACGAATCGTTTCCCAAAAGGGCAAGCCCTGCATTGCCTGGCAGCTTGGCATCGAACCATGCAGCCACGTCCAGCGGACTCATCACCACATCGGCGCGAGTGCCAACCGCTGCCTCGGTAGTCGAGGCAAAGGCTGGGAGTTCGGTCTTGAGTGCGACTGCATCTGGAACCTGGCCTTGGACAAGTTTTCCACCAGCATCCAGCGTGGCTGCTCCATTTGGCACTCCCTCATCCAATTTTGCAGCGGTGCCCACGACTGGCAGTTCGCTTTTAAGCGCAACGGAATCTGGAATCTGCGCTTGGACGAGTTTTCCACCGGTATCCAGTGTGGCCGCTCCGTCCGCCACTCCTGCATCCAGCTTCGAGGCAGTGCCAACAGCCGGAATCTCGCTCTTGAGGGCATAGGGAGTCAGATCGGGCAGCGTGGGAATATCGCTTTTGAGCGCGATTGTGCCCGGAGCGGGATAAAGCTCAGGGTCGGGCGAGGGAATCGGGTTATCGTCCGTAATCGGCGTTTCGATGATCACCGGAAACGTGCTGGAGCGGAACTTCTGGTTACCAACGCTCCATGTCACCTCGCCGCTCGCCTCAAGTTGGGGAAGATCGTTCAGCGGCGTCGAGTCGTTCAGACCCAATGCGCTAAGCAAAGAACTGGAGGAGCAGTTGAGCGTCCCGTTATAGATGTTACCGGCGGTTACTTCGAAAGAATTCAGATACGCCAGCAGCCCGCCTGTCCATTGGTTCCGAGGTTTGAGAGCAAACTCAATGGCTGCGCCCTGCGGAAGCGTCACAGTCTGCGCGGCGCGGGTGAACGCAATGGCGACCGGAACAAACGCCCCAGCCTTGATCCGCAACGGCGTGGGCTGGACAATGACGGCTTGTGAATCGAGGCTTACGGTGATCTTCACGCCGAAGGGGTTTGTGTCAACGGCTGCGGCGTCGGATAAGTGCCAGGATCAATGAAATTGACCGTGGCTTTCGCGCTGGCGATCATATTGAGCAGATTCACGTAACGATCTCCGCCCGCTGCGATGATGTCGGCGCTGGCAATCGATTTCTTGTTCGCGTCCACGCTTTTATTGAGCGTGTCCTCGATTTGGGAAATCATGAGGTTGAGCATGTTGACGCCGCGGTTCAGCGCGGAATCAATTTTGGCTGCCGCCTTTTGGGCGTCCGAGGGAAGCATGGAAATTTCAGACATAGGAATCAGGATTCAGGGGTCGGCACGGCTTCCGCTGGCTTACTTGCAAGCCGTTTGGTAAGCGTGCGCTTCTCGCTGGTATCGGCGATGTCAACCACTCTTGCCGTTCGCAACATGACGCGTACGCTCTGAAAATCCGCGATCTCGTCTGTTCTGATCGTGCAACGCCGATCCAGGAATTTCACGAGATCGTCATACTGCTTTCGGGTTGCCTGAAGAATAATCTGTTTCATAAATTCACCATTTGCCGAGCTTGCAGTGTTCCTGCGCCCACGAAGCTTTCTTGCGAATCCAGCAACCGCACTTGCCACAGCGCTGGTCTTCGGCTCGCCAATGCTCGCACTCGCGGCAGATTGTCAAAATCGCTTCCACCTGATCAGGGGAACGCCGGGGACGGCCTGCTTTCAAATCGCGGAGCACAGCCCCGCCAAAGTTTGCGGCCATTTCGCCGAGGGTGGGAAGCGGCGGTTCCTGCTTTTTCAGTTCTTCGATATGCCGCTCATAATCAGCCCACACAGCGTCCGCGAGCGCGGTAGCATCCGGGAGTAACGCGACCATGCGTTCCCAGAATGAAAGCAGGTTTCCGTGGCCGCACGCGGCGAAATCCTCGCGCATGGTGGCGCGTTCCGGCAGGCAACCACAAAGCGAACGCATTTTTTCCCGCACATCGGGAATCTGCGAAGCCCGAAGCGTAAGAGCATATTTTATCTTATCGAGCTTTTCTGAGTTCATGCACTCACCCCACATAGACGCAATCGCAATTCTCGCCCGCAGGCGCTTCCCATGCGGGACAACAGCAGCAACCCGTGCCATCATCGTAACTGCCGCACCGATGCCCGTCTTCACCGGGGCAGCAGCCTTTTGATGCGCAGCACCCCGGTGTATTGCCATGCTCGCTCCCCTGGCATTCGCAGCAACCGCAATCCTCGGGCAAATCCACTGTTTGAATAACGCCCATATCAATAGCTGTAGCTGAAGGTGACGGTCATGGAATCGCAGTCGATGGATGCAGAGAGGCTGTCGAGCGCCGTGCGGATTGAATCGTCAATGTAGCTGTCCAATTCTTCACCCCCATAGGAGATGCTGTCGGCTGAAAGGGAGGAGCACGTGATGTCGCCGCTTACGTCCAAATCGCCGCTGATGCTTCCATCGCCTGAAACATCAAAATCCCCGGTAATATCCAGATCGCCGCCAATGGTAACGTCCCCGGTGGTATCAATAGTATCCGTCTCCAGCGAACCACTCGCTCCCAAATCAAGGTCGCCGTCCGAGAGAACAGCACTGCCCACGGTGATCGAACCGCTGTCACCAATCTCAATCGTGCCATCGTCGCCAAGGTCAAGATCACCATCGGATAGCACGGACTTTCCGACAGTGATTGAGCCTTCATCGCCAATCTCGATAGTGCCGTCCTTGGGCATTTGCAGGTCGCCATCAGTAAGTGCTGTCACGTCTCCACCCGAACTGGTGATGGTGAAACTGTTGGAATCCATCACCGTCTTGTTGCCATCATCGTCATCAAACTCGATACTGTCGGCATACCAAGAGGAAGTGTCATTGCTATCATTCTTCAGATCAAATCCCGGCCCGTTGTCGAGATTGATGCTTAGACTATTGCCCTCACCGTCATCCAGTAACAACTCCGGCATGTCTGCAATGTTGAGGCTGATACTGGCAGTGCCATCAGTCAGATAGACTTCCGGCCCATCAGACAGGTTCATGTTCACTTCGTTGCTGGAATCATCCTGCAACTGCACAATTGGCATGTCCGTGATGTTGATGTCGATGCTGTTCCCGCTGGAATCATCATCGGTCAGCAATACTTGAGGACCATCATCCAAAGTGAGGCTAACCTGATTGCCTGTGTGATCCTCAGTGTCATCAAGCTGGATGGCAGGCATGTCGTTGATGTTCACGGTAATCTCGTTACCAGTGCCGTCCTGAAGATAAACTTCAGGGCCATCCTCGATGTTCAGGTTCACCTGATTGGCATTATCCTCATCCTCACCATCATCGCATAAAAGGATGATAGGGTAGTCCGCCCATTGGATGTAAACTTCGTTCTGCCCTGCATCTCCGGTGTAGGTAAAGCAGAGCATATCGTTGGACTGGTCATCGTCGCCAACCAGCAGGGACATCGCGCTCGCGGTATCGTCGTTCGGGTCTTGAACTTCAATCTCCAACCAGCCAATCGGTGCAGCATCTTCTCCCACAAATGACGCGGTTCCGCTTCCAAACCATACATTGTAACCATCATCGAAATTGCCATCCCCTTGCATCCACTCCGGTAAAACGTCAGCAGAAGGGTAGGCTGTTGGAACCATACAGTCTATTACCACTCCGTTTCCATCCTCCTCCATTGCACCGACCATTTGCAAATGGGTGCGCACGCGTTGGTCAATGATGGGGTTGCCATCCTTGTCTGCCGTGATCTCCGCAATGACGATTCGGGCATGCGTCTGCGTGGGTGGATCGTCGCCATCCGATTCAACCTCGCCATCGCCGAAATCATCTCCGTTGCTATAAGATTTGATGCTCGCGGTGTAACTGTCAGGCCAATCGTCCCACTCGATCTCCAGCCATACGAGATCATCCTCGCCATTCCATGTCACCCAACCGTCATCGCCGTCTATCAAACCGGAAATCTCCACGTTGTCCTCGTGATCCGGCGAAGCGAGCAACAAGGAATTGTAGGTCACACCGAATTCCTGCTCATCTGGATTATCCGGGTTGCTGCGGATTTTTACCTTGAACGGAAACTCATCTTCCGAAGATGCAAACTCCCACGGTGTTTTTACATCCGTCTCTTCATTGATTTCATCTCCACTGCCATCATCTGCCGTCGCAGGCGCATTTGATGGAATCGCCACCATAATATCCAATCCAGGCTCGTCAGCATCCTGCGTGGTGACGGCGGGTAAAATGATGAGATTGGTTTTGAGAATCTGGACGATTTTAACCCGAGTGCCGTCGTTATCTTCGATAATCAATCCGACGCGCGGATCGTTCTCCGGGTCGGTCGCTTCCGCAACGATCTGGTGGTAATATTCCTGATACGGATCGCCGTCGGTATTGATCTCGATTGGGTCGGGGTAATACTGCCAGTCATCGCCACCCACGGAGCCATACATCAGGTCGATTGATGTCAGGTTCTGATCTTGATCAAACGTAAACTGAAGCCAGATTTTATCGCCAATGGCGGGAAGATCAAAATCCCCATCGGTTTCATCGTCGTTTAATAAACCCCACTCCGAATTGTCCTCTTCGTAAGCATCCTTATCAGCAGCATTGATGACATGGCTGTCTGAAATCACGCCAATGGTGGGGCTATCGCCGGTATCCTTATCTCCCCCGGAAACCTGAATGACCTGAAATGGAAAGCGTGGCAAGGTAACATTCCGTTGCGGTGTTTTATCCACGGCAAGCGTGGTGCCGCTCGGGGTGCGGGTAACACGGACACCGCTACCGGGATTGACTTGGGCCGCGCGAACGAAATCAATTAGCGCGTTCCAATCGCTGGCCTTGATCGGATCGCCCGGCTTAACTTTGGAAGGAAGCGCCATGCGTTATGCCTTGCTGTAAATTTCCGGATCCCAACCGCCCGCGCCGCTCGCTCGGTATTCACAGGTGACTTTCCACGACGATGTGCCAACCTTTTCACCATCCACACCGACAAGGAGCCAGTTCCGGTTATCTGGCAATGATGGAGCACCCGGCGGAGTTTGAATGCGTCCGATGCCGTCCATACTTGGTTCTGCCTGGCCTTCCTGGGTCACGCGCATAGTGACGGTGCCGAGGAGATAATCGTCCACTCCCCGGTTCCGGTAAGCGTAATACTTTTTCATCCCATCGCTGGCATCGTCGCAGTCCGGTTTCCATCCGCCCAATTCCAGGTCTTTGGGATCGGCTTCCCAAAGTTTCCATTTCTTCCATTCATCTGCCTCGATAGTGTAATCCCCGTCGGGGCCAAACATCGGGTGCGTGCCAATCGGTTCCTGACTGGTGCTACCAGTAACAGTGTAGGTGGCTTCGGCAGTACCAGTGAGCAGCGTGTAATGCAGCACATACTTGCCGTCCTCGTGGGTTTTCTGAATATTCTTCGCGCCAGATGGAACATCGGGATACGCTTGGAAACTCTCCACGGTATAGGAGGTTTCCTCGCCCTGCTGGGGCGTCCATGCGATTGACTCTGCGCTTTGAACGGGATCGGTCATGCGAATGCTGCGGTGAGTGGGGTGCAATTCAGCCCGCCGGTTTTAGGGGCCGTGTTGCGCGCGATGGTTTGAAGAAGCGAGGTGTGTCTGCGGTTTTCCTGGAGAACCGGATCGACTGAACCGCCGCCAACGGAAACGCCGCCCCCGCCGATTTTGTAAAGGCTCTGGACAAACGCCGCGCCCATCTTGCGTTTCGGCTCTTCAGTCATGTCGTCAGTAGGTTCTTGCTGGCCGGGCTTGTGTTCCTGCTCGTATTTGTCCGCCGCAGCCTTGTTTGCTTCCATGGCGGCGTAGGTGGAGTCAATGGCGTCCCCCATTTCTTTCTCCCGGTCGGCGGTGTCGAACACCTTCGGCGCGGATGCATAACCTTTGGCGAAGGCATCGCCGATATTTTTCAAAGCATCGCTCGCCCGCTGCTTAATCGCGTCCACGGCAGGCGAGAGCCTGTCGGCACCCGCGTCCCGGTTTTTCTGCCCACGTTCCCTGATCTTGTTTGCTTCAACGCTGATCGCCTGAGCCCCCTTGCCAATCTTCTCACCAACGAGCGGAATACCCTTCATTTTTTCCAGCAGGAGCGCGATGCCATCCAGAAGGAAGGCGATGAAGCCTTCTGCAATGCCCATGATGCTGTCGCCGAGTCCTACCCAGAAATCCGCCGTGGTCGCGATTTGAAAAACAGTGATGGCGTTCTTGAAACATTCGATGATGTATTGCCCGAATGCGTAAACGCAGCCGATGAGCGCCGCCTCCAGAAAATTCACCGCGTTTTCAAACGAGATAATGATCGAGTCGCCCAGGATGGTGCCAATATTCCCCGAACTAAACGCAGTGACCATGAACGCAATCACATCGCCGATCTGTTCTCCAATTTTCGAGAAGTCCATCGCCGCGAAAGCGTCCATCAACGGTTTGATGGCGGGCGCAATCTCCGCCGCCATGCCGACGAAGAAGCCCTGGAGCTTGACGCCAACCGCGTTAAGCTTGGTGGTGATGTCGTGAAAAATCGCCGAGTTGTCGTCAAGAATCTGCGCCTGGTTGCCGATCATCTTTGCCGCCTCGTCCATCGCTCCCGAGTTGGCGAACATCGACAACATCGCCTGGCCGTTGCGCCCAAATAGCTGCATCGCATACGCGCTGCGTTCGGTCGGGTTCTGAATCCGCATAAGCGCATCGCCGATGGTTTTCACCTGCTCGGTGGCGCTCATGTTGCCGAGCGCTTTCACGTTCACTCCGAGCTTGCGGAATGCTTCGCCATCGCCGGTGGACGCCGCGCTGACAATCGCCTTGCGGAGTTTGGCGACGGACGGCCCGACTTTTTCGGCCTCAATGCCGTTTTCCTCGAATGCCTGCTTCAGCACCCTGAGATCCTTGACAGTGCCGCCGGTGGCGTTTGAGAGATTGTTCAGTTCGTTGCCGACATCGAATGCTTTTTTGAGTCCGATAACTACCGCTGACGAGCTAATGGCCGCGAATGCCCCCGCGACAATTTCCTTGGTGCCAATGACCGAACTGTGCAATTCCTTGAGACTGTTCTGCGCGCTTTTGACGCCGCCGCTGAACAGCCCTGTCTTGAGAATCAATTCCGAGATGATGTTGCTCATCGCCGGAATCCAGCAGCCTTGGCTGCGCGCTCCTGTTGATTTTTCAACTGTCGGTCCATTGCTCCCGCCCGCTTGTCAAGCGCAGCCTGTACGCGCCGGGTCAAGTCTTTGACCTCGCCTGCGAATCGGATCGCGTTGGTAATTGTGATTTTGCATTGCGCAAGAGTGAAACTCATCGAAATCCGTCCGCCCCCAGTTCCGTGCCTGGCCGCCCAGTCGGGCACTTTGCATCCGAGCTTTTTTCCGGCTGCGTTCCATCCGCTCGCAAGGATGCCAACACGCGCAATAACGCTTTTGATGTATGCCTGTAAATCGACGACGCGGAATTTCTCAGCATACGGGAGTGTGATGCTCACGCGTCCGTCACGCCCACGGTATTTCTTGTGCAGCTTCGCCGGATCGGCGATTGCCGACTTCGTGCCGGAGCGGGCACCGCGCATGATCTTTTTGATGTCGCCCGCGATGGCTTTTTCACCAAGTTTCCGCTGCTGCTTGTAGTTCTGGTTCGGCGGCGTGATCAGAATGACGTCGTTCACGAAAAGCCGCGCCTGATTTTTGATCACCGCTTCATTGCTTTTGCGGGAACCGGCGGCAAACGCCTTGAGCGCCTTTACGAAGGCTTTATCGTCTATTTTCAGGTCTGCGCTCATTCAACTCCTTCCTCGTCAAAATCACGGGCTAAAACGTCCTCCAAATGTTCAATCTGCGCTTTCCCATCCCGCATCGGCTTTACCGTCCAGCAATTCATCGCCCTCAGCGCGCAATGGTTGTATTGGAGTGCCTCACTCAGGGCCAATTCCCAGAGAATAAAATCCCGCGGCCAGCCCGTTTCTCGCGCCAGGGCAAACACGCGCGAAGCCGTCTGCCCCGGCTCTAGGAGTTTGGGGGCGCATCCTCCGGTTTATCGCCCGGCTTGGATTGCACTTCGACATAGGCCGCGCCCGCTTCAGCCATGACGCGCTGAATTTCCTGCACGGCTTCCGGGATTGCGTGCAACGGCAAGTCCATGGAGAACGGCAACACGTATTCGTCGTAGAAGTTCGGCGACTGAATGGCTTTCAATACGGTCTGAACCGGCTGCGATTGGATGTAAAGGAACGCAATGATCTGCCGCTGCTTTTCCTCGTCGTCCAGTTCACCCATCTTCGCGTCGCCGGTTATCATGGAGAGCTTGATCCGCCTGCAGATGCTCAGGCTGCCGAGCGAGAATGGGCGCAGTTTCAGCCCAAGAACATCCGATTCGCTCGGGTTGGTGAATGGTGCTTCGAGTGGGTCGTTCATAGGAGTGCCAGAATTTTGTCCCGTGTAGCCGCATCACACCCCTGCGGGATGAAAGCGATTTTGTTTCCGCGCCGCACCATCAGCAGCGCCTTATTAAGTTTGATCTTGTCCCGGAGCCGCTGGTTGGTTTCGTGCATCCACGCCATGTAGGCGATGGGATGATGCGGATTATCGATGCGCCATTGCGTGTCCCTGAACCGATGCACGAATTCCGTCGTGGAAATCCGTTCCGGCTCGAACTCCGGCAGAAATTCCACTTCGCAATCTTTCAGGCACCAGATGGTCTGGCGCTTAACGTCGTCGCCCGAGCCTTCGAGCGTCTGGATGAACGGCTGATCTTCCGAGAGTTGGATGCCACTGGTGGTCGCTGCCGCAACAAGCCCTGTGTTGGGGCTTTTCAACGGCGGGAGATCGTCTTTGAGAACGTGGAGATTACGTTCGATGGGTTTGTGATCGTTCATTGGGATGGATAAAATTGGGCAGATTTAGGCCGTTTTTGGGTAATTTTGGTAAAAAGCTATGCGTTCGGGTAGTTCGTCCCGGAATACTCGAAACTCTCGAAATCGTCGTTTTTCTGGGAATGCTTTACCTTCAAGATGAGCGTAGTGCCGCCTTTGATAGCGTTGATCCCCGCCGCGCCGATGCCCACGGCAACCGTGGGAGAACCGCGCCCTTTCACGGAAAACTCGATGAGCGGATCAAAGGTCTGCCCTTGGCCGAAGGTGCCGTTCGACGCTTTGATGGTCTTTTCCTCCAGCTTGGTTTCCCACTCGACCGTTTCGAGCAGGGCGGCTGTCGCTTGAGTAATACCGATGTCTGCGGGTCCAGCGGGCATATTTAAGAGGTAGTAGCAAGCGACGTGTATTTGACGCCGGTTTGTTCAAAGGTTGGGAAATCGTCATTGGATTCGCTGTTCTTCAGCGAAGTAACCGCGACCTTGCCCTCCGTCAGGGGCGCGGCGGCAAGCACGGTGGTCATGTCCAATCCCTTACCCTTAATGGTGACGGTGGTCTTGATGACTTTACCCGGCACGGCGCGGCAGGTCGTGCCGGACTGATCCTTGATGGTTTTCGCCTCGACCTCGTCCTCGGAACTGGATTCTTCCACGACACCGCCAGTGGGCGGGGTGAGGCCGAAATTGCTGGTGACTCCAAAAGCTGCGGGCATGGATGCGTGGGTTACGCATCCGGCGACATGTCAACTCGCCTTATTGTCGTTTTGGACATTACCGAGCGCCGCCTTTGCGAAGGATGCCCCTGCAGCGTGGATATTTGGAGCAGCCCCAAAAAGGCTCGAAATCTCCCGTCCTCCACACCATCGGCGATTCGCATTTTGGGCAGTGGTGCACTGTGCAGTTTAGCACCTCCTCCAAAACATCCTTGGGAAGAACACTCGCTGCTCTTGACGCCAATTGAAGGCCGTCGGCTAAAGTGATCTGGTGCTGGGCTGCTAATTCTGCAGCGGGGGTAGTCCAGCCTTTGAGAGTATAGATTGCTCCAGCCGTTACCTGGAAATGCGCCATGCTTCCCAACATTTCACGAACGATTTTTTCTTTGATGTCCCAAGTTTTCCAATGCTTGCATTGGATTAAGCTCCTGACGCCATCGCGGGTTGCAATCAAATCCACTCCGCCGTCAGGGTGTGCTCCTCCTTTGCGCTCGATATCGTAACCTTCGGATTGCAGCAGAACCGCACAAAACTTCTCAAACTGGTACCAATCGATTTCTCTTAACGCCTCTAGTATTGACTCAGCGTTCGAAAAGCACTGAGGTTTTGATGTCCCGGACTGAACATTGAATGTCGTGTATTTTGATGCTTCAGAAGGGGCGGGAAATTCGGGAATCTCCCAATTACCCGAACCTGCCTGATGTCTTTTTTGCAAGTATCCCACCAGATACAATGCGCCCAAAATCAGAACCGATAGAGCAATGGCGCCTCCTACCACAATACCTATGGCTTCCGGAATCTTATGGAGACCACCCATTGAAATGGCAACGAGGACAACGACAGCCACAGCAATCTTTACAAAAGCTTCGCTGTTATCGCCTCCGGATTTTCTTTTGCGCGGCATACTTGGCTAGTTTAGCGCTCAATCTTCTCCCGCAACCATCTTTAGCACAAGGAGATTAAATACTACAGATTCGCAGCTCAAACCTGAGTCTCAACTCCTGCCACAAATTCGATTTCTGCAACCCACCGGCTGTGTTCCAATGAAGTCTGCGATTTCCGGACGAAGTAGCCGTTCAATTCCATGCCATTGAGACGCATGCCCTCAACAACCGAGTCACGATTTTCCAACCAAGCCCGAACGGCATTGATCCGCGCATCGTGTGCTTCCCGATTCTTATCGAAAGCTGGGGTTTCAAGCCGGAACACAACGGTGGCTTTCCAGAGTGGTCCCACGGCGTGTTCGCAATCAGGGCAATGGACAATGATGGATGCGCCTTCAACGGTGTTTTCGTCGCCTGACACACCCGTATGTTGCTCAACACCCATCAATTCCGGCAGGGAGGAAACGGCAGCAAGAAATGCGGTTTCGATGGCCGTGTTCATTTGACCTGCACTGTGAGCGTGACCATCGGATAAGCGGGCGATTCGCTGACCTTTGAAATCCGGTAGGTTTTGCTGTCGAATTGAATTGCTTCGTTCACCTTCGGGCGAGCCTTGCCAAGAGCTGCCTTCGCGATCTTGACGGTGAAATCGTATTCCTCGCTGAACCCGCCAATTTGCAGAATGTTCGAGGATTCAATGCTCGTGATGATCGCGCGGTAGGCGCGACCATTCCAGACCACCGGCTCGCCAATCTCAGCAACAATTTCGGCGAGGTCGGCGGCTTTTTCTGATTTGAGGCTCACCTCGGTAGTGATGTGTCAACAGGCTAAACCGACCCCGCTCAAGCAGAGGCTTGAAATCAGTAATCGTTTACCATATTTCTTACCAACATCAGCCCCTCAACCCGATGAGCATCATAATTTCAAAAGAAGGACGCAACGCCCAGAAACTCGTTCGCACCGTCATAGAAAAGGAGGACTATTTGCAGCAATACATCTACAACAACCCTGACTGTATTCCATTGGATGAGTTAAAAGATGATCTGCGGCTTCTTGTTCTGACGCGAGAGTTTGATACGCCGAGTGGACCTATCGACGCCCTTGGCGTGGATGCTGACGGTGAAATCTATATCATCGAGACGAAACTCTACAAAAACCCGGACAAGCGGAAGGTTATTGCGCAAATGCTCGATTATGGAGCGGCGGTTTGGAGTGCTCCAAAAAGCATCGTCGAGCGAGCAAATGAAACGGACTGGAGAACCCGTCTCCTTGAATTTTTGGAAAACGATGAAAGTGCCGTGGCTGCGCATCTGGAAGCCCTTGAGCAAAACGCGATTGCAGGACGTTTCCGATTTGTGGTGCTCATGGATCGGCTTGATGATCGTCTGAAAACGCTGATCTCTTTTGTAAATGAACACAGCGCATTTAAGGTATTGGGCGTAGAGTTGGATTTTTACCAACACGCTGGTTTCGAGATTATCATTCCAAAATTGTTTGGAGCAGAAAGCGCGAATGAACCTTCGTCGGCGGGAACTGGGCGAGGTGGCCAAAAGCGAAAATGGGATGAATCTGAATTTTTTGCTGACGCAGAGCAGCGTTCTGACGTCAATACATCCATCGAGCAATTACGTGAACTATTCTGCTGGTGCCAAACTCATGCAGCCAAAATCAGTTGGGGAAGCGGCAAAACAGGCAGCTTCACTCCAAGATTTAACGATCTAGGTGCAAAGTCGATTTTTTCTGTTTATTCAGATGGCAGATTGGAACTGAAGTTTGCAGAGATGTCTGAAGAATATGCCCAGAAGCTCGGGTCATTGCTGCAAAATGATAGCCTCTTTGATTTGCCAGGTGATTACCCCAAAAGATTTATTAACATCGGGATTGCCAAATGGAGCCCGGTTCTCGGCAGGATATTGGAATTAGTAGAGAAATCGTTAATTTCCTCGTCTTAATCCCAAAAACCCCCGCGCCTTTTCTGACGCGAGGGCTTTGATGACGTTTTGGAGCGTAAGGTTACGGCGACACAATCCGCTGGATGCCCTCAGGGATCGCAGGCGCGAACCCATAGAGGCATTCCAGAGTGATGAAAATCCGGTTGCTCTGGATCTCCGTGAAGCGGAGGTATCCAAAGGTGAGCCCTGTCTCCGGATCGGTCACCGCTCCCGCTTCGTCATAGTTGGCCACCGGCACCAGGTAGCGCATCGCCATCGCCATGCCGCTCGGGTGTGATGCAAAGCCGACGAGTTTCTCGCCGTTGTCAGGCAGGATCACCGTTTCAAACATGTCGAACCCGGCAAGGCGGCGAATCTGCGCCTCAATAATACCCGGTGCAGCAACCGGGATCATGAAGCTCTTGGCCACGGTGTCGTCGGCAAGCAAGTTGGTGTAATAGGCTCCGTCGAGCACGAGGGAACGGTCGGTTACCGGCATTTTTACCTCACTGCAAGCCTCCCGGATGCCCAGCACTGTTTTGTAGTTGAAATTGGCTGCGGCAACGGCAGGAATCCCAGGGGCACCGTAGTTTGCGTTGGTGATCGCGGAAAAAACGTCCTGCAATACATCCTGGGCAAGTTGTTTCGCCGCACTCGACACGAGCGTATCCAGGACATTGAGAGCCGTGGAAGCCGCTTCGCGAGCCGTTACGTGAATGGTCTTGAATTTATGGCGGTTCAATTGCACGGGAACCACCGTGACCGTGGAATCGGCCGGGTTGGTGTATGTGCCCGCGAAATCGCTCGACTGCGAAGGAGCACCCACGACCGGCACACGCACAGTATCGAGTTTGTCAGCCGGTTCAGGAGAGAAGTTGGTGGAAAATGCGCGCAGCGGCAGGAGCGAAGCCAGGAACGGCTGAAGCGCGTTTTGCGCGACCTTGATGTCACTGACATTTGTAAGCGTGTTGGCCATGGGAGTGGGTTATTGCTGGGAGTTGGTGTTGCTGTTCAGAATGAGCGCCTGCTGTTGCGCGGTGAGTGAGCGCCAGAAAATGGTCTGTTCCTTCGGATCGTTGATCGCCTTGAACCGGGCGACCAAGTCGTCGGTCTGACGGTCGCCTTTCGCTGTAACCAGTGCGGGAGCTTGCGAACCGGTGGAGGCCACGATCTCGGCGGCGCGTTTGGAGGCGCGGGCTTCGATGTCTTGCTCGCGGGACTCCAAATCCTTGGTACGGGCGACGAGTTCACCGAGCCGGGCTTCCGCATCGCCCTTCTGTTTCGTGAGCGATTCGATGGATTGCCGCGCGGTGAGCAGATCGGCGTCAAGCCGTTCATTCTGGGCTTGAAGTTCCGTGACCTGGAGCGTCAGCGTTTCGGTTTTTGCAGACGCTTCCGCCAGGAGATTCGCGCCAGCCTGGGCATCAGCTTCGAGTGCCTTCACTCGCTTCTGTGCCTGATCAAGTTGTTCGTCAATGGTGAGCATGATGTCCGTGCCGTGATGTCAACTTGCCGGGGAGACGACGTGCCGGTTCTGGAGTTTCGCAAGCACCGCATCGCGATCTGGAACCACGGCGCAAATGAGAGAGTTGTTGACCGACTTACGTGCCGAGAATGTCTGGCCTTCCATGGCGTCTGCCGGGATTTTCCTCCCGCGCGCCAGCACAGCAGTCCGGAAATCAGCGGCGATTTCCTCCACGTCGGATTGAATCAAGGCGCGTTGTTCATCGGTGAGCGACACACCGGGCGTTCCGGCACTCTTGAATTTTCCGGCGGCGAAAACTTCGACCTTGATTCCATCGTTGCGCAACGATTCAGAGCGATCCACGACTGGCATCAGCACGCCGATGGAACCGATGCGCGCGCTCGGGGTGGCGTAGATCGCATCGCTTTGTGAAGCCGCCCAGTAAGCCGCGCTGCAAAGCTGTCCCGCTGTGAATGCATAAGTGTATTTCTGCGCGGAAAGATCGGCGATGGCCTGTGCCAGTTCCGGCGTGCCGCTGACCGTTCCGCCTGGTGAATCGAAATCGAGTAATACTGCCTGCACGTCAGGCCGGGACTGTGCTTCACGGACTGCGGCAATCACTTCATCAGTGTCCGTGGCGCCGAAAATCAGCCGGGCGATAATGTCCGGCTTGCGCATGATCGGGCCTTCGATGTCGATGATGCCCACGCCGTCCTCAACGGTGAGCAATGGCGAATCGGGTTCAGGACAAAGTTGCGGAGGTGGCGAATTGAAAAACGATTGCACGGCGCTCACCAGCGCAGCATGAGCCTCCGGTGTGATGAGCCAGGGTTGTTGGAGAAAGAGAGCTTCAGCGGGTTTCACGCACCTGCCGGGGTGTCAACGAGCACTCTATCCGGGTTGCCTGATTCCGTTGATAGCAGGCGGGTCTTCCGGTTCGCCGACCACAGGCGTTGCATCCGTGCCGCCGGTTGGTTTCCACAGGAGTTCGAGCGGCACGTCATACTTCTTCGCCAGATCGAGGAGAAACCTGGCATTTTGCGCGCGAATTTCCGCTTGTTCCTCAAAATCAAGCCCCAGTTCGGCATACGATTCCTCCAGAGTTTTGAGCCCCATTTCCACATCAGCGCGATTCTGCTGCGCTTCGCGTCCTGCATCCACAGTCACCCTGGCAGGTTTCTGGAAACGAACCTTCCACCAGCCGGTGATGGCAGGCAATGCGCCCGTAGCAATGGCATCTCCAATCACATAAGCCCAAACGGGACGAAGAAGGCGTTGTGTCAGGGTCAACTGCCGATAGGAAAAACGGCGGCCAGCTTTTGCCACGACAAGTCGCACGCCAGCCCCGCCGATGCTGCTGGAATCCGCCGCAAACTCATACGGAAGCACGCCAAGCGCGGAATCCCGCCGCAGATGATCCAAAAATCCGGTGAATGTCGGGCTTGGCCGATTGGATTGAAAACTTTCGAGAGATTCATCCGGCTTGAGCGCCACGAGTTTTCCGCCGATGATGCGTTGCAACGCCGAGGGATCGCTTGGTTCATCATCGACCCTTTGGTCTGTGCGCAGCGAAAAATCCCCGCTTTCATCAAGTTCGCCCCTGGCAGTCTTGAGTATGCGTGCAACATCCGAATTGTCTTTGACGGCATGTTTTTCGAGCGCAAGCAATTCGATCTCGTCGAGTACATGATTGATCGAGTGCTGGATGGTTGCCGCATGTCGCACGGCGCTGATGGATTCCGGTTCAAAAACATGCAGCACGCTTGAAGCCGGGAGATCGCGATAAGTCCCGTCATCAAGCAGCAGTCGATAAAACAACGGAGCGCCCACGGCATCCATGCCGATGCCGTCCACGGTTTCCGTGCCGCCCACCTCATCGCCGATCCGGTGCGACTCGATCAGTTGCAGCACCGGACGTTGCGCGGCGTCTCGTGTCTTAAGGATGAAGTATTCCCCGTCCACATCAATTCCGCGGCAGACGAGCGACTGGCATTCCGCAAAAGAAAACCGGCGTGTGATTTCGCATTGGGACGACCAGTTGGCGAAGTATTCTTCGGCGACGCGGTTCCAGTTCTGATCGGGCGATTGCGCCTGCGGTTTGATTCCATCGCCTGTTGAGTAAATCGCCATGTTGCCGACCAGCTCGCGAACGAACCCAGAGTTTTTTTGCAGGTAGCGGGAACGGCGAACCAGTTCCTTGCGAATACCGGGAGTCAGGTCTCGCTTGGCGTCTCCCGGCATGGCTCCAGGCACCCGGCTACGGCGCGGCGACCAGTTGGCGGACTCGTAAGGGCTATACCAGCCGAACGACAAAAAGCGGGAGGCGAGTTTTAAGAGACGGTTCATTTGTCCAGAAATGGCCATACCCGCGATTGAGCGACACGGCGGCGGCGTCCGTAGGTTTCAGGATCAAGCGTACGCAGCGCAAAGGCGCATTCCTCCAGCACTTCCTTCACCGGCATGGTGAACTGCTTTATTGCGGTGGAACCGCTGTCACCCCATTGCATGAGGGTTTTGCCCTCCAGAAGCATTTCTTTGGCTTTCGCCTGAATCTGGAGAACCTCGGCAACGGAAAAACCGACGATGAATAGACCCTGGGCCATACCGAGGGATGGGTGTCAACGGACATTGACCAATCTGCTATGTTACCTGCATGAGTCACTTTTGGGCAGATTGGGATCCTGTAACACATAATCCGCAAATCATTCGCAGAGACACCCGAATCTACTGGTCGCCTCAATCTGGGATGACTAAAGGCAACTGTGTGGGTACTTTTTTTGGCGAAAATCCTGGTTCAGGACAGGCATCCTCCGGGCTTCGTCACGTCGGACATGATGCTATTATTGATAGAATCAGAAAACCAGGTGATCCCACATTGCGTTTAATTCTGGATATTTGGCAACTCGCGATTCGTCATGGAAAGCCCACGCCAAAGGACGACGATTTTATCGAGGTATTAAATACCTATTATTTCCGTAATGGAACGAGTGGAGCTTCTTTGATTGCGTGGCGATCATGCGGAGGTGCTTCCATTCACAATCCTCCTCCTTCTTCCAATTCACAATTTGCCATCCTCGGATGGGGTGTGGGACACAGCTTAACTCCCGAGGCTAGCGCAGCAGTGAGCCTTCTTGCTGCTCATCCTCGGATCATCATTCCCGATAGCAAGGCACGTATTACGGTTATGCCTGGTCACAGTCTTGGAACTTCAACACTGGTTTCAGCTCCGGCGGCTCCAAGTTACATCTTAATGAGAAGCAAGCTTCTCTTGCCGATTTACAAGACAAGTGTGGCGAACGCTCTGTGAACGAGCTACGCGATAGGATTGCCCTTTGCCAGTCTCTCCCGGCAGTCCGCCAGCGTGAGGCCGATTTTCAATTGAAAATGCGGTTGATCCTCGATGCCTTGCCAGTCGCCGCCCCACTCAAGCCCGATACTCTTTCCGATCCACCCGGCTTTTGCGTAAAGGGGTGATTCTTCAATATAACGAATCCCATCGAAAATTCCGATGTCCCACGCGATGCCGAAATTGTGCCATGAGTAGCCGCCTCTGGCATTGGTGACAATTGGTCCAGCTTCGGTACGGCCTTGGGCATAAAGAGCATCCTGTTCCTCATAAGTGCGGGTGCCGCAGATGATCTTGAGCGGGATTCCGGCAGCGAGACACGACGTCATGAATTCACGCGCCTTGGCCTGCGCGGCGGGAAGCAGCGTGTTGATGTTGGATTCGGTGCGTGCGTCGAAAGTCATGGAAGCGGTCGGGGATGAAAAACCAAAAAGATGTAAAAGCCAATCAAACATGCCGTTATTGTGCAGAATCCGAAGTACGTGCCTTCGCAGCGGCATCATTCAGACCCACGGCGATACTTTCCACAATGGCAGCGGACTTCTCCTTACCCGCTGCATCCAGCGCGTTGCTAGCTACGGTTCCAAGCGATCCAGCCAATTGCTGCCACGCTGCGCCGTCGTTTGGACTCCAGATTTGCACAATCTTGGCCACGTCATCGGAATTGACGATGGTGGTTTCATTCTGCCGTAACCCCGTCGCTATGGAATCCAGAAAATCGGCTTTGAAATTTTTGTCTGCCTCATCCGTGGCCACGGAAATCAAGACCTGCTCGGCAACACTCAATGCGCGAGTGCCCACGACCGCCAGGGTATTGTCGATTTGGGATTGATGGGCATTGATCCAAGCACAGCCGGAAAGTGTGAATGCAGGAATCAGCGCAGCGAGAATCAGCGGAGTGATCTGCCGTGTTGGTGTCGGAGGTGGAGGCGTCTGATCATTCAGAACGGTTCCGCCCGTAACGCGCTTGTCCTTCGCTTGTGCAGCAAAGGTTCCGCCGGAAATCACCGCGATAATACCAGCGAAGCCAGTCACGTAACTACGCGCGATTTCCGGCAGAAACGCGACGAGACTTGGATTGATGGCAATGGCGGATGCGAGAACCGCGATCCAACCGCTCAGTGTGGTGCGCCAATTAGCGCCGAGTAGTTTGTTCATGCCTGCGGCGCGGCGTCAACTTTCGCGGCCAGAATTTGAACGTGAAATCCGGGGCTGGCGGCGTTTTCCATCCCAGTTTTCCCCGAGCGCGGGCGGTTGCGCACACAGGTGGTAGCAGACCACGGTTGGCAGGTGTCTTCGGTGGGAGAGCGGCCATTGCGCCGCGAACATCACGTCGTCATGCGCGGCGGTTCCGAGACTGTAGGGATACATCTTCTGGCATCTCGCGTGCCACAATTGAAAGAATCCGATTGGCACATAGCCGCGCAGCGGATCGACATACCGGGGAGAGAGAGGCCGATTATGACCCGGATTAAGAAACGCAGACCAGGAATGCTGCGGTTCGTGGGCAAGCCGCGCTTCCAGCGCATCCAGTTCGTTGAGCCCGATCACATCGACCCGATCCGCACCATAAATGCAGTTTTCGTCCAGATGGGTGTGATTGAAAAGGATGCGCCGGAAATTATCGGGGAGTAGAATGTCCGCATCGAGATGGAGCCGCCATCCGTGATACTGAAAGCGATCAAACCCGACATTTATCGCCGCGCCTTTGTTGAACCGGCGTCCGTTCTTGCGGAACAGATCGGTCTGCACGCAGATCGCACCGTGCTTGCGGGCGACCTCCTGCGTTTTTTTATCCTCATGCGACGTTACCACGATCATTGTGTCGAGGTTCGGATGATTACGGGCAAGCGTCTCATCGAGTACGTCATCGAAACCGATGCAGGAGGTTACGGCTTCGATGCGGAGGGATTCCGACGCAAAAAGTTCAGGCTGGGATGCGTATTGGTTCATGCGCCCGGCGCGGCGTCAACTCAGGCAACAAATTTCTATTTGAATTCTCGTGCCAACACGAGATTTGAAATCAAGACTGACTACCCGAATCCTCAGTTAAAGTTGTTTTTCCGCTATCCAAAGGCTTGCCGGACTCCACGCTTTCCCGTCCGACCAGTTTAAGCATGAACGCAGCGGCGATCTGCATGTTCTCGGCATCCCAGTAATGGTTGGGGCGTTTGCCGATCTGTTCCCAGAACCATTTTCCGTTCTTTTTCACCCGTTGCTCGCTTTCCATCTGCGCGAGATAGTCGTCGTCGATGTCGTCAGCCACTTCCCAGGTCGGACCTTGATTCGCATCCTGGTTGCGGCGCAACCGCGCGAGCGCATCCTTCACGTTGAGATTGCTCCAATAATGGACATTGCAGGATTTATTGTGACCGAGCGACACCTTCCGGCGTGGCGAATAAAACCGCTGTAAGCTCTGGCCTGCCTTGGTCTGATGCACAAACGTCAGCCGTTTGTCGCCAATGAGCGCAACCCATCCGCGTTTTGAGCACTCTCGATAGACGTCATAGGTCGCGTGACCGGCATCGAGAAACACAAGCTGTGGGTGGATGCTAAAACGTTCCTGCAAAGCGTCAATGTCGGTGTAGGAAAGAAGCTTTTCATTCCAGACCAGACGGGACGAACCGTTTGCGCTCCATGCGCGCACGACGGCAAAGAAGTGATCCATCTGCACGTCCACCGTGAGAAGGATGAGTTGAACGGAGATTTCGGAAGGATCATACGGGGCGGCAATAATCCGACCCTGCCGGGTGACTCCGGCGGTTTCCTCCCAGCTTTCCCCTTTCCGGTACCCGGTCTTGGTGATTTCGAGCTTGTAGTCCTCAACATAATCGCGCCACGGAAGGGCGAGGCGCTTTTGATAGAATTGCTGGAGCAACGTGAGATCGCCGCGCCGCGCCACATCTTTTGCGCGCAGATACAGCTCGGCCAATGCTCCCCAGCTCATCGTGGAGATCGAATTCCAATGAAAGCCAACATTCTCGCATGCGGCTCGCAGATTTTGGGGAACAAAACGTCCTGTCATATTCAACTCGCGCCGAGTGCGGTCCGTGTCCTCAAATTGCAACCCGCAGCCCTCGCAGCGCAGCGAAGCCGTGCGACGGACTTCACCAAAGTCCCACTGGCCGTTTTCATCGCGCGCCGATTTGGACCATTCGATGTTTTCCCATTTGAACGGCTGGCGCACTCCGCACGAGGGACAGGCAAACGTCCACTCGCGCATGTCGGTTGTCTCGAACTTGCAGTGCGTGTCGTCATTCTCCTCGCCGCCTTGGGACATAAACACGCATTTCCCCAGCCAGCCGAACGCAGTGACCCGCGCCTCCGCTTCCGCCATGTGCCCCACCGGCCAGCGCCATGTTTCATCCCCGAAAAGCCAGCGGATGGAGCGCCGCTGAAGGTTGGTTTTGTTGTGCGCGCCAAGCACCCAGAGCGACATGCCGTTGCGAAAGTGGATCGTGTTCTTGCGCCGTTTATGACGGTCACGAGGGAAAAGCGAACGCACAGCCTCGCATTCCTCGAAAAGCTTTTGTAGTCGGGATTCAGACTGGTCTTCCGCATCCTCGTCCGTCTGATCGAGCCAGAGAGTCGGCCCCGGCAGATTCGGGATGATATAGGAAAGCGCCAGTTCGCCCACACACGTCTTGCTGGACTGGATCGAGGCGATGATCGAAACAAGCCGGACTTTTGGATCAACAATGGCTTCGAGCGGCTCGCGAATCTGCGGCGAGTTTTCGGAGCGGAAGCGGCCTGGGATCGGCGAATACGGAATCGAGACGACGTGATCCTCAGCCCATGCCCATGGGGGTCGGCGGTCGGGCGGACGCCACGCCTCTTGCCAGATTTCAAGCAATTGCCCGTTCATGCGCCGTGGAGAATGGCAAGCACCTCGTCTATCGCCTTGCGGCATTCTTCCTGGATGCCGGTCGCATCGAGGCCGGAGAGAACCGGCGGCAACTCCTGCTCAAATTTGCGCCGCAAAAGCGAGGTTGCCTGGCCGACCAGCCGCGTCCAATCGGTTTTCACCTGCTCGACAGCCACGAACTCGCCCCGCCGAACGGACAGCCGGAACTCGCGATCCTCAACTTCGGCCAGCAGCTTGCGAGCCTTCAGCCGGGATTGTTCGTCGGTGGGGCCGACATCTCCGCCTTTAAGTCCGCGCCGTGTCATGAACTCCCGCCATGCCTGCACGTCATGGAGCCCGTTCGAGCGTGGCTTGGGCGCATCCTCGAATTTTTTCCAAGAGTTGACGGCTTGGCGACTGACACCGAGTACGATGGAAAGTTCGGCGTAATCCTTTGCAAACGGCGGCGTGTCGGACGGCGAACCGGATGCCAATGTTTGCAGCATTGCGCGTTCGGCGCGGCTGATCTTGCCGCCCGACTGCACCCGTTTGATGAGATTGGCGAAGTCCCGATTGAGAAGACGTTTTGCTACGTCCGCTGGAATGGCGTCCATTCCAACAGAGGCGCGTCAACTCTCTGGATCGTTGCGCAACGAGAACTCAGAGGTTGAGCGCCCATTTGTTATTCGGTGAAATATCGCTTCGACAAATATGAATAATAATTGGGAATAGGGGCCATATCCGGATCGATCCGTGCAAAAAGTTCCTGGTAGGTCATTGCCACGAAGGTTACCCCGTCATCAATGCGATCAGCAAAATCTTGAACCTCTATCCGATGCTCCGCCGCTTCCTCACATCCACTGTCAAACCAGATGTACCAAAGACGAGGCGACTGGCGAGTCGTGTATGCAAGCCCGAGCAGATGCTTCAGCAGTTGACCTGCGGATAGCCGCCGGTAGTTCACTGCGTGTCCAACCGCACTCGCCAACTCTTGGCAGAGCGGCAGACCGCAGGCCGACCATCGCTTCTTGCCGTTAGAAAAGTACTTATCCTCGAGAGGAGCGTGGCTTTTCTTGTCTCCATACGGCTCCGTGAACTTGCACTCGATCCCAAGAGGCTGAATCTGATCTCCGTCGAGCACGACATCGATGTGAGGTGGGATGCTGCTAAGCCCGTGATGATACTGCTGCTCGAAGCTAAGTGCATTCCCTCGAATCTTCGCCCCGAGAGCGTTGGCAAGCGGCCGTAGATCGGCACCGCGCCATGGGTCAAAGACGTTGTAGCTCAGGGCAGATGAAGAGCGCAACGAACTCATCTTGCCCGGCTTTCCATGGTGCCCTAGTTCTCCCCCGCGAGCCGCCTGAAAGTCGCTTCGTGTCTCTACAGATAGAGGACGAATAAGATTTGCCTCGACGGAGGGGGCGCGCGCACCTACGTGTCCTGACCATCGGCTCCGTGCCCACGCGTGTTGGGCTGCAATGATGTCTTTCAATGGCATGTGCTCAAAACTTTGGGCTTCATTCCTTGATAATCTGGCAAATGGCTTGCAGCCCGAACCCCTGCGGCATTGCGCGCTTTTGCTCCCAGTTTTGCAATGTACGCTTTGAGCACCCAAGCGCCACGGCAGCATCACGCTGACTGTAATTATGCCGTTTCCGGAAAGCGACCAACATGGTCGCAAACTTTTTGTGGGTCATCGGCAGGTTCTTGAGCACGGCCTTTGGCATATACGCTATCAACGCATATCGCCCCGCCGTCTGTCAAGATTGACAAGCGGCAAATGGACGTGAGTCTCAAAATCCATTGCGCCCATGATGCCCTGGTTGATCCGGCAAAGTTGCTGCCCAACCCGGTCAACCCGAACCAGCATAGCGCCCATCAGATCCAGCTTCTCGCTGCCATCATCCAGGAACAAGGCTGGCGCGCGCCGATCACCGTCAGCAACCGCAGCGGTCTGATTGTGCGTGGGCATGGCCGACTCGAAGCCGCCCTGCTCATGAGCGTCGAGGTGGTCCCTGTTGATTATCAAGATTACGAAAGCGAAGCGGAGGAACTGGCCGATCTGCTGGCCGACAACCGCCTCTCGGAACTGGCCGAACTGGACGAGGACGATTTGAAGCGTGTCATCGAATCCATCAGGGAAAGCGACCCGGCGTTCGACGTGGAACTCACTGGCTTCATGGAAGACGAAATTGCCCGGCTCTATGATGAAAAGCCCGAGGATGAGGTGGAAACGATCCCACGGATGGAATGCCAGGCGTTCGAACATCACGATTATCTGGTCTTCATGTTCCACGATCTCCGGGACTGGATGCTGATCCTGCAACTCCTGGGTGTGAAGGAAGTTGATTACTCAATCACTCGCAAAACCAAGAAAATCGGCATTGGTCGTGTAATCAGAGGCGAGCGGCTGATCCAACTCGCTAAACGCGCTCTTCAAAATGAACAAGCAACCACTCCACAACCCGGACTGGCCGGAATTGCTGCCCTTGAGCCTGCGCCTGGTCATCATGAGCCGCAGCCGACCACGGGCGATCACGAGCCACCGGCTATTCCCGACAGCAACACTGGTAATTCCTGAAAGCGAGGTTGAGGCGTACAGCCATGTTCCGCTTCCGGAGAAAATCACGATCCCGGATTCCGTGTCCGGGGTGAGTGCTGTGCGCAACTGGATCATCCATCGCTTTACGGAGGAAGCCATCGTCATGCTCGATGACGACATCTCGGCCTGTGTCTGCATGGTATCGTTGCGGTGCCGAAAACTGTCACCGGATGAAACGCTCGCAATGCTTGAAAACAGCGCCTACTGCGCGCGCGGAGCAGGGGCGCGATTGTTCGGCTGGCATCAGCGGAGCGACCCTCGTCTGTTGCAGCGCAACGATCCGTTCGGCATCAACCACTGGGTCGGCGGCGCGGTTGGTGTGATCGGCAAGGAGCCAAAGTGGGATGAACTGCTCAAATGCAAGTGCGACATCGACGCCTCCCTGACAGAACTAATGGTGAACCGGCTCGTCTGGAACGAAGCCCGCTTTTGTTTCGTCCAGGAACGGGACAAGAACCTTGGCGGCAACTCTCTTTTCCGAAGCGCGGAACGTATCGCAGCCGAGAAACGCTACCTCAAGAGCAAATGGAAAGCCCATATCCGGTTTGAGAATTACAAGAGTCAGGATCGTGTGGCCATCGACGCTACACGCCGCCAAAGCGTGAGCCTTGCCCAATAAGATTCGCACCCCCCTTTCTGATTGGGGGTGTGCGCTGTCAGCGTATAGACTACCCAGAGATGACAAAAATGGTGAAAAATACAGATGGACTCAGCGAAGCCCGGACGACGAGGCTTCAGGCATGGGAACATCATCTACTATTCCAATGGGAGGCCGGGACATGAGACTCCGGACTGTCAGGGGCTACGATTTCGGCGAAGTCAGTTCGGCCATGCAGAAGGCGCTCCGGCGCGGCGACGCCAAACTCGCCGGCTACTGGGCCATCGAGCTTTGGTCGAGTGGTTACGGCAATTATGTCTGGAAACGGCTGCTCACCGTGAGCGCCGAAGACTGCTGGGGAATTTTGACGCAGGAGATCAAGGCGTTGCACGACTCCTATTTCCATGTGAACAAAAACGTGCCGGCGGCTGAGGCCAAGGGGCGCATTTTCATAAGCAAAGCCGTGATTCTGCTTTCTCTGGCCAAAAAGAACCGCGATGCCGATCATTTGCAAAATTTCGTGTATGACCAGATGAAGGGACTCGACCCGGAGAAACTGGCGGCGGATTTGCGGAAAGCGCCCAAGTATGTGCCAATTCCTGACTACGCCTACGACTGCCACACACTCAAGGGTAAGAAGATGGGTAAAACGAAAGCGGATTTCTTCCGCGAAGAGCAGAAGGCGCTCAATCCTTTTATTCCGGGATTGTTCGATGATTTACTGTCTCGCTAACGAACGAAGCGCTTCAGTTAGCGAGAAGGTTCAATACTATGTCAAAGGCGTAATATCCCGTGTACCAAGCACCCTGATTAAAACGAAGGGCCGAAATATTATGGTTCTCGCACATGGATACTATCGCTTGTTGAATCGTTTCCGTCTTGTCGGTCGATCGGGCGATACCAATTTTTTCAACAATTTTTTGCACCCAAGTGTCAACGGGTTGGAGGCAAAATGCTGTATTGTTATCGACGCTCAAGTCGAACAAGGAAACAACATCGCGGAGGTAGAAAGCGGCAATTTTCGGCCCCACTTGCGTAATGCCATTTTTTGCTTTCCGAGCCTGTATCTCGTTGTAATGCGATTTAAGTTTTCCACCACGAATCAGGCCAACCGAATATGAAACAATATTCTTGTTTGGAATATTGCTCACAAATTCCAATGCGCTGACAATCATTTTCACGTCCCGCGCCTTTCCCACTTTACCCTTACCGATCTCCGCTGTGAGTTGCGAAGACACTTCTTTCCATCCATCTTCTTTCTGGGCTTTGAAATCTTTTGGAGCTTTAATTAGCGGCAAGATTACCTTGCGCGCAACTTCATAGACCCGAAGGGACACTTCGTCTCGACGCCCCTGTAAACAAGCTCGACACAGGAAAAAATCAAAAGCTTCCCACCAATCTTCCAAGAGTTTCACGGAATCGTATTTTGCCAAATGTTCGCGGCAATACCTGTCGCCGTTTGAAACTATGGCGTTGAGCAGTTTTTTGAGCACGGCGAATATTTTGCCGTTTCTTGACATCATTGCAAGCCAATGAGTGTCCATAACACCACTGCCGACAGATTAATTTTGCGCGCTTTGATCGAAGACGGTTTGCCAAGCAGGGCGGCGCACGAGAACTGGCCGATCCGCCAGCCATGGGAGTTTGCGCGGGCGATCTTCGATTGTGTCTATCAGTGTCAATACGAGCAAAAGCTCAACGAACCTGTGTTTGAAAACATCACCCGTGGCCGACTCAAACGAGCGCTTGCAATCGGCATGGACATCCAGAATCGCGGTCAGTCCGCCTTGAAGCAATTGCTCGAACAAAGTGCGTCAGTGCGAGCGACGGATTACAATAAGGGATCAACGGCATCCGCGGAATCGGAGAACGTCTATTCGTGATCGTGATCAGATCCAACGGCCAAAATTACCGCTTTCCTCGACACGTGCCTTCGCCTCTTTGAGGGAGTAGACATGATCGATGGTTGCATGAAGCAATGTGTAGAATTTGCTTTTGGTGAAACGTTCCTCGTGACCGTTGGAGGTTTCGACTACGAAATCTCCCATTTCCACCCAAGCATGGTGAATTTCCCTACCCTCGTCGATTCCTGTCAAAGGAGTGATCCTCCCATGGACGATCTTTACGTCGTTAGGACAGACGCCAAACGCGACCATTTCGTCAAACTCGACGGCAGCTTCATAAGATGATTTGTAACCGTCTCCGAACTCGCGTGCAGCCAGTCGGCCGTTGTTCACCAGACGAGTCTCTTCTGTAATCTCCACAGTGTCGTCGTCGGTGCGAGACGCACCGCATGTCCCGAGGAGGTAATTGTGGAATCCATCAGTGCATTGAGTGATAAACAACGCGTAGCGATGCTTCCTTGCAATTCGGTAAATGGTGTCAATCAGCCGCATGCCATCACTTTTTCCTCTCCAAGAGCTAGGAAAGGAGATGTTTGGGATGTGAAGTTGAGTTGAATGGTCCAGGATACCGACTCTTATCACGACACGTTCTGATACATCTTCGGCGCTTTCCCGGATGTTCAATTCAACGATGTCGTCATCTCCTCCCATGTAAAATTTCGCGCAATTTTGCAGATATGGGCGAAGGCGTTCGATGATGGCGTCTCGGAGTTCGTTTCGGATTTCTCTATTCATCTCAACATTCTAAAATGCTCTCTGCTCGTCGGTCAATCTGTGACACGCTTCCCAAAGTCGCCGTCGAGCCATGCTTTGAGCGACGGAAATTCTTTTAGGGCTTCCATTCTTTGCTGATTGGGCATGGCCGTTCGTATCAAATTCTGCGTGCGAAAGCAATCCGACTCAATTTCCGCGCCAACCGCACCCCTACCACGACAAATGGTGAAAAATATGGTGATCAAATCGGATGGACTCCGCGAGGACCGGTGGAAGAGGTTCAGACATGAAAACGCCAAAACCCCAATATGTCGGAACCTTCATCAAAGCCAGCGGTGAAGCCCGCACAATGCGCTTTGTAACGTCGGAACAAACCATTCGCAGCGGCGGTCTGATCACCGTGTTTGATGTGGAAAATCGTGGGCTCCGCAAATTCAACCTCGCCAAAATCATCGGCAGGCTGTCGGTCATCGCGCCCGACGGCCAGCTCTCTTTTTGCGCCTAATCTATACGTTGTCTGCGTATGCGCCATCCATTGACTTCGCTTCTCTCCCTGCTCTTGCACGCCATTTTTGCGAAGTGGCTCGCCGAGACCGGCGCGCTGCTTCGCAGCCTGAAAACCAACAAAAACCGAAAGGAAACACCACAATGAGTCCCATAGTAAAACCGATGCTCGCCGGGAAATGCGAGCGCCCACACTGTCTGCGCTTTCCCGTGTTCGCCACGCCAAAGCTCGACGGCATTCGCTGCCTGAAGATCAACAGTCGGGCGATGACCCGCTCCTTCAAGCCAGTCTCAAACCAGTTCACCCGCCGATGGATTGAAGCCAACCTGCCAGACGGTCTCGACGGGGAATTGATCGTCCGCAATGCCACGTTCAGTGAAACCGCCGGTCACATCGGTCGCGAGTCCGGCGAACCGGACTTCGAGTTCCATGTATTCGATTATGTTAACGAAGGCTGCGACGTTCCCTATGCTTGCCGGATGCAGGAACTGGCGCGGCTGCCGGAGTTTGAGCGGGTGGTGAAAGTCCTGCCCGTTGAGATTCGCAATATGACGGCGCTTGCGGCTTACGAGGAACGCTGTCTGGCCGAGGGATACGAGGGCGTGATGGTCAGGACACCAGACTCCCCTTACAAATGTGGACGTTCCACGGAGAACGAAGGATTCCTGCTGAAGATCAAGCGGTTCGAGGACGCCGAGGCCGTGGTGCTCGATTGCATTGAGGGAATGAGCAATCTCAATCCCGCCGAGAAAGACGCATTCGGGCGCACCAAGCGTTCCAGTTGCAAAGAGAACAAGGTCGGACGCGGCACGCTGGGAGCGTTCCTCGTGAGAGATGTCACCACGGGCATCGAGTTTCGCCTGAGCGGATTTGATCAGGAAACCGCCGCGAGCATCTGGGCGAACCGGGACGCTGTGATTGGGCGCATGGTGAAGTTTAAGCACCAGCCGAGCGGCGCGAAGGAAGCGCCCCGGTTCCCGAAGTTCATCGGGTTCAGGGAAGCGTGGGATTTGTGAACCGCCTCAACTTTCGCGCCAACCGCGTTTGCCCACGAAAAATGGTGAAAAATATGGTGATCAATACTGATGGACTCACGCGCAACTGGCGAACGAGGCTCAGGACAATGAAAGCAACCAATCCCAAAACAAAGCAAGCCGGTGAGCCGGTTTTTATTTGCGCAACCTATACGCAGACAGCGGATATATGAAAACCAAGTCACGCCCTCAAGATACCAAAGCCGCAGCCATCCGCTTCGGCATTGAACTCGAAACGAAAATCCCGCTTTCATGCGGCATAGAAGTCGGCGGTTATCACAGTGGCCGCCCCGTCCAAGGCGGTATCGACCTGGCCGGCTCCCGCGTCGCCGCGCCAAAGTTTATGGGCAGCACATGGCGGGCTGACCGGGACGGCTCCATTGTTTGCCAGCCGGGTGAGATGCCCTGTGAGTTTGTCTCGCCCATTCTCTACGGGGAAGATGGCGTTGAGCATCTATGCCGGTTTGTGGAATGGCTGAACGTGATCGGTGCCAAAGTGGATGCCTCGTGCGGAGTCCATATCACCGTGGGCATCGAATCGGTGATCGGTTCCAGCGATGCGGGCAAGGTGAGCGAGTTTGTGAGAAAGATTGCCCACATTGCGCAGTGGCACGCTCGCAGTCTCTACGGTCAAACGGGCAGCGGACGCCATCTGAACCGTTACAGCCATACGCTGGCGTCCGATGTCGCCAAGCACATGCGCACCATCGTCGCCACAAGCAGCGTGACCGACAAGGAACGCGCCGCCGTTGCCTGTGGACGCGGGATGGTGAATTTCCAAAAGATTTTCCGCCACGGGCCGACCTGGTATGCCGGAGCCATTGAGTTCAGGGTGTTCGCTGGCACGGTGAGCTTGAACAAAATTCTGCATCACTTGGCGACCGTGCTTGGACTCTGCCGCCGGGCATCGGAAGTCCAGTGCCTCGGCGCGTTCAAGAAGAACAAACTGCAAACCAAGCGCACGGCCTCTGCGGTGAGCGCGGTCGAGTTCCTCTGGGATTATCTCGGATGGAATGGGAGCAACCGCCCGGTTGCACTCGGAGTGTTCGGCCCGCTCCACCAGCGCCTTGAAACCTTCAAAGCCGAAGCGATGCGGCTTTGCCGCAAGTTCGACGAACGCTTCCCCGACGCCAGCCTGTGAATTCTCAATTCTAAAATCCTATGTGTGTAATCCTTGTTTGTCCGCCCAAAATCCGTCCCTCAGATGAAATCCTGCGCGCCTGCCACGAAGCCAACCCGCACGGAGCGGGCATGGCATGGCGGGAACGGAACCGAGTCTATTGGCACAAGAATCTGAAAGTTGGCCAACTCAGCCGCCTAATCCGTGATGTGAAAGGCGAGATCGTGATTCATTTCCGATGGGCAAGCGTCGGCGGCGTGAATCCGCGTCTCTGTCACCCATTCCCCGTGAGTCGCACTGCCGGTCTTGCTTTTCATGGAAAAACGAAAGCCGTGCTTTTCCACAATGGAACGTGGGGCGGCTGGGAGGAAGCGCTCGACCGTCTGGTGAGCCTCGGTGGCCATGACGACATCGACGGCCCGATGAGCGACACCCGCGCTGCGGCGGTGCTGGTTGATCATTTGGGGCAGCACGTTCTTGAAAAGCTGCCAGGGCGTTGGGTCGTGCTGGGCAACAAAGCGACCACGCTCTACGGCGAATGGGAGGAATTCAAAGGGATGCAGGTGAGCAATACGAATTTCGTTCACCGGCTTCCGGTGAAACAAAGTTTTTGGGGTAACTATCCGCTGTCTGCGGATAGAGGCGTGCAGGCTGCACGCGATGCATACGCGGCAAGGATGGGCCAGTTGTCGCTGATGTTCGCTCCGAAAGAGAAAACCACTGGTCTTGAAGGAGTATAAAAATGAAGTTGTTCAAGTTAATCGCAAGCAAGGCCGGGCGGATCGTCTTTGACGACCGTGTGCAGGCCGACAGTCCGCGCACGGCGCGTGAGCAGATGAAGTCCGTGCTCGGGCTGCAAAGCCTGACCGGAGTGGTCTATTCGATCACGGAAATCCCCGTCGAGTTGATCAAGGAACTGGTCAATGCACGGGTTGCGGAAGTGGTTCTCAGCCGGAACGGGCGTTCGGGCAATGTGAACTTGGAAGCGTTGATCGGTTCGGCGGTGACCGATGCCATCGGCGCGCGGCTGCGTCCCATCGAGCAGCGGCTCGGTGGGCTGGAATCAGCGGGACAATCCGGCACAACCCGCCGCCGGTTCGACGCCTTCCAACGCGAATCCACGCCCGCAAACGGGGCTGAAACTCCGGCACCGGAAACGCCTGCGGTGCCAGCCACGCCAGCCGCACGGACTCACCGCCCGCGCAAGGCACGGCAAATCAGCGGACGGACAGTCGCGGATGTGAACTGGGTGATGGTGCGCCGGTTTTACAGCCGGAACAAAAGCCCGAAGCAGACGGCGGCGCACTTCGATCTGTCGATCAACACGGTCAAAGCCCGCATCCGGAGGGAGAACTGGTAATGAGCGTTGCCATTCGCAAATACGGTGCGCGGTTTTTCGCTGTTTATGTGAACGGCGAATTGCTGGCGGTCACGGTCTATCGCAAAGGCGCGGTGGCCGTGGCCGCAAGGCTGCGCGAAATCGATTATCCAACCCTTCGCGTAGCGGAGAAAGGAGGATCGTATGCCAGCGGTCGCTGAACGAAAAATCAAACGCGCTCCGTCGCCGATGAGTTTCCGGCCTGCGATTCCCGATGATTTGATCGGGCAGGCCCGCGACGTGGCCAGGGCGCATGTGACAAAAGCCCGCCGTTTGCGCGACCAGCGCACGGGCAGTTGCAAGTTGCTGCTCTACGGGCCGCCGGGCGTGGGCAAGACCACGATTGCGGAGTTGGTGGCCGCTGAACTCACCGGCGGCATCCGCATGAGCGTCGAAGATTACAACGGGAAGGAAGTGACAGTCGATTTGGTGCGGCAGTGGATGGCGTCGCTGGCTTACGGCAGCCTGTTCAGCGATTGGTCGGTCAAGATCGTCAATGAACTCGACCGATGCACGAAGGACGCGCAGGACATTCTGTTGACCTATCTGGACAAGCTGCCGCCAGGCAAGGCGTTCATCGGCACAAGCAACCTTCAAATCGATCTGCTGACGGAACGGTTTCAGACACGGTTCCAGTCCGTGAAACTCGCCGCGCCTGACACCGATGAAATCGCCGGGTTCCTGATGCGCCGTTGGAAAACGCCGAAGGCAGTAGCTACGCAAATCGCCGTGGGCAGCGGCGGCTGCGTTAGAGCGGCGTTGGCCGATTTGGAAACGTGGATGGATTGGGAGGGAGCGCGATGAACACTATTCAACTTCTGCGCCAACCGAAGGCCGCTCCGAAAAATGGTGAAAAATATGGCGAGCAAATCGGATGGATTCAGTCGCGGAACTGCGAGAGGAAGGAAGCATGAAAAGGAGAACTCACCATGCCTGACCAAACTGAAACCATGCTCCCGCCCGACGCGGCGGTAATCGAAGACAACCGAAACCCGCGCCGCCGGGGAAACGGAAACGCTACGCCTGATCTGGGCGTGCTTGTCCAGCCGGAGCCGCATCATGCGCTCGAACGCCTCATCCTGCATGAGGAAGTCAGAACCGACATTCTCGCCGGTCTGCGCTCAATCCGTCACCGCGAACAGTTGGAAGCTGTCTGGAACATCAGCAGCATCCAGCCGCAGCGCGGACGGTGCATCCTCAACTTCTACGGCCCGCCGGGAACGGGCAAGACTCGCGCCGCCCTGGGCGTGGCGTTGCAGCTGGCCAAGCCGCTCTATCAGGTGGATTACAGCGCCGTGATTTCCAAGTATCTCGGAGATACGGCCAAGCACATCGCCGCCGCGTTCAATCAGGCGAAGGAGCATAACGCCGTGCTTTTCTTCGACGAAGCGGACTCGCTGCTTTCACGCCGCGTGAATTCCGGTGAAAGCTGCTCCACGTCCATCAATCAGAACCGCAACGTGCTGATGCAGGAACTCGACCGCTTCGACGGCGTGGTGATCGTCACCACGAACCTGTTCAGAAATTACGACCCGGCGTTGCTCCGGCGCATCCAGCGGCATATCCGCTTCCGGTTGCCCGATGCGGCCATGCGGGGCGAGTTGTTCGCCATGCATCTGCCCAACCTTGATCGTGTCCAGGCCGATCTTGCCGTTGTTGCTATTGAAGCGAAGGGACTGAGCGGTGGTGACATTCTGAATGTCTGCGTGAACTCGATCTACGCCGGTTCCACAGCGGAAGACCCGGCCCGCTGGAAAGTGACAGCCGCGATGCTGCTCAAGGAGATAGGTCAGGTGCGCAAGGCCAAGAACGATCACGCCGGAAAGAACGGAAGCAAGCAGCGTCACATCGGATTCAACAATGACTGAAAACTTTTTTGCCGTGACTATACGCTGTCTGCGTATGGATGCGGCGAACCAACAAAATACCGAAAGAAACCAATGAAAAAGACAAAGACAGAAACCGTAGTGCCAGCAGCACCCGCTGCCGCGCCAAAAGAACAAACCGCCGGGTTGAAGAAGTTCAACCTTGCCGGAATCGCCGCAAAGCCCTCCACGGGCAGAGTGGTGAAAACGTATCCCGTCATGCCTGACGCCGATGGGCAGGTGGCTGAACTCGTCACATCAATCCTCGACCGCGCCGCGCAGTTGGAGGCGCTGGAAGGAGCACTGGAACTGGACAAGAGCGAATTGATCGTTCTCGCCAAGCAGTTCTATTTCTCCCATTACAGCGGCCAGATGGCCGTGGCGTCGTCGGTTGAAGCCCGCGCTGGTGAAAAAGTAGTGCGCGTGGGATTCTCCAATTCCTATCGCGGCACGACCGATGATGCGGCCATCTTGCGCGTCTCAGGGGAAAAGGGAGCGAAATTCTTCAAGCAGAGCTTCGAGTTGAAGATCAAAGGTGACCTGATTCCCGAGGCCAGCGTGGAGCCGTTGATCGGGGAATTGCAGGAGTTGTTCGCCCATCACAATGCAGGCGCGGCACTGAGCGCCAAAGCTGTGTTCAAGCCGAACAAGGAATTTCACACGGCACGGCACACCCTGTTCACGCCGGACGAGAACTTCGCCATCGACAAGGTGGTGCCGATCTCGGCCAGTGTGAAAACCAAGCTCGGACGCGGGGGAAGCGACGATGAGTGAAAACGCCAATCCATTCGACGACGGAGAAATCCTCTACGCATACACGCGCAAAGACGCGCTGGCCGAAGGTGGGCAGATTGATGTGTCCGCCGTCGCGTGCGAAGCGGGCTTGAAGTTTCCGGTCTTTCTCACCCGCGCCGTGTGGGAGAGTTACGTGCGCGTGCCCGCAGGCGTGCAGGCGCAGGACGAAAAAGGCAGGCTGTGGGACATTGTGTGGATGCTTCGTTGCGCAGCGAGGCGCACGAGTGGCCCGCAGATGACTTTCCGGCTCCACGTCCGCAACAACAACCGCGACCGCATGCCGCCCCTTGTAACACTCAAGGCGGTGTGCGGCCCGCTGGACATCGACAACCCTGAACCGGCCATCACGGTCATGCTACCCGATGAAGACTGACGACGAAATCGTGCTGACCATCTTCGGGGGCAAGCGTTGCGTAACCACGCTTGCCGACCTCGAAGAAATTGCCAAGGCCATCCACAAGAAGGCCGTTCGTGAGTTCGGGAAGAGCGCCAATCCCTCCACCCTCGCCGGAAAAATCGACGCCCAAATCAGCCCGATAAACGCGGATTCCGTCTCTTCAAAAACGGAAACTCCAAAGCCATGAACGCTCCAACGCTGATCACGTATCCTGCGAGGCCGATTCAAGGCGGACGGCTCGAACTCGCCCCTCCAAAGCGCGGCCTGTGGTATGCAGAGCCGAAGCTGAACGGTTGGCGCGCATTGATTCACACGCCTACCGGCACGATGTGGAACCGGCACGGTGATCTGCTCACCATCGCAGAATGTTTCCGGCCTGCACTTGCGGCATTGGCAAAGCTCGCTGACCAGGGAATCATCTGGGCCGACTGCGAGGCACTTGAGCGTCGGCATAATCTCGGTCGTGGCACGTTGGTCATACTCGATTTCGTGCCTGAATCCGATGTACCTACTTACGAGCAGCGCCGGGCAACTCTGGAATCCCTGCTCCCGTCCAATCCCGTCTTCTCCGGCGACACGACGCTGCCTGTGCCGTGCGGCATGGCCGTTCTCACGCCAAATCTCCAGATCGTATCCCACGCCGACGCATTGGCGTTTTACGAGAAGCTGCGTGCTGCAAACCGGGCGCTCGCCTGCGATTTCTTCGAGGGCGTGGTGATGAAGCGTGCGGGTTCGATTTATCCGGTGCAGTTGCGGAGGTCAACGGAGGAGTGCAGGGGGTGGGTAAAACATCGGTTTGTGGTGTGAAGTGCATTTATGGGGACGAGTTGTGACACCGCTACACTCGCGGCGTGTGTCCCAGGATCGAAGCAAAACAAGTTGTGTTCAATCCAATCTTTCATTTGTTCATGTTAGCCGGAATGAAGTAGCTATGGGCGACTTCCCTGTTCTTGTGTTCTGGCGTCTCGGCATTGGCTTGCCAGCAGCGGATGTATTCCACGGTCACCTTGTCTGGGGCAACGCTCACGCGAACATGTCCCGAGTTGCCAAGGAACATTCCCTGCTTGTAGCCGTAGGTTTCGAGATCGCGGATGCGGTCATTCCCTGCAAAGCTTGGCTGAGGAATCATTTGATACACGATGCCATCGAGTTCCTGTTTGGCATAAAAGTTGTCATGTGCCTTGAAAACCGCCGTGACGTGATTGCACACGAGGAGTTGATGCACCGGCAATTCCCAGCCGGGACGATGTTCCTTGAATCCGTCGGTGCCATCCGCATTTTTACCGCCCCATTCATTCAGTCCCGCGACCTCCGCTCCCCCGCGTGCTGCCTGATCGCCACACAACAGGTTATGGATAAAGACGAATTTATATCTGGCCTTGCTCTGCTCCAGCGTTTGCGCAAGCCAGCGGTATTGGGGCAGGCCGAGCGACCATCCCCACCCATCGCTTCCGCCGCGTTTTTGAGATGCGGAATAACGAAACGGATCGAGCACGACAAACAGCGCGTCGCCCCAAGTCCACGCATAATAATTCTGAAACGATCCCGAGGGGGCTTTCGGATCGGTATTTCCAGTGTAGAATTTGTCTGGAATGGGATTGGGGAAGTAGCGGGTGCGAATCTGGTGGGACCATGTGGCGAGGCTGTTGCTGGAGCCGTCATCGTATTTGCTGGATTCTCCGTCATGAACGCCCAAAGCAAGAAGCACAGGGCTAGAACACCCGATCTGTCCGAGGTAGTAACGCTGTGCGAGGAATTGAGCTGCGGCCTCGTCGCGCGTTGCGTGCTTGTCCGTCATGAAGAGATTGCCGAGATCAATGTGGAAATCGGGATGATCCGCCCGGATGTTTGCCAGCGCCTGCATATAAATATCTGGGCTGGTGTGCTCGTCCAAGTGGACATCCGCTGTCATCGTAAACGTGAAAGTGCTGCCCGGTGAACGTGCAGTGTAAAAGGCGCATTCCGTGCCGCTGGCGAACGCCTGCGCTCCCGGTGCGCGCGAACGGAACTGGTAGTAATACTTTGTGTTTTTCTCCAATCCATCGAGTCGGATTTCCATCGGTTCGTTTTTCTTGAAGGATTGAACCGCCGTCTGTTTTTGATAAACGCCCGGTTGCGTCCCCCATGCCACGGAACCCTCCAAATCCTGATATGCCAACACGCTGAGCGTGATGCTGTTCTTTTCAGGCCGCGCCAGGATCAAATCATACGGATGCGCGGGCACGGTGAGATTGAAACTATTTCCGCCACCGCTTTGTGGATGATGGCCGTGCCCTTTTCCCTGCTGATTTTCATCTGCACCCATGCCAGGCATAACGGAAAGGAGAATAGCAACGGTTGATAGCAATGAGATTGATTTACGCATGGCCAAATTTTGGTTTGATAGCGTAGCTGTAAGCCACGTCGCCCGTTTTTTGTTGAGCCGTTTCATCCTTTGGTAAAAAGCAGCGGACGTAGTCCACCCTCACCTGTTCGGGAGTAACAGTGACGCGCAAATGCCCTGAGTTTGGCAGCTTGACGCCGGATTCATAACGGTCGTCATTGCGGGTCATATAATTTTGGTCAGCGGGCATCGGCACTTCCTGGTAAATGATGCCATCCCGCTCCTGCCTGGCATAGAGATGGTCGTGGCCTTGGAAGAAAATCGTCACGCCGTGCTTGACCATCAGTTGATGGATGGGCGACTCCCACGCGGGACGATGGTTTTTGAATTCCACCTCGCCGCGCTTGTCTTTGCCACCCCATTCAAAAAGATCACATTCATCGATGCCGCCGCGCCCGGTTCCGAGCACATGATGGGCAAAGACGAATTTGTATTTTGCCTTGCTCTGCTCCAGCGTCTGCTTGAACCACCGGTATTGGGCATCTCCCAGCGTGATGCCCCACCAGTCACGATCCCCACGCCCACCCTTGTCTCCTTTACCTCCCTTGCCGCCCTCGTCTTTTTCCTGAAATCCGTTATCAACCAGCGCCGGGGAATGCCAGTAATTGTCCAACACCACAAAGAGGGCATCACCCCATGTCCACGCATAATAATCTTTGAGTAATCCAATGGACTTCATTTGCTCCGTATTCCCGGTGTAAAAATCGTCGGGAGATGGCAGTGGATAGTATTTATTCCGGGCATTTTGCGCGCCAACAGCAACATCATGCCGGACATCCGTCTGGTTGTAGTTGAAGAGGGACGCCTGCTCATGGTTGCCATTGACCAAAAAGAGCGGCGCGGTCTGCCCGATCAACCCGAGGAACGGACGCTGGAGAAGATAAGGCTGTGCGAGGGTTTCCGGGTTGATTTCCCGAATTTTTTCCTCGCTGAAATCGTCTCCCATACAGACGTAGAAATCAGGCTTCTGCGATGCGGCATTAAGCAGCGTGCGAGCATAAAGTTCCGGATCGCTCATCTGGGGACGCTCGGGATGGGAATCGCCCTGCACGCCAAACGTAAAGGAAGAACCCGGTGCGCGCTGCGTGGCAAAGCGGCATGCAGCTCGTTGCTGGAACGCCGCTTCGCCCGGCTTGCGCCATTGCAGGCGGTAATAATATTCTGTATTTGGTTGAAGACCGGCGAAAACAGTTTCAACCGGCGTGCTAATTGGAAATGCCAGCAATTTTGTCTTTTGGGTGTATTTGTCAGATGTCGTGCCGTATTCGAAAAAGCCTTCCAATGGCTCTTTCGCCAAGGCGCTGGCTGTCACTGAGCGGTTGTTGGCGCAGCCCAGCACAACGGAAAGCAGTCCATAGTTTGCCAATTCCGATGGCAGTGTAAAATCGTCATCTCTGCGCCGTTGCCCTCCCTTGGCATCATTATTCTGTCCCCTGCGACGACCTCCCTGTCCCATTGCAGGCACGAGGAGGCTGGCAACAGAACAGGCGAGGATTCCAATGAACTTTCTGCGGCTGGTGGGAGGATTCATAGGCAATGATGATTATGAATATTTCAGAGGGTGTTTGCAGCAGGAATTGCATTGCCGGTTTGCGGGGAGTTGGGTTCGGGAAACCTTGTATAGGTTACATGCAATTCGGCAGTTTGAAGGATTAACCCTTTCATTGCATCCATCAAGTTTTCGCGGGTCACTTGCTCCGTTGGCACTCTGAGATATAGAGATGATGAAAGCGCGTAGAGTGTATAAATATACAGCTTTGTTCCCGGCCCCTTGGAATGGGGTGGTGCATATTCCATTTTACCGTTGATATTGTTCATCCCCAAACGCCCGACGCCGTGGACATTTTTAGGAAGACCCTTGGTATCAGCCGGAATGTTGTAAAGAATCCAGTAACATTTCGTTTTGTCTGGAGCGATATGATGCATGATCAGAGCAAAGCTCTTGGTCCCTTTTGGCACGCTGCCCCATTCCAGCGGCAATGTGGAACTGGTTCCGTCACCAGTGAAATCCTTGGACAATATTCCGCCATCCACAACATCCGGACTGGAAAGCCGAAACCTTTCATCCGCAGGCGGGTTTTTATGGGTCACTGCTATCTGAACGGCAATGGCAGCAGCAAACGCGATGGCAAACATCCATGCCAACCAGAATTTGGAAATGAAATTATTCATGCCGCTCAATGGGAATTCCAATTTCTTATGGTTTTACCGTCATAAATAGAAAGTCGCTGTTTGGCACATCCACATTGGTAGTAGGACGGGAATAAATGTAAGCCTCGGCACTCTTGTAACCATCAAGATTGCGCAGCTTCATGAGTGCCGCGCGTTGATCGCTTGTCAGAGTGCTGTTCACTTTTGCAAACGCCATCGTGTAAAGCCAAGACATTTCCCCATCCAATTCCCCGTAATGTCTGCCCAAGGCCAGCACCTTGGCTTTGTCAGGCTGTTGCCCAGCGAGGAATTTGCGCAGCTCTGTGGAGATGGCGCGCCGAACCGTGATGGTCTCCATGATGGCCTTTTTCTGTTTTGCTAATATTTCCGTGAAAGCTGCGCGCTGGGTGGAATTCAGCACCTGCTCAAGGAAATCGCGACCACTGTCGCCTGTGCGCGACGTGCTGATATCAAAATCACGTTTGCCCATGGCAGGCATATCTTTCATATAGAACCCGCCAAAGTAGGTGCCGTGCCGCTCCGGGCAGAAATAGGTATCGGCTTCAAGATTGCCCGCAGTCCAACTGAAGAACTCGCTCAGGTAAGTCATGAACGCGACGTTAAATAATTGCGACTTGCCCTGGCCTCTTGACTTAAGGGCATCCCGCTCATCCATCTCCGGCCATGTATTGAAGTCCCCAAACTTCATTTTTCCCAGATAAGCCTTCTGCTCGTCTGTCAGGGAGTGGACCACCTCCGCCATGACCTCTGCCCGGCGTAGGCTCAGGGCTGCATCCTTCTCAAAAATATTTCCCACATATTGAATAACCGATGCCTCATTCAAGCCGCTGCTCCCTGCCGGAAGCTGCATGTCCAACTGGCGATGAAAGCTCTTGATCAGCGGCAAGCGCATTTTTGCCAGTTCCTCCAACTGGGAAGCCTGTTCCTCGGCGAGATCAAGAAATTTTTTCTTTTGCGCATCATTCAAGACATGCATCACGTTTCCAGCAACGCGGTTCAGGAACATCGGATTGTGGCCCTTGTGGGCCGCGTCAATGTCCCGCATGTATTGAAACCCGAAGAAATCACACACCTTCCCGGGCGGCATAAATGTGGACGCGCCAAAGTCCCCCGTGATGAAAGCCAGCCCGCTGAACGCGATGGTATGGAGCTGCGCAGTATCTGAAACCGCTTGCTCGATGGAGTAATTATTCTGGCCGCCACCGGGCTTGTCCGGGCCATGTTCGCGACTCGGTGGGCGATCATCCGGGGTACGATTGTCCGGAGGAGGCTCTTGGGCGAATGCGGCGCAAGTGAGCAGGCAGGCCACTGGTACCAAAATCATGCGAGTGATGGATGCGGCGGTTTTCATAATAGTGATTGAGTTATTGCGCGGCAGGGAACACGACCCTGTATATCCCAGTGGTGTTGTCGCCATAGGTTGAAGTGTAAGTGATGTCCCCTTGGTGGTTGACGCTGCGTGTTTGGCCAGGAGTATCCGATGTGGGGATGAACAACCCAATGCCGGTGGAGATTTTGCTGCTGTTTCCGGGTTGAGGATCGCCTTTGCGGGCAATCAAGTGCAGTTGCCCTTTGGCATCCGCGGCCCATATACCTTGGTCGTTCGCCGGAGTTACCCCATTGGTTCTGACCAAGTCGGCAAAGAAAACAATGCCTTTATCCGACAATACAAATTGCCGCAAGTTTGCAAATAAGGTTCCAGTGGGACAATCCGGTGCCTGGGTTTGTGTGCGGGCTACAAGAGTCACTGTTCCGCTTGTTGCGATCCAGATTCCGTTGGTTCCGCTGTCTGTGATGGCCCCTCCGGATTGCAGGGTTCCAGGAAACGCAACTTGCCCTTTGTTGTTGATAACCGGGTTCCCCAGTGTTGTAAAGATTCCCGTTGCTGTGCCGCCAATAGGAGCCTTGCAAGATGTTCTGGCAAGGCATTGACAAGCGGTTCCGCTATCAAGCCATATGTCGGCATTGTTCTGGGGGGTGACCGTAGAGTTTCCAGCCATGGATGCCCAGAAGGCGACTTGCTGTGCGTTGTTGATGGCGGGACTGCCAAACGTGCTAAAAAGTGCCCCGGTAATACCGACTATCGCATCTCCTTGCAGGGCAATAATTTCTCCAGTTCCTGAAATGAATGCGAAAATGCCTTGAGCGCCGTTGGTGAAGGTTGCCCACACAGCAACGTCGCCCGTGCTGTTGAAGCTGCGGGTTTGCTCGCCCACCACCGCAGGGGTGGCAAATGCGGAGAACGATTTCAAGGTTACGGTGGTGTTATTGAGGCTCCAAGTAGATCCAGTGCGGAGGACTTGGCGAAGTTTCCCCCCGGAGTTGATCGACCAGATTCCACCACTATTGTTTGCAGTGACCAACCCGGATTTTATGTTCAGTGTGCCGGAGAAGATCACGGTTCCTGTGTCCGTCAATGCGAACGGTCCGACCGCTGCAAGGGTTGCCGTGCCGCCGGTAACTGGAACGGAATCCCCTACACTCACCACCGGTTTCAAAGCGCCGGATATGTCCGACCAGATGCCGGTGACACTCGCTGTTCCTACCCTGGCGGTGGCCATGAATGCGACTTGGCCTTGGCTATTGAGCACGGGATCCCCCATCCCCGTGAATACCCCGTTTGCCGTTCCAGCGGACAAAAGGGCAGTTCCGTTTGTTTGTGCAACCAAGCGCGGGGTGGCACTGCCGGTTTGCTCCCAAATCCCGGAATTGACACCAGAGGGGCCCGATTTGTAAGCCACGGTGTCGTTATCGGCGATGATGGGATTAGCACCGGGGGATACCGCCAGACAAACCGTTTGTTTAATCATGCCTACTTGGCTGGTGGATGCGCTTACGGTCACGCTTTGGGTTGAAGCGCTTGACCCTCCGGCGTTACTGGTGGTGAGGGAGGCCGTGAAGTTTCCGGGGACGCTGTAGACATGCGTTGGATTTTTGATCGTGCTGATACTGCCATCGCCAAAACTCCAGAGCCATGATGCGGGAGCGTTCGTGGAAGAGTCCGAAAAGGTCACTGTCTGGCCAACAAGGGGAGCGGCAGGTAAAAACTGGAAGGATGTCACAGGAGCGATGGCCGCTGAAAACAGGTAGTCGGTGTTGGCAATATACGGCGAGAGCACACTTATATTCGTGATTGGGGCGGAATAGAGAAATGGTGTAGTGCAAACGGAGAAGTCGAAGGTGGTCCCGTTGGAATAGGTTCCCGAAAGGATGGTCTTTCTCAAGGTTGTGAGCTGCGTCTTCTGCGCGTCCGTCAATGACTTGTAAACCTGGGCGAAGACGGTGGCGTAGTTATAATTGTTTTCACCATCGAGATCCCCATAGGTTCCGGAAAGAGCGAGCACCTGGGCATTGACGCTGTCGCTCGTAGCCGTTGAAACGAGAAGACTGCGCAGCAGCGTGGCAATTTGTGTCCTGACGGAAACAATGTTGGTGGCACCCGCATAGAGATTATTTCTCTGTAGGTCAACCAGACTGGATATTTGAGCAGCTTGACTTGCTGTGACGTATCCCTTGGAACTGTCGCAGATGGCCGCCCCGGCTGTGGCGGTGAGTTGTTCGCTAATGCTGTAGCCTGGCTGGCCAACGGCAGGGGCATCCTTAATGTAGAACCCGCCATAGTAGGTGCCATGACGCTCCGGGCAGAAATAAACATCAGCAGTCAACGAACCGGCGTACCAACTGAACAAGTCACCGGCATAGGTCATTACGGCAACGGCAGCATCAGGGGAGAGCCCTTGTGTTTTGCTCTTCACCTGGTCATCTGTGATGGCTGGCCAGGAACTCCATCCTTTGCCCTTCATTGCATCCAGATAAGCCTTCTGGGTGGTGGTCATTGAACTGTAAATGTTTGCATAGAGCAGGGCGCGGTCGAAAGCGATCTGCCCGTCGATGAGATAAAGATCATGGGATGCCTGTTTGACGGCTGTAAGACTGAGCCCCGTAGTAGCAGCAGGGATATCGCCCGAAAGGAGGCGACGGAATGACTGCATCAAGGCGAAGCGTTTATATCCGTAAAGGTTGATCTGGGTTGTCTGCGCTGCGGCAAGCGTCTTCATCTGTGCCAGTTGGATGTCGGTAAGGATATAGAGGACGTTGTAGGCAACCCTCGTCAGAAAACTGGTGTTGTGCCCCATGTTGTCTGGGTCGTTATCTCGCAGGTATTGAAAGCCAGTGTAGTCGGCCACCTTGCCTGGAGGGAAAAAGGATTGGGCATCCAAGTTGCCCGTCATCATTCCAAGGCCATCAAAACCCAAGGTGGAGCGTTGCGCTCCATCAGAAAGGGTCTGCGCCATGGTGAAGGCCGGGGTGCTCGTTGTGCCAGAAGTTTGAGCGGCACCCATGGTGCCGCTGAAGATGAGCGAGGCAAATGCCAGCGCAAGGGCGTGAAGTTTTTTCATAAATATTGTGCCTTTCTTTTGTTTCACGGTGCCAGATTACTCAAAGGAACCTTAAGGGAACGTGAAGCCAGAAAAATTTTCCAAAAAAGTCCATTCTCTTCTTCATCGCATCTTAAGGTTCAATTTGGCATACTTATGGGCTACCCATGCGCATCCTCATCATCGAAGACGAAGCCGATCTCCTGACCAGTCTTGCAAAGGCTGTGCGCGAGGAGGGTTACGCTGTTGACACAGCCTCCAATGGCGAGATGGGGCTATACAAGGCATTGAATGCGGATTACGACGCCATCGTTCTGGATGTCATGCTACCGCGCATGGACGGATGGGAGGTTCTATCCCGGTTGCGAGAATCGAAAAAGGCCCCCGTGCTGATGCTTACTGCACGAGACACCGCTCGCGACCGGGTGCGAGGCTTGGATACTGGAGCGGACGATTATGTGGTCAAACCGTTCGATTTGGACGAACTTTTTGCCCGGTTGCGTGCCCTGATCCGTCGTGCGGCAGGTCGGCATCTCAATCTCATTGAATTGGAAAACGTGGTCATCAACCTTGCGGCGCGACAGGTTTCTGTAAATGGGAATCCCGTCCTGTTGACAGCTCGGGAATACGGCTTGTTGGAATTTCTGGCCTTACACCGTGGGGAAGTCGTAACCCGCACAGCACTTTATGAGCACCTTTTTGACGAGGACGAAGATACGCTTTCCAATCTGCTGGATGTGCATGTCTCCAACCTCCGCAAAAAACTCGGAGCGGAGTTGATCCTCACGCGCCGGGGCCACGGCTATTGTATTCAATGAATTATTTCCACTCCATCCGCTGGCAGGTTCAGTTCTGGCATGGGAGCCTGCTCGTGCTGGTTTTGGCCGGGTTCGGTTTCACTGCGTGGAACTTGCAACGGGCCAATCAGTTCAACCGAGCAGACCGCGAACTGGAACAACGCATGGGCATGATCGCCAGTATGGTGCGAACGGATCCCCCTGCTCCCTCAAAAACAACCGCTGAAATTTTCATGGCTCCGGCTCAAACAATTCAACCATTGCGATTGCCTCCGCAGGAAATGAGCTTGTTTGTGGGGCCACCGAACCAAGCATTTTATTATGTCGTGTGGCAGCGCGATGGCGAAGTCGCATGGAGATCATCCTCTGCTCCCGCCGATGTTCCATGGCCAACCCCCACCCAAGGGCATCCTTCCTTTCGCACTCGCGGCACCCTCAGGGAATGCTTCCATGATACTCCCGATGGGAAATTCATCCTTATTGGACGCGACTACAAAGCCGAATTCCACGAACTGCACCGGTTTGCATTGCTGCTATCCTTTGTGGGTGGTGCTGTCCTGTTGCTTGGCTTGGCCGGTGGATGGTGGATTTCAACGCGTGCCCTGCGCCCGGTGAATGACATCAGCGCCGCTGCTGCCAAGATCGCCAATGGCGACCTTGGCCAGCGTATTCATACGAAGGATAGCGGAAGCGAGTTGGGGGAGTTGGCCCAAAATCTCAATCACACCTTTGCCCGACTCCAGGCCAGCTTCGAGAGACAAGCCCAGTTCACTGCCGATGCTGCCCACGAACTCCGCACACCATTGGCGGTCATGCTGACCCAAACTCAATCGGCACTGGCGCGCGAACGCACACCCGAGGAATACCGCGAAAGCCTTTCTGCCTGCCAGCGGGCGGTTCAGCGGATGCGCAGCCTTGCGGAAAACCTCTTGATCTTGGCCCGGCTCGATTCCTCAGCCGCAGCGGCAAAAGAGAAAACCTGTGATCTCGACCGGCTTGTCAGGGACGCAGTGGAACTTATGAAGCCCCTGGCCGAAATGCGCGGGGTACAATTCGAAATGGAGTTACAACCGGCAGCACTCCAAGGTAACCCCGGCCAACTCACGCTCGTGATCAACAACCTCATCAGTAATGCCATTGAATACAACAAGCCGGGAGGCAGCGTGACGGTCAAGGTTCAGAAGGAATCCGGCAAGGTATTGCTGATAGTTAGCGATACCGGAATGGGTATCCCCCACGATGATCTCCCTCACATTTTTGAGCGTTTCTATCGAGTGAACAAGGCTCGATCCAATGCAGCGGAACACTCTGGACTCGGATTGGCCATCGTGAAGGGAATTGTTGAAGAGCATGGAGGAACAATGGATGTCACCAGCAAAGTTGAAAAAGGCAGCACCTTTACGGTGCGGTTACCAAGTTTCTTGAGTAGTAGCATTAGCGATGTATCGAATTGAATGTGCTCGATCACAATAGTTGACCTCCCTCTGTAAAAGGCCATTTCTCAATTCATTACCGCAGGGTCATGCAAAATAGAGCGCGATGAGCAAAGCTGCCACGCTGATGATGCACCAGAGAAGAATGGCTTGAAGCGCCACCTTCCATCCGAGTTTGCGCAAAACAGCGGGAGAGATGCTCGCGCCGATGAGACAAAGCGCGGCGGTCATTCCGGCCTTCGCCACATGGTCGATCTGGGGCGAATACCGGGCGACCAGGGGCACCAGACTCCGCAGCACCGACGCCAGCAGAAAGAAGCCGATGAACCAGGGAACAGACACCTTGGGGGTTTTCCTCGCAGGCTGGCTTTGCAGGGCTTCGGCTTGGAAGGCAGCTTTCCCGTGGTGCCAGTGTGAAAGAAACGCCCCCATTCCAATAGTCAGCGGCACAATCCAGAGCGCTCTCGAAAGTTTGACCGACGTGGCGGTTTGGAGCGCTTCTTTCCCGTAAATGCTGGCGGCTCCTACCACAGAGGAAATATCGTGAATCCCAATCCCCGCCCACACCCCGAACTGGTGTTGCGTAAGATGGAGCGCCGTGCCGATCACAGGGAAAACGATGAGTGCAGCGGCATTGAGTAGAAAAATGGCTCCCACAGCAATGCCCATTTCGGCTTCCGTGGCACCAATGACCGGGCCGACCGCCGCAATGGCCGAGCCGCCGCAGATAGCTGTGCCCGAGGCAATGAGTGCGGAGGTCTTCCTGCCAATGCCCAAGAAGTGACCGAGCCAGAAACCAGCGCACAGAGTCGTCGCAATGGTGATCGCCGCAAAGAGCGAACCGCTGAACCCTGCGCACACGACTTTCTCAAAATCCATGCCGAAGCCGAGAAGCACCACGCATCCTTGAAGAAGCCATTTCGAGAGCTTGTGGCCACCTGCCGGGTGGGGATGACCAACCACGAGGGCAAAAATTGTTCCACCAACCAAGGCTGCGGCGAGCGACCCCCAGAAAATCAAGGCTATGATGAGCACGACAAAGGCGACCATTCTGCCGACGTTAGTTTTAGGATCGCAGATTGCGCTATTGGGTTTCTGCGCTGGAGCGGAAGGCACGGGCGTGAGGTGGTTCTGGTTCATTCTGGGCCGAGGCTATCGAATGCGCAGAAATACAACAAAGACATCGTTTCTATGTGAGGCATAGCTTATAGTTATGGCATGAATCGTAATCATCTCGCCCTTTTTCATGCCGTCGCCGAAGCCGGAAGCATCACTGCCGGAGCGGAGCGGTTGCGCATTAGCCAACCCGCCGTATCAAAACAGATCAGCGAACTCGAAAGCGTATTGGGTGTTCAATTGTTTGATCGGCTACCCCGGGGCGTCCGCCTTACCGATGCAGGTTTGGCGCTTGCCGACTATGCTCGTCGGATGACCCTCTTGGAGGACGATGCAGAGAGAGCCATCGCAGAGTTGCGCGGATTAAAGCGGGGACGCCTGGCCATTGGAGCTAGCACGACCATCGGGGCTTATTTATTGCCACAGGCACTGGTTCGGTTCCATCAGGTGTATCCAAAAATTGAATTGCATCTGAAAATCGCCAACACCCAGGTGATTCAAAGCGCCTTAATGGATGGCACCCTGGAAGTGGGATTCACCGAAGGCCGGATCGTGTCGGACGCTTTGGAAACAACGGTATTTCAACAAGATGAACTGGTCGCTATCGCCCCGGTTGGATATGCTCTGCTATCCAAGAAGCGCGTGACGGCCCGCGAACTGTGCAAGGAGCCGTTCATTATGCGAGAGCAAGGTTCTGGCACGCGGCAGGTGGTGGAGGCTGCGTTGGGTGCCAAGGGGATTTCGGTCACCCCGGTCATGTCGATCGGCAGCACCGAAGCGATCAAACGCGCGGTCATTGCGGGCGTGGGTGTGGCTATCGTTTCGAGGCTGACCGTCAGCATGGAACTGAAATCAAGGCTCCTTGGGATCGTTGCGCTGAACGATCTGAGGATAAACCGTCCGCTCCATCGCCAGAAACTCCGCGAAAGAAGCGTCAGCACTCCAGTTAAAGAGTTTCTGCGATTCGTGAGTTGACCGGCTCTCCGGTTGGTGCAGCCGGGATGAACGCGCCAGTTGCAGGGGGTGGTTGAATCGAACCCGTCGAGGGAATACCGCTGGGCGAAGCGGTCGTCGATGCCGGCGCGTTTCCGCCCGATGCCGTGGTCGTCGGCGCGGGTCCTCGCCGACCCGATCTTTCAAGAGCTTGATCCGTCCCACGTAGGATTTGCGCCCGTACACTCGCTCATAGGCTTGGCAGAAGAGGCACAACTTGCCTTCCACCTTTTTTACGAACGAGAAGACCGGGCCTTCCTGTGTTTTTCGCGCGTGTCGGCACACCGGACAGTTGGCGCAAACTGCGGCAAGAGCGCGGTCGAGTTTGTTAACGCTTCGAGCACCCATGCTTTGGGGAATCCTTGGGTTTTTCTCCGGCGGCGGGCGCATCAGGTTCTTTCCTCTCGATGCGAAGGGCGAATCCATGCACCAGCGCTTGCGCCGTTTTCTGATGCGCCCGGTGGATGATGCGATCAAAGGTCTGGCGGGAAACGCCCATGCACTTCGCCGCGTCCTGATTGTAAAGCCCCTCGCAGTCGGCCAATCGCATGGCCTCCAGTTCATCGGCGGCAAGAGCGATCTCCTCGATCTTGCACAGCGGAATCCCAGCGGGCTTAAAATAATACGCGGGAGGATAGTGTTCGATTCGTCTGGGGCAGGGTGGCCTCGGCATGTGGACTCTATACCATAACCACGCAAGGATTTGAAAAAAAACTCCGATTTGATTTGCAATCGCGCTAGAGTAATGAGCTTATGCTCTCTATGCAAACAATATCCAACCCAATCACAGGTCAAATTCGGATCGCGCTTCCCATGCAAGGTGCAGCGTTCTGCGAGCATTTCGGCGGAGCCTCGCACTTTCGCCTTATCGACGCCGACCGCACCACTCTCCATATTATCAGCCAAACCGACTTGGAGGCACCTGAGCATGTTCCTGGGGCGTTCCCTGCATGGCTCGCGCAGCAGGGCGTACAGGCAGTCATCGTCGGCGGCATTGGCAAACGGGCGGTGCAATTGTTTATCGCCAGTGGCATTCCAGTTTTCATCGCCAAACCGGGACTCACGCCCGAGGATTTGGTGGCACAGCAACTCGAAGGGGGGCTCACGGAAGCGAATCTGGAAGCCTGCTGTCCCGGACATGGCCACGACCACGACCACGACCACGATCATGGGCATGAACACGGATCCCACTGCCACTGACCAGCAGGCGGTCATCTTGCAGAAAAAACTCCATTCCCATTGTTTCGCATGCGCTCCCAGCAACGAACACGGGCTTGGGCTCATTTTCCATGTGGATACCAATGGTCTCACGCACGCCACTTGGCAGCCATTGCCCGCATTCCAAAGCTACGATGGGCGGATTCATGGGGGAATTCTGGCGACGCTGATGGATGCATCAATGGTCCACGCACTTTTCGCGCGGGGGATTGTCGGGGTGACTGTCGAAATGACGGTGCGCTACCACGCTCCCGTCTTTCTCGGCAAGCCGGTGGAAGTTACCACACGGCTCGAAGCGCAAACGCATGGTGTTTACCGCCTGCGTTCGGAAGTGCGGCAGGACGGCGACCTTGCCGCCAAGGCGCACGCCAAATTTATGCAGATGCCGGAAACCTAACGGCAAGAGTTTGACTATGAGGGCGCGACAAAAACTGGCACGCTCACAATCAACATCTCAAGAGCGATGGGGAGCAGGCGCTCTTGCCTGATGAATTTGCCCTGCTTATGAACCGCGTCCGCTCCGTCGCTGAAGCGGTCGGACGAGGCTTGTAGCAAATGGCAGCTTCCGCAGGTGGATCGTTCTTTGGCCCCCCGGCGTGAAGCTTCTTCTGGGCAAGGTCGTTCAGCGTTGTCAGTCTATCAGAGGGTCTGAATGCATTACGCCCGTGATTTGAGCTTCCCTGATTTTTGAGAGTTATTCTTCTTCGTAGGCTTTACAACGGGATGGTTTGTGGCGTCAACGTGAACTACGGTTGGCTCAAAGCGTTTGGCTTTGGATGTTGCCATCCATGAGTAAGTAAGCAGGACAACGACATCACCAGTCTCACCCAAGCGCGCCGCCGGGCCGTTCAGCATCATTGTTCCCGAGCCTTTGGGAGCAGGAATTGCGTAGGTGATGAGGCGGGAGCCGTTATTGAGGTTGAGAACATGCACCTGTTCGCCCGGCAAGATGTCGGCAAGTTCAAGCAGCGTTTCATCCACGGCGATACTGCCCTCGTAATCAAGCGATTTGCCGGTTAGCGTGGCGCGGTGGATTTTTGACTTAAAAATGAGCCGTTGCATGGTGGTGTGTTTTTTCGAGTTTGTGGCAGTTCGTTAATTTTTCTATTTCCAAATGGCTAACAAGAGGATTCCTGCGATACCGAAAGAGGCACCGAGCCACCCCTTCATCGTGATTTTTTCCCGGAACAGACAGACTGACAGCAGGAGTCCAAGAATGATTGGGCCTGTGAGCGAGATGGGAAACACGACGCTGGGACTCAGTCGTTCCAATGCTTTCAGCGTGCAGAAGACCCCAAGGTAACTTGCCACTGCGGCCCCAGCGCCCCATGTGAGCGAGGCTGGCTTGAATGCCCCCGGCGCAACGTGATCAGCAGAAGGATCGCTGCCCCGACAAAGTATGAGAGGAAAAGATAGAGGTAATAGTTTTCATGGCAAGCATTCGTGAGGGTCTGGCCCACGCGGGGTGCGCCGCTCAACAGGAATGCAATGAGGATAAGACCGAGCCACCGGGAATTAGGATTGCGTTCCGTATCGCCTGGGGCTGTCGTCCGAGACATAAAAAAGATGCCAGCCAGAATAAGTGCGATGCCGCCGGAAGTTGTGAATTTCAAGGGAGAGTGAAGGAGCAGGACGGCAAAGACCACCGGAACCAGAAAGGAAGAGCGGTAGATGGCATTGGAGAAACCGAAGTGACCCGCCAGAACCGCGTTGTTGAAAGCGAGCACTGCCAAGCTTCCCCCAATACCGCCGACCGCCGAAAAAGCCAAAGCATTGGCGGTCAGTTTAATGGGCAACTGGCCATAGAGAATCACCGCTCCGATAATCGTACTCACCCCGAAAAGGGACAGGGATAAGTCCAGTGCGGAAACATTGTTGCGCGCCGCCAGCTTTGCGATCAGCGCGGTCGCGGTGATCGCGAGAACTACAACCAAAAGAAAAAGAAAGCCCATCATGATTTGGGAGTGTCCTCGGCAAGCAGCTTCGCAGCGTGATCCACCACATGTTGGATGTTTTCCGCAGTGACTGGGCTGCGACCTTTGCGCAACCCTGCTTCACTTAAATCAAAGTGTGTGAAATGACTGAGGCCCGCCTCTGCAAACGTGCGGCGGGCACAGGCTTTCGGACAACCGTCAATGAGCAGGACGCGATCCGCGATCTCCGCGTTGAAGGTAATATCAGAATCCCTCGCACCAATGCTGGCCAAACACGACATCGTCCCAAGGCCCTCCTGGCGAATCTGCCTCGCCGCGCGATCCGTGAGTTCCCCAACATCTGCCGCACCCGAACAGACAAAAACCAAGTTGATCATGTTACGAGTATTCATGGTATCGTGCATTCTTCAAAATCCAGTTTCAGCCCAGCGTGGGCTTGGAAACTCACACCCGGAAATTCATTCCACAAACGCGCCGTGGCGGCGAACCCTGTGCAATGGCAGAAGCCCAGCCGTTCTGGCACAAAAGCTCTTAGCGCGGTGATGGTTGCCTCCATGCGCTCGGGCGAAGCGGATTCAAGGTGCAGTCCGCCGACGATGGTGTGAATTCTGGGTTCGCTCGATAGCTTTTGGATATGACGCAGTATGTTGACAACCCCCGAATGGGCGCATCCCAGAATGACGAGCAATCCGGCATTGGTCTTGATGTAGAGAGCCTGATCGTCAAGCAATGGATCAGGATGTTGAAGCGCCTCATCGAGGAAAAACGGCCCGCCAGTGTCTTCAAACGTGTTGGTCCGAGGAATCTCCCCGGTCATCCAGACTCCGGGAACCACCTCACACGGTTCCCTCCGGGCATCGACTTTGCGCCCCTGTGTTCGGAAGCTCTCCTTTTCCATGAATGCGGTGCTAATGTGGCGACCCTTGCCCGCGGTTGAAGCTATGAACTTTGCATGGGTGGCGGCGGGATGCAGAAAGAGTTGCGCACGGGGGGCCATCGAAAGGACCGATTCGAGTCCGCCTGTGTGATCAGCGTGGCCGTGGCTAAGAACAACGACGTCAGCACTGGAAAGATGGATTCCGAGACGGAGGGCGTTGTGAAAAAGCGCCACGCCTTGACCGGTGTCGAAAAGCACCCGGTGCGTGCCGGTCTCGAGCCAATAGGAAAGGCCGTGTTCACCGAGAACGCCAGTGCCACGGGCTGTATTTTCAACCAAAATGGTGAGGGAGATCATTTTTCAGTTGCGATTAAGAGCATAAGCCCATAAAAATTTCAAGCGTTATGAATGTTCCCTGCGACCGTGTTCCCATCACCGTCTTGTCCGGCTTTCTTGGTTCCGGCAAGACAACGTTACTCAATCATATCCTCACCAACGTGGATCGGCGGCGGGTTGCGGTGATCGAGAACGACTTGGGCGAAACTTCCATTGAGCACGATCTGGTGTTTCGGGTCGATCTGGGCAACTCGACACCGTGCAGGGACGTACCTGCTGTTCAGCGCGTGAGGAGTTCATCCGTTTGATGCACGTCCTAGCGGCCACGAAGTCCAGTTTCGACCGCGTACTCATTGAGACCACGGGCGTGGCGCACCCGGGTATGATTGCCCACGCGGTTTTGAGCGATCCTGTTTTGAAAGAAAATTTCGTGCTCGATGGAATCGTCACGGTTGTGGATGCGCGCCACATTTGCCAGCACCTCGATGACGAAGGGCACGCCAACGAACAGATCGCCTATGCCGATGCCCTTGTTATCAACAAGACTGATTTAGTCACGCCCGACGCCCTGACCGCCCTAGCCAGCCAACTCAGGATCATGAATTCTGAGGCGCGGCAATACACTGCCGTTGATGCGAAGGTGCCCATCGCGGAGATCCTTGCGCTGGGCGGATTCGACCTCCGGCGCGTGGAACAAGGGGTTTCGGGATGCGCGAGTCAGGGAGCGTCTTGCGGCCAAAAGCCCAAACATCATGAGCATCAAATCAGTTCCATCTCCGTAGAAATGGAGGGGGAAATGGATCCCGAACTTTTCCAAGCCTGGATTGAGGGATTCATCCAGCTCCATGCCGAAAACTTATTCCGCTCAAAAGGCATTATTGCGATAAAGGGTTGTCCAGAACGTTTGATATTCCAAGGAGTACACGGCGTTTTCCGCATAACGCTGGGTGAACCGTGGGAGAACGGAGTCCGACAATCCCGTGCAGTCTTCATTGGACGTGGGCTCGATCCTGATGAAATCTCTAAAGGATTGGAATCTGCATAACAAACCCGTGAACCCGAATATCCAGCGTTTTGATGAACGAGCAAGCTTATGGGATGAGAATCCCGTCCGCGCGGAGTTGGCTCGGAGTATTGTAAGAATGGCGGAAATGGAGATCACCGGCATTGCCTCCCCGCGCATGATGGATTACGGCTGCGGCACCGGGATGTGCAGCATTCCCCTGGCTCACCGAGCATCCAGCCTGCTTGCCGTGGATGTCTCTCCCGGCATGCTAGCCAAATACAAGGAGAAGGCGGATACGCTCGGCTTTCATCAGGTCGAGACACTGCAACACGACCTTGCGGTGCAGCCATTGGAAGGCCGGGAGTTTGATGTGATCATCACTGCGATGGCGATGCATCATGTGCGGAATGTAGCTCTTGTCTTGAAGCGATTTCACCCGCTGCTGAGCCAAAACGGGGTTTTGCTCGTTGCGGACATCGACCGGGAGGACGGCTCCTTTCACGATGATCTGACCGGGGTGGAGCATCACGGCTTCAAGCGCGACTGGATGCTCAATGCCCTGTGGGACGCCGGGTTCAAAATGGTCGAGATTTGCACCGCCCACACGATTGTGAAACCCGCAGCATCAGGCGGCGAGCCCCGCAGTTACCCCGTTTTCTTCATGGCCGCGCGGGTGCGCCCCGAACGCTAACCAACAACGATGGTGGCTTTGGCGCTTCAATTTATGCACCCGTGAGATAGAATCCCCGCATGACTCGCTTTTTCCAACGCGGCGGTGCCTGGGTGCTGGGGCAAAGCGTGCTGCTCGGGGCGGTCATCTTGCTGGCAGTGTTCGTGCGTGGAGGTGGATTCCATCCTGCGATCATCACCATGGGAGCAGCTTTACTTCTGATTGGCGTCGGCGTCGCACTTGCGGGAGCGTTGGCTCTCGGTAGAAACCTCACCCCGTTTCCAAAACCAATGGAGCAGTCCCAATTGGTGCAGCATGGAATTTATGCGGTGATCCGCCATCCGCTTTATACCAGCGTCATTTCGGTGTCACTTGGCTGGGCGTTGGTTTGGCAAAGCTGGCCAGCCATCCTGGTTGCAGCGGCGCTCATTCCCTTCTTCCATGCAAAAGCGCACCATGAGGAACGGTGGCTAAGGGAAAAGTTTCCTGAATATGCGGATTACGAAAGGCGTGTTCGCCGCTTCATCCCGTGGCTATATTAACGAGACCTGTTTCCTCCCATGATCTTCGCTCTCTTGCTCGCATCGCTCATCGGTCTGTCGCTTGGCTTACTCGGTAGCGGCGGATCCATCATCACGCTACCGGTGATGGTTTACATTGCAGGGATTCCGGTGAGCCAAGCGGTTGGGATGTCACTGGTGGTCGTGGGCGGCACCAGCGCGGTGGGGAGCTTTTTGCGATTCCGACAAGGGGAGTTTGCGGGTCGGGCGGCGATTCTGTTCACTATCAGCGGGGTGATAGGGGCGTTCTTCGGTGCGAAGCTAACCCACCTCGTTGGCCCGAAAACGCTGATGCTTCTCTTCGGCAGCCTGATGCTGATTGTCGGCGCGGCCCTTTTGCGAAAACGTGCCGTGGCAACTGCGCCAAAGTCATGCAATCTGGTTCATTGCCTGACGGCTGGGGCCATCGTAGGCGTCTTGACTGGATTTCTCGGCGTCGGCGGCGGGTTCCTGATTCTGCCCGCACTGGTTTTGTTTGCCGGATTGGAGATGAAGACGGCCATTGGCACATCATTGGCTATTATCGCGCTCAACAGTGCAGCCGGAGTCCTTGGGCAGCTTCGCTACGTGTCACTGGATTGGACGCAAACCCTGAGCTTTCTGGCAGTGGCGGTCATGGGGATGTTCGGCGGACAATTGCTGACCAAGCGACTTTCTTCTCAATCACTCCAACGGGGCTTTGCCTGGGCCATCATCGTGCTGGGGCTGTTTCTATTGGCGAAGAACCGATGATTTTAGGGATTCCCCCTCAGACAAACTTCAGCCCCTCCTCCTCGGCGGCGCTGGCGGGCGTAATCGCTCCGAACGCCGCTAGCGGATCAATGTGTATTTACCCCAAATATCTCACTCTCTTGAGTAATGCGCTTTTGGAGGCTTTTGCAGACGTGACCGCACAAATCGAAAATGCCGGGGTCGGCGATGCGGTAGAGGACGCTCATGCCGCTTTTGCGTCGTGCCAGAAGCCCAGCAGCAGTGAGCAGGCTGAGTTGCCGGGAAACATTGGTCTGGGTTGTCCCCGTGGCTTTCACCAAATCCGTGACATTCTTCTCCCCCTCCTCCAGAGTCATCAAGAGTTTTAGCCGGGTTGGCTCGCTCAGGGCGCGAAACCGCGCGGCGATTAACTCAATGGCGGCATCCGAAAGCTTCGGGGAATGACTGATTTTTTGCATGGGTCAAAAAAGATTCTTGCAAACTGTATGCAAATGTAGTCATATAGTCAATAAACAAATGATTCGGTTTAATCCACGAAAGAATGCCCGTATGAAAATAAACCTCTTTTTGCTCGGTGCAGCCCTTGCCATAGTGCTTCCTCTGGGAGCCTGCTCCAGAAAACCGCATGCTACGGCTTATGAAAACGATCTACATCCCGTCGCCGTTCGCGTTCAGACGGTCGAATCCAAGCCGCATGTTGCGACGGAGGAGGTAACCGGCTCCGTGCGCGCCAAGTTGAGTTCGGTGATCGAGGCGAAAAGCACGGGGCGCATCGAAAAAATGCTGGTGGTTCCCGGTCAGCGGGTGAAGCAGGGGGAGGTGCTCGTGCAACTCGACGCGAGGGAGATTCAGGCAAAGCTCGACCAGGCTCGCGCTGTTCGAGACCAATCAGAGACCAACTTGAAGCGTTATACAGCCTTGCTCGCCAATAAGGTGACTCCCCAAGCGGATTTCGACAATGCACAATCGGCGAATCGAGTGGCACAAGCCGCGCTGGCAGAGGCGGAAACCAATTTGGGTTATATGACCATCACGGCTCCCTTTGACGGCGTGATCACAAAGAAGTCTGCTGATGTGGGCGATCTCGCCACACCGGGGAAGACGCTGTTGGAAATCGAGGATCCAACAGCAATACGTTTCGAGGCTGACGTTCCAGAGGCGATTATCGGCAACATCGCAGCCGGGGCCAGGATGGCCGTGCGCAGCGGCACGTTAGAGATGACCGGCACAGTGAGTGAAATTGCTCCCGTGGCCGATGCGCAAAGCCGCACATTTCTTGTGAAACTCGATCTCCCGCAGACGCCGGGCCTTCGGACCGGGCAGTTTGGCCGCGTGGCTGTTCCTTTGAGCGAAACTTCAGTACTCCGTATCCCGGTGAGCGCGGTTGTGCAACGCGGGCAAATGGAAATCGTGTTTATCGTCCAGAACGGGCGAGTTCAGTTGCGTTTGGTAAAAACAGGCAAACGGTTTGGTGATGAGGTGGAACTCGTTTCGGGGATTGAAGCCAAAGAACAGATTGTAGTGGAAAATGTCTCGCGACTCACTGACGGCCAACGCGTGGAGGTGCAGTCCAAATGAATAACGTCCCTCAGCAACAAGAATCGCTTGGCTTGGCAGGGCGGATTGCCAAGGCGTTTATTAACTCCAAGCTGACGCCGCTTATTATCGTCTCGTCCATTTTGCTGGGCGTGGCCGCCGTGCTGCTGTTGCCGCGCGAAGAGGAACCACAGATCAAGGTGCCGATGGTAGACGTGCTGGTTTCCATGCCGGGCACCAGCGCGAAAGAAGCCGAGGAGCGTGTGACGCGCCCCATGGAGAAACTTCTCTGGGAAATTCCGGGTGTGGAATATGTCTATTCTACTTCAAGCCCTGGCCAGAGCTTGGTTATCGTGCGGTTCATGGTCGGCTCAAATGCCGAGGAGTGCTTGGTGCGGCTTAACCAGAAGTTACAGTCGAATTTCGACCGTATCCCGATCGGTGCATCGCAACCGCTTATTAAGCTCCGTTCCATTGACGACGTGCCGATTCTCGCGCTCACGCTGCACAGCGCGCGCTACGATCATCTCACCCTGCGGCGGCTCGCGGCCCAGGTCGACGATGCAATCAAACAAGTGCCTCAGGTTGCAGAGACCAAACTGATTGGCGGGGCGCGACGGCAGTTGCGCATATTGATTGATTCAGCCCGACTCGCCTCACGCAACCTCAGCCCAGCGGGATTGATTCCGATGATTCAACAAGCGGATCGTCAATATGCTTCGGGCGGATTGACCAGCGAGAATCGCGAGGTGGCCGTAGAGACTGGGGCATTCCTGCAAAATGCGGACGATGTGCGCAATGTGGTGGTGGGTGTCTATGGCGGAAAACCTGTCTATTTGAAGGATGTAGCCACGGTGGTGGATGGCGCGGAGGAGGCTTCCAACTATGTCTTTTATGGCGACCACGCCACATCAGAGCAGGCAGCGGTAACATTAAGTATCGCAAAGCGTCCCGGCACCAACGCGGTAGCTGTCGCCCATGCAGTGCTCAAAAAAGTTGAAACTCTCAAGGGAACAGTAATTCCTGCCGATGTGCAGGTATCCATCACCCGCGACTACGCGGAGACGGCGGCGGAGAAATCCAATGAATTGCTTTTCCACATGCTGATCGCCGTGTTCAGCGTCTCGCTTTTGATCATGCTCACGCTTGGCTGGCGGGAATCGGGCATCGTAGCCATTGCCATCCCGTCCACGCTCGCGCTCACGCTGTTGGTCTTTTATCTCTACGGCTACACGCTCAACCGGATCACGCTCTTCGCGCTGATTTTCTCCATCGGTATTCTGGTGGATGACGCCATCGTGGTAGTTGAAAACATCGTGCGCCATTTTCATCTGCCGCAGAATCGGGGTCGCGAGCGCTCCGAGGTTGCGGTGGAAGCCGTCAATGAGGTGGGGAACCCAACGATCCTTGCCACGTTCGCGGTGATTGCAGCGGTGCTGCCGATGGCCTTTGTGGGCGGGTTGATGGGCCCCTATATGCGTCCCATTCCCATCGGATCGAGCGCTGCGATGTTCTTTTCGCTGGCCATTGCGTTCATTGTGACCCCGTGGGCGGCAGTGCGGATGCTGCGGCTCATCGCAAGCCTCCGGCGGCTTCTGCTGCCGCTGGAGAAAAAGGCGATTCACTCCCACTTCGAGCACGAGGAGGATTTTTTCACGCGGTTCTACCGCCGCATTATGACGCCGCTCCTGAGCCACCTCGGTTGGCGTTTGGGCTTTCTCGGCGGAATCACCCTGTTGCTGCTCGGCGCTATGGCGCTGGTCGGCATTGGTTGGGTGAAGGTGAAGATGCTCCCCTTCGACAACAAGAGCGAGTTTCAGATCATCCTCAATATGCCGGAAGGAAGCGCACTGGAGCGCACTGCGCAAGCTGCCCGGGAGATCGCCGCCGCCGTGCGGGTGGAACCCGAGGTGACCAACTATCAGGTTTACGCCGGAGTCAGTTCGCCCTATAACTTCAACGGCTTGGTGCGCCACTACTTCATGCGTGGCGGCGCTAACGTGGCGGACATTCAGGTGAACCTCGTTGGCAAGAACGAGCGCAAAGCAAAAAGCCACGACATCGCCAAGCGCGTTCGACCTCGCGTTGCGGCCATTGCCGAGAAATACGGCGCGCGCTTTGCCGTGGCGGAAGTGCCGCCCGGCCCGCCGGTATTGCAGACTCTTGTGGCGGAAGTGTATGGACCGACCGAGGAATCCCGCCTCGACATGGCCCGCCAAGTGCGGGATATTTTCAAGAGCGTGGATGGCGTGGTGGATATTGACTGGTATGTTGAAGCCGACCAACCCAAAGCGAAGTTCGTGGTCGACAAGGAAAAGGCCGCGCTCAACGGCATCAGCGCCGAGACCATTTCGCAAACCCTGCGCATCGCCGTTGGCGGGCAATCCATCGACCTGCTGCACCTGCCGCGTGAGAAAGACGATGTGAACCTCACGCTCGAACTGCCGCGCTCGGCCCGCGTGACCCCTGAGGAGTTGCTGGCGTTGCGGGTGCGCTCGGGCGACGCCAACGCGCTCCCGGAACCCGGCGCATCCAGCGGCACACAACTCGTTCCCTTACGCGAACTGGTCAAAATCGAAAAGACCATCACCGACAAGAGCATCTACCACAAGAACCTGATGCCGGTAACCTACGTGATCGGCGACGTGGCTGGCGTAATTGAAAGCCCTGTCTATGCCATCTCCAAAATGAATCAAGCGCTTGCAAAGCTGGATACCGCAGCCTATGGCGGTTCGGGAGCAAAATTGCAAATTTTCAACATAGCCATGCCATTTACCGGCGAACAACCTGCGCTCAAATGGGACGGCGAATGGCATATCACTCTTGAGGTCTTCCGTGATCTAGGCACCGCGTTCGCCGCTGTGTTGGTAATCATTTACGTGCTAATGGTCGGCTGGTTCCGTTCGTTCCTTACGCCGTTGATCGTCATGGTGGCTATCCCTTTCTCGCTCGTCGGCATCCTCCCAGCGCACGGCGCGCTCGGGGCGTTCTTCACCGCCACCTCCATGATCGGCTTCATGGCCGGTGCAGGTATCGTCGTGCGCAACTCAATCATCCTAGTCGATTTCATCGAATTGCGCTTGCGTGAAGGCATGCCGCTGGCCGAAGCGGTCGTCGATGCGGGAGCCGTCCGCTTCCGCCCGATGCTGCTCACCGCAATGGCTGTGGTCGTTGGCGCGGGTGTGATCCTTTTCGACCCGATCTTCCAAGGGCTCGCCATTTCGCTCATGGCGGGCGAAGTTGCCTCGCTCTTGATCAGCCGCATGGCAGTGCCCGTCCTCTACTTCATGGCCAACGCTTCGCGGACGAAAAGTCATTCGCCGGGACAATCGCCCAAAACGCCAGAGCTACAGATTCCCGCACGATGAGTTTTGCCTACGCTGGGGCGGCTGAAGTGAATAGCGCATGCAGCCCTGCGCACCGTAATGGGACAGGACAACGTGGTGCTTATAATGAGCAGCCATATCAAATTTAATCCCTACGGGTCCAATTCCCCGCCGCTTGCGGCGTATGGTTGAGCGGTGGGCGTTCTTAAATACCCCGTCCGCTTGCGGCGGGGATGGTTTATTTCATCCTGCGTTGACTAGGAAATCTATTCCCTTGATCGTTTCTGGCCACGGGTTGGGCGTCCCCCACCTCATTTCTATGAGGACTTCGTTTTTCAACTTTACACTTTTTTCACGGCGACCCCAGCCCTCAGTAGCGTAGTTTGTGCGCCACAAAGCCTGATAAATGCGGCATTACGCAGTTCTTTGCGTCTCTCAAAACCACACGGTAAAAGTGCCCGACTGCCCACCCAGTCAGGGGCAGTCTGTGTTGATACGCATTCGGCATATGAGCCGTTCGATGTTTGGCGCTGTAATCTGCTTCTGGGTGAGGCGCACGACCGACCATCCCTCAAGAAAAGCTCGAGATATTTCTCGGCGGCGGCGATGAATCCGGCGGGGCGATTGTGACGGCCACCGCCAAAGATGTGCAGCCCACCCTCGATCTCGATCAACGTCCGGCTTTCGATGTGGGCGAAGTCGGCCCGCCAGCGACGTTGAGGATTGAATCGAAACTCCGGCACCAAGGGCGGCCCGCCGAGAGCACGCCAGTAAAGGGCGAATTTTGCTTCGAGCCTGGAAGAATCAGATTTAGAGCGAAATCGCAGTCGTTTCATCCGACTGCGGAACTGTCAAAGTGAGGGTTGCCCACGCTCCCCAACCACATCAGCTATTTCTTCCGCACCATCCGGCCTTGGGAGTTTTCAACTCCAACGTAACCTTTAGGTATTGCGACCATCCGACCATCTCGTCCTTGAAGTCCAATGCTTCCTTTTGGAATCGCAACTATTCTTCCATCTCTTCCTTGAAGGCCAATCCCGCCTGCCGGTATGGCCGCCATTCGACCATCTCGTCCCTGTAATCCAATGCCACCATTGGGTATTGCCACCATCCGGCCATCACGTCCTTGAAGACCGATGCCACCCGGAGGGATGCCAACCATTCGACCGTCACGCCCTTGCAGACCAATCCCTCCTTTGGGGATTGCGACCATATGGCCATCAGTGCCCTGAAGGCCAGTGCAACCATCAGGAATTGTTACTGCAATACCGTCTCTGCCAGTCAGCTTTATGCTCATATAGGTGAACCGTACGGCCATTGTAGATACAAATGCCGTGCGCGACATCACCAGATACCAGATGCATTGGCAGAGCAGCAAGTGTGAAATAGCGCTTCAGATCAATTCCGGTTGCGCAGGATCGGGCACGCTCGCCTCGATTTCGTCAGTGAATGTCTTGCTAATGCGGCAGACGACTTTCAGCTTTGTAGGTGTGGCACTCCGGTCAAACGTGGCGCGGAACCCGATGCTGAATTTACCATCCTCGTCCGCCGATTCCTCGGCCTCCCGAAAATGGGCGGAAAGAAGATCGCGGATGTGAGTGAGGACGGAGTCCTGTTCGGCTTGGGCGAGTGGGGTGGTGGTGTTCATAATTTGTTGTAAATATCCACGACCGGCTGGAGATCGCGTTTGAGAGCCTCGCGTTTTTCCGGCGTGGCGGTTTCCAGCCAGCCTCCGCGTTCGAGTTGGCCCCAGAATGCGCAAATGCTGTTCACTCCGGGATGCACGGTTAAAATGCCACGGTCGGCTTCGTTGATCCGCATCTCCGCCGGGGTGAGCAACCGCCCAGCCTCAATGCTGCGGGAAAGCCGACGGGTGGAAACCGGTTTGCCGTTGATCCTGTTTTCGGCGGCCAGGTTGAGCCAGCGGGTTTTCTCCGTGTCGTCCCTGACCCGCGCCACTCGCCGGTGATGCTCCCACGAAAGCTGATCGTTGCGCAACGATCTGGGCATGTTGCGGCTCACGTAGGCGTAGTTGGCCAGCGTGAGTTCGTCCATACCGGTCAACTCCACGGCTTTGTCGTAGATTTCACGTTCGATTTTGTTCTGGGCGGGAATGTTGCCCCAGAACGTGCCCTGAGCCACGCGGCCCTGGCCATAAACCAGCCAGTCGCCGATCACGAACGCGGCGGAGCGCATGGCGCGTCCGATGCGCGTCCCGATCTCGCACCATTCCTCGTAAGAAATCGGTTCGCTCACGTCCATGCCTAGGGACGTGAGAACGATCTTGGGATTGTGGATGGCAAGCTCAGACATTTCTTTCGAGTCGGTTGTTGCGGGCGCGTGCATACGCTCGGCGGGCTGTCAAACTGCGCATAGCGCGGGAGGGCAGCATGTTGAATTTTTCAGTGAACTCGACGCAGCGCTTGCTCACAGCCGCGCGGCTCACGCCGTGGCGCTTGGCAATCGCGGTCATCGAGTCGCCCAAGAACGACACGCCGCTGACCAGGGCGAGGCAGTCGAGGGCGAGCTTGGCGTTTTGCTGGACCATGAGTTCGCCGATGAGCCGCCGCATAATTTCCCAAACTGGCTCAGGATCGTTTTTTCCGAGGCCGTGGCTCTCTCCATCCTCCTGCGGTTTCTCGTGAGTTTCCACGGCCTTTCCAGTGTTTTCCTCGGCCAGATAATCATCCACCTCACCAAGAATATCGGGGGTTTCAGAGGCCAGGGGTGAATCGGCCATATCCTTGTCGCTCATGCCGTTTCCATTGGCGGCTAGAAGTGGCTCGTCCAGTCCCGCCGCCTTGAGTTTTGCGCGTTCCACAGGTGTAAGCGATTTGAGCCAGGCGTCGTAATCACGCCGGTATTGGGCATCCCGAATAGACTGTTTCACGCTGTAGGAGTCGGTGTTCATTTCTCGTCCCATGCTTTGCAGACTTTCGCTTCGACCTCGATGGACACCTGCGGAAAGAGTTCGGCCATTGCCTCCCGCATGGTGGACTCCATGATTTCCTTTACACCGTTGGCTGCGGAGTCGTTCGCTTCAACGATCAGTTCATCGTGAACCGTGCTGATGATGTGCGCGCCCTGCGGCAGTCGGGCGGCGAGCAGGACGATGGCGCGTTTCATGCCGTCAGCGCAGCCGCCTTGAACGGGCGTGTTGACCAGTGCCGTGAAACTTTCCCATGTGGTTGCCTCAGCCGGGATAAGACGGCGACGACCAAGCACAGTCCGCACTTCGCTGATGCCTTTCTCCGCTTGGAGATGGCTTTCCCCGTGCCACTGGCGCAGTGAACCGTAAGTGCGGAAAAACTTCGCACGGATTTCCTGGGCATCGTCTTCACTCAATGTCACGCCGTAGCTCGACGCCGCATATTTCACGAGCCCCTTTGCCGATTGGCCGTAAAGCAGGCCGAAATTCACCGCCTTGGCGAGTTGCCGATCTTCCTTTGTAACCTGCTCGACCGGTTTGCCCAGCACCGCTGCCGCCGTTGCCTTGTGCAAATCTTCGCCACGCTGGTACGCCTCGATCATCTTCGTCTCCCCGGCGATGGCGGCAGCCGCCCGCAGTTCGATCTGCGAGTAATCGGCCACAACAAGATTGCTGCCTTCCGGCGCGATGAAACATGACCGCAGTTCGCCGCGTCCGATGTTTTGCAGATTCGGCTCCTTGCTGCTGAACCTGCCCGTGGCCGTGCCCGTGGGATCGAACCGCCCGTGGATGCGACCGTCTTTCTCAACGCAATCCAGGAGCGATTGGGCTTGCTGCGCCAGTTTCTCCTGGCCACGCAAGTCGAGGATAAGCGGAATGATCCTGCCGTCATCGTTCGCCTTGAGCGTTTCCTCGTTTGTGTTTGGCACACTGATCCCGGCACGGGCCATCGCCGCCTGCAACTGCGCCGGGCTGGATGGATTGAGTTGCCGGTCGTTCAGCAAATCGCGCAGCGCAGCGGTCTTTTCGTCAACACCCGACCTGGCTTGATCCCTGATCGACTCGAACCTGCCCCTGTCCACGGCAATGCCAGCCGCTTCCATTTCCACGATCACCGGCAGAATGGCCATCTCAAGGGCTGTCACCGCATCCAGTCCGTTTTGTTCAAGCTTCCGCGCCAGCACTTCGCTCAGGGCGTGCAGGTGCATCACGTCTCGCGCGGCGTATGCGAGTTGGTCGTCGGTGAGGAACATACCGCCCCAGTCAGAGGTGCTATGATCCTCGGTGGGTTTGATGCCGAGATAGCGATCCAGGCATTTGTTCAAATCGTTGCCGGGGCGAGTGCCAGCGGAGAGGAGACGCGCGGCGGTGAGCGTGCAGAAGGCTTTGCGGATTTTGATGCCGCATTTCACCGCGAGCCAAAGCGCATCGAATTTGAAGTTGTGAACGATGACGGTGACCGACGCCAGTGCTGTTGACAGCGGACCGAGGTCATAACCTGTGGACTGCAAATCAATCAGCCAGGGATCGCGTCCCTCAATTTTCAGTGAGAGCAGTCGAATCTCGCCGCGCCACGGATTGAGTCCGTCGGATTTCCGGGGGCCGAAAGTTTCAATGTCGAGCGCAACGGAGCCGACGGATTCGATGGCGGAGGCGATTTCGGAAAAGTCGCTCATGGCTGAAATTGTGGAAGGTGAGGAAGGTTGAGAAGACCCACTACCTGTTCTCTTACTCTCTCTTTTTAATTCTTTTCTTTTTTCCTTTTTTTCTACGAATTTTTCTTCGCTGACCAAATTACTGCTGTTGGACGTTCCGCACGTTCCCGACCTTCCAAAAACGGAGAGCAGGATTTGCTCGGCACGACCGTGTTCGGTATTCCCGGCGGCAAGAAAGCGAATTTGCTGGCGGTCACCTTTGCCGCGCGCATCGATGTCCAGCTTCACGCCTGAAAGTTCGCGCCCTCGATATTGGCGGAGTGCTTTTCCAATTCGCGTTTTGGTATCCTTCGACTGCCCATCCTCGAAGCTGCCGAAAAATGCCAGATCCTCGTCATCGGTGGTGGCAACGAGTCGGAATAACTCGCCCTTTTCCATCCACAGATCAGGATTGTTCTCAAAGCCGAGCCGGTAAATGCCCTGCATTGCTTTCTCAAGGCGGTCTCCGCCGATCTCCCCGTCGTCAGTATGCGGCAGGCACGGATCGCCAAGACCGCAGGCGTGCATGATGCCGCCGACGATCCTGCCCCATTCGGGAAACGAATTAAACGGCGTCGGGCCGGAAGGACAACCGCAGTCGATCCAGCGCTTCACCAATGCGCCAATCGCACTGAGAATCTCCGCCCGATGCTCCAGCACCCAGCCGTGCAAGTCTGGTTTCACAAAATCCCGCCCGTTTGGGTTTTCTTCAAAAAACACGAGCCCTATCTTCCGGGTGCGCGGCTCAACATCCTCGCGGAATGTGAGCCCCACGTTTGCCGAAATGCTGAACTCGATCTCGTTGGGTAGCGTGAGATCAGCCTTCGCCTCGGTGCTGCCAAGGTTGCGGGCAGCGAAAGTCTTCGATGTGATCGCCCCGATCAAGGCGGCGTCCTGAATGTAGCCCTGACAGTTGGCGAAGTGCATCGTCCGTCTGCCAGCCATCAGCGCCGCCGTGATGCGTTTGCGCGTTTCTTCGCTCTCGCGTTCGAGCGGCGCGTCCTCGCATGTGCGGCCTTCATAAAGCAACTGGGTCACGCCAGCCAAATAGTCCTTTCCCGCTCGGGGACGGTTGCCGCTGTAGTGCCAAAGCGGGAAACGGGCGTCCCACCCCATGAGGCCGCGGCAGAACGGCGTGATGATTCGCGCCATTGCGTGGACGAGACTTTGGGCGTCTTTCCATCCGAAATCGGCGTGAACTTCCTGGAGCAGTTCGACAGCGCGTTCCAAAGGCATCGGCCTGATCAGCGGTGCCGCCGGGTCGAGGTAGCTGCAGAAACGCGGATCGTAGCCGGGCTCCGGAAATACAATCACGCCGCCGGTAAGACGAATTGGGAGCGGAATATCGAGAATACGGACGATCTCAGGGAGTTTGTATCGGAATTGCGGCGCGGCGATTAGCTTTGCCGCGCATTCGCGGCTCATGGTGTGGCGCAGGAAAATCATGTCGCCGCTGGCCTTGTCCTCTCGAAGCACGCCGGTCTGGACGAATTGTTCGGCGGCCGTGCAAGCCTCAATGGGCTGAACGGGATGAAACGTGAGCGCCGTGATTTTTTCGCTGAACCGACGCATTGCCACAGCCGCGACCGTTTCGGCCTTGTTGAACCAGACCTTGCGCGGGCCGATTTGCTGGCTCATCTCGACCGCAAACTCGGAGTCGGGCCGATCCATTTCAGGGAGAAGGACACGAGGCCGTCCATCAGGTGAAGTTTGTCCTTCCGCCCATACCCGCATCTCGGTGCAATGACGGTCCACGATCCCCGTGTTGCTCTCCTCCAAAAACTCGAGCACATCTTTGAGCCCGCGTTCCGTGCAATGGGCGTGCAGGCATTTGAATCCAGGCGGAGCATCGGTCGTCTCGCCCTGAAAAATTACAGTGTCGGTCCCGATCTTGTCTTCGCCTTTGGAGTGGTCGCCAGCCCAAGGACAACGCACCGTCCACTTGCCTTCATCAGGATCGATGCAATCCCCGAGCAAGTCTGCTTCCTTGAACAATGCCACGGCGTCGAGTGTGTGGAGAGCGCCTTTGAACCGTGCCCACCATGGCTTTTCCTTTTGTGGGCGGCCACGCTTTGCTCCGGCAGGTTCGGAAAATCCAAACCATTGTTTCAATTTTTCCCAAGTGATTTCGGGAATATCTCCGGTGACCTCCCATGCGTAGCGATTGCCGCTTTTATGAACCGATGGGCTGAGCACCAGGTTCATGCCGTCGGTGTAAAGCTCCGCCGTGACAGTCGGAGTAATCTGGTTGGTAAGCGCCTTCTTCGCTTTGGCGACCTGCTCAGGAAGATCGTGGCAAATGAACACCAAATGCGCCCCGCCGCCAGTACGTTCTCGCGGCACGCTGGCAAGGTGTGGTTGCGATTCAAACCAAGTCCTCACTGAAGCCCCAGCATCAGGTTTGCTGTCCAGATCGACATGTGCAAACGGGGCACGAACCACGACGCCGAGATTGTGATTGCTGCCGTTGGCGAAATACTTCGCCAAATAGTCCGGCGTCACCTCGGCGGCGGTATGTGTGCGCCAGCCCTTGGCGATTGGTTTTTTACCACGCTCGTTGTCGTCGCCGCGATCCGGCGGGCAGAGCGCATGGATGGCCCAGCCCATGTCACGGTGATAAAACTGCGCGGTGGTGAGCCGATCCCATGAATTGATTTCTGGCGGAATGACAAAGCTCATGTGGCACGCGCCTCCCCGCGATAAAACTCAACTGCGGCCCGGCTCACAAAAACGCCTGAGAACCAGTCCTTCAAATGCAGGCCGGAAAGTGAGCGCAGGCGAGACAGCGCCACATACGCCTGGCCGGGCTCGCGCGCGGCGCGTACGTCGATGTAGGCGGAATCGAGCGTGAGCCCTTGCGATTTGTGAATCGTGAGCGCATAGGAGAGCCGGAGCGGAAATTGGCTGAACGTGGCGCTGCGCTTGTCCCGGCTGTCGTAACTCCAAGTGAACGGCTCCACTGCGATCTGGCGTCCCTCGGTATCCACGGCGATCCGCCCGAACCCGAAGTCCGCAACGATGCCAGTCTGCCCGTTGACGTAGCCGCCCTCGGAACTGTTAACCGTAAACATGACACGCGCGCCCCTTTTAAGTTCAAGCCGTTGCGGGGTGAGCAGGTTATTGATCAGGAATTGCTGCTGGTGTTCCGGCCCGGAGAGAACGGCATCAAACACCTTCAGCTCGCTGTCGATTTCGCCGAGCCGATAGGCGTTCCATTTGTCCACCTGCGCGTTGTGGGTGAAAAGCCTGGTCAAGTTTGCGTCGGGAAAACGCGCCACACGCGAACGCAGCAGTCGGGCGTTCCCACCCTCGACACGGCCGAATCGGAATTCGGAAAGCGCACGGATAAATGCGGCATCGTCCTGACGATGGATCTTCGTGAGGTGGATGACTTTGAATCCGGCCTCGCGCCATGCCCGTGACTCGAATGCCCAGTCGTAGGCCGCGCGCGGGTCTTTCTTGACCGGTGGGAGTTGAAGGAAATCGCCGGTCACGATCATCTGGATTCCGCCAAAAGGCCGTGGGTCGCTGCGGAGCCGTTTGCAAAGGAAGTTGAGGAAATCCAGAGTACGCCCGTTCAACATCGACACCTCGTCAATGACAAGAGATCGCACCGCCCTGATCCGGTCGAAACCCGCGCGGACGCTGAATCGCTTGTCCGCCATCAGGTGATCAAGATATTCCTCGTCTGTCTCGCCGTTTTGTGGCCCGAGCATCATGCCGCTCCACCGGTGCAGGGTGAGCCCGCCAATGTTGAGTGCGGCAATGCCGGTGGAAGCCGTGACGGCAAAGCGCCCGGGATCACGCGCAATCATCCGCCGTGTCCGGAAACTTTTTCCCGTGCCGCCCAGGCCGGTGAGGCAGACGTTTTCATCTGCCTCAACCGCCCACTCAAAACTGTTCTCCTCATCCATCATAGAATTCCGTGGGTGATCCAGCCGATGACCACACCTGCGGCAAAGCAGACAATTTGCCAAAGGATGGTGTGACGACGGCGATTCGGACGCCGGGGTGAAACTCTGGTCAACGGGCTGATGCGCAGGCTATCGCCTGGGCCAGGGACAAAAATGGCGCCTTGTGTCATTGGTGTTCTCCCCGTTTTTTAGGCTGCGGCTGAAATGTCTCCCTCAATCGGGCAGTAACCTTTGATCCAGACCCAGAGGTTGCGTGCGTTCAGGAACGCCTTCCAATACGCGGTGTGTTCCTCGCGCGGCCAGAGCTTCGGCGTCACAGGAACCGGCTCGGTCGAGCCGATCACCAGGGAAATGATGTCGGTCGGCTGCTTGCCCTCGCCACTGTGCAGGATCGCCTGGCGGTAGGCTTCGAGTTGGAGAGGCCACGTTTCGTAAAACGACGGCTTCACTGCGCCTTTGGCATCGCGCCGGACTTTCTGTGTTTTGAAATCCACGACTGCCCAACCGCCGGTGGATTTAAGCTTGGCGACCAGATCGACTGTGCCTGCGTATCCGAACTCGTGGTGGGCGACCACGGCTTCGACAGACCCGATCCGCTCGACTTCCGTGTCGAACCATTCGCGTACCGGTTCAAAAAGTCGCCGAACATCCGCGCTTTCTGGCAGCGCCTTGGATTGCGCATAGACTTCGCACGCCGCGTGAATCTGTGTGCCAAGATCAGCCGCGTGCTGAACCTGCTCACTCATATCCGACACCACGCGCCGGGCGAATTCGTCCTCCGATTCACCTTCGTTGCGGGGAAGCGTGAGCGCGGCGAGGATCGCCTGTTCCTGTTTCCATGCGTCGAGGCCGGGTTTGGCAAGGACGCCGAGAACATTCGTGACCGACGGGTATGCCCGGACTTTCCGGGCATCCCGCAACGTAACCGACCGCAAGCCTTTCCCATCGGCACGTTCCACTTCATGGAATGGGGTGCGGTCCTGTAGATACCAGTGGGAGGCGCTTTCGCGTTTGACAAGAATCATGGCGGTTCCTCCGGTTAATAGGGAATGTTGTCCTCGGTCACATTGAGTTCAGCAGCCGCCAACTCCAGAGCGGCGATGAGCCGTCGGTCATCCGCAAGGGGCTTTGGATTCGCCTTCGCGGTGGGCAGCCATTTGTCGATCAGGGACTGCACCGATTCGCGGTCGAGGTCGCAAAGGTCGAGTCCTTTGTGTTTTCCAACGTGAACCTTCGTCCGTCGCCAGTCCTCGGATTCGCCGCCTTCACCGGCCTGCTCGGCCCGGCGATATTCAGCGTCCTTACCGCCGCCATTCGCATCGCGATCTTTTGCGCGCACGAATTTACCGCTCGGTTTCATCGGCTTGCCAGTGCGGTCCGGGCGGATCAAGGCGATGTTCGCGTAGGTTTCACCGGTGCGCCCCTCTTCGTGGACAACCGTGATCTCGGCGGATTTTCCAAGGAGCGATTCGGTGTCGAATTCTTCTTCTTCCGCAGCCGTCAATGCGCGACCAAACCATTTGCGCAGGAATTGCGCAAACGCCGATTTTTCGTGCAAACTCGCAGTGAATCCGCGAGACCAGACGCAGTAGGGCGTCCCGTCCTCGCGCAGGAGCTTGGTTTCAAAGACGGCCCGGAAGGTTTCCTTCGGCCCGTAGGTGGTTTCAATTTTTTTGAGAGGCGTGATGTCCACGCAGATAGCTTGCCCGGTATACTCTGGGCAGGGTTCAAACGATTTGCTGTTTTTTGTTAATTTCATAATGAGTTGGTTTTCATTCAGGTCGTTGGTGTCAAGCGCCGCCCCGGTGCGACCACGCCGGAACCGGCGAAAGTCGTTAGGTGGCTAGAAATTCCCTTCCGAGGTCAGCGGCGGCACACTCTGCGTTGTCCTCATCACCGCTTGACGCGATGTCTGCGAGTTGCTGAGTCCGTTCCGGCTTACTGCTCACACCCGATGGGTAAATAAACGTGCTTTTTGGCCGACTGATCCGGCTTGTAACGAGATGTGCTATCGGGTTCGTCATTTGAATTTTCAGGTTGTGACGACCGGCCTTGATTGAAGTTAGGTGGCGATGTCGTCGGTTGATTTGTTTATTTGTGTCTGCTTTCAATCAGGTTGCGGGGCCGTTGGCGCGGTTCCGCAGCCGCTTCTCATTTTCAGCCAGACCGCCTTTTGGTGGGCTTGCCGCATCCTGAGCTTCAACAAGGTCCAAAAATCTTTCCACGGCATGGCGGATCAGGAGGGACGGGCGGCGGCGATGCCGCTTGGCCACGCTCATAAGCCGGACACGCGTGGCTTCTTCAACCCGGCAAGAAAGCCGAACATCCTTCTTAGGATCAGTCGGGAGCACCGGCCTGCTATCACCGAAAAAATCTGTGCGTTTCATAATGCACGTCATATTGTCTTTCAATATGTCGGATGTCAATTGAGAAGAATCCAGAAATATGTCCGACATTTCGGTTGACAGGGCGTCATCCCTCGGGCAGACTCCGGGAACGTGAAATCAAAACAAGTCAGCTTCCGGTGTCCCGAGCCAATCGCCGACAGCATCTCTGCGCTTGTCGATGCGAGTGGAAAGTTTCGCACCCACTCGGAGGCAATTATTTACCTTCTGGAATGTGGTCTGGAGGGACGCCTGCAAATCCCTGGCGACCTTCGCGAGCGACTGCGGAAGCACGCTGAATTTTTGGGCCGGGACGAGCGTTCCTTCGTTCAGCAGGCAATTGAAGGCATGTGCGATTTGATCGAGGGCACGAAAACGGCGTCTTCATTGCAACTGGAATACCGATTCCGGCAGGAGCTACTGAGCGGCAATACCGCAGACCTTGAGGAACGGCTAGGTTTCGCGGCATCGCCTCAGCCTGATGCGGTTCGGCACGACACAGATACGCCAAATGTCGAAACTCTGGCCGAGATTCAGATTCCCGCGCGGCGGCGTCTCCCATCCAAGCATTCCGCCCTTTATGTCCAAAGCTTCTTGTCCAGCTTCATTCGGGAGGAAGGCGGTGAAGTCTCCATTGGGGTTCTTGCCTACGCCTACCATCTTTTGCTCAACCGCGATTTACTCGTTCGCAAAATCGAATCCCTTGCTCCCAAAAAAGTGCGCCAGTGGGCGGATGGATATTCCGAGAAGCCGCACACCAGCCACTTTCTTCTGAGTTTGAGGGACATGGCCTCGCACCGCTTGATTCGCGTGGATGGAGGGGCCGACAAGCCAGTGGTCAAACTGCTCAAGGATGGAGACGGCGAGGCGTGGGCTCGGGTGGATGCCGCGATGGTTCGTGCCGCCCTCGGGACGCACCGCGCAGAAATTTCATCGGCAGATGTTCAGAAAGCGAAGGAAGTCCTTTTGCCAGAAGGCAGTATTAACAAACTGCTGGCGGCATGATCTTATGGAAGCGCAGAAAGAGTTTGAAACCCTCCGCCCGTCGCGAACCTTTGGGATCGCACGGAACCGACCCAACCCTGTTTTTTGGATTCGCCGCCTGGACATCCTCCGCGATCTTGAGGGCACGGAAAACAGCGTCATCCGAACACTCCACCTCCGCCGCGGACTGAATGTCCTTTGGGCCAAGCCGGAGGACGCTTCGCTCCCGACCGAGCTTTTTCGAGGAGGTATTTCCGGTCACGCTTCGGGCAAGACTACGTTCTGCCGCCTCCTGAGATTCGTTTTGGGCGAACGGCATTTCTCCAGCGAGAGCATCCGCCAGCTTATTCGGGATAAGTTTCCTGCGGGCTGGATTGTTGCGGAGGTGGTTGTCGGTGACGAAGAATGGCTCGTGAAACGCCCGATTGGGGTTGGTCGCCAGTCGTATGCAGTGCGCTCGGTTAATTTTGATCGTCTTCTCGATCCTGAAACCCCGTGGGAGCCGTATCAGGCATTTACCGATACGCTGTCCGAAAACACACTGGAAAACTACCCGGTAACACGATTTGCGTCATCCGAAGACCAAATCTCCTGGCTGCATCTCCTTCCGTGGCTCTCTCGGGATCAGGAATGCAGGTATGCGAAACTCGTCGTCTGGCGCGATTCCTCAAGCCAATCGGATACGCCCAATCTTGCCGACGATGATCGCGCTTATCTTGTCCGGGTGGTTTTGGACATGCTCTCCGAGAGGGAGCAAGCCGAACTTGCCAAACTTTCCTCGTTGCACACTCAGCGCGATCAGGCCGAATCCAACGCGCCGAAGCTCGAACACGAAGCACGCTCCTATCACCGCACTCTGACCGAGGAATACGGCGATGAACTGCCATCGCTGGCGGATTCCTTGTTTCTTGATGAAATTATCCGCAGGCTGGATGGTGAAAGGAAGACGCTCGACGAACAGTTCTCGAAAATAATTGATGAACCTGCCTTCGAGGCTGCCCAGAAAAGGCAGACCAAGGCCATCGAAGCCAGATCGAAGGCGGAAACTGCCCTGGAAACTCTGACCAGAAATTTGAAGCAGGCAGAGGAAGTTGTCGAAATGGTGCGCCACAACGCGAGCCAGCAGGATAAAGTCGATTACTATGCCAGCCTTCCCGATCCTGCCGATGGCGTGTGCAAGGTCAGTCTCCAAGCTGCGGCTGATCTTGGTTGTCCTGTTGCTTTGAAGAAGGTTCTAAATCAAAAGACGGTGGATTTTGCGACGGGAAGCGTGGATCACGGCGTCCGCAAGGAAGGGGAGAATCTTGAGTCCAGTGTTGCCGCCATCAAGGTACAAATTGAAAAGGCAACTTCGGTGTTAAAGGAAGCGCAGACTGAGGAGAAGGAGTGCGGCAAGGAAATGCATGCCCTCGGCGAACGGCAACAGGCCACGATGCTGATCCGAAAGCGGGCCACCGAACGCCTCAGCAAACTCCAGTGGATCGCCGGTCGGGCTCGCACGGTGCATGATGCGGCGGAGAAAGAGCGTCAAAGCATCGTCAATCTGACCAAGGACATCGAAAACACCAAGAAAAAGGCAGAAGCGATTCGCGAGGACTTCAAGCGTGTGATGTCGGATTTTTCGGCCACCTTCAATCGCGTCATCGCGGCACTGATCGGCGAAGATGTTTCCGCTGGCGCATCGTTTCATGGCAGGTCTGTTCAGGTTAGTCTCACTTGCCGTGGAGACTTCACCAGCGCAGCCATTGAGACGATCAAGATTCTGGCGTTCGATCTTGCGGTGCTCGCCAGCAGCATCGAGGGACGTGGCCACCACCCCCGGTTTCTTGTTCACGATGGCCCTCGTGAAGCGGACATGTCCGCCGCCATCTACCGGCGTTTCTTCATACTGGCTCGCGAGTTCGAGCGTGCAGCGGGTGAAGCGGAACCCAATTTTCAATACATCATCACCACAACCGAGCCGCCGCCGGATGAGATTCGGAAGGAACCGTGGCTCCTCGACCCAATTCTGGACGCATCGACCCAAGAGGGGCGTTTGCTGAAAATTGATCTATAACACGATGCCGACACTGAACTGGATTGGGAAAGAGGCCGTGGTGAAGCACCATTTGCAGGTGCCATTTCGCCTGCTCAAGGATGTGCCCGACCTCGCGTGTGGCGATCCCGGCACGGGAAACCTCATCCTGCAGGCGGACAATCTTGTCGGACTCAAGGCGTTGCTGCCCTACTACGCGGGCAAGGTGAAATGCGTCTGCATCGACCCGCCTTACAATACGGGAAACGAAGGCTGGGCCTATAACGACAACGTCAACAGCCCGCTCATTCGCGAGTGGCTCGGAAAAGTTGTCGGCAAGGAGGGCGAAACCCTCGACCGGCACGACCGCTGGCTTTGCATGATGTATCCAAGGCTTGCGCTGCTGCGGCAGTTCTTGAGTCAGGATGGGAGTATTTGGGTTTTCTTGGACGACAATGAAATCCAAGCACTGCGCTATGTGATGGATGAAATATTTGGCGCACATAATTTCGTCGCGACAGTCATCTGGCAGAAAAAATATGCCGTTTCCAACGATCATAAAACGATTGCCCCGATGCATGATTATGTCGCGGTTTATCAGAGGTCGGACAAGTTCCGGCGCAATCTTCTTCCGCGAACCGAAGACAATGATAAGCAATACAAATTCAACGACGAAAAAGGCGTCTTTCGGGTCAGTGACTACACTTGCAACAAGACAGCGGATGAACGTCCAAATCTTTTCTATGCTGTTAAGAATCCAAACACGGGTGTCGAGATTTGGCCGAAGAGAACAAGGGTGTGGGGTTACTCGCGTGAGGTATTTGAGCAACACCAACTTGAAGGGTTAATTTGGTGGGGCAAGGAAGGAAAAGCTGGTGTTCCCGCTTTCAAGAGATACCGAGATTCTTTGCGAGGTGGCGGCGGAACTGTTCCTCCGACTTTCTGGTCACATGAGTTCGCCGATCACACAGACGGAGCGAAAAAAGAACTGAGAGATGTTTTTGGAACGCAGTCGTCATTGGATTTTTTCACCCCGAAGCCGACCCGGCTTATCGAGCGAGTTCTGCAAATTGCCACCAACCCCGGCGATCTTGTTCTGGACAGCTTTGGAGGCTCAGGAACGACAGCCCACGCTGTTCTCAAATCCAATGCAGCGAATCCAGACGCCGAACCTCGCCGCCACTTTATCCTGATCGAACTGGAAGACAAGGTTGCCCGCGAAGTGACCGCCGAGCGCGTCCGGCGCGTGGCGGAGGGCTACAACAACGCGAAGGACGAGAAGGTGGAAGGCATCGGCGGTGGCTTCCGCTTTTGCGAGCTGGGCGAGCCGCTGTTCGACGAGACCGGCCAGATTCGCGACACCGTCCGTTTCGCCGACCTCGCCCGACACGTCTATTTCACCGAGACCGGCGAACCGCTGCCGCGTGAGCGCGTGCCGAACTCCCCATTGCTCGGCGTCTGCCGGGGTGTCGGTATTTACCTTCTCTACAACGGCATCCTCGGAGACAAGAGCGCCAACGGCGGAAACGTCCTTACCCGCGCCGTATTGACGCAACTCCCGCCATTCGACGGCCCGAAGGTCGTCTATTGCGCCGGTTGCCTCCTCGGCCCCGAACGCCTCACCGCCCACCGGATCACCGTCCGGCAAACTCCCTACGAAATCCGCGCCACATGAAGAAGAAACCCGCTCTCGAATCTCTTATTCTCACCATCCGCAACCAGAAGGTTCTGCTGGATGCCGATCTCGCCGCCATTTACGGCGTTGAAACAAGGGTCTTTAACCAAGCGGTGAAACGCAACGCCGGCGATTTCCGGAGGATTTCCGCTTTCAATTGACCCGGGAAGAAGCCGCCACGCTGGTTGCTTCAAGATCACAATTTGTGACCTTGAACGCGCAAGCCGCTGATATGCGGCAAGATGAAGATTCAAGATCGCAAATTGCGACCTTGAAGCGCGGGCAGAACATCAAGTATCTGCCCTACGCCTTCACTGAGCACGGGGCGATCATGGCAGCCACGGTTCTTAACAGTCCGGAGGCGGTCAAAATGAGCGTTTTCGTGGTGCGGGCATTCGTGCAGATGCGCGAACAACTTGCAGCCAACACCACGATTCTCAAACGGCTGGCCGAGATCGACAAGACGCTGCTGGAGCACGACAAGGCGCTCAGTGTCATCTGGCGGCAAATCCAGCCGTTGCTCATGCCGCCACCCGCCCCACCCAAACCACGCATTGGCTTTCACCGCGACGAAAAACCATGATTTCGCCCAAGGAATACCAGAACCGGGTGCTTGGCTCGCTGCGGAATTTCCTGCACGCCTGCGGCAACGGAGACGCGCCCGCAAAGGCGTTCCATGCGGTGGCGACCTCCAACGGCGGCCAGTTCTTCGAGTATCAGCCGGTCAGGGCTGCGGGCCTGTCGCCGGAAATGCCTTACGTCTGCCTGCGAGTGCCAACGGGCGGTGGAAAGACTTTGATCGCCTGCTATGGCGTTGGAATCGCCAAAGACGAGTTGCTTCACGCTGAACGGGCGGTGATTCTATGGCTGGTACCCAGCAATACAATCCTCGACCAGACCGCCGACGCGCTACGCGATCCGGGACACCCATATCGCCGGGCGTTGGAGATGGCCTGCGCCGGGCCGGTTGAGGTCGTCACCATTGAAGAGGCGTTGCGGCTTTCCCGCGCTACGGTTGAAAGTCAGACTGTCGTGATCGTGGCGACCATCCAAGCGTTCCGGGTCGAGGACACCACAGGTCGCAAGGTCTATGACCAGAACGGGAGTTTCGCCGAACATTTACAGAACGTGCCTGCCGACCGGCTCGCCGAACTCCTGCCCGGCGCGGACGGCAAACCGAAGCCGTCGCTGGTCAACATGCTGCGGCTGCGCCGACCCATCGTGATCGTGGACGAGGCGCAAAACGCCCGAACCTACCGCTCCTTCGCCATGCTCGCCGATGTGCGGCCATCGTGCATCATCGAATTAACCGCCACGCCGTCCAAAGGCGGCACGGAAATTATCTCTGGTCGCAAGGAACCGGTGCCGCCATCCAACGTCCTGCACCGCGTCTCGGCCGCCGAGTTGAAAGCGGCGGACATGGTGAAACTCCCGCTGCGTGTCATCACGCGGCATCCGAGTCAGAAGGATGCCCTGCTTGCGGATGCCATCACTTTGCGAGCCGATCTGGAAAAGCTGTCAGCCGCCGAATCCCAGACCACCGGAGAGTATCTGCGCCCGATTATGCTCATCCAGGCTGGACGAGTGGATGCCTGTGAACCTCTCCGGGATCGACTCGTGGCCGATTTTGGTATCGCACGGGAGGAAGTGATTATTTCGACGGGCACCAAGGACGAGTTGAAGGATGTCCGTGACATCTCAACCCCGAAGTGCAAAGTCCGGTTCATTCTCACTGTCGAGAAGCTCCGGGAAGGCTGGGATTGTCCGTTTGCTTACGTCCTTTGCAGTCTCAAGGAAACCCGCTCCGCCACAGCCATCGAGCAGATTGTCGGGCGCATCCTGCGTCTGCCTAACGCGCGGGCGAAACAGCATCCCGACCTGAACTGCGCCTACGCATTTTCCATTTCCGACAACATCCATGAAGTGCTCGCGGAGTTGAAGGATGCCCTGGAACACAACGGTTTTACCGCCGCCGAGGCTGAACGGATCATCATTCCCGTTCCACAAGGGGTGTTCCCGCTGGGTGTCCAACCAAAAACCGTGACGCTTGATCCCGCGACGGAGATTGATCTGGATTCAGCGACTCGGGAGATCGCCACGCTCGCGGGCAAGGCGAAGCTGGAATCATCAACGGGTGCCCTCACGGTGTTCGTTCCGCTGGACCAAGAGGAGACGGCCCGCCTTGCGTCTTGTGCCAGGACGCCCGCCGCAAAGATGAAAATCGAATCCGCAGTCGAGGCGGTGCGCGAAGCCGAGCGAGCTTTCGGCGGGAGTGGTGCGACGCGACTGCCATCGCCCTACGAACAACAACTCGATTTTATCGTTCCGCTTCTGTGCGTGGACGAGGACGGACAGCTTTTCGAGTTTGAAAGCACGTTCCTGCTCGAACATCCGTGGCGGCTTGGTTTGAAGGATGCAACGCTGCCCGAAACCTACAACCCTCTGGAACGCCCTAAAGGCAAACAAGGGGTGGTGGATATTGCAGGCAAAGGCGAAGTGACTGTCGAGGTCGTTCAAGAACTGCCGGATCAGCCGAACGGGGATTACGTCGGCCAACTCCATCAGCAGGTCATGCAGCTTGGCGGAACTGCCGATTGGACAATGGAAACGCTGGTTGCCTGGCTCGACCGGCACATTGACCACTCGGACATTCCTGCAGGTGAGTCCGCTGCTTTTCTGCGAAAAGCGATCAACGCCCTCACGGCCCGGCACGGGATCACGGACATCGGCTTGCTGGCAATGGATCGGTTTCGGTTGCGGGATGAAATCGAGGCGCTCATCCATCGGCATCGCGAACAGGAACGCTCGATTGCGTTCCGGGAATGGCTCCTGCCAACGTCGGCGCTCTCTGTATCCGACGGGCGCGCGATCAACTTCAAGGCGATGGCTTACGAACCCGGCTGGCTTTACGAAGGTGGTTTTCAGTTCAAGAAGCATTACTTCGGCCCCAAGCCCGGCGAGCTTCGCGAAAAGCGCGCCGACGGCACGTTGACCGACGAGTTCAAGTGCGCGCAGTTTCTTGACGGCCTTCCAGAGGTCCAGTTCTGGGTGCGCAACCTCTCTCGCAAAGCATCTTCATTCCGCCTCCAGACATCCACCGACTGGTTTTACCCGGACTTTATTTGCCAACTCGCCGACGGGCGCGTGCTCGTCGTCGAGTTCAAGGGCGAACACCTCTGGACGGAAGCCGAGGAAAAGCGAGCGGTCGGGGCTGTCTGGGAAAGCCGCAGCAGCGGACGTTGCCTTTTCATCATGCCAAAGGGTTCCGACCTTGAGGCGATCAAATCCAAAATCAAAAAAACGAACTGACCATGCCAGCCAAGAAACTCGACTACATCATTTCATGCGACCAATGGGATATGGAAAAAGCCGTGGCGTCCGTCTATGACTGGATCGACGCGAATGGAAAGAACGTCGAGTTGAGACCCTACGACTCGGCCGAACACGACCAGTTTGCTGTGGAAATGGCGCAAGCCGCAAAGCAGGCCGACTGCGTCGTGCTCTTTCTGACAAACCGATACGTTCCACTCGGCTTCACCATTCCGGTATTTCAAGCCGCAATTTCGTCCGATCCGCAGTGCTCCGGCAAAAAGGTTTTCGCGGTCGCGTTTGAGGAGTTGGCGCGTACCGAGGTGGTGAGTGTCATGAATGTGATGGACGCCTTTTCGGGAACTGATCGGGAGCGCCGCCGCCGGTTCGTTGAGCAGGTCATTCAATCGAAGGCGAAGCCAAAGAAGCGTCTGAAAGCGGATGAACCGCCGTCCGGCGTGTCCATCAGCCAGAAAGTGGGCAAGGCACAAAACGTGATCGCCGCTGCGGGCAATGTGAACATCGCCACAAAGCATGTGACGCGGACGGAGTTCACCCCGGACGAGAGGCATTTGTCGCCCGAGCAAGCCCTGAAAATACAAGACCTCGTGAAGGAACTGGCTGAAATGGATGTTGCTGCCGGAAAAGGCGAAGCGAAAAGCTTTCAGACTTGGTGGAGCTATCTGAAAAACACCTTCAAGGTGACGACCTACAAAGAGATTCCCAAGGAGCGGTTTGATGAAGCGGTTTCTCTGCTCCAGCAAGCCAAAGGAATGAATCTCCCCAAGATTCGTCGCAAGGACAACGAGCTTTGGAGGAAGCAGCATTATCGGAGCATATTCGGCACAGCCAAGAAAGGGATGGGCTGGTCGGATGAACAAATTCACGATTTTGCCTCATTGAAACTCGGAAAAGATGTCACCTCCCTGTCCGAGTCGGTGAGCGCGATCTTGCAAAACTCGCCCGATTGATCCGTGCGGAGGCACGCAAGCGTTAATGAACTACATCGGGGACACTTCGGTGCGTCGGAAGTATATAGACGGCATGCGCATAGGGAGCCACCTTGACCAAGTGCGGAAGTTCATCCAGCAACCGCCGAAATATTTCAGCAGGTGGGGCCGCACAAACCGGCTTTTCCAACCAATCGTTGCGCAACGATCATCATGGTTTTGCACCTTCTCTTTGGATGGACTTGAAGCCGTTTTTAGGCGAGGATTTCGTAATCAGAATGAATCCACTCCAAACAGCATGTTCTTCAATGCGCCTGACTGCGCAGCCAGGATTTTACGGCCTCGGGATCGAAGCGCACGAGCTGGCCAATCTTCACAAACGGCAGGCCGACATTTCGGAGATTGGCCACATTACGGCTGCTGCACTGGATGAATTCCCGGACATCAAGAGTTGTCCAGAGTCGTTCCGCCGACAGATTGGATTGCGTAGGATTGCTCATGCATTCCGGTATTGTGTCAACCCGATTGCTCATTTCCCCTATTTGCCCGCCATTTTCTCATTTGCAACCCCTGAAAATCCGTTGCAAACCCGCATGACAGGGCATGACAATCAATTTGCTCGCGGATGCAAAAATTTGCCAACCGGGGAAATTTCCGGTTGGAATATACAAGAAAAGAAACCCAAATTGAGGCAAGCAAGCTCAAGTATTAGCTCCACTCATAACCTGAAGGCCGCGGGTTCAAATCCCGCCCCCGCAACCACTTTCTAACCGACTCGCAGGCAACAGCTTACGAGTCGGTTTTTTGTTTGTCTCTGACTCGGAGAGCTCCCCAAAATAGGGGAGTGTGCCCGGTAAACGCGTTATTTTGTGCCCGGTAACCGCTTCGCGCCCTCGTTTTCCGGAACGATTGCGCGTTGCCATGTGAGCATGAAATGGCATCCATCTACAACAGGGGAAACACCCATTGGATTAAATACTATCCGCCCGGTCAGTCGGAACCGACGCGCCAAAGTCTTGGCACGCCAGACCCCGCGATGGCGCACCTGATGCGCCGTAAGCTGGAGTTAGAGCTTCGCCTCCGTCTGCCGGAGCTGCGCTCCATTGAGTTGCCAACAAGAATTTTGGAAACGCTGGGGGAGGCTTCCAGCCCGCAGATGACTTTGGTCGGGAGCGAAGCCGATTTCTCTGTTCCAGAAGCAACGCCATCTCCCGATATTGAGGAGGTGCTTTCGGAATACGTGGCCTATATCCGGGTGGATAATTCGACGCATCATGCCCGAAACAAGATCAGCTATTTGAAAAAATTCTTCGGAGCCAAAATGATGGGATGCGAAGGTGGGGAAAAGGGTGTTTTCAAGGGGAAGACATTGTCTGATGTAAAGGTGGGCGATGTGCGCCGACTGATCGACTCCCTCCCCGTGGGTAAGAGAACCAAAAAGCACCACCGGGAGGCATTCCATTCGCTCTTCGAGTTCTCGATGAAGTACAACTTTTTTACTCCTACGAACTTCCGCTACCCGAACCCGATGTCGGCGCTGCCGAGTTACCACGAGAAGAATAAGAAAATCATCTTCCTGACACAGCCGGAAATCGATCATTTACTGGAAATCCTGAGACCGTCCCCACCTGTCCAAATCGCAGTGGCCCTCATGATCTACGCGGGTCTGCGTCGGGCGGAAACGCTCTGGTTGACAAAAAGTTGTCTCGCGCAGGATTTGCGATTTTTTTCCGTGGTCAACAAAGTCGACAAAGAAAAAGACATTGAAAGCAGCTTGAAGACTGGAGAGCGGCCAGTGGTGATTCTGCCTCAACTCAAGGCTTTGCTGGAGCCGTATTTGGAGCACTTGGAATCCGAATGGTTAGTTCCGTCACCAACGGGAATGCAATGGATCGGAGAGAACTTCGGCGATAAACACCGTGCTCTGTTGCGAGCCGAGGGGATCCATCACACCTGCCTTCACTACCGGCATACCTTTGCCACCCAGCGCGCGCGTGAGGGATGGAGTTTATTTCGCATCGCAAAAACGATGGGAAACTCCATTGCCGTTTGCGAAGAATACTACGCTGCTTTTATCGACCCTTCGCTTGCTTAATCGTCGTATTCTTCGGCATTGGTTCGAATCCGAAAATCGTCTGGAGTCATCGAATCGAATTCCCCTCCGTCGTCATCCAGATCATCTGAGAAATTTCGAGAATAATTCTCTTGCCACTCTCGCTCTAGTTCGGGGTCTCGTTTTTCTTTTGAATACTGATGCTTCAGGCAGCGCCTCAATCGAGAGGCATATTTTACAATTAGCCAATCCATTCTGATGCCAACAACGGGCCAGAAGGAGGCTAAATCTCTTGAAAGATTTTCATCAACACGCGCATTTATTGCATCGCCTTGATGCCAGTTTCCAGCCTTTAAGTTTTGATCGCGGGCGGCATCAAGAAGAGCTTTAGAAAAGCCACCAGTGATGCGGGTTGTTTACGACCGCAACGTGCATACTGTGGCATCGCACCATCCTCTGAAAATAAACATCCCACTGGAAGGTTGTAGTGCCTTCGGTGGACAAGGACTTGATCTCAATCCGATTGATCTAATGGCGATGGGGCTTGCCAGTTGTCTCATGATCGTCATGGGCAAAACAGCAGAGGCCGAGGGGTTGGATATTGTTGGAGCGAATGCCGATGTCGGTTACGACTTGGTCAACTACCGCATTGCCCAGATCAAAGTTGCCATTCATTTACCGAAGCAACTGTCGACCACTGAGCAATCAAAGTTGGAAGCTGCCAGCAAGAAGTGCCCGGTCTTTCTCGCGATTCATCCTGATGTCAAAGTGACGGTCGACTTCGTCTGGCCAAAATAGGGCACAACATCCCAGCCCTCTAATATTGCCCTATTATGGGGCGATCTCTTGGCTGGAGCACTGGGAGAGGGGATAAACCGGACGTTACGGATAAAATAAATGAAAACAATCGCTGTCGCCTTCACACTTTTTGTTCTCACCCTGCAATTCGTTTTTGCGGCTGATGGTGAATATGACGGTGTCATGCAATCACTGGCTGCCGGAGACCAAAACGGCGCCGAACAAAAACTTGTCGAGCTTTTGAAACAGGATCCGCAGAACTCCAAGGCCTGGTTTTTGTACGGGGTTCTTGCAAGAAGCCGGTTCGATTTGCGCGGCGGAATCATTGGATTTGCTCATGTCATCAAGGACAGTCCAGAAACACCGGAGGGACTGGCTGCGGCCTGCGTTCTCGGCATCGACTTTTCCAAAGACCCGTGTAGCGCAGTTTATTACTTCAATTCTCTCGTGATGCTGTGCGGACAAAATCCCGAATCGGTTCCGATCCACTGGATGTCAGCTGTCATGGCACGCACATTAACCCGAGAGGCTCCTGTATCTTTCAATCTCGGATCGGACATGCGCACGAGGATTCTGAATTACGGCGTCCGCGAATATGAAACCGTCCTGAGATTGATGGATCCCGGCATTGGACCGATCCTTGTCCATCAGACCATGGCCAACATGCTGGACGATTTAGAAGGTTACGATCTGTCTTTGATACACCGGGAAATCGCTGTAAAAATGGAGCGTAACACCTGGACTTTGCAAGGAGCTGCCCACACTCTCTTTTGGCTTGGGAGGGCGGCTGAAGCGCTGCCTTTTGCAAAGGAGGCAGCTGATTTAGTTCTGAACAGTGGGAAGCCACTGAGTATTGTTGATGCCAAATACTTCTGGCAGCTGGCTGACATTTACAACCAGCTCGGGATGTCAGGTGGGCATGGTGAACGATCTTCTCAAACACGGTGCCCGGGTTTGGTCAGGATGGGAGTATCGAACATCGATCTATTCGACTTTGATATTGTCGAGGACGTCAACCTAGACCGCCTACTGCATGCCACCGCGAAGGATGCTGCCCAGAAACGCCTGAAAGTTGATGTAATTGCAGAACATCTCAAATTGAGTGCGACGGCACATCCGTTTCGAGTGGATGCGTTCAACCTAAGTATCGTGGAGGAATCCGGATTTCGAAGAGCACTCGACTGTGACGTTCTTTTCAGTTGTGTTGACCGCCCGTGGCCACGACATGTGTTGAATTTTATTGCCTATGCACACTTGATTCCCGTGGTTGATGGCGGAATCAAGTTAGAACCCATGAGAAATGGGAACGGTCTGAAGCGCGGCACATGGAGAGCACATGTCGCTGCACCCACGAGACAATGTTTGGAGTGTTTAGGACAATATGATCCCTCTGACGTTTCGCAGGAACAGATTGGGCTTTTGGACGATTCTACCTATATCGCTGGACTTGCCGAAGATCATCGATTTCGCAGTCACGAGAATGTCTTTGCTTTCAGTATGAGCGTTGCATCCATGGAAATGATGCAATTCCTGCGAATGATTGTCCCCCATCCGGGTTATGCGGACATCGGAGCACAGACACAGCATTTCGTCAGCGGTCGACTCGACACTGACTCACAACCGTGCAAGCCGTATTGCCCGTTCTGCCAGCTTGTAGCACAAGGAGACCGAAGTGGAATTTCGGTTACGGGTCACCACGAAATTGCAGAGAAGTCCCGAATCCACCAGAAATCACGGAAGCATCATGGATGGTTGCGGTGGCTTTGGAGCAAACTTACTAGTGTGATATCCCGTAACTCACTTTCAAACGGCAATCGTGAAGGACTCCATGAAGCAATTCAAACGAGGAGTCAAGATGGGACGCCATAAACAAGATATTGACTGGGAAAAGGAGATAAAGCGCTTACGCGCAGCGATTCGTGCAGCGTCAGCAAAGGGCATCACCCCTACAATTGAATCTTTGGCCAAGGGTCTCAATAAAAGAAAATCAACGATCATTGAGCTTATGGATAATGCTCAGATGAAAACGCTGGGGCAGAGTGAGCGACTGTCGCGGCAAGATGGCCGTGTCTATCAGCTTCCGATCATAGAGCTAATCGGACTGCATTTTCAGTATGGGGTAAAGGTGGCTGCCTTTGCTTATCGCGGATTCCCAAAAACACGCACCACTGCAAAAGTCAGGCCTCTGATGGAAGATATGCTGGCTCCGTCAGTTCTAACCTTGGACAGGCTTCGCATCGTCGCATTTGAGACGGCATTATTCAGCATGGAAAATAAAGTGCAGAACCATCACTCTTCGCGCATTGATGAAAAGTTGATCAAAGTCGCGATCGAAAGTTTCAAGACATTTGGAAACGAACATGGGTATGAGGTGGAGACATTCGTCCATTTCCAAGGCACACTCTCCTCAGGACTGGAGGAACTTCTCGGTTTTGGGAAAGACCCGCAGCTCGCGAAAGTCGAATTCCCATTTGAGCGTTTATTGGCATCAGTTGCGTCCTCTACCGAAGTATCTTGCTTAGGACCAGGCTTTTTTCCTCTCCTTGGAGACACTGGCAGGAAGTTGCTGAGCATGGCAGAGCATCCGTCTGCACTTGCTCGTTTTACGTTGCAAATAAAGGATGACGATATTCGCGAAGCCCTTGCGGGTCGTCTGCGAGTTTGTGATGCCCTCGCCAATGAGGGACTAATCTACGGTGCGCCTCTGACAAAACTGAGCGAGATGGCAAACAGGGCTTCGGGAAGCTTTTCGCGCAGACAAATGCAGCGATCAGTCGCATACGGGGACGGTTTAGATAGCAAGGATGGCAAGCGACCGACTGGAAATATCTGTCTCGCAGCCCCAATCCGCCTCAATCCGAGCTTGCTACAGACCATTCCGATCTCGGTGAGTGATCGAAAACCCTTTATTAAAATCGAACAGGTTAAGTTTGCAGACAAGAATGTGGAATGTCTTGTCGCCTGGCTGCCGCAAATCCGCGACATGCTGATCCGAATACTGAACAACCCGAATCTGAATGCACGGCTGACCGAATGGACGAAAATACAGGAGAAAACGATCACCTCTCTTGGCTCTCATTCAAATTCGGCATGCTTCGAAATTATCAATCCGCAGGCTATGATTTTGGTCGGAAAGGATGGAAAGAACTGGCTTGATGACGCCGATCCCGGTCAATGCAATCAATCCACCGATGGTTATGACTTCAGAGCCTCCCGCCGCGATATGGCTGTCGGCATGTTGATGACGGTGTACGACCCCGACACTCTGATTGGGCGTTTGATGAGCGAAGAAGATTGGGAGGAGTGCCGCCGTTGGCAAAAGGATTGGAGTGACCAGGTTTTTCTTCAGGTCAGTAAGAATTCCGCTAAAATCATAAGCAGTGCAAATTGGAATAATAGAGATGTTGCCGAACAAATTCTCGGAAAATTGCTCGAAAATAGAATATTGGCTAATCGGTTGATCCGTTTCATTCTCGAACAGGCCGCCTTGAGCTTATTGCTTCCTGTTGAATAGCACTCGGTTTTCTTCTCGGTCATTTTTTTCCAATGTTAAGGACAGTTAAAAAAAGTGCGTGGTTATCTCACCGACAACCTGAAATTGGCCTTCTCACCAGTGCTCGTAATCCCGGCGCTCTTACCTTCGGCCTTGATCTTGTTGTTGACGTTGGCTGGCGAACAACCCAGCTTGGCCGCTACGCTCCGGTAGTTGTATGCGCCGGCTTTGATGGCTTCAACGATCTGTCCAACCGTGATGCTGACGCGGGCCTGTTTTGATTTACTGGCTTGTTCAGGTGCGGTGCTGCCGATGGTTTGTGCAAGCTCGCGCTCCAGAGCGGCAACAGTGGCCCTGGCATCAGCCAGTTTAACCTTTAACTCCAAAACGGCTTGATGGCGCAGATTGACGATTTGACGTTGGATTTCTTCGATTTGTTCTTGGGCGGTAGGCATGAGGAGATATTACCTGAAGGAATTGAGATGGGGAATTGAAAATTTGAATTGCGGTGTGCTAAGGAGAGATGGACATCGCCCATCGTGGGGGGCAAAAACGGGAAGAATTTGCTCTTGATGAAACAACATCGTAGGAGCGAAAATAAAAGGATGCTGTGTGATAATTTTGCTGAGTATTGGATGAAGTCATTTAGAACGAGGCGATTTTCCATCTCGATGAGGTTGATGGCTTTGGTGCTTCTTGCATGCTGTTTGAATGTGCTGGCAGAACCGGAGGCTGGTCAGCAAGACAAACCTCTTTGGAAAGCCGCACAGGATGGTGATGTCGTGAGAATTCAACAACTCCTCGATGCAAAAGCAACTCTGGATGATCAACAAAATGCGTTCAAAGCGACACCACTGATGTATGCAGCAGGATCGGGACGGCTGGCGGTGCTGAAGATGCTGCTCATGGCAGGCGCACGCCCTAACCTGCAAGACAACCGGGGCGCAACAGCATTATGGTATGCTGTAAAATCTAACCACGTTGAGTGTGTGACTGAACTGATCGCTGCTGGTGCGGATCCGAATATTCCATCGAACGATAGCAGCACTCCGCTCATTTTAGCAGCCCGTCACGAGACCCCTCCCTGCCTTGCCGCCTTGTTGGTAAAACGCCCGGATATCAATGTCATCAACAACCGCGGATTTAGTGCATTGATGGTCGCGGCGGGTGCGAACCGTTTGGAAAATGTTAAGGTGCTCATAAATGCTGGTGCCGATATTGATCTGGAAAATTCCGATCATGAGACCGCACTCATAAAGGCGGGGCAACGTGGACAGATGGAAATGGTCAAATATCTAACGTCAGCTGGAGCTAAGAAAACCAGCGTCTTCTTGAATCGGTCTACAGAGAGGGATGACAAGCTTACTCCTGCGCAGCGTTGGGCACTAGCCACCTCAGCGATGTTGGCCCAGCATAATGGCCGCAGCCATGAAACCTTGGCGGTCGGAATAAATGACAAACGAATCTATATTAAGACTCTCGAAAGGGACTGGTCGATCAAGAATCGGGAAGACTTGCTGAAAATACTGGACTCGTTGGGAACGGATTCTCCTGACCGTAGAGTTCATTCTGCTTGGAACTTATGTCATTACATCTGGCTGGTGAGGGCTGGTTATACCGTGGATTATTTAACTGCCGATGAGTCTTGGCAAAAGATCATGCCGATCGCCCAACGCATCCAGCGCAATTACAATTCGTGGGAGGAAGTCGGTCGGGATTACATGGTCGTTCGCCAAAAGGTTGACAAACAGGATCCCGCCTCGGCGGAAGGTTATTCGTTTATATTTAATCTCATGATCCGTAAGGACGACGTGAACAGTCCTTGGAATATCAACCCTTGGGAAACGCCGCTAAACTAAAAGTAGTCAGTGAAGGTCAGCAGTGAAGCGGTCAGCAACAGAAATGGGAATCAGGCAATTGCAACCGCTGGGCGTCGCAAAACGCGTAACCGCTCAGAAAGTAGCTCTGTTGGGATCGGGATATTCCACAGTTTCATCCGTTGTCTTTTCGTCCGCTCCCTACTGGCAGCCACTTTCCTTCCAGTTGAGCACGAGTTTTTCTTGCAACCGCACTGACCAGCGAGGCATCCTTCAACTCATGGGAATGATAAACCGTTGGTTTCATTTTTGTCTGGCTGCCTGGGTTGCAGCCACTCTGTTCATCTTGCCGTGTCAGGCCAATACCAGTGTAAGGACTTGGAAACTTCTGACGGGTGAGACTTTTTCTGCCGAGTTGGTCTCTTACAATGAAACCACTGGCGTCGTGCATTTGCGGATAGACGAAAAGATAGATCGTGATTTCTCCAGCAAATCCCTTTCACTGCCAGACCAAGCTTGGCTTGTTGAGTGGAAGGATCTTGATGATGAAATGCAGGCGCTCCAGAAGAAACTGGGAGGCTCGCTTACATTGCAGCGCTCTGAAGATCCGCAGCGCACGGAATTTTGGGTCTATCGTCCATCCAAGTCGACTCCTGACGAAAAGCTGCCTCTGTTTATCCTCTTTACTCCAAACGGGAATGCTCAGTCTTTCATTCTGCGCCACATGGAAATGGCGGAATCTGTCAAATGTACCATCGTCTGCTCCCCGGCATTTAGAAATAGTAACGACAATAATGTCCTTGAAGCGGCGATGCTTGAGCGGTTCCGGCAATGGCTCCCCTGTATCGAAAAAACAGTGGCTCACGATCCCAATCAAGTCTTCATGGGCGGCACTTCGGGTGGTGCGTGGCGCGCATTTCATTACTCTGCCCAAATTACACGGCCTTGGGCTGGTATCTATGCCAATGGTGGCTGGTTGGGTGGCGAGAAATATTATGGTCTCCCTTACCCAGCCAACCTTCGTGTAGCGATGGTCAATGGAAATAGCGACGTGGCTTCGAACCAAAGTGTCGAAGCGGACAGTAAACTGCTCACCCAGCATGGCGACATCGTTTCCGTGATGTCCTTTGAGGGGGCGCACCAAATTGCTCCCCCGTCCGTTCAAATAAAAGCCGCAGAATGGCTTCTTAAACGTAGAGAGTGATCCTCTACACATCCTTCTGCCAGCGCCAGTAATACATAGGTTCTCGGGTGCCACCACAGCTACATTGCTGTTGCGAATCCTTGATTGCCGGTTCAAAGCACTGTGTGCAAATCAGTGTGCCAGCCGTGAGTGGTTTTGGAGTAATGAGCATGCGGCAAAAATAGATGACAAGAAACGATACACTGAAAATCAGTGGGAAGTATAAAATGGCTTCGTCGAACGGAATAGCACGAGCCGCTGGGTGCCCTCTGCCACCATGATACACGCCTGCCCATCGGGCGATGCAATCAATGGCTGCGTAGGCGAAAGCCCCGAGTATGGGTAGAGTTGGATCAAACCGTGAAAGCCGGTTATGTCGCTCTAACTTGGCAATTTCTTTTTGTGTGCGTTTGACCCACATAAATTGACACCAAACAGCCTAAACCTCTGTATCAGCCGTTCCAAGGCAGAAAACATGAGAGGCATTCATTGGGTCTGTCTAGTTACCTCTGTGAGTTACTCCATTATGCCGCGATCTGGATTATGCCGCGCCGATGCTTTCAGTCTCTATGAATGCAGACGCATCGGCGCAGCATAGCGGCATAATCAGAGGGCTTCCAGGAAGGCGAGCAACTCGTCGTTTGGACGGTAGCGACCCGCAGGAACGGCGACGGGCTGGGTTTTGGCCAGAGCTTGTTCCTTTACCTGGATGTCGGCGTGGATGTACATTTGCGTGGTTTCCACGGATTCATGGCCCAACCAAAGCGCAATCACCGTGAGGTCTACTCCGTTCTGGAGGAGTTGCATGGCTGCGCTATGACGAAGCACATGCGGGGTAATACGCTTGCCCTGTAGCGTTGGGCATTTTTGGGAGGCCCTATCAACATGCTTGGAGACGAGGCGTTCGACAGCGTCCCGACTGAGCCGTTCTGCGCGATTGCTAACGAACAACGGTGTGGCAGGGTCGCTTTCCCGCTCCGCAAGCCAGATGCGGAGAGATTCCACACAATCTTTTCTGAGTGGAGTGGATCGCTCCTTTCGCCCCTTGCCCATGCAGCGAACATGCGCGCCCGTGGCAAGAACCACGTCGCCACAGTTTAGGTGGATCAATTCCGAAACCCTGAGCCCCGTCTGTAAGGCGAGCAGAAGGAGCGTGCGATCACGACGACCACACCAGGTAGATGGATCTTTGGCGTGGAGCTGGCCAAGCGGCCCAAATAGCATTCTTTCAAAGGCGGATCGGTGCAAAGGTTCCAGTCAATACTCGGTTCTCCGAACTCAGGAATGTAGCCGATATTCGGTTCTCCTTTTTCGTCCAACATCACAGTTCCATCACTATACCGCCCCGGCTGTGGTTCCCATGCAAGGTGACACATGACAATACCATCTTCAGCTAAATCAATTTCCGGGTGATCCTTATCTACGATGTGAAAGTGAGCGTTCCCCCCTGCCGAGAACTTCACCGGCCCGGAATCGATGTGAACGGACACGCCTTGAGACGGGACGCGCGAGGGGATTCCTCCTTCGAAAGTCCAATAATAGCGGACGGAGGCAGGGACAGTGCCACGCATTTGCCCGCAAAAACGCAGCGTCTCGGGGTCGCTGCCAAACAAAATGAGGCGTTTATCCTTATCGATGGTCTCGATTTTTTTGGACTCACCGCTGGAATCGTTGAACGCGCGGGTGATATGCGCGCTCACCTTTTCGGGATTGGTTTCTGCTGCTCCGTAGACGCAGGACGCGCCATTCAAAAAGCTGGCCCAACAGAGCACCCACGCAAGCGCATGCACGCTCCATTTGCTGTCCATCAAGTCACAAAAATGTCGGTCAATTTTCATCAGAGGGTGCAAGCTTGAACCCAAGCTGATCTTGCAGATAACCCGTCATGAACCGCAACGGGTGATCGCGGTAATTCGGAGCCTGGGCAAGATACCGTTTGAGGAGATCCAAGGACGCCGGATTCTCCCGGATGGCGGCAAGGAGGGCCGGACGATGCTCCGGCGTTGCAAGTTCGGCGAAGAGGCTGGCAAGCCGGAATGCGGTATCAACCTTCAAATCAGGCGTTTTCTCCGCATTTTGCGCCAGCGTCAACTGCAACGCAGACTTCCAATCGCCGCTCCTCCAGAGCACGCCTGCTCGCATATTGCGAATATCGGCGGCATACCGGCCTTTGGGGAATTCCTTATTGTAGTCGTCCAGCGGAGCCAACACGCGTTTCGAGTTGAACGGTTCCTGTTGGAAAGAGGGTTGCACGCTGCCCGAATCTTTCGCGCTCGGGTTGGCAGATTGATACCGGGGCCAGGACTGCCGAAAAACCGCCCGTGCGAGTAATAGCCGCGCTACTTCGCGCTTCCGGCTGTGCGGATATCTTTTGAGAAAATCCCGCGTCATTCGTTCCAGCGCCGGGTAGTCCCGCCAGGGCTTGTCCCAACAAACGCCCTTGTCATCTTCTCCCGTACGGGTTCGGAGTTGGTGGTTGGCTACCATCGCAGCGTCCAGAATTTCGAGGTAATCGCGCACATCCTTGAATTGAGGATCCTTGAGCGCCTTGGCAATACGCTCCCGGATCACTGTATCGGGGTCTGCCCCCTCGGGAATGCCGGAGACGGCGACCTGAACCGGAGGACGCCACGATTGTCCCCAAGAGCTTCGGGAGATGACATCGAGGCGCAGATTGATATAGGCGCGGGCAGCTTCTGCGGTGATGGATGGTTCGGAGAGGAACGCCGCGAGATCCTCCAAGCCGTTGATGCACGCGACTTCGGAAACCGCGTCGTAGTTGTCCACCGCGAGCTTTTTCAAGGCACCGACTTCTTTGGCCAGTGCTGGGAGGTCGAGCGCCGTGGTGCGCAAGGCGTTCAGGCGAGGAGCGATGGTGCTCCCCCAAACTGCGGCGTTTCCATCTCCGTGGCTCGCCTCGTTATAGCCCCCAAGAGTTCCATAGTCTGACCACCAATAGCCCGCGTAGCCCGGTTTGTCCGTCCATTCGTCGAGTCCAAAGCCGAATTTGTCGTTACAGGGATTTTCCCTGTCTCGCCCCGGCAGTTCAAAACTCCACCAGACGGCCTGCTTCGCCTCCTCGGATCGGGGGCATTCGGCTTGCAGCCGGTCGTAAATCTGTCGCGAGGCGTTTCCCCAGCCGTCCTCGGTGGCACGAACCAGGAAGTAATCCGAATTCCGCGCAAGCTGCGCCATGGCTTGCAACACCTTGAGCCGGGCCGATGCGGCGACTGGCGTTCCCGGAGCGGTGCGAGCCGCCCGAAGCCACCAATGCCAGGCATGGACGAGTTCGTTGCTTTGCTCCATCTCGTCATCCGGGTTTTTGAAACCGAGCGCGCGAGCGTTTGCGCGGCGTTTCAACTCGCCGCTATCAGCCAGACGGTTCCGCTGCGCGGCCCAGGCGTCCCCAACGCGCAATTCCCGCTCGGCCTGCTCTTTGGGTTTCAGCTTCGGCTGCCGGGCCTCGACCGTCAACCGTTCCAGTTCCGCCGCACCAAGCCCGTATTGTGCCGCCGTCATCATCTGCCGCGCTGTCTGGAAATCCTCGCGGGCCAGCGCGCGATTGGCAATAATTGCGCGCAGATCCGAGGCAAATGCCAGATCGGAGGTTTTCTCCACTGCCTCAGATAGTTCTGATAAGGGTGCGAAGTACTGAAGCGTGTCGATCAATTGCGTGACCTGTTCCGGCTCCGCATTAGAAAGATCCGGGTAAATGCCCGAGTCGGTGAAGGAAAATGTATAATCCGGCAGGAACCGAAACGGCTCGCCGAACGGCTGCTCACCTTGTTCGGTTTGGTGGATTTTCAGTTCCATTAAGGCAAGTCCCGCCTGGTGGTTGTCGCGCAGAGCGACGGCCAGGCGGATCCTCGCCGCAGCTTCCAATGGGCTTTGCAAATTCGGGTTATATTTCCATTCCCGTTTGACCGATTCGGGCACATTGGAAGCAATGGCAATGGCGTGCGGCACATGGCTCTGAAAATTCTTGAGCAACAAGCGGAACGCCGTAATGGCCTCCGGCGCTTTTCCCGCGCGCTGCAAGGCGATAGCTTTGGCAAAAAGCAGATCGTCGTTTGCCTCCGGCTTTCGCGCCAGGGACACCAGCCGCAACGCCTCCTCGTGCTGGCCCGTGTTACTGGCGGCATGGGCCAGGAGGGCGAGATAACGCGGCTGCCACGCATCCCCCGCATAGGCTTGTTTTTGAGCCGCCACGGCAGACGCCAGTTGAGGCAGAAGCGTTCGCCGCCAGTTGCGGATTTTCTCCGTCACCATGGCCGGCGTTTCCTTTTCGTTCTCTGGATATTGGAACCGGAAGGCTGCGTCCGGCGAGCCGAGGACGAGATAGAGCATCCCCATGGCCACGCGCGGATGGGCCGCGATGACGGCAAACGCTTTCTCACGGCGGGCTGCGTCCTCATCTGCCGCCAATCGCCGCAGTGTTTTCTCGATCATGAGGACGGCGGATTTGAGCACTTCGGGATGATCGGGCGTTTCCGCTTGTTGGATATACCATTCCAGTGCACCAAGATAATCCCCCTCGTCCCAAGAGAGGCCGCCGAGCCAGCCGCGGGCATCAGCTACAAATCTCCCCTGCGGGTAAATTTCCGTATATTTTTTGAACGAGGCAACAGCCGCATCGTGCGCGTTCTTGTTCCCGATCCGTGCTTCATAATCGTAACGATCCGACCGGGAGTCGGACAACTCACAACGCCCTTTCATGAAGAGGGCTGTTTCCGCACGGGGGTGTGCAGGGAATTCCTCAACGACCTTTTCAAACCAGGTTTGCGCCTCCTCTTTGTCGCCGTAGTGAAAAGCAACCGCTCCCCGCAAGTAGAGCCATTGGGCGCGAATTAGCCCTTGGGCTTGGGCGGCACGCTTTTCCAAATCCGCGAAAACCGTTTTGGGCGCTGGCGGCACGCTCCGTGAAAAACCATCATAGGGATCGGGCTTCGGTTCGGGCTGAATCGTCGCATCGTTGTCAAGCCGCCAGGCCAGGTAATCCGCCGCATCCGCACCGCTGGCTTCGATGGCGTCCCGCACATCATGGAGCAGGTTTAAATCCCTCACCGGCAAAAGCGGGCGCTCCGCTGCCGGCCCTTGTTCCCGGGCGCGGGCGGCACGCGCTGCCGCAATGAGTTTGTCCACTTCCGCAACGAGTTTTGCAGTCGGCTCATTCTTTACCTTCGCTGCGATGGCTCGCAGGCATTCCGTAACTTTGGGAAAGATATCCCCTTGCTGGTTAGGGGCCGTCTCAAAAAAAATCCGGCCTACGGTTTTTGCGGGCAAACGGTCGAGATAGGCGTCAAGCGTGGGCGGCTCTTGCTCGTCCCATCCGCCGCAACCCAACAGCGATGCGGCAGTAAGGGCTGTGAACAATGAGGCAAAGGCGATGAGTTTTATTCGATGTGTTTCCATGTCTGATCTCCTGGTAGGATACGGTAGCGAATTTGATGTGGATCGGCGTCCGGGGCGAGTTGAATCAATCCGGTTTTAAGGCGTTCCCCGGCTCTCAATCGGCTAAACCAAAAGGTGAGGCGCGAGGCAAAGGCAACAGGCACAGCAACTGGCTTCGTATCGGGGTCGGCATGCGCTACAACACGCCAAAAGTCGCCAGCCATGGCCTCCCGCCAGATGCAGGTTGGGGCGTCGATTTCCAGTGCATAACCACGGTCGTTCGAGCCGTCGCCCAAAATCCGGGGCGGAAAATCGGCTCCGCTCTTGTTCTGGAGCACAAAGCTGTTTCCTTCTTTGCGCAGGTCGCCACGCGCATCTTCCACTTGGCCCTGCATCATCCCACTTATTTGAGAAATCGACCACCCGCTCGGGTCGGAGGAATCGGGCAGACGGAAAAAAACCGGCCCCGCGGATGTGCTCTTCTTCACCATCGCCAAACTGCGCGATAGGGCATCCCTATCTACCCATCGGATCGAAACGAACGCCCCAGCTTTAATCGGGGTCTCTGCCATCACAAAATCGCCCGCCGCTTTCATTAAAACCACCCCCGGGGAGGGTGCCGAAACGAATTTGAGCCGGGGTTGGAAAATCACTTCATCCCAAGTCCAGTTACGGATTTGCCCAAGGGAACGCCCTGTCGCATCAAAAACCGTCACCCGGCTGAAATTCGGCAGTCCAGCCCGCCAAGGCACTTTGCATCCTTGCCATGAGGCGAGTTGCGCCGCAAAAACGCCTTCGGCGAGCAATGGTTTCGGCGGATTGTCCGGGCCGATATGAGGCGCATCCGGCGACAAGTCATAAAACATCACGTCCAGTTCCTCCACGCTCTCCTGCAATGCGTGAAATGCTGCATGCCCGCTCCATCTGGCAAGCGCTGAGGCTGAAAGATGGGGGACACGCTTGCGCAATTCGCCCAGGAACCGCGCATATTTATTGAGCAAACGATCGGGACAATCGCAATCGATTTGCAAACGCCCCTTGGCATCTGCCAATCCGCTGAGGTTTTCCACACTCCCCACCTGTTTGAATGGATCGGAACCGTTGAGGTTTAGCCGAACGACAGGAATTGCGCCCGGTTCTGGCAGGGCATCCCGCCAGCGCCAGCGGGGAGCAACACCCAAATCCAGTTCCCCCACATGCCATAACAATTCCGCTGGCATCCCTTGCAGCGCCACTCGTTCTGCTTCTCGGAGCGGATCACGCCGATTCCAAACCCAGAACGAACAATTCTCAGCCCCGAAAGCGGATGTGGTCAGTATCCAGAGAGACAAAGCGACGATGGCATTCATAGTCTGAAAAAGCCTTGGCATTCTCTATTCGGGCTTGGAAATTTTAGTGAACTCCTCCACCAGAAAGTAACCGCGATAGACGTTCTTTATCGTTACAACTGTGGGATCAATCTTTGGAGGGTTGCTGTACCTGCTGACTAGGGGAGGCTTGGATGGAGGTTCGAAAAACATGCCATAACGCTCGCCGTCTGCAAAAGGCTCGCTGTGCCCACCGTATATGGCGAAGACTAACCTGCGATACTCGTCTTGCGGCTGCATACCATTGACCCAGCCCATCTTCGCAGTTGCGGTAACAACAACCGGATTTTCACCTTTCGATTTCCAAGTACCTCTGAGTATCCGCCCTGACACGCCAACAGGAAACGAGCTGAACGTTCCGTCCTGCGCGAAGACAAAGTATGAGGAGCTATCGCATAGAGCCAAGTAACCATCTTGCTTGAGGATTTCGAGCGGCGGGCGGTAGCCTTTATCTGACGCAAACAGAGCGCCAGCGAAAGCAAGGATGAGAAGGATTACGAACAATTTCGTGTATCGGGGCAAGTTGGACAATGCACCGAAGATAAACCGCTGAATCCATTGTAGCTCAATGGATAATCGTTCTTTGAAAATCCTCGCGTCTGGTGATTTCTTGATAGCATTCATCTGACTATTTTTCCTGCGTTCCCCACATCTCGGCCAATTCACGAGTCGGGATTTCCTGTTGGAAATTCTTCGGAATCTTCGTCAATCGCGGGTCGTCTGACGGGTAATAGACGCTTGAACGAATATCACCGATAAACGGAGGTTTCCCACTGTCCTGGGCCAGGCACTGAGCGAAGAACGCCGCACACATTTGCTGCATTTCCGGGATCTCGTAGTGACCAACCCCCGGCCACGCTTTCCATAGAACCGGCACGCCAGCTCCACGCGCCATCGTCACCCATTGGATGGCCGCGGCGAGCCGATTGGATCTGAAACAGCTAAAATCGTCTTCCTCGCCGGTCGTTACCAGGCAAGGAACAGCACGCAGGCGGGATAATGGCTGTGCACCGGGCACCCAGTCGTTCCAGACCCACGGTGCCGTGCTGTGAAGGGAGAGACCAGCACAACGGTCAGGCACCCAACGGGCGAACCGTTGCACAAACGCGGATCCCGCCCCGTAGCCGTGCAAAAGCAGCCGCTTGGTATCAATGTTGTATTGTTCGCGTATCTTTTCCAACGCGTCCAGCACGGCTTGCCCAGACCACCCTTGGCCTGCCTGATAATTCGATCCTCCGGAGAAGTTGATGAATTGCGGAACTACAAGGAAAACCCCGTGCTCATCCGCGAAGCGTGCCCACGGGCTGCTGTCCAAACAATAGCTCAACGCTCCATCATTCTGTATCGCAGCAATAATCAGCGCCGTATGAACTTTTGTCGGATCATAGTTCGGCGGCACGCGATAATAAAATGTCACTTCCGCATTCGCAAGGTTAGGCGTCCGTGTCACAACTGTTTTCACCCTTTGCGGCAACACGGCTGTTTGGGAGTCGTTGCGCAAGTCGCTGATGAGCCGAAGCGCCACCGCATCCGAACCGTCAGCATCGCCGTCTTCATTTCCGCAAGCCTTGCGCATATCGAGAGAGCGCCGGGCATATTCCAACGCTTCGGCTTTACGCCCCGCCGCGCGGCAGATCCAAGTCATCTCCAAGGCAGCGTTTGCGAGCAATTCCGCATTCTTTCCGTTGTTGTCGGACTGCGCTTTAAGCATTCTTGTAAACACCTCTTCGGCCGCCGCCGTTTCGCCGCCATCCACGAGGGTTGAACCGAATTCATGCAAGAAGATCAACTCCTTGGAAGAGAAATCCGGCCCTGGGAATATCTCTTTCAGACGCGGCAGATAGGAGAGATGCATCCGGGCCACCTCGCGAGTGTTAAATTGCGTCTTGAACCGCTGGCTATGAACCAGCTTGGACCAGCCTGTATCAGCAAGAGGGGAAGTCCTCCACGAAATCTCCCCGGCGGCATGCTCCTCTGCCAGCAACTTTACGCGATCAGGACTTGCCTCCAAAGGGCGCTCCTTTTGGACAGCACTGGCAGGGGCTGACTTAGACCGACGGCTCACGGTGCGCCAGTCGGACTTGAATCGATGAGATTTGCTCGCGCTCTCGCCGCCAACGCGGGTGCTGGCGGCGTCCAGGTGGGAGATAAGCGCCTGACGCATCTCTTCCCATTCTTTATCTCTAACCGTGTCTATGTATACCGACTCGGTAAGGTAATGGACAAACCGACTCGCCAAGTCGTCCAAAAACCCCACTTCGGCCGGGGCCGCGGCCCGATCCAGATGCTGCAACAAACCACGGTGGCTGTAGCTCACGATGTTTCGGAAATGCTGGCGCTCGGCCTCCGCGTCAAACTCATGAAGCAAGGGCCGACCGCGCCATTCCTTTGCCTGACCCAGTGCGTCAATGGCGTAGCCCAGCATCACCGAAGAATTTGGAAAATCTGTCAACCATCGCGGGTCAACCCTTCGCAGGTTGTCGCCCCGCCCGAGAATGGCTAGTGAAGCCCGCGCTTCCTCAGGGGCTCGATTTGCGCTGTCTGAAATGTGCTCCCACTCATTTGTGACCCACTCCCCTTTACCCTCCAAGCGAGGCTTGCCACCACGGTCAAAATCGACAAAGAGCGGGGTTGCATAGTCATCTGTCGGGAGTGTCGGCGATGAAGCCTTTCCAGCAGCGATCAGCGAGGTGACTCGTAATGCTTCAGACCTGTCCTTCAGCAAATGCCAATCTCCAATATCCGCCTCGCTAAACTTGCTGATTCTTGTTTCCAATCGCTTGAAGCGCTCCGAAAGTGCCTCTGGATCGATATTGCCGAGTTGATCGAAAAGAAGCGTGTATTCCGCAAGACAGCCTGCAATATCCGCAGGATGATCCGCAAGAAACTGGTTCAAAGCCGCTCGCGTATCGATCTTCTTTCCCGAAAAATACCGTCCTGACTGGTCTCTACCAGCAAAGCGATGAAGTTGTTGCAGTTCCAGCCAAGCGTGCTTCGGGTCATTCTTGGGCATTCTCTGGAGGATAAATTCCCTCAGTCCAAAATTCAGAAAGGCAGAAAGGCCGTGCGTGTTGTGGTCGCCTTTGGAGAGGCTGCGGCCCGGAATCAAGGGATTTGCTGGATCGCTTAAAACTAAGCCAAGAAGCGGAACATTCGCAGAGATGCCATTTCGGGAAGAAATCTGTTTTTCAAGTTCGGTTACTGGCGGCAAAGGCGGCAGGGATGCAGGCGTTTCCTCAACGGATTCTGATGCGGTCTTCAATAGCACCGCCATTCCAGATTCGATCTCTTTTCGCCAAGAAGCAGCATCTTTCCCGAGCGTAGCCGTTATTTTTGGAAATGTTTTTCCGCTCAGGTTGTCGACGAGAATCCATGTAAGTGTGCGTGCTCCATTCTTATCCGCTGAGCTCAGTTCACCGCGGAGACTCCGATTCGACAAAAAACTTGGCGCATCTGTCCAGCGCGTGCCTCGACTGTTTACTGTTCCCACGAGCACGTCATATTCATCGCGCAACGGCGCGAGATGGCTGGCAAGCTGTAACCGCGTTTCGCCACGAGAAATCTGGTCGATGGCAAGCATTTCGAGATTTTTGGCGACGTCGCATTCCACCGGAGCGAGCCCGCTTGTGATCCCTAGGAATGTGATGGCATCGTCCGCATTCGATTTTCCAGAGCTGGCAAACCCGCGACCAATGAGTCCGACTCTGACAAATCGCCGTTCGGCATCGGCAATGGGTTTCAGCCCAAGTGCGTCGTAGCATCGCGCTTCCCAAAGCATGGCATCAGCAAACTTTTCGTTAAGAGTGTAAGCTTTCTGGAATGCATCCGTGGCTTCGAGAACCTGACCGGCGAAGAATTTGGCGATCCCAAGATAAAACGGCTCCAGAGCCTCCACCTGAATGGATTCCTCAAAGGTCCGTTCTACTGTTCGCACCGGGTGGAGTGTATTGAGGAGCCACTCGCGCGCGGCTTCTGGCAAACTGCCGCTGACATGCGCCGGATCGTAGGCAAAGCTTTGTGCGGCGATCACACGCCCTTCGCGCGCGCCGAGGAGCGTCATTTCCAATGTCGTCACACCGCCGGGATGCCTGATCTTCCCAGCGACCACAACATCAGCGCCCAGCAACGGCAGGCGGTCAGGCTTATCCTCCAGCAGCCCCTCCTGCTGGTACCCATGTTCACGAACCACCTGTTGGGCGAGTGCCCGATCAAGCACTACCAAACCACCGCCGCTCAGAAACTCTCGCACATCCGCACTCAGCCGGAGGGCTCGACCGCTTTCTTCGATGCCGAGAGGTTCATCCCCTGAAAAGTCGAGCACCGCGATGCGCGTCGTTCCGAGCCCCTCTTGCTTGGCGACTGGTTTTCCGACAAGTCGTTGATGAATGAGCTTCGTTGCTTCGGTAGCCAGCGCTGTGGCAACATTCGCTGTGGACTCGGCAGGCAATGTGGCCGAGCCTATCACTTGACCACTCTGTGCATTCACTGCCTCAATGACCCAGTCGGCCGGCTTCTCCCGCGTACCGCCCTGGCGAATGTTCAGGAAATAATCCAGCGAGAGAAACCGCCCCAACTGAACACGCCGCTCAGGATTTTGAATCAAAGCACCTTCCTGTAACAGCAGATCGATTTGCGCACGTTCGAGGAGTTGCACCTGTGGATCGCTGGAAAGCGATGCGGTGATTAAATCTTGGATTTCAGGGGCTGGGTGCCCCTGTGCCTGGCACGTGACGGCAAGGCGAATACACTCGGCATCGCTTGCCGTCGCCAGCGATGTTTGGAGAGCCAAGGCGATTGCTAAAATTCCCAGCCTCTGTGAAAATGTGCTATACAGAAGCCGCAAGAATATCCATCTCATATCCGAAATTTCCTAAGTGCTATTTCACCAATGCGGGCACGATCCGATCAATCAACTTCAGCGCGGCATTTTGGAGGGCGGTCTTCCCGGCGACGTTTTCAGCGAGATCCACGGCGACGTCAGCCTGACGGTCGGCGAGCAGCAGCTTGCCGGTGGCAGGTTGGGTGACTTTGATTTCCACGCGGCTGCGGCAGGAGACGAGATTTCCCCGACGCCCGGCCATTTCGCTGAATCCCTCCCCTGTAATCAACATATCTGGCTGTTTGCCGGAGGATGGGTCGAGAACTTCAAACCCGATTTGCTGCAAGATGAGCTTCATTTCGGTCTGCGCCGCGGGGTCGATGATGGCGTGGTTGATGTGTTGCTCTGCAATCTGCACGCTGATGCTGGGAGGTGCTTTGCCTGCGACCAGTTTTTTGAGCCGCTCAAGACGCGCCGCCGGGTCTTCGACTTTTGCAAGGAGGGTGTCGCCGCGTTTTTCGATGACCGCGATGATTTTCGGCGCAAGTTCGTTGACAGCGTTATCCAAACCGTCCAGCGAAGTGAAGGTGGCCGTTTCCCCATAGACCCGACTGGTTTCGGTTCCGATGATTTTGGCTACGGCAAAGTATTTATTGTCCGTTCCAAAGATTCGCCCGGTGACGAGGATTTTCGCGCCGGTAAGCTGGCCGACTTTGGCGGCAGTGTCTGGAGTGACGTTCCCCGAAAGGCCGAGTTCCTGTTCGCCAAAAATTTTGTCGATCTCCTGGCGCTCGACGAGGATGAGGTTGGCTGCGCTGGAGAGTTGGGCGTTGAGCAGGATGGCGGCTTCCGCTCCCTTTTTCTCCAAGTCCTTGCCGGAGACTTGGAAATCGAGCACGGCGGCAGTGAGCGGCTGGGGAGGAACCGGCGGTTCAGCGTGAACTGGAGTCAATGCAGCAGCGGCGAACAGGATGGCGATGATTCGTTTCATAGGTCGAGTTTTGTTAAAATTGGGGAGCGGTTAGGGTATTGAGAATTTCCAAAAACGTCTTCTGGCTGCGCGGATCGCTGGAAAGGGTGTCGAGCAGCGGCAGCGTCACCTTGGCGATTCGGAATCCGCCTTGCGTGCTCACAAACACGCCAGGCAGCAGTGGGGAATCAGGGCAGAAGACCACAATATGCCCTCGCCACCCGGGGTGCGTGCCAAGCCACTCGGCAAGCTCGCGCGAGGTCGCTTCGCCGATATAGACTCCGTTGTCTCGGGTAGCGTTTGGCAGCACAGCGAGGTTCTCTCCTGCGTCGTCGAACTCCACTTTTTGATCTTTCAGAAAGGCACGCAGCGGTTTGTTTTTACCGAAGAGGTGGAACCCCCGTTTCTTGGAGAACGCGGCCAACGGTTCCTTTGCAAACCCTAGCGGATACACCGTAATCGAGATTTGCCCTGACGGGAGCCATTCACCGCCGCCTGATTTCATGCGCAAGCGGGCGACCATCTCGGTTTCCCGCTTTACTTCAGGGACGGGCAATTCCCAGGAAATGAGCGGCAGGAAAAGTTGCCCGCATCCATCGAAACGGGAGGCCTTGGCCACAACAATGTCCTTCTGGATCGGCGCAAGAAGCGCTTGCCCCTTTTGGTAGAGGTCAGCTTGGATTTCCAAAGGTTCCAAGAGGTTTGTGTTGAGCGGTTTGACCGCCATGTCCACTTTCACGCGCTGGCCGCCGAAAACATGCACCATCGGCGGATTCCCTCCAGAGGGGTTGGTGCCGTCGATATTGACCAATCCCAGAGACATCAAAAGAACTGCGGCGTGGAGGGCGAGCGTGTTCATAGGGCAAGCGTGCGGGCCTCCAATTTGTAGCCCGCCACTTTGATGGGGCGTGCATCGGTCCAAAGGAAATCATCCCCCTCGACAATCACTTTTCCTTCGCCCGTGACGAGCGGCTCCAAACAGTGTTTGCGACCGCCTAAGTTGACGCACACTTTGCGTCCGCTGTAGCCGAGCACCCGCACAATTTGCCTTCCACGTTGTAGCGTGAGGGCCAGCGGCTGGGATGAGCCGCGCTTCACATCGGATGCCGTTGGGGCAAGATCAAGGCTGATGCTTCCATTCGAACTGATCACCCCGTCAAGCTGCCCAGGGAACAACGCCTCCATTTCCGCCAGCAGTTTGCCTTCGGAGAAAGGCTCCCCGGCGGGATGCCTCCCTTGCAATGCACTGAGGCAAAGGAGCACGCCCCCCACGCCAGCCAAACCGAACAAGAGAACTTTTTTCAGCCACCGTGCTCCCTCTTGCGGCGAAACAGTTGCCGCATGGCGGTTTGCAAAAGCGATCCCGGCGCGATGGAGCGCTCTTTGGCGCGCGACCTCATCCAAGGGAGGCGCCGAGAGATTGCCTAAGAGATTGTGGAGCGTTGGATCGTCCATATTAAGATTCCCTCCGCGAAAGAAGCGTCTTGAGTTTGCGTTTCGCACGAAACACCCGCCAGGAAACCGTCGTCTCCGCACAGCCCAGCACTTGCGCCGCCGCCGCGTGGTTCATCCCCTCGTAATAAGTAAGGACAATGGCCAGCCGCAGATCGTCCGGCAATGCGCGCAAGGCTTCTGTCACGCGGGAGTGGTCGGGTGCACAGACCATCGAGTCCTGCGTCCACTGCTCCGCCACCGCCTCGGTAAGCCGGTTTTGGCGCATCTTCTGGCGCAGCCAGTCGTGCGTGGTGTTGGTCGCAATCCGGTAAAGCCACGATTTGAACGACGCATCTGCGCGATAGGTTCCCAGCGACCGCGCGGCTTTGATGAACGTCTCCTGCGCAAGGTCTTGGGCTTGCGCTTGGTCGAGGCAGCTTCGGTAACAGAAGGCGTGGATCATTGGGTAAAAACGGTCAAAAATTTCTCGGAACGCCGTGGCATCGTCCCTCTGAGCCCGGATGATGAGTTCTTCCTCTTCGGTTTCTGTGGGTTCAGAGGTTTGGATTGCCATGTGCAGGTTCTACCGTTTAAGACGCATCTAAAATGACGATCCTTTGAAAAATGATCACTCTTTTTCGTTTCGTCATTTCCTACCCAACACTTCACGGCTTTCACCTGCCGTGAAAACAAGCAGTGTTTAATCTTCGAGTGGAGCCATTAGGGGAGAGCAATCGGATATTATAGAGAAACTTCAGATACAGGAGAAGATCAAACTTCGACCGCAGGCGAAAGTGGGATCGCCCTCAGCCACGCTGCATGTTGTAATACTGTCGGCTAGCCGCGCTAAGCCTAGCGAGACACGGTGTTCCTGCAAATTCGCTTATAATGTCTCGCATATCTGAAACGAGTCAACCGAGATTGCATTTGTGACACTCACCCCGTTCTGGAAAGCCGCCGCAAACGGACTCACTGGGGTGTTGGTCTCACAACTCGCCCTTTGCGTGCAGGTCTTAATTTGGGTGCTCGTCACTTTCCGCAGCGGGAATTTGAGAGGGCTTGGCGGGACGGCCGCGGCCCGGCTGAAACAAATGAGAATGGGAATTCTATGAGCGGAATTCGTTGTTGAAAAGCATGTGCCAACAACTTCAGGATGCCGCTATCGTCCGAACGATGAATTGCTCGCCTTCCTGGAAACCCTCTGATTATGCCGCTATGCTGCGCCGATGCGTCTGCATTCATAGAGGCTGCAAGCATCGGCGCGGCATAATCCAGATTGCGGCATAATGGACATTATGCCGATATCGGCATAAGACCCACTCCACGGCAGCCTGTATCAATGTTTCCTGTGCCTGCCCTCCGTCACCAGGGAATCCTTCATGCTGAAGGAGGAACACCATGATGAGCCCGCGTTTGGGATCAATGGTCATTTTAGTTGCAAGCGCTCCACCATGCCCAAATCTACCGTCGGCAATATCCCATCCATATCCGTATTCCTTTGTGACCACATCAGCCGTCTGTTTGCGGATCATTTCCTGCACGGAAGCCGTGGAGAGATAGCGCTTCCCGTCGAGTTCCCCTCCGTTCAAAATCATCTGGCAGAAGCGCACAAGGTCGCGTCCGCTTGAGAACAACCCACCGGCCGGGAATGGCTGCCGAAGAGGGTTGGTAAGCGGATAAGTTACTTGCGAGATCACGCTTTCAACGAGACCTGTGTTTTCCGGTCCCGGTTTATAGACCTTGGCGAGGCGTGCGGTCTGCTCCTCAGTCGGCACAAAGGTTGTGTCACTCATGCCGAGCGGGTCGAATACACGTGTCTGCATGAACTCCCCATAAGACATTCCAGATACGACCTCGATGATACGTCCAGCGGTATTGGTTCCCGCATTTGAATATTCGTATTGGGTGCCCGGTTCGGAGAACAATGGCGACATGGCGTAACTGCGCACAGCGGAATGCAATGGCAGGATATCGAGTTTCGGTTCTTCCACAGGCGTCTTGAAAGGTAGTCCGCTCGTGTGGGAGAGAATCTCCTTAACGGTAATGGGATGAGACGGCTTCTTGAGCAAAACATGATCCTCATCCTTTTCCGCGATGACCATCTGGCCATTAAACTCAGGTAAATATTTTTCTACGGGGTCGCACACATCCACCTTACCCTCATCCACGAGCATCATCAGGGCAGTGGCGGTCATTGGCTTTGTCTGCGAAGCGATCCAGAAAAAGGAATCCTTGGCCATCGGTTTCCCGGCAGCAATATCAGCGAAGCCGACAGCTTCGTGGCTGATGATCCGGTCTTTTGTGGCCACAAGCACCACGGCCCCAGCAAGGGTCTTGTTGTCCACGAATGGCTGAAGGATGGGAATGGCGCTAAAGTCTGAATTGGGGGATTTCATGGTGGGTAAGAAGGCAGAATTGGATATCGCGATGAGCAACAGAATCATTGCCAGAACGCCCTCGAAGGCAAGAACGACGTATCCCGAAGATGGAACATTGGAAACCCATATCGTTTCCATCTCACCGCGGCTCTTCTTCCCTTATGCATTCGTGAATGGTTGCTACCACTATTCAAATTTCCAATTCTCCACCCGCCGCTAACTCGCCTAAGGGTGGTCATGCAACCCGCTGGAAGTTGAACCCTGCTGGCAGGGAGGGTTTCGTGGACGGGAATTCAAAGTCGAGCAGGCAATAGACGAGTTTGCCGGGTGTCGGGTAGACGCGCTGGCCTGCGTTGATGCAGACCGTATCCCCAATTTTGGTGTGCCACTGTCCTGTTCTGATGGGGGTGAAGTGATCGTGTCCTGAGACCGTGACAAGGGGTTGATAGCGAACGATGGCGTCGCGCCATTCTGGTTCGTACGCCACGTAGGCTGCGATCTCAAGCGAAGGGGGTTCGTGGATAAGCCAGAGGGTACGTCCTGCCGGGCCGGTGTGTTTGAGCAGGTTCGGCAGCCAGGCTTCTGGGTTGTATCTGCCAAGGGGACGCCCTTGAGAATAATATTCGTCGTTCCCGAGCCAGCATGGGAATCCCACCATTGTCAGGGGACCAATGGTGAAAAAGTCCCCGTGCAAGGCGTTTAGTTTTTTTCCGCTTTCTTGTGCGATGAGTTGCCATTCTTGTTCAAAGTCTGCCCAGCACTCGTCCTCATGGTTTCCCCGTGTGAAGACGACTTCGCAAGGCAGTTCGGAC